>Ga0208863_1000274_pt1 | contig 62529 bp, 49 predicted proteins | sample RifOxyD3_FD_184040 | JGI IMG/M metagenome (GOLD analysis project Ga0208863, IMG submission 184040) | Soil microbial communities from Rifle, Colorado - Rifle Oxygen_injection D3 (SPAdes) | ecosystem: Environmental > Terrestrial > Deep subsurface > Rock core/Sediment | place: Rifle, Colorado... | reverse complement strand
CATAATCGCGATTTTCGATCAGATCGACCCGATCAGTGCCGGCATATTTGGCGATCTGCAAGGAGGAACCATTGTCATCGGCCAGCAGATAGGCGGCGTAGTTTGGTTTGTCTTCCGGCGTAAGCAACTCCAGATTCCGCATGAAGACGTCGTTTAATTGCAGGCCTCGGGTTTCATAATAAATCTTGAGCTGTTCAAAGGTGAGGTCCCGGCGTGGGGATTCCATGCGGCCAATGGTGTTGCGAATCCGCCGACCGTACAGCGATTCGATCATCTCCTGGGGCATGGGCTCACAGGCGCTGCCGACCCGCAGAAAGCACCCTTTGTTGGTCATGCCATATTTTTTCAGGTAGTAGGGTTTCTCCAGGCCACCGGCCACGGTGATCCTGAGAATATCTTTGCCCTCTATCTTTTCATGGATGATCTCAAAAAGGCCCATGATCGAGGGTTGGATGTTGTTTTTCAGGCGATCTTTAATGGCCAACTGGGCGCCGTCACAGTCGGCAACACCGTAGGCCTGGCCATCCTTGTCGATGCCGAGATACAGGGTGCCGCCCTCCCGTGCATTAAGAAAGGCCACGACCTCCTTTTCCAGACCATCGGTGAGTTCGCGTTTATACTCAAGGCGGTTGGACTCCACTACTTGCCCCCTTCTTGATGCACGCGAAGGCGCGAAGACGCGAAGTTTTCATGATTGTTGACCACACGCTTGAGGCCGTCTCTAAGAAGGGCAGTGCCAAAATTGATGAGCAGACCGAGAGGCAGGTTCATCAGTCGGAGATAGGTCAAAAGTTGTTTCGGGTGGACGGGATGAAGGTTTTCAACGGACTTCAGCTCGACAATCAATTGCCCATCAACAAGAAGATCCAACCGGAATCCTTCATTCAGCTCAATGCCCTGATAACGGATCGGGATCGCCTTCTGCCGCTCTACCCGTAGCCCTTGCCGTTCAAGCTGATGAGCTAACACCGCTTCATAGACCGTTTCCAATAGCCCCGGTCCCAGATCGCGGTGCAGGTGAAAGGCAACATCGACAACCACCGAAGCCAGTTCTTCAACATCCCTTCGCGTCTTCGCGCCTTCGCGTGAAAAATCATTTGTCATCGCGCATCCCCCAGCGCCGCCATCAACTCCTGCTTCAGAGCGCTTTGGGCAGCTTCAAGGCGACTGGCGATCTCCAGATACTCCTGCATCAGCTCGTCCGGGTCACGGTGGTTGACTTCGACTGCGTGCGGGTTCTTGCAGTCGAGGTTGTAGTTGCGGGCGGCAAGCTCCTTGGCCGAGACCTTCCAGGCATGTTCGGTAGTCTGGCGCTTGCCCCACCAGGCCTTTTCCCGATCGAACTCGGCAATGGTCAGCGGCTTGGAACGGGAGTAGGACTTGTAGCCCTCCGGGTACGGGTGCTCGAAGAACCAAACCTCCTTGGTCGGCCCTCCTTTTGCAAAAAACAGGATATTGGTATTGATGCCGGTGTAGGGGCTGAACACGCCCTTGGGCAGGCGGACGATGGTGTGGAGGTTGAACTCTTCCAGCAATTCACGCTTGAGGTTGGTTTTGGTCCCCTCGCCGAACAGAAAGCCGTCGGGCAAGACCACGGCGGCCCGGCCGATGTCGTGCTTCAAGAGGTGCATGATCAGGGCCATGAACAGATCAGCTGTTTCGCGGGTCTGATACTTACGGGGGAAGTTGTTCTCGATGCCGTCCTCTTCCATACCGCCAAAGGGCGGGTTGGTGACGACGATGTCCACCCGATCCTTGGGCCCATAATCCTTGAGCGGGCGGCTCAGGGTGTTGTCGTGGCGGATATTGGTGGGCACGTCGATACCGTGCAGCATCATGTTGGTCATGGCCAGCATGTGCGGCAGGGGTTTCTTTTCCACCCCGTGGATGGTCGCTTGCAGGGTGTCTTTGTCGGCAGATGTCTTGACCTGCTGTTGCAGATGTTCAATGGTACAGGTCAGAAAGCCGCCGGTTCCACAGGCAGGGTCGAGCACTGTTTGCCCAAGTTGGGGGTCAAGGATGTCGACCATAAACCGGGTAACGGCGCGGGGGGTGTAGTATTCCCCCGCATTGCCGGCCGATTGCAGGTCGGCGAGGATTTTTTCGTAAATGTCGTTGAACAGGTGGCGGTCGGTGGAGGAATTGAAGTCCACGTCCTCTTCGATGGTGTTGATCACCTGGCGCAGCAGGGTGCCGGACTTCATGTAGTTGTAAGCGTCCTCGAAGACCGAGCCGACCACCCTGCCGTGTGGCGACACCCCGGCGGCAGTAGCCAATTTCTTAATCGCAAGGAAGAGCTCGTTGTTGACGAAGTCAATCAGCTCTTCGCCTGTAATCCCTTCGGCATCCTTGGCCCAGTTGCTCCAGCGAAAACGGCTTTGCAGTGGCGACTTGTAGCCGGGGATGGTGAGCTGCCATTCCTGTTCTTTGTCGTCAAAGATTTTCAGAAATAGCAACCAGACGATCTGACTGATGCGCTGGGCGTCGCCATCAACGCCGACATCCTTGCGCATGATGTCTTGAATGGTTTTTATCAGTGTGCCGATTGACATGAGCTAGGTTCCTATTTGTTCACGCGAAGGCGCAAAGACGCGAAGTTGGTGTGGTTATTGACGACTCTTTTGAGGCCGTCTTTGAGGAGTGGAGCGCCAAAGTTGATGAGTAGGCCGAGAGGCAGGTTCATCAGGCGAAGATAGGTCAAGAGTTGTTTCGGGTGAACCGGATGGAGGTTTTCAATAGACTTGAGTTCCACGATTAACTGACCATCGACCAGCAAATCCAGCCGGAATCCCTCGTTGATCTCAACTCCCTGATAATGAATCGGAACAGGCTTTTGCCTTTCGACTAACAACCCTTTTTGATCAAGCAAACGGGCAAGCACTGCCTCATAAACTGTTTCCAGCAAGCCAGGGCCAAGGTCTCGATGCAGATGCAAGGCGGTGTCAACCACAATCGAAGCGAGCTCTTCAACATCCCTTCGTGTCTTCGCGCCTTCGCGTGAGACATCCTTTTCAGCTTTATCCCGCATACAGTGCCCCTTCCAATTCGTGCACTGCGTGCTGGTATTGATCCAGCCCGCCAAAAGCGCGAATGATTTCAATGGGGGTGCCGAAGCTGGTAAAGGGGACGATGGTAAGGATTTGCGTTTCCTCAATCGGGCCGATGCCTTCGTCGGCGTATTTTTCGAGCAAGGCTTGCAGCACCTGCTGAGCTTGCTCGCCGTAACGGGTGAAGTAATCGCGCTTCTTAACCTGCTCGGCGCGCTCTTTGCGGGTGAGCGGTGGTTGATCCCAGGCCACATGGCAGACCAGATCGAAAGGGTCGAATTCCTTGCCTGACTGGCGGCCTATCTCTTCTGCCAGCGCCTCAAAGAAAACCCCTTCGTTAGCCAATTCGTCGATGATGGCTTGCTTCTTGTCGGCACCGTTCCAGCGTCGCAAGAAGTCATTCAGCGAACTGAATTCTTTGGCGAGTGCGCGGCGGGTGTAGTCCTTGAGTGATTCGGTAATCAGTTTTCCGTTGGCATCGAAGTACTGCACCCGCTCGGAGGCCACTTTGACTTCGACATTGGCGACGACATAGCGGCGAATGCCGCTGCCTTCTTCACCTGTGCGCGGCTGGGTTACGCCCGACCATTGCGATTCTTCTGCCGGGGAGTAGGTGAAGCCATCATCGGGCGGCACAGGCGATTCATCACCTTCTGGCGAGTAAATCTGCACCGGATCCCCATCGAAATCGGGGTCGGCGAACAGTTCGGTGGCCTTCTTGAAATCGATGATGGTGAAGTAGTACTTGTCGTAATCCTCATTGATGCGCGTGCCACGACCAATAATCTGTTTGAACTCGGTCATGGACTGGATACGCTGATCCAGCACGATGAGCTTGCAGGTTTGGGCATCGACACCTGTGGTCATCAATTTGGAGGTGGTCGCGATGACCGGATACTTTGATTCCGGGAAGATAAAGTTATCGAGCTCGGCCTTGCCTTCTTCGTTATCGCCGGTGATGCGCATGATGTACTTGTAGTTCTGGGCGACGAGATCAGCATTTTCGTTTGCCAGCGCCTGCCGCATCCGTTCGGCGTGATCAATGTTGTCGCAGAAGACAATGGTTTTATCGAAGCGATTGGTTTGCTTGAGGAAGTCGCTGATTTTCTTGGCGACTAACTCGGTGCGCTTTTCCAGTACGAGATTTTTGTCAAAGTCGCGCTGGTTGTAGATGCGGTCTTCAATTTCGTTGCCGTGCTTATCGAGCATGCCCTTGTCGGGACGCCAGCCGGTAAGGTCTTTATCCAGATCGATGCGTACAACCTTGTAGGGAGCGAGAAAACCGTCGTCGATGCCTTGACGCAGGGAGTAGGTGTAAATCGGCTCGCCAAAGTAATCGATATTGGAGACTTCTTTGGTTTCCTTGGGGGTGGCGGTCAGGCCGATCTGGGTGGCCGACGAAAAGTATTCAAGAATCTCACGCCAGGCGGAATCGGCAGCGGCGCTGCCGCGATGGCATTCGTCGATCACGATCAGGTCAAAGAATTCGGGACTGAATTGCCTGTAAATATTCTGTTCTTCTTCAGTGCCGGTGACTGCTTGATACAAGGACAAATAAATTTCATACGACTTATTGGCCTGCCGCTTCTGGATTTTGGTCATGGCCGAACCAAACGGCTTGAAGTCGTTGGTCATGGTCTGATCGACAAGGATATTGCGATCCGCCAGAAACAGAATGCGTTTTTTAGCTTTTGACTTCCACAAACGCCAAATTATCTGGAATGCGGTGTAGGTCTTGCCAGTACCAGTGGCCATGACCAGCAGGATGCGATTCTGCCCCTTGGCAATGGCTTCGATGGTTTTGTTGATAGCGAGCAATTGGTAGTAGCGTGGCGATTTATTGCTACCGTCGCTGTAGTAGTCCTGAGAAACCAGCTCGCTCTGTGCGGGGTTTAGGCCGAGGTGCTCAGCCCACCACTGCCACAGAACATCAGGGCTCGGCAATTCGTGAAGCGCCAACTCACGCTCGATGACGCTATCTTTGGCAATCTTGTTGTGAAACAGAAATCCGTCGCCATTACTGCTGAAAACGAACGGCACTTGCAACATCTCGGCATAACCAAGGCTCTGTTGCATACCATCGCCAAGAGAGTGCTTATTGTCCTTGGCCTCTATAACTGCGATCGGCATGTTGGGTCGATGAAACAACACATAGTCAGCACGCTTGTTTTGCGCGCGTGTGTGCAACTTGCCACGGACAATGATCCGGCCCTTGGTCAGCGGGAACTCTTCACGCACCTGAGTTGCAATGTCCCACCCCGCCTTTTCCAACGCGGGGGTAATGAACTTGGTGCAGATATCACGCTCACTGAGCTGGCGTTTATCCATATCAGATAGCTTCTCCATTAACGCGGTCTTGTTCTTCATCCGCACCGCCCGCACCCATCCATCGACCTCGGACAGCTGGAATTTCTACAACCGGTCAATCTTGCGCGCAGGCAAACGCCAACGGTAGACGGTGTCTTGCAAGAATGGTTCCGTAATTTTAAACAAACTGATCAGTAGTGAATAACCCGCTACCGAATGATAACTACAGCACCACAGTCCGCTTGATGTACTTCACTACCTCCGCCGGATCATCCATAACCTGAAAATAGAGCAGATCATCTTCCGTAATATACCCCTCGGCCAGCATCCTTTCCTTGATCCAGTCCACCAGACCACCCCAGAAATCAGAACCCACCAGAATAACCGGAAAACGCTTGACCCTTCTGGTCTGAATCAGGGTCAGGGATTCAAACAGCTCATCCATGGTGCCAAAGCCTCCGGGCATCCCGATAAAGGCCATGGAATACTTGATAAACATCACCTTGCGCACGAAAAAATACTTGAAGTTCATGGGCACGTTAGTAAAGGGATTGGGCTCCTGCTCAAAGGGCAGGTTGATGTTGAGGCCGATGGACAGACCTTCGGCGATGGCCGCGCCTTTGTTGGCTGCGGCCATGATCCCCGGCCCGCCGCCGGTGATGATCCCGTAACCAGCGGTGGCCAGGTCAAGGGCGATCTTCTCGGCCAGCTTGTAGTATCGATCTTCCGGACTCGTTCTGGCGGAGCCGAAGATCGATACCGCAGGCCGACCGATGTTGGCCAGGGTGTCAAAGCCTTCGACAAACTCACTCAAGATCCGGAACAGACGCCAGGAATCCCCTACCTGAAAACTGTCCAGCGAATACTGCTGCCGTTCGTCAACCACCCCTGCCTTTGTCACCCTCATATCCAGTCTCCTCGTAAGCGTTCAGCAGCTCCACATCTGCTTTATCGGCACTGCTGCCGATGATTGACAGTCATCGGCCTGCTCATGTGCAATAGCACACTTCGCCGACCTCTGGATTTTATGCCCCTCCGGGGTGCGTATCTGCGGCACTGCTGAACGCTTACTAAATTTTGGTGCCCTTGGTAAACGCTTACAGCGATCACAGTTTGGGATTGCGCCCTCAAACAAGAGCTGCCAAGGCCGCCTGGGCCTGGGCATGCTCCGGAAAGTACCGCAACACCTTTTCGTAAAGCTTTCTGGCCTTGCCTGACCTGGCCTGCTGCGCAAAGATTCCGCCCAGCAACAGGGCTGCCTCTGTCTGCTTCGGATCAAGCCGAAGGCACTCGGTCAGGGACTGCCTGGCCCCCTCCTGATCCTGCATCAAGGTCTGCACCAGAGCAAACCGGTACCAGTGGGCGGCCTTGCCTCCATCCAGCTCAACCGCCTGTTCGCACAGGGCCAGGGCGATATCGAGGCCCTGTTTTTCCAGGGCATAGAGTCGGCCAAGCCTGCTCAACGAACCGGCGTCCCTGGGGTTGCCGCTGACCGCGCGCTGATAAGCGGCAATGGCCAGGGCGTTCTCCCCCAGGGCCTCACAGGCCCGGCCCAGCCAGCGCGCCACCACCATGGGCTCTCCGCCCTGCTGGGGATTTTTTCTCAGCAACTTGTCACAACGCGCCAGGATCTCGTGGGCCTCGACAAATCTTCCCTGCCGACAATAGAGCATGCCAAGATGCTGCAGGAGATCGGGCTGCCTGCCATCCACGGCCAGAGCCCTTTCCCAGAGCGCCAAAGCCTCTGTAGCCTGATCGTCGTCCAGACAGATAAAGCCCAGATTGAACAGGGACATGAAATTGGCGGGCTCAATCTCCAGGGCCTTCGTAAAACAGGCCCTGGCAGCCTTGAGCCGATTGAGCTGGATGCTGGCCACCCCCAGGCTGTTGAGGATGTTCACATTGCCCGGCTCAAGCAGCAGACCTTGCCGGTATTCTCCCAGGGCCTTGACCAGATCGCCTTCGTTATAATAGACATCCCCGCTGATATTGAGACTGACCGCGTCAAAAACAGCCAGCGAATCCGGGCCGAAAAAAGCCGCGTGCTGCAAGGCCTTCCGGCAGTTCAAAGGCAACAGCGATTTCTTGAAATCATGAAAAGGGAAGGTGGCCACCCCCATGGAAAAAGAGCTGCCGCCAATAGCCTCCATCTTGCTCCGGAAATTCGCCAGCCAGGTGCGGGCCGCCATTTCGTCAAGCCCGTCGAGAAAGAGAAAGGCCTCCCGCTGATTGACGAGCACCAACCCCTTCTCCTGTCCGAGCAAGGTTCTGAGCCGCTTGGAAAAATGGTTGCTGGCCGGCTCCTGATCCATCTGGAGCAAGACCAGGGAGAACTGGCTTTTCCCGTGATACAGGGCGCGCAATTTCCGAAGCGCCGACTCCGGGGTTTTGCGAAAAGGATGCGACTCAATATCCTGGGCGGTGACATGGCCGCAAAGGCTGAAAGGCCCCCGCAGGCGGGCAGTGCGCAAAGCCTGCCAGGCCTGCGCCAGAAGTTGTTCCGGGGCGCCGCTCTCCTCTGGATCGTGGGGCGTCACCGTGGTGATCCCGAGATGAGCCGTAACAAAATTTTCCCGTTTGAGCCGCAGAAGAAGCGATTCCCCCAACTGGCGGGCCTGTTCCATGTCCAGGCCATACCAGAGCAGACCAAAGATCCCGGCGCCAAGATGATGCAGATGCATGTCCTCGCCAAGCATGGAGGCAAGACAACTGCCGGCCCGCACGATGTAGCGCAGACTCCGATCCGCGTCACGGCTGCGTGGATAAACCTCCAGCAGGACAAGGGTGGCCGGAGCCAGAGGCGATGGAGTCTCTTTCTCCTGGCCCAGGGCCTCAAGCTCCCCCCGCAGATGAAAGCCGTTTACCAGCCCGGTGGCCGGATCCTGACAGCTCTGTTTAAGCAGATAAAATTCTCTGGAGATGATATGGCTCTGCTCATCGAGCCAGACCGGCGGCATCCCGTAGAGCTGAGACTCGCCGCCCTGGATCACCAGCAGCCCGCAGAGCGCTTCCCCGCCCCAGATGGGCAACAGCAGTTCCTGTTTCTGGCTGTTGACCACGGGCAGGCGGTGGTCGCGAATCTGCTTCAAGCCGACCTTAAACTCCGCAGGCGGCTTGCGCTCCTCTTCTCCCAGAGGCACCAGCCGGGCAGTTTCACAGGGAAAAAAATCAAAGGCCGTCTTGGTAAACAGGGTGGAAAACCGGCGCAGATCGGCAGGGGCAAGCGGCCCGGCCTCAAACAACAAAGGGATGGTCATTGGTTTTTAGCCTCGTAACTACTCAGATCAAATCGAAAAACAAACTAAAACCTCACAACTGTAACTGTTCAGCAGTGCCGCATATGCTAGGAAGAGGTCTGCGAAGTGTGCTTTTGCACATGAGTCAGGCCGATGACAACGCAGATGCGGTGCTGCTGGGCAGTTACTTAGCCTCAAAAACTTCTTTCAGACAATTGGCCAGCAGCGTCACTTCCTTGTCAGCCACGGTGCGCATATCGAGCAGCAGCCGGTCATCCTCGATGCGGCCAAGCACCGGCAGCGCCAAGGCTCGCAAGCCCTTTTCCAGCTCATTGACACTTCTGTTCAGAGGGGTAAGGGCCACGGCCCGGCTGGGCAGGGGCTGTTCCGGCAGCGAACCGCCGCCCACCATGGAGGCAATAGTCTTGAGCTCCACCCGGCAGACCGGGGCAAGCTCCTTGCCGATCAGGCGGCGCAGGCGTCTGGCCCGGCGGTCGATTACAGCCAGCGGCATGGCCAGCATAGCCAGAGTGGGAATGGCGGCGATGGCTTTTTCTTCGTCGAAGTACAGCCGCAGCACCGCCTCAAGCCCGGCCAGGGTGAATTTGTCGATGCGCAGTGCCCGGTTCATGGGGTTGGCCTTGATCTGCGCGATAATTTCTTTCTTGCCCAGGATAAGCCCAGCCTGGGGGCCGCCCAGCAGCTTGTCGCCGCTGAAGGTCACCACATCAACCCCGGCCCGGATCACCTCGCCCACCGTGGGCTCCCTGGCCAGGCCAAAGCGGGAAAGATCAAGCAGACAACCGCTGCCCAGATCCTCCATGACCGGCAGGTTGTGGCGGGCGGCCAGCGTGACCAGCTTGTCAAGCGGCACCTCGGAGGTAAAGCCGATCATCCGGTAGTTGCTGGTATGCACCTTGAGGAGCAGCGCGGTTTCTTCCGTAATGGCCCCTGCATAATCACCAAGGTGGGTGCGGTTGGTGGCCCCCACCTCGATCAATTTGGCCCCGGTTCGGCTCATCACCTCGGGAATCCGGAAGGAGCCGCCGATCTCCACCAGTTGCCCCCGGGAGACGATAACCTCGCGCCCCTTGGCCAGGGTGTCCAGCACCAGCATCACGGCGGCAGCATTATTGTTGACCACCAGGGCGGCCTCGGCCCCGGTCAGCTCACAGAGGAGATCCTCCACCAGGCTGTAGCGGCTGCCCCGCTTGCCAGTGGCCAGATCAAGCTCCAGGTTGGCATAACGGCTGCCTACGGCCAGCAGGCTCTCCATGGCCGCCTCGGGCAGCAGGGAGCGGCCAAGATTGGTATGGATCACCACCCCGGTGCCGTTAATGACGGTGCGGAAATTGGGACGGAGCCGGGCGGCAAGGAGGTCGGCAAAACGGGGCAGCAGAGCGGCCTGGCTCAGGTCGGCGGGCTTGACTGGCGCGCCCTTGAGGATCTCCTGGCGAAGAGATTCCAGCAGTTGGCGCACCGAGCTTTTCACCAGCGAGACAGGCGCGGCGGGAGGAGGATCCAGCCAGCCAAGAAATTCATCAACCTTGGGAATAGCCCGGAGCAGGCGTTGGGCGGCAGCGGCCGGTTGCCCGGCGGATTCAGGTCTGGTGGTCATTTGCTCCCCATTTCCGGCAGAAAACGAAAAAAACGGCGGCTTCGTCTCAGTAAACCCATAACATACTGAAAGGACTTACCGTTTTTCCGGAAGACTGTCAAGAGGAAGGCAGCAACACGGAGGGGGTCAATTTTGATGGGCTTGGAATGCCCTCTCTGAATCAAAGGTGCATTTGCAGCTCATTGGGTGAAGCATGCAACCTGCCGTTTTCATGAAGAATCACCCCACGCCCGCGTTGCCCCGATCAGCTTACAGCGGCTTCTGGCTTTCCATCAGCAAAATCAGATCCAGCACCCGGTTGGAGTAGCCCCATTCGTTGTCATACCAGGACAGCACCTTAACCGAGGTGCCGATCACCTTGGTTGACATGGCGTCAATCATTGAGGAATGCGGATTGCCCTGGTAGTCGATAGAGACCAGCGGCTCATCGGAATAGCCCAGGTAGCGGTTGGCTGCCTCCTTGAGAGCCTGATTCACCTCCTGCACCGTGGTTGCCCGTTCCACCTCCATGACCGCGTCGACCAGGGAGACGTTAGGGGTTGGCACCCGCACCGCCAGGCCGTCGAACTTGCCTTTCAGCTCGGGAATAACCAGGGAGACTGCGGCGGCGGCCCCGGTTTTGGTGGGGATCATGGAGAGCGCTCCGGCCCGGGCCCGGCGCAGGTCGCTGTGGGGGAAATCCAGAATGCACTGGTCGTTGGTGTAGGAGTGGATCGTGGTCATCAGACCGGTCTTGATCCCGAAGCGGTCGAGAATAACCTTGGCCATGGGCGCCAGGCAGTTGGTGGTGCAGGAGGCGTTGGAGATGATATGGTCTTCGGTGGGGTCGTATTCATCCTCGTTGACCCCCATGACGATGGTCTTGACCTTGCCCTTGGCCGGGGCGGAGATCACCACCTTTTTTGCTCCGGCCTCAAGATGCAGGCCCGCTTTATCACCATCGGTGAAGAGACCGGTGGATTCGACCACATACTCGACTCCCAGTTCGCCCCAGGGGATGTCGGCGGGATTACGGTGGTTGAAGATCCTGACTGGGCGGCCATTGACGATCAGGCCCTCCTCGCTGGCCGTCACGCTTTTGTCATATACCCCCATGATTGAGTCGTACTTGAGCAGATGGGCCAGGGTGGCGTTGTTGGTCAGGTCGTTGATGGCAATGACCTCAATCCCGGCAAAGAGCGGATCTTTGTCAATGGCCCGAAAGATGTTGCGGCCAATGCGGCCAAAACCGTTGATGCCTATGCGTATCGCCATGCCAGTCTCCTCTGTGTTGTTTTGTAATTCTCCAGCTTGATTCCGCAATTAGACGAAACTCTCGGAAAATAACTGTTCAGCAGTGCCGCAGATGCGAGGAAGAGGCCGGCGAAGTGTGCTATTGCACATGAGCAGGCCGATGACAAAGCAGATGCGGTGCTGCTGGACAGTTATTATTGTACCTGTGAAAGCGCCTCGCGATAAAGCGATAAATAATGGGCCAGCACTTTATCCCAGGTATAGGTGTCGTAGATCATTCTGACGGCGGCCTGCTGCATGGCCTGGATTTTTTTGGGATTGCTGCGAAAGGTTTGCAGGGCTGTCTGCATGGCGCCCATCAGGGCGGCGGACTTGTGCTCCGGGTAGGAAAAACCGGTTTCCCCATCCTGCACCTTGACCAGGCCGCCGATGTGATGGACGATGGGCAGGTTGCCGAAGAGCTGGGCGATATAATCGGTAAGGCCGCAAGGCTCATAGCGGGAGGGGATGAGAAAGAAGTCCCCCGCTGCATAGATGCGGTTGGCAAGCTGCTGGTCGTAGCCCCGGAGCAGACAGATGCGCCCCTGGTTTTTAGGGGAAGCGGCCAGACCGGCCAGGGCCTCTTCAATATCCCTGCTGCCCGAACCCTGAATTAGAACCTGAAAGTTCTGGTCCAGGGGCAACAGGGTTTCGAGAGCCCCCAGCAGCTTGTCCACCCCCTTTTGCGAGGAGAGACGCCCGACAAAGGTGAACAGCGGGGTGTCTGGCCGGTTTTCCAAAGAGCCGGTCTGGCGGACGGTTTTCAGTTTGTGCCGGGCCAGATCCTTGAGCAGGCTCTGGCGGCATTCCGCCTTGCCTGCCAGATCGCTGTTGGCTGGGTTGAAGGCGGCGGCAAGCCCCAGGGTCTTGGGTCTGGTCGGATCGAAATCCGCCGGGTTGATGCCGTTGGTCACCCCCTTGAGCACCACGCCCCGAGCCAGAAGACGGTGGCCCAGCCAGCCGGTCAGTACATCGTCGTCGGTTTCCCGCAGCTCACGGGCATAGTTTTCGCTCACCGTATTCATGGTCGCATAGGGCGAGGCGGCAAGCAAGGGATCGAATTTTTCGTCCAGCAGGTTGTTGCTGATCAGCGCTCCGGGCAGGCCGGTGATCGCCTCGGCAAAGGGCAGGTCGGCAACCTCCTGATGGTAGCCGATCCCGGCATTATGGATGGTCAGCACGCAGCCGGTCTTGGCAAAATAATGGCGAAAACCCTCGCTCTCGCGGAGGATGGCCGGGAGGATGGCGGTATGGCCATCATGGCAGTGGATGATTTCGGGCCGCTCGCCCAGACGGATCATCAAGGCAGCGGCGGCTTTTTGCAGCAGGACGTTCATAGCGAAGTAGTCAAAATGACCTGAACCCTGGTGGTGAAAAGGGTCAAGGGCCTCATCCTCTGCGGTATAGGTGTAGACGCTCTTTTTTTCCAGATAGCGGGCCGCATCGATCAGGTAGATAGCCAGCGCTCCTCTTCTTGCCGCCGGTTTCTCATGCCTGGCAAAGATCCGCACATATTCCCGGCGAGGTTCTGCGGCATAGTCCAGGTCGATTTCAAAGGCCAGCTCCAGGGGGGTAAAACCCAACTGCTTGGGATCTATGAAGCCGTAAAGGGGCAGAACCACGCTGACCTTGCGGCCCGAGCGGGCCAAGGCCTCGGCCAGTTGCCGGGCCACATCCTTGACCCCGCCAGCCCCGGCCAGACCGTCGTATTCGCGGGTCAGCATCCAGACATTCTTGATGGTCGCTTTTCGTGGCGTTGCAATGCTCATTTACAGTTCCTGTTGCTGTTGCTCGGCTTGTTTTTTCGCCTTAGCCCCCCCTCCCTTGATGGGTGTATAGACCGGGGACATAGGTAACCGCGAGGGGGGGACTTTATTTTTCACGCCTTTGCGTTTATTTGTTCAGGCGATGGCCTTTTGCCTGAGCAGATGATCGGCCAGGGTCAGGGCCACCATGGCCTCGCAGACCGGGATGATCCGGGGAATGGCGGAGATGTCGTGCCGCCCGCCGATGCTTACCGTGACCGGCTCGTGGGCCAGGTTGATGGTCTGTTGTTCTTTGCTGATGGAGGGGATAGGCTTGACCGCGACCCTGGTCACGATGGTATCGCCGTTGGAGATTCCAGCCAGAATTCCGCCTGCATTGTTGCTGGCAAAACCAGCGGGCAGGATAACATCGTTGTTCTCTGAACCCCGCATGGCGGCAGCGGCAAAGCCCGCGCCGATCTCCACCCCCTTGACCGCGCCGATGGACATGAGCGCGCTGGCCAGGGCCGCATCGAGTTTCTCAAACACCGGTTCGCCAAGGCCAGCCGGGCAGCCGGTGGCGACAATCTCGACAATACCGCCCAGGGTGTCGCCCTCCTGCCGCACTGTTTCGAGATGGCTGATCATTCTGGCGGCAGCCTCGTTGTCCGGGCAGCACAGGGGGTTGTCGTTGATTTCGCCCAGATGGCGGCGGGCGGTGGTAATCTCACCCAGGGCCACGGTGTAGGCAATAATCGTAATGCCATGCAGACTGAGAAGTTGTTTGGCTACGGCCCCCGCCGCCACTCGCCCTGCGGTTTCCCTGGCTGAGGCCCGGCCGCCGCCCCGGTGGTCGCGAAGGCCGTACTTTGCCAGATAGGTGATATCGCCATGCCCTGGCCGGAAGATATCCTTGAGCTTGTCGTAGGATTTGCTCATGGCATCCTGGTTGAAGACCGCCAGGGCAATGGGGGTGCCGGTGGTTTTTCCCTTAAAGACCCCGGAGAGGATCTGCACCGTGTCGGGTTCTTTTCTCGGGCTGGCCGCAGGGCCTCCCTTGCCGGGCCGCCTGCGCTCAAGCTCCGCCTGGATATCTGCGGGAGAAAGGGCGAGGCCCGGCGGGCAGCCGTCAATGGTGGCCCCTACAGCGGGGCCATGGGATTCGCCCCAGGTGGTTACGCGAAAAACAGAGCCAAAGGTATTTCCTGCCATGATCAGTACCTAACAGAATATGGGGTCATTGGGAAGAGAGGCTTCGACGGCACAAAGAAACGCATCGTCTCCCAGGGCCAGTTCAATAAGATGCACGATCTCGCCTGCGGTCTTGTTGCTGGTGTCCACCGTGAGATGCGAGCCTTTTTTATAGAGCGGTTCCCGCTCGGCCAACACCTGGGCCACCTCGGTATAGATGTCCGAACCGGTGAGTGTTGGCCGCTGGCTGGTGCTGTTTGTGTCCGCAGCCAGCCTGCGGCAGATAGTTTCAATATCTGCGGTAAGCCAGACGGTAAGGCCGGTCTGCCTCAGAAGATTCCAGATCTCCTGCTGAAGAATCGCCCCGCCTCCCGTGGAAATGACTACATCCTTGCGGCAGAGCATCTCGCCCAGCAGGTCACGCTCAAGGAGGCGGAATTGTTCCCACCCCTGCCGGGCAACGAGCTGACTGATGGGCTGCCCGGCCCGGATCTCGAGCATCTCGTCCAGGTCGAGGAAGTCAAGGTTAAGGCTCTGGGCCAGCATCAGTCCCACCAGGGTTTTGCCGGTGGCCCGGTAACCGGTCAGGATTATTTTTCGTCGTGGGATAAACATAAAGAGAATTTACGGGAAAGAGAGGGATGGTGTCAAGCACGGCCTTTGTTTCTTTTGCCAGTTAGACCGTAAACCATAAAAAAGCGCGCATCTTTTGCAGGTAAGACAGCGGATATTTGGCGGAGAGATGCTTTTCTTTTCTGCTAACACCTTGAAAGTAAAGATGTTTTCATGCCTGCTTTTAAACAGGACAAAAAAGGTTTGACTTTACCTTTTTTAAATGATAATTATTATCAAACAGGAAATAAATTTCTTTGCTCATTCCTTAATTTACAATGGAGAGATGTCATGACAGAAAACTGTTGCGCTGGGTTGCAGGTTGGTCAGAATGTGCCGGATTTTACCATGGAAACCTATGAGCCGACCGATTACGGTTTTGGCACGGTTTCCCTGGAGCAGCTGAAAAAAGCGGGTAAATGGACGGTGCTGGTTTTCTATCCGGCAGACTTCACCTTTGTCTGTTCCACCGAGTTGGGCGATCTGGCTGATGAATACGCGGAGATCAAGGCCGCCGGAGCTGAGGCGGTCACGGTGAGCACTGATACGGTTTACACCCACCTGGCCTGGAAACGGGAAGAGAAATTCTTGGAAAACGCCAGATACCCCATGGCGGCGGATCCCACCGGCGCGGTGGCCAAATTGTTCGGCGTTTACGACTATAATACCGGCCTGGCCCTGCGCGGCACCTTTATCATCAGTCCCGAGGGCAAGTTGGTTGCCTCAGAGGTGAACTTTTACAACGTAGGCCGTAATGCCAAAGAACTGGTAAGAAAACTTAAAGCCAGCGTCTATGTGGCGGCCAATCCCGCCGAGGCCTGCCCGGCCCGCTGGGAAGCAGGCGACAAGACCCTGACTCCCGGACCCAAGCTGGTCGGGCATGTGTATGAAGCCTTGAAATAATCCTGTTTCCCCCTTCCTTTTTCGGCATAAAAAAAAGCAAGCTCCTTATTGGGGAGCTTGCTTTTTTTATGTGCAGCAAGTCGTGTTAAAAAAACAACTGTTGTTCAGACCGTTTCAGACTTCCTTCTCAAGCTTGACGCTAATCGCCACCTTGTAGAGGATGGAGAGAATAAAGGCGCCCGTGGCCCAGACAGCTGCGGTAACGCCAATCTCCTGAGCGCTGGGATAATACTCGGTCACATAGTCCATAGGACTGGGAACAAAACCGCCGAGTACCAGACCCAGGCCCTTGTCAATCCAGAAGGCAATGAAGATCAGCAGGCAGGAAAGCACCAGCAGCCCATCGCATTGCTTGGCCCGGGAAACAAAGATCAGGCCGATGCCAGCCAGACCCATGATCACCGAAGCCCGCATGAAAGGCACCAGATTGTTGAATACCTGATCGCCATGGCCAAGCCCCCAGAAGAGATAATCCAGGGTATGCATGTGGCCAGGGATCTGACTGTAATAGGCGACAAAGAATTCACAGCCCAGGAAGAAAAAGTTGAGCATGGCGGCATAGCCGATGATGGTCACCAGCTTGTCCTGCGCCTCTCTGCCCACGTCAAACCTGGTGGTTCGCTTGAGGATCATGGCGATGATCATCAGCAGAGCCGGCCCGGCAGCAAAGGCTGAGGCAAGAAAGCGGGGGGCAAGAATGGCGGTGAGCCAGAAATGACGACCCGGCAGGCCGCAGTACAGAAAGGCGGTGACGGTGTGGATACTGACCGCCCAAGGGATGGAGAGGTAGATAAAGGGCTTGACCCATTTGGGGTACTTAATCCCTTTATATTCTGATTGCAAGACCACCCAGCCGCAGAGGACGTTCAGGAACAGATAGCCGTTCAAGACGATCATATCCCAGAAGAGCATGGAGTTGGGGGTGGGATGGAGCAGGACGTTCAAGGCCCGCATGGGCTGGCCCAGGTCGGCGATGATGAACATCAGGCACATGGCGATGGCGGCAATAGCCATGAACTCGCCTAAGATGACGATGCGCCCGAAGGCCTTGTAGTTATGAAGATAATACGGCAGCACCAGCATCAGACCGCCTGCGGCAACGCCGACCAGAAAGGTAAACTGGGAGATATACACCCCCCAGGTCACATCCCGGCTCATGCCGGTGATGCCCAGGCCATAGTTGAATTGCTGGACATAGCAAAGACCACCCACACCCATTATGGAGAGCAGGAAGAGCATCCAGACCCAGTACCCCGTGCTTCCTTTTAATGCTTTCTCAATCATGATCTTTCACCTCAAATAATATAGAAGAGGGATGGATGTGTCCCTATTGCCGGATTCCGCTGGATCGTAAAGGATGTCTTCAGCACCTGGCTGATCTCAGAGTTGGGATCATTCATGTCGCCGAAGACAAGGGCTTTGGTTGGGGTGGCAACTTCCACACAGGCCGGAAGCTGACCAATGGCCAGGCGTTCGGTGCAGAAATTGCATTTTTCCACCACGCCGCGCATCCGGGTGGGATATTTTTGATTTATTTCCTTGATAAACGGTCGACCGTTGGCATCCTTGCCGCGCGGGTCGCGCCAGTTGAAGCTTCGGGCGCCATAAGGGCAGGCGGCCATGCAGAACCGGCAGCCGATGCAGCGATGGTAGTCCATGCCCACGATGCCGTCTTTCTTCTTGTAGGTGGCCTTGGTGGGGCAGGCCCGGACACAGGGCGGGTTATCGCAGTGGTTGCACAGGGTCAGGATGGGCATGCCCTTAAGGGCATCAGGCCGTTTGTACTGGGTATTCTCCGGAAAAACATGCTCGTAGGAATCAACCCAGATCCACTTGATTTCATCCTTTTTATTGCCGAAGTCCGGCACATTGTGGATGGTGTGGCAGGCAGAGATGCACTGGTTCGCCAGCTCAGGATTTTCGGTAAACTTCCTGACATCAATGACCATGCCATAGCGTTTGCCGGTCGGAGCAACGGGGCCATGACCGCCAGCAGGGGCGGAGGAGGCGTTTGCCTCACCCTTGAGCAGGGTGCCAAAGGCCGAGGGAGCGGCAATGCCGGCAATGGCGGTAAGCCCGGCAATCTTCAAAAAATCTCTTCTCTTGCTATCCATGTTACATCGCCTCCTTCGGCTGGAGATGACAATCCCAACAATACGGTTTCACGGAGGCATAAATGTGGCAGGTGTCACAGAATTTTTTCTTGTCGCTGTGACATTTCATGCAGCCATTTTGCAGGCTCCGTACATATTCGGTGCCGTTGGCGGTTTTCCCGACGCGGGTTCCGCCTTCGCGCAGGATGTCATCGCGCCATTCGTTGAGCAGCACCATGTGCGAGGTCCGCATGTATTGAACTGGCGCAACACACTCCGTGTAGTCTTTTGGTTTTTCAGGTTTGGGCATTTTGCTGACATCCCCGGACTTGTACCAGATCGGGGTGGTCATGAGGCCCAAGAACAGTATTAACGCAGGTATGATTCTTCCTTTCCCGTACATGGTTATCAGCCCTCCATTCCTGCCAGAGGCGCAAAACGGAGATCCGTTTCCCGCTCTTTTTCACCTTCCATAATGAGGGCGTTGCCCAACAACTCGGAAACACCGCACACCTCGACATCTGGATTCCAGTACTGATTGAGGGCCAACAAGGTTGCCCGATCAATGGCGCAGACACAGGAGAGCATGTTGACCCCGTGTTTGTCAGCCACATGGCGAACCGCATTTGCCCGGGGCAGACCGGCCCGCATCCGCAGATCCATAATCTCCCCGGTGTTTAACCCTGTGCCGCTGCCGCAGCAGAAGGTGTTCTCGCGGATGGTATTTTCCGGCATTTCATGAAAATTGTTGCAGACGCTTTTTAGGATATGCCTGGGCTCTTCCAGCATCCCCATGCCGCGCGCGGGATTGCAGGAATCGTGGAAGGTGACGATCCGGTGATCGTTGCGGCTTTTGTCGAGTTTCAGCTTGTTGTGGTGGAGCAGGTCGGCGGTGAACTCGCTGATGTGGATCATCTTAGTTGTGGCCGCATTGTCAAAGCGGGTGCCGGTAATCGGTGAAACAGGCACCTGAAGGAAATCAGCCGGGCCGTTCATGGTATCCATGTACTGGTGGAGTACCCGCCACATGTGGCCGCACTCACCACCCAGGATCCATTTTACCCCCAGACGCTTGGCCTCGGCGTAGATCTTGCCGTTAAGTTTCTTCATCAGGCTGTTGTGGGTAAAGGAGCCGAAGTTGCCACCTTCTGAGGCATAGGTGCTGATGGTGTAATCAAGACCGATATGTTCAAAAAGCAGCAGATAGCCCATGAAGGTGAAAATGCCCGGCTCGGCGAAGACATCGGCGGAGGGGATGACAAAAAGGATCTCCGCTCCCTTGCGGTTGAAGTTGAGGCTGTTCAGGCGAACACCAGTGGATTCTTCGATGTCGTCTAAAAGGAACTCGGCATTCTCCTTGAAGGTGTGGGGCTGCAGGCCCAGATGATTGCCGGTCCGGTTGGAATTGGCGGCCGGTTCCAGAATCCAGTTGGTGCCCACCCCTACCAGATGGAGCAGCTCCCGGGCCATCATGGTGACCTCGGCGGTGTCGATGCCGTAGGGGCAGAACACTGAACAGCGGCGGCACTCGGTACACTGGTAAAAATACATGAACCATTCTTTCAGCACCTTGAAGGTCATGGGCCGGGCGCCAGCCATCTTGCCCAGCAGTTTGCCGGCCAGGGTGAAATCGTTGCGGTACACGGAGCGAAGCAGTTCAGCCCGCAGCACCGGCATGTTTTTCGGATCGCCGGTGCCGAGGAAAAAATGGCACTTGTCGGCACAGGCCCCGCAACGGACACAGCAATCCATGAAGATCTTCAGGGAGCGGAACTTGTCCAGCCGATCCTTGAGCCCGTTGAGGATGATCTCCTGCCAGTTTTCCGGCAGGTTCCAGTTGTCGCTTTCCGGATCCCAATCGCGGGGCACACCAAAAACCCCGGGCAGGTTCTTGTTGTGATATTCAACCATGCTTTTCTTGGCCGGGTAACAGTAGTTGCCCTGCTTAAAAACAGCTTCCACGTCCCACCAGTCCTTGGCTGGAACGGCGCCAGTCATCAAGGAGGGCTCCTTGACCACTTTCTCCTTCATCTGTGCTACTTTGGTATCTGCCATTGTCGTCATTCCTTCTCAGAGATTTTCAGGCTCACTCGGCCACTTTCGCTGCGTCTTCCTCGGCAGGCTGAGCGGGCAATTCTTTCTCGACCGGGATGTCCGCCCCGACCATAAACTCGCGGAACTCATCCTCGTACGATGCGTAAGAATGAGGCTTGATTTTCGGATCATTCCAAGGATTGATATGCCGAACCATCCGGCTGTTGTTGATCATGTTCCGGGTGGGGCTCATGAAAACACCGGCCAGGTGCATCAGCTTGCTGAAGGGGAAGTAGATCAGCAGGGCGCAGACCAGGAAGATATGCACGAAGAAGATCGTGCCGATCTGTCCGGTGATGGCCGGGGGAGAGAGTGTGGCCAGACCAAGGGTCAGCTGCTTGATGGCAACCACATCAACCCTGAGAAAATAGCGCATCAGAATGCCGGTAATGGCGATGCCCATGATCAGGAACAGGGGGAAATAGTCGGCGGGCAGCGAAATGTAGCGGATGTTGGTCAGCATCACCCGGCGGAGAAAGAGAAAGGCCAGGGCGCCGAGAAAGATGGCGTCTGTCTGGTAGAAAACCGGCAGACCGATCTGCATGAAGCCGTCTCCGAACTCAAGGGCGGCGACAAAGCTCGGGATCGGATCCATGAAGAGGCGCAGATGACGGAGAATAATAACCAGGAAACAGTAATGGAAGAGCAGGGCGAAGAGCCAGAGAAATTTGCTGGAGCCGTACACCAGCTTGGGGCCCTCGTGCATTTCGGCCTTGGTGTTGCGGAACAGTGAGCGGAACAGCAAAACCTCGAGCAACATCCGGCCAATTACCCCGGCCTTGGTTGAAGGGCAGTCCAGCTTGTTCTGCTTGATCCAGGGCAGTGAGTTCGCCTGGCCGCAGGTGGTTGGAATTCGGAAGGGAACCGGAGAGCTTGACCAATTGACCACTCTGGAGACCACGCCCCCCAGAAAGACGGCAAAGGCAAGATAGGGCAAGATGATCCCCACCAGTGCCTGCCCACCCGGCCCCTGAGCGGCCACCAAGGCAAGCAGAACCAGCGCCAGCACTGCGATTAATGGACTCATGATTCTCATTTACCGTCACCTCACATCATGGTTTTTAGGGGCCGTTACCAAACAACCTGTCCTATCCTGCCCCTTTTTGTTCCGGCTTTTTCTGCCGTTTTCGGGGTCATAATTGTTCAGGTTATTTTTTAACGACGGCTTAAAGAATGTTGCGTAGAGCTTCCGCCTTTTCCGCGTTGTTTCCTGTCAAAAGCTGGGAAGGACAGCAGCCACCTTCGCTTAGAAGGGGGTTTCCCCGCCGGTACTCATCAAGCCTGGCCTTGTGAAGCTGTTCTCGACTGGCCACATAGAGATCAAACAGGGTGTAGGCCAGGATATCGGCTTTTTCCTCAAAGGCCAGCCAGCCGTCATGATCAGCCAGCTTTTCCTGACGATAGCAATTCTTGACCACCTCTTTCAGCTTGTAGGCCATCGAAACGGCCTGGGACGGAATAAATTCCTGCACGGCGCGGATCTTGGCCAGTTGCCTCAAGGCCGGGACAAGTCCTTCGAGCGTCTCGCTCTCAAAAAGCAGAGCATAGACCTGCCACAGACTATTTTTCACCGCATAGCCAACCGGGTTGGCAAACTGGTTTTTCTCTTTTTTAAAGATCCGGGCCCCATCTTCCGGGTAGGTCGCCAGCACTTGATCGACCCAGGCATCTAGAATCTCGCCCTTATTTTCGATAAGCATTTTTTGCAACAGCATGATTTCCCCGCTTGAACCCCTTGTTTTTTAGGGGAAAATACCTATATCCTGAATGACCATTCAGAACATGAAAGGCATTGGTAGCATGTTTCAATTTAGATTTCAACAAGAAAAAATTAAGGGGAGGGGACGGATTATGAGATGGTGTTAAGGAGAATACCGGCTTCCTGCTGAAGGTTTTTCAGGAGAACCGGCAGATCGTTAAGGTCAATGACCACATCACCGATAATGGCGCATTGTTCATTGCCGGTGCAGTCATAGACATCAAGGGAATAGCCGTGTTCATCCTTGATAAGTACAAGATGGATGAGAATTTTTTGCTTTTCAAGATGGAGGTTTACCTGTGCCACCAGGCGGCGCACTGCGGTTTCCTCGGTTGCGGACAAAAGAGTTTGCCCCTGTTGCCGACGCCCATCCCTGTCCCGTTGCCAGTCCCGCGTAAAGGCGCCGATGCGCGCCACCGGGGCGAGACCGTTAACGGGATCTACCTTTTTTTCTGTACGATAGGGATCAATTCGTATCGGTCGTGGGAATTTGATTTCATCGGAGATAACCATTGCTTCCCCTACTGTCTGGTTTTCCTGCTTCTCCTTGATATTCTGTCATAATACCCATCGGCATTATGAGCAGAGAACTATAATGGGGAACCTTGAAAAATCCGTAGGATCCAGAATTCAGGAATCATAATTTAATAATACTGGCGTGAATACGCCCTCCTGAGTTCCGACTTCTGAGCAGTTACCTTTTTCGAGGGAGAGTTGAAAAGACCCTTGTTCAAGGTTGTCTAATGTTTTTGCCTTCAGCAGCCTTCCTGCCTGTTAAAAGCAATCGCCTCGGCGTAGGTGATCCCGGTTCCGCCAAAGATATTGAGAGCGCTGCCGATAGTGACGTCCAGACGGTTTTGCCCCAGCTCCTTTACCCGGAGGAGATCAGCAAGATTCTTCACCCCGCCCGCATAAGTGGTGGGGATGGGGCTGAAGCGGCCAAGCAGCGTGGTGAGTTCCTCTTCAATGCCAGCGCATTTGCCCTCCACATCAACGGCGTGAATCAGGAATTCACCGCAATACCCGGAAAAATATTGCAGGGATTCTGCGGAAACAGTCACCTGGGTGAATTTCTGCCACCGGTCAGTGACGATATAATAGGCCTTGCCCTTTTTTCGGCAGCTTAAGTCAAGGACGAGCCGGTTACGGCCCACGGCCCGGGCCAGCTCTTTAAGCCGGTCTTCATGCACCTGCCCGTCCTTGAACACTGCCGAGGTGACGATCACCGCGCTTGCTCCCTGCTCCAGCCAGTGGCCAGCATTGTCCGCAGTAATTCCGCCACCCACTTGCAGCCCGCCGGAAAAGGCCTGCAAGGCCTCGGCGGCTGCGGTCTCGTTGCCAGGGCCCAGCATGATCACATGGCCGCCAAAGAGCCGGTCGGCTTTATACATCTCGGCATAATGGGCGGCTGGCTGGTTCGAGGCAAAGTTGGTGGTCAGACTCTCCTGTTGCGCGTCGGAGAGGGTGGAGCCGACGATCTGCTTTACCCGGCCATGATGGAGGTCAATGCATGGTCTGAATTTCATGAGGTCTCATCTTTCTTTGGACAATAAGCTGATTTCTGGCAAGAGTAGCCCTTTCTCCGGGAAAAGGTCAATAAAAAAGGTGGACAGCTTGCGCCGTCCACCTTAGGAGCCATCCTTTATATTGTTACGGCAAACACCTACTTGCAGTCTTCCCTGATCATGAAGGTCATGGGATCGAGCTTGAGGAGCTTGCCGCATTTGCTGACCGCAGCTGAGCCCTTGAGAATCCTCAGGTCGATGCAATCGCTTTGCGAAACCGGCTGGAGAAGGACAACGGTATTGAACAGATCCTCCACGCCCTTGCAGGGAGCAGGTACCCCGGCAGCGCTCTGCTGGTCGGCGCTCTCATTGCACACGGCGGAAAACCAGATCTGCAAGTCCATGGCGCTGGCCAACCCCCGCATTCCTTCCAGCGCCGCGCGATCGGTTCTGGCAAAATCAAAGCCGTCAACCACCATGCAACTGGGCTTGATGACATTCTGCTGCACCAGGTCATGCAGCCGCTCTTCCAGTTTGGCCTGGTTGAACGTGGATTCGTTGAAGGTAATAATCATCCGGTTGCGCATGATCGCATCATGGATTTCCCCTGCCTTGTCAAGCTTGCAGCCCTCGGCGATATCCTTGAACATGTCGTCATACCAGAGCTTGGTTTTATCAAGGCTCTGGCCTACGCTGACATGGACAACCTGTTTGTCGTTCAACAGGCTGTCCAGGGCGATTTGCACCAGCAACGCGGTTTTGCCTACCCCGGGCCGGGCCATGACCAGACCCATCCGACTGGATTCCTTGGCGTCGCTCTCACCCTTCAGGTGACGGATGGGATTCTTTTCAATCAGGTCTTGTTTCTTCATGGCGGCATCCTGTTTTTGTAGTAACTAGGTGAATATTCAGTCTATCCACCTGAGTAATTATTTTTTATCTTTCTTCTGGGCCTTGACAATCAACTCTTCGGCAACGCTCTTAGGCACCTGTCGGTAGGTGGCAAATTCCATGGTAAACTCCGCCTTGCCCTGAGTCAAGGAACGAAGATCCGTTGAATAGCCAAACATCTCGGAAAGCGGCACCTCGGCCTCGATGACGGTGTAAGCTTCTTCTTCGTTGGTGCCGATAATTATGCCACGGCGCTGATTCAGGCTGCCCATGATTGAGCCCTGAAACTCGGAGGGGCCTTCAGCCGCCACTTTCATGATTGGCTCCATGATCACCGGCTTGGCCTTGCCGTAGGCCTCCTTGAATCCGCCGATGGCAGCCAGCTGGAAGGCGATATCTGAAGAGTCCACGGCGTGGGAGGCGCCGTCGATGATGGTGCAGCGAACTCCGGTGACATGGGCGCCAATGAGCGCGCCTTTATCCAGGCACTTCTGGAAGCCCTTGTCGCAGGAGGGGATATACTCCCTGGGCACCGAGCCGCCGACAATCTTGTCGACAAATTCATATTCACCCTCTTCCAGAGGCTCAAGAAAACCGGCCACCCGACCGAACTGGCCAGAGCCGCCGGTCTGCTTTTTGTGGGTATAGTTGAACTCAGCCCGCTGGGTGATAGTTTCCCGATAAGCAACCTGGGGCGCGCCCACTGTTACCTCGGCCTTGTATTCACGCTTCATCCGTTCGACGTATACGTCAAGATGCAGTTCGCCCATACCGGAGATGATGGTTTCCATGGTCTCGGTATCCACATAGGTCTTGAAGGTGGGGTCTTCCTTGGTAAAGCGGTTCAGGGCCTTGGACATGTTGTCTTGGGCCTTGTTGTCCACCGGAGTGATGGACAGGGAGATAACCGGCTCCGGCACATGCATGGAGGTCATGGAAAAATTATAATCCCCGCCGCTGGTGAAGGTGTCGCCGGAGGCGCAATCAATGCCGAACAGGGCGACGATATCACCGGAACCGGCTTCGTCGATCTCTTCCATATCGTCGGAATGCATCCGCACCAGGCGGCCAACCTTGGCCTTCTTGCCGGTTCGGACATTGACGATGGAGTCGCCTTTCTTCAGGGTGCCCTGATAGGTGCGGACATAGGTGAGCTGCCCGTAGCGGCCATCCTCAAGCTTGAAGGCCAGGGCCAGCAAGGGGTCGCTTGAGATGTTGCTCACCTTGACCTCGGCTTCCTCATGATCCAGATCCAGGGCGAAGTTCTCAACATCGGTTGGGCAGGGCAGATAGGAGACTACCGCGTCCAGCAGGAGCTGCACCCCCTTGTTTTTGTAGGCGGTGCCCATCATCACCGGGGTCAGCTCCAGATCCAGGGTGCCCTTGCGGATCGCGGCCATGATCATTTCTTCGCTGGGCGTACCTTCAAGCACGGCCTCCATCAATTCGTCGGAAAACATGGAAACTGCGTCCAGCATCTCTTCCCGCCTGATGTCGCATTCCTCTTTGTACTTGGCAGGGATCTCTTCTACGCGGATCTTGTCGCCGTTTTCTCCATCAAAATAGACCGCCTTCATCCTGACCAGATCGATCAGCCCCTGCATCTCGCCTTCAAGACCCATGGGCACCTGGATAGGCACGGCGTTGAGACCCAGCTTGTCGCGCAACTGCTTGATGACCTTGTCCGGATTGGCGCCGGTGCGGTCGCATTTATTGATAAAGGCCACGCGGGGAACCCGGTAACGGGTCATCTGCCGGTTGACCGTGATACTCTGGGACTGCACCCCGCCAACAGAACAGAGGATCAGCACCGCGCCGTCAAGCACGCGCAAGGCCCGCTCAACCTCGATAGTGAAATCCACATGCCCAGGGGTGTCGATGATGTTGATGGCATGATCCTTCCAGTCGCAATAGGTTGCGGCGGAACAGATGGTGATGCCGCGCTCCCGTTCCAGCTCCATGGAGTCCATCTTGGCGCCGACCCCGTCTTTGCCGCGTACTTCATGGATTGCATGAATACGCTGGGTATAAAAAAGAATGCGCTCGGTCAGGGTGGTTTTGCCTGAATCGATATGGGCGCTGATGCCAATATTGCGAACCTTTGTAATGTCTCTCATGGTAAATCTTCCACTCCATTCGTGCAGATATGCGGTTACGCCTGGCGCCGGTCAAGGCACCATACCTTGGCAAACCGGCCTTAAGCCATCGTTAAGCCGTTACGCAAAGACAACTTGAATATCTAGTCCTGCCAAGACGGCATAAGGAGCCGTAAAGGCGAGGCAAAATAGTACAGGTTGTTTTCGCACGGCTCCTGAAAAATAACTTCTGACAATTGTGCGCCTGCGAACGGCATGACCAGCCGAAACGAAAGGCCAAAAAAGTACAGGTTTTTTGGTGACGGCTACTAAAAAATGGCCCTGGTTCAGGGCCGGATGAACAGTCTTTTTCAGAACCGGCACTTTTACTCTCAAGCACTGCGGCTGTCAAGGGAAAAATCAGGCGCATTCGCAAGCAGTTACTGCCGGCGGCAAGGGGAAAATGGAGTGGTGGGAGAAGGGGGAACCGATGGTCTTCGCTTTGAAAATATGGCGACGGCAAGCCTGTTGCCGCATGGCACGCCATTGAGGCTTTGCGAGTAAAAGTGGGCAGCGCTTCATTACACCCAAAGGGTATAAGTTTTGCTTGAGCAGGCAAGCTGCTCAACTCAGCTTTGCACCCAGGGGGTATAAGTTTCGTTTGAGCAGGCTAGCTGCTCAACTCAGCTTTGCACCCAGGGGGTATAAGTTTCGTTTGAGCAGGCTAGCTGCTCAACTCAGCTTTATCTGCGGGCCAGAGGAAAAATGGGGATGATCTTCCCTTAACTGTGGCGAACCAGCCTCTTGCCATCATTGCTGGTAAAACTCAACGAAAACGACCTGCCCCCTCGCTTTGCGGTCTGCATGAAAAAGGCATCCCGGCGAGGCAGGCAAAGCCACCTCAGCTTGCCGGCATACCTGTCGCCGTCGACAGGAGGTTCAGGGGCGCAGAGTCAATCGTCGTCTTCAAGCTCATCCAGAACCTCGGTTTCGATATCGGAATCCTCTTCCGCGAGCCCGGTCTCATCATCCTGCGACAGATCATCGTCTGTGGAGATACCTGCTTCCTCGTCCAGTTCAACGGCAAGGCTGTCGTCGTCTTCGTCGGAAGGCTTACGGATTTTTGACGGGGGCAGAATGATAGCGGTGATTTTCTCTATATCTTGTCGCACCAGAGGATCTGCAAGGCAGAAAGCACATTCGGCAAGGTGCTTTTCCATGAAGGAGACCATGCGGGCGGGAGCCATGGACTCTTCCTGAACTTGGCCATACCATGATTTGACAAGCCTCTGCAAGCGCTCGCATTCCATTATTTTACTCCTTTGTCTGATTTAAAACCGCCGCAACATCATCAAAGAGACAAGTCCTATGCCTGCCGTAAGCTGTTGTTGGCTAACAGCCGCATTGTTTATGCCGCTGTCAATGACGCCTGTAAAACTGAAATGCCGTGACCGGCATCAGGAGCAGGAAAAACGTCCAGAATTAGGCAACCGTTTCAAGGCTCTTGAGTCGAGCCATATTTACTGTATTTTTTTTCGAATGCCCAGACTCTTCTGTAAAAAAAAAGAAAAATGTTGTTTCCTCGCGGGCAACATTATATCTTGTTGCCGTGGATGGAAGTGGAAAGGGTGCTGGTGATCTTCCCGGACTTCAAATCCGGTGCACCGGGTTAACAGCCTGGTGGGTGGGTTCGATTCCCATGCACTTCCGCCAGTTATGCTTTACTAAAAACCGATAATGTCCATTTAAGCCCAGTGAAATCGGGGTTTTTCTGTTTTTGTCGTCCAGGGCCGTCCAAGCAGAACCCCAGCCAGGCTCAACCAGCGGAATCTCCCTGAAAACCTTCAGCTTGCGCTCTTCAGTTTATCCGGCTGCCCAGTTGCCTGTGCTTTTTCTTCCTGGCTGTGCTGTCCTTCCCGCCAGAGCAGTTGCCGACAGACCCCCCGGATGATCTTGATCTCCTTTGACTTCAAGCCGAGCCGCCCTAAAAACTGGCGGATGCTTTTCATCCAGTAATTATCCTCCCCGCTTTTTAAAAAGCCGATGGTCTGAAGCACCTCTTCCACATGGCCGAACATGGCTTCCAATTCCCGCTTGTCCCCCTGTTTGGGAGTTGAGGCAGGGAAGGCCGTCCGGTTTACCGCTTCCAGAACGCTGTAATGAAGTTCGTAGCAGAGTACCGCCACGGCCTGGGCCAGGTTGAGAGAGGAAAAATCCACCGTGGGGATGGTGGTGATCTGGTTGCAATAGCGCAGTTCCTCGTTGGCCAAGCCCCGGTCTTCCGGGCCGAAGAGGAGGGCGACCCGGTTGTTTTTTAGTTGGGGCAGGATCTCGTCCATGAGCTGTCTGGGGCTGTCAACCGTAGTCCGCTTTCTGCCCTGGCGGGCGGAGGTGCCCAGCACCCAGGTGAAGGGGGCCAATGCTTCGCTCAGCTCCTGATGGTGTTCCAGATTGTCGATGAGATGGGCCGCCTTGGCGGTGGCAAGGGTGAGCATCCGGTTACGCTCCGGCATCTCTTTGCAAACGAGAAGGAGTTGCCCGATCCCCATGTTCGCGGCGATTCTCGCCGCTGAGCCGATATTTTCCGCAAACTTGGGAGAGACCAGGACGATAGCCACCCTGGCCATCAGTTCTCGCACCTTATCCTGTCTTGGCTGGGTCATCAGCGGTCAGCGGCCCGTTTTTTCCGGGCCTTGGGACGCTTGTCTGCGCTTGGCGCTGCCAGAATATCCGTGGCGCGGGCCAGCTTTTCTTCCACGCTGAAATTTATCCGCCGCCGGGGAATTTCCACGCTGGTCAGCCGTACCCGCACCAGGTCGCCGAGCTGGAAGATGGTCTTGGTTCGCTGGCCGATGAGCCGGTGGCGGCCTTCCTCCAGTTCATAATAGTCATCACGCATCTCAGTGATCGGTACGGCCCCGTTAACAAAAACCTCGGTCAGTTCGACAAACAGGCCGAAGGCGGTGACCCCGGAGATAAGGGCCTCAAAGGTCTCGTCGATCTTGTCGGCCATGAAATGAACCTGGAGCCGTTCAATCATCTCCCGATCAGCCTCCACCGCCACCCGCTCCCGTTTGGAGAGAAAGGCGCCGGACTCTTCCGTGGATACTGCCTCTTTAGCGGGCGAAACCTTCCCTTTTTTTTGCAGGCTTGCGGCCAGGGCCCGATGAACCATAAGATCGGGATAGCGGCGGATGGGGGAGGTGAAATGGGTGTAATGGGTGGCGGCCAGGCCGAAATGGCCAAGATTGTGGGGGGAGTAGCGGGCCTGCTGCATGGTGCGCAGCAGGAGATTGCTGATGATGTACTCCTGGGGGGTGCCTGCCGCCAGGGCCAGCACCTTGCCAAACCACTTAGGCGAGCCGCCGCCGTCATCATCGACCTTTAGCCCCATGCTCTGGGCAAACTCGGTAAACTCCGCCACCTTGAGCGGGTCGGGTGCTTCGTGAATCCGGTAGAGGCTGTCGATCTTGCCTTGCTCCAGGGCCTCGGCCACCGCCTCGTTGGCAGCGAGCATGAACTCCTCGATGAGCTTGTGCGCCTGATTGCGCTCGCTCCGCTTGATGGTCTGCACGGTGTTGTCTGCCCCCAGCACGATCAGGGGTTCCGGGAGCTCAAAACCGATGCTTCCCCGTTTGACCCGCTGCTTTTCCAGACTTAAGGCCAGGCGGCCCATGCGTTCCAGATCCTCCACCATGTCGGCGTACTGGCTGCGCACCGTGGCCTCCTGATCCGTTAAAATCTGTTTGACCGTGGTGTAGGTGAGGCGATACCGGCTGCGGATGATGCTTTTGGTGAAGCGTTTTGCCAGCCGGGCGCCATGCTCGTCAAAATCAAGCACAGCGGTGAAGGTGTAGCGGTCTTCATTGGGCACCAGGCTGCAAAGGTTGTTGGACAAGCGCTCCGGCAGCATGGGGATGACCCGGGTTGGGAAATAAACGCTGGTGCCGCGCTGATAGGCCTCTATATCCACCGGGGTTTGCGGGCGCACATAATGGCTGACATCGGCGATGGAGACATAGAGCCGATAGCCCTTTTTCAGGGGCTCGATGGCCACGGCGTCATCAAAATCACGGGCTGTTTCCCCGTCGATGGTCACATGAGCCACGTCCCGCAGATCGGTGCGGAAGGCGGCCATTTTCACCTCCGGGTCAAGGGCCTCCACCTGCCCGTTTACCTCCTGGGTAAAGACATGGGGCAGATCGAACTTGCGGATGACCATCTCGGTCTGCACCTGGATATCCTTGGGATTGCCCAGCACCTCAAGGATGATGCCGTCGAGGTTTCGCTGTCCGGCGGCAAAGGAAGTGACCTCGGCTAAAACCGCGTCGCCATTCTTGGCCCCTCGGCTGTCCTCCTTGCGGATGAGCAGATTGTAGGGGAAGCGGGCGTCCTCCGGGATCACCAGACCAATTACCCCGGCCATGTAAATCCCGACCAGCCGGGAGGTGGCCCGGTTCAGAACCGCGATTACCCGGCCCTCGCAGCGCTCCTGACGGCGGTTCGTCAACAGAACCAGAACCTTGTCGCTGTGGGCCGCGCCGCCCAGCATCCCAGGCGGGATAAAGACGTCCTTGGTAATCTTCAGTTCGGCCGGCGCCTCGGTGGGGGCGACAAAACCAAAGCCCTTGGGATTGACGCTGATCGGGCCGGCAAACAGCTCCACGCTCTTGCGCAGGGTAAAGGTGTCCCCTTTGCAGGAAAGCACCTTGCGCCGACAGAGATCATCCAGCACCCCCAGAATCTCCTGGCGATGGCTCCTGCTTAAGCCAAGGGCTGCCAGCAGTTCCGGCGCGGAAAGCGGCAGGCCCGCCATGTAGAGTTGGCCCAGGATCTCGCCTGCAAAGCGGGCCTCCTGCTGCTGGCGCGGCGGGGCGCCAATCTCGCGCTGTCGTTTTCCTGGTCGACCCTGTTTGCTGTGGGGAATCCTTCTCTTATGCGGCACAGGCTTGTCTCTCCCCGATTATTTTTTTGCAGAAATAGAAAATCAATTGCACTAGGGCTGAGAACGACATACCCTTATTTAATACCCTGATATCTGGATTGTACCTTATTTGCAAGCACAGAACATCCAATTTAGGAGCCGTGCGAAAACAACTCAGGCTGTTTGCTTTGTCTTTACGGCGCCTTATGCCGTCTTGGCAGGACTCGATGTGCAATATTTTGCTTAACGGCTTACCTGGATGATCGGACAAGAATGGACAGCGCCCAGCCATGACCCCCGCCAAGAAATTTAATATAGCCGCCTATTGCGAGCGCATGGAACAGATTCTCGGCGGACAGGAAGGCCCGGCCAGAATCTTCTGGAAGGCGTTGTCCTTTGCTGTTTCCGCCCATCAGGATCAGCGGCGCAAATCAGGTGAGGTCTATGTCAGTCACCCGCTCCAGGTGGCGAAAATCCTGGTGGAGGAGTTGGATATCCGCGATCCGGAGTTGCTGGCCGCCGCCGTCCTGCATGACACGATTGAGGATGTGCCCGAAGTAACCAGCGAGGTGATCGGCGAGATTTTTGGCAAGAACATCGAGATCATTGTCGATGCCTGCACCAAGATCACCAACTTCGCCGGAGATAAACAGACCTTTTACAAGTTGGTTCACCGCAAGCTTTTCTCCGGGGCCGCAGCCCATCTTGAGGTTCTGCTGATCAAGCTGGCCGACCGTCTGCACAACCTGCGAACCATGGCCTCCATGCCCAAGGATAAAAGGCAGAAAATCGCCGAAGAAACCCTGGACATCTACGCGCCCCTGGCCAAGATCATGGGCCTGAACCGCATCAAGCGTGAGTTGTACACCCTGGCTTTGATGTATAAATTTCCGCGCCAGAGCCAGAAGGTGCTGGCTGCCATCAAACGGTTAGAGAGCAGCGCAGAGGTTCTGGCCATCAAGCAGACCCTGGAGGAGAAACTGAAAGAGGCCTGGATCACCCACGAGATCCGCCTTAACCCCAAGGGCCTCTGGGCTTACTTTGATCCGGGCCAGAAGGTGCTGCACAAAACCGTGGCCAACCCCCTGGGTTTTATCATCATTACCAACGATATCCAGACCTGTTACCGGGTTCTCGGGGTCATTCACCAGAATTATCCGCCCATCCCCCGAACCATCCGGGATTTCATCGCCAACCCCAAGGCCACCGGCTACCAGAGTCTGCATACCCGGGCCAACATCAAGGGCCGCAACTACCTGTTCAAGATCCGCACCGCTGAAATGACCACCTCTTCCCGCACCGGCCTGGTACGGGAATGGTTTGCCCACAAGAAAATGCCCGGTAGTTTTGAAGTGGAACTGCGGGAGATGCTGGATATCCTGGGGACAGACGGGAATCTCTCCTATCGGGAGATGATCGCGGTCAGCGGCAATAAGGCCATCTACACCTATACCCCCAAGGGCGATCCAGTTGAACTGCCTGCCCACAGCATCGTGCTGGATTTTGCCTTCAAGGTGCATACCGATGTAGGCAAGCGCTGTATCAAGGCCAGGATTGGCAAGCGGCAGGTAGAACCGGACGCTCTTCTTGAAGACGGCGATCAGGTGGAGATCATCTGCCAGAAAGAGCCGGTGCGTTTTGAGCCGGAAATTCAACAGCGTTGCCAGACCCCCAGAGCCCGGGCAGAGCTTTCCAAGCTGTTCCGCCAGCGGCGCGAGGCCCTGGCCCGGATGATCGGCGAGAGCATCCTCCGGCAGGAGCTTAAACGCTATGGTCTGCCCGTTGATCTTCTCGAAAAACCGGGCATGGCCAATATCCTGGCCGCGCTCGGGATTCGGGAGCTGCCAGAGCTTTTCCTTGGTCTGGGCGAGGGGAGATTCCGCCTGCGGGAACTTATCAACGAGATCAAAGGCCAGCTGTATGCGGGCAGGGAAACCCTGCTGCCTCCCACTGGCAGCCTGAACCGCATCGAGCTGACCACCCTGGATCCGGTCTGTATCAAATTTTCCCGCTGCTGCAATCCGGTGCCCACGGAAAACTGGCTGTACGGCCTGCTCAGCGAACGGGGGCTTTCCATCCATCAGAAGGAGTGCGCCACCATCACTTCCGCCGCTCTTCACGTGCAGCGGGAGGATGTGGTGGAGGTGCGCTGGCGGCTCAAGGAAACGCTGGTGCCCAAGAGGCAGACCATCCTCATTCTGACGGCTCCCTCCCGCAACCGCGTTCTGATGATGCTGGGCGTGGCCCCGGAAGAGATGAAGATCAGCGAGGTTGAGCTGCTTTCCAGTCAACCGTCACGCACCTCTGCCTGGCAGGTAAACTTTCAGGTCGATACCCTGCAAGGGCTAAAGAACATCCTGGTTCACCTGGGCAAGACCGGGATGGCCTTTGAGTTCGGGCTGGAGCAGTAGTAACCGTTCAGCAGCACCACATCTGCGTTGTCATAGGCCTGCTCATGTGCAAAAGCACACTTCGCAGACCTCTTCCTAGCATCTGCGGCACTGCTGAACGGTTACTCTTCCGTGGCAGCCTTGAGGTGTCTTTTCGTCGCTCTTCCGAAGAATTCTGACTTCTGAATCTCACAGCTTCTCCCCCAAAGCCAGATCCTCAAGACCATCTCGATCCAGAATGGTGATCTGCGGGCCTTCGCTGCTGATCAACCCCTGTTTGCCAAGCTTGGTCAGGATGCGGGAGAGGGTTTCCGGGATGGTGCCCAGCAGGCTGGCCAGCTGGGCCTTGCCGATGTTGAGCTTCACCGTGTCGCTGTCTCCCTGCTGGCCGCTGAGATAGAGGAGATGGGCCGCCACCCGGCCCGGCACCTCTTTAAGCGAAAGATCCTCGATCAGATGGGCAAACTTCTTGAGCCGCATGGACAGAGCGGCCAGCATGTTCATCGCCAGGGCCGGATTAGTCTGGATCAGTTCGATAAAGGCGCGGCGCGGGATGAAGATGGTTCGGCTTTTTTCCAGAGCCAGGGCATGGGCCGGGAAGGTCGAGCCGATAAAGACGGCGGCCTCGGCAAAGGGCTCGCCTGGCCCGAAGATATGCAGGATCTGCTCCTTGCCCTCGATGGAAAGCTTGTAGATCTTGACCAGGCCCTCCATGACCACATAAAACCCGGTCCCCTCGTCGCCTTCGGCAAAGATGCCCTGGCCTCGGCGATAATCCTGAAGGGTGATGATCATGGCCAGTTCGTCATACTGCTCGGCGGTCAGACCGGCAAACAACGGGATCTGTTTAAGAAAAGACATTAGTTCCATCGGTGGTTACTCCTTGGTTGTGAGCATCGGACAAGCCATAGCCCAGGCCAGCTTGTCCGCAAAAAAACAGAGAACGTTAATGATTGGTGGGCCGAGATCCTGCTCTCTGGCCGAGGTAAAAGTCAGAGCCAGGGGGGTTGTCGGAACGCCTTGGCCGCCCTGCCCCGCAAGGAGCCGGATTTCCCGCAAGCCGAGCAGGGGGCTGATCCTGACCATTTTGCGCACCGCCTCCTTGGCCGCCCACAGCAGGGTGAGCCGTTCTGTTTCTGTGAAAGATCGGGGTAGCAAAGAGGCATGCAGAAGCTCTTCTTCCGGAGTGGTAAAGCGTTTTCTGACCGTGTGCAGCCTGGGATCCGGCTGCTGGAGGTCAAGCCCGCAAGGGAGATTTGCCGCCAGGGCCGCAGCTAGAGGCCCGCTATGAGAGATGGAGATGAACGGGGCCAAGGCATGCGTCTCTGTGGCGAGACAGGGACGGCCATCTTCTGCGCTTCGGATCAGCAGGCTGTGCCAGTCCCCCGCCGTTTCGCCCAGCAGGCCAGCCGCCGCCCATTTGGCGGCCATGCGTCCGCCCAGCCACTCGGCGCGCCTTTTTTCCAGGCCAAAGTCGGCCCATTGCTCCTGCTCACAAGCATTCAAATAGCGGCTGGCCACCTCGGGCGCGCACCCGGCCAGGGTGGCAAGTGGCGCCGCCCCCAGCCGCAGCCGGGCCTCCGGGCTGAAATGCCGCTGCCAGAGCGGCCAGCATTCCTCAAAAATGGCTTGGGCAAACGCCATTGTCTTCTCCTCTTATAAAAATCTGTTTAATGCCGGGATTGAATAACAACCACGGAATATAACTGTTCAGCAGTGCCGCAGATGCGCGTGTCAATCGTCGGCAGCAGTGCCGACCAAAAGGGCTGCGAAGTGTGCTATTGCACATGAGCAGGCCGATGACTGTCTGTCAATCATCGGCGGTAGCGCCCGATCATCATCGGCAGCAGTGCCGATAAAGCAGATGTGGTGCTGCTGAACAGTTATAAAAATACTTGCTCTTGGCCGCAAGCCATTGTAAGCCGTAAGAAATCATGTCTTAGGGAGCAAACCATGACTGCAATTGATTTCGGCGCCATCGCCATCGTTCTTTTCTTTCTTGCCCGTGGCATCTGGGTTGGGCTCATCCGCCAGCTGGCTTCCCTCGCCGCGCTCATCTTAGGCTATCTCTTTGCTGGTCGTTATTACGAGCAGATAAGCCCCCGCCTTTCCTCGGTAATTACCTCGCCGCCGCTCTGTTTTCTGCTGACCTACGCCCTGCTTTTTGGGGCGGTTTTTTTCGGGGTTCTGGCTCTGGGCTTTGTGCTGAAAAAGGTCATGAGCCTCTCGCTGCTTGGCTGGTTTGACCGGGCTATGGGCGGAATTCTCGGCCTGGTCAAGGCGGGGGTAATTGTCAGCGTTGGCTTCATGGTGCTGTCCGGGCTGCTGGCAGAGGCCAATCCACTCATGACCAATTCCCTGGCCGCGCCCTATCTACGCAAAAGTTCAGGGTTTCTGCTTGCCTTTGTCCCGGATCAAAACCTGCACCGCCTCCTGCTTCCCAAAGAACCCGCCCTTATCCTTCCTGAGGCCGTTATACCAGCGGGCCAGCCGGTTCGGACTGATTCCGCAAAAAAAACCAAGTAAAATCAACTGATTAATCACGGTGGTGCGGACAAGCCCCAGGCGTTGCCAGCGCCGGGCCGAGGTCAAGGCCGCCGTTGGCAGCAGGGCAAGGCGGCCAATCTTAGCCAAGCGGAGCACCAGTTCAAGATCCTCCAGCAAGGCCATCTCCTTAAAGCCTCCCATTGCCTGAAAACGGGCGGCGGATAAAAACAGGGCCTGATCGCCATAGGCAAGGCCAAACCAGGCGGCCCGCCGGTTGACCCCCTGCTCAAGCAAGCGGAAACGCCAGCCTTGGGCGGCAACGGCGAAGCGAAAGGCCCCGGCCACTATGCCTGGCAGGGCCAGGGCTGCGCGGATTTGTGCGGCAAAGCCCTCCGGGAGCCGGGTGTCGGCATGGAGAAAAAGCAACGCCCGGCCCTGGGCCACCAGCGCCCCGGCGTTCTGCTGGCTGCCGCGCCCGAGCGGGGCGGAGATCACCCTGGCCCCGGCGGCCCTGGCTAGGGCCACGGTTTGGTCGTGACTGCCGCCATCGGCCACGATTACCTCCACGCCTGGCTGTCCACTCAGCCCGGCCAAGGTTTGACCGATGCAGTCCGCCTCATTAAGGGTGGGAATAATTATCGATATGTCGCAGGTCTTCTGGCCGGTCAACATCGGCAAGGGGCTCCAGGAGATGGGTGGCAAGAGGCAAAGCCTGCGCCTGTTTCAGGGTTACGGCCAGCACCTCCCCGCTGCCCCAGGGGATCTCCTTAAAAAGGGCGGCGGCAGGCTGGTTGAGACCGATAAGATAATAGCCGCCGTCCATGGCCGGGCCCACCACCAGATCCTTTCGAGCCAGAGCGGCAAAGGCCTGGGCAAAGATATCCGGGCCAAGGCCTGGACAATCGGCGCCGATAATCACCACCGCCTGAGCGCCCTTGGCAAAGGCCTGGGCAAAGGCCCGCTGCAGGCGAGCGCCCAGGTCGCCCTCGCCCTGAGGCAGACAGGGGATGTCGCTGGCAAGCCAGTTCTCCATGGCCTGCTGATTCCCATCGGCATAGCAAATCTCCAGGGCAACCGGATATTGCCCCGCAAAGCTGATCATTTGAGCAACAATCGCCTCGCTCATCCGCCGCTGGAGCGCGGCCGCGCCCTGGGCGCCCAGAGCCGGAATCAGCCGGGTTTTCGTCCGGCCCGCCTCGGGATAGCGGGTAAAAAGAATGAGCCGCGCCTGTCTGTCTCTGTCCATCCTTGCCGCTCGTCCTGTTCTCCGCTATACTGCCGTTAAGGGTAATACGTAGAATTCAGGAGTCAGAATTAAGAAGACTGCCTGAATACGTCCTCCTGAATTCTGACTTCCGACTTCTGGCTACCAGGAGTCTTGCTCCCAACAACCCCTTCACCATACCAGCCATCCCGTGACCGTCAAAAGAAAAAAGAAAAATCCTGATCCCTGTTCCTACCAGAAGCGAACCTACCGGAACCGTGTCGAGCCTGGCCATCTGGTCGCTTTCGAGGTGCGGATCAGGGAAACGGATCTGCAAATTCTTGCCGGAAAAGACCTGCGCGCTGAGGCCAACGCTGCGGTTTTCCAGTATCGCAGCCAGCTGGAAAGCTACATTGCCCGCCATCCTGAATTTGCCAGCGCCCTTACCCCTCTGCCCGCCGATCTCACCGCCCCGCCGATTGTCAAGGCCATGCTCGCTGCAGGCCAGGCGGCGGAGGTCGGACCCATGGCGGCGGTGGCCGGGGCCATCGCCGAATATGTCGGCCTGGCTCTTTTGGCGGCCGGAGCCGGGGAGGTAGTGGTGGAAAACGGCGGTGACATTTATTTCTGCCGCAGGCAGGAGAGCGTGGTCGGCATCTTTGCCGGGCCCTCGCCGCTCAGCAACCGGGTGGGGCTGAAAATCCCGGCCAGCCTCATGCCCCTTGGCATCTGCACCTCCTCCGGCACCGTGGGTCATTCCTTAAGTCTGGGCGAGGCCGATTCCGTAACGGTGCTGGCCAGGGATACCGCCCTGGCCGATGCGGTGGCCACTCTGGCGGGCAATGCGGTGCAGCCGGGGCAGAGCCTTGAGCCCGCCCTGGCCAAGGCCCGCGCCGTGGCGGGGATTCTGGGCCTGGTCATCATCCGGGGCGAGGAGCTGGGCGCCTGGGGAGAGGTGGAGCTGGTGGCCCTGAGAAAGTGAGATTATGGGTTAGCTGAGCATGACCCTTGTCGCAGCCTTTGTGCAGCTTGTTTTTTCTCTTTGTTGCCGGAAAGATTATGTTATCATGACCGTAACTATCCAGCTTGAAGCCGGAAAGTAAGAAAAACCACCAAATCGTAACTGTTCAGCAGTGCCGCAGATGCGCGACAGAGGCCTGAGAGCTATAGCTGAGTTGAGCAGCTTGCCTGCTCAAACGAAACTTATACCCTTTGGGTGCATACATATGGTATGCGAACAGGCCGATAACAAAGCAGATGCGGTGCTGCTGGACAGTTACTCATGACCCCTAAATACCCTTACAAGCACGGATGAACGGCGGGCCAAATTTTTCTGTCAGCAACGGGATGTCAGCATGCGTGAATTTCTGGAAAAATTTTCCCAGTCAACTGATTTCCTGGCGCATGGTTACTGTCTGGTCTGGGACCCGTTGCTGCTCTGGCTGCATGTCGGCTCGGATATCGCCACCGGGCTTGCCTATTTTACGATCGCGGCCTCACTTTTTTATCTGGTGCGCAAACGGCATGATCTCCCGTATTCCTGGCTGTTTCACTTATTTGGCGCCTTTATTACCGCCTGCGCCATCACCCATTTTTGCGCGGCCTGGACCATCTATGTGCCTTCCTATTGGGTCGAAGGCATTATCAAGGCGGTAACCGCCGTCATCTCCATCATCACCGCCCTGCTTCTTGTTCCTTTTCTGCCAAATATAATGAGTTTGCCCAATCTTTCCCGCGCCCTAGGGGAAAACCAGCGGCTTAACCGCAAGCTGGAGAGCCAGCTCGATTTTTTGCGGAAATCAGAGGAGCGTTTTCGCTCCCTGGTTGAGGCCTCGCAAGACGCCATCGTCATAAGTGATGAACAGGGGCACATCCTCTCGCTCAACCATGCGGCGGAAAAGATGTTCGGCTACGAAGAAAGAGAGATCGAAGGCCAGCCGCTGACCATTCTCATGCCCGAACGTTACCAGGCCAGGCATCTTGCGGGGATGCGCCGTGTTGTTGCCACGGGCACCTCCCGGTATCTGGGCAAGCCTCTGGAATTCTGGGGCCGACGGCAGGATGGTCATGAATTTCCTTTGGAATTGAACATCTCAAGCTGGATTGCCGAGGAGAAGATCAATTTTGGCGGCATTATCAGAGATGTAAGCGAACGCACTCATCTGGAAATGCAGATCCGCACCACCCAGAAGATGGAGGCTATTGGCACCCTGGCTGGCGGCATCGCCCACGATTTCAATAATATCCTGGTTCCAATCCTTGCCTGTACCGAAATGGTTCTGACCACGGAGGCCGCAGGCAGCGAAAACTGGCATAACCTGCAGGCGGTGCTGAAAGCTGCCCATCGGGCCAGGGAGCTGGTCAAACAGATCCTCGTCTTCAGCCGGGAGCGGGAACATGAGGTCGCCCCGGTTCAGGTTGCGCCAGTGGTCAAGGAATCTCTCAAGCTGCTCAAAGCCTCGCTGCCCAGCACCATAGAGGTCGTCCAGCAGCTCGAAGGCGAGGGGGTCACCATCCTTGCGGACTCCACTCAGATTCACCAGGTCGTCATGAATCTCTGCACCAACGCCTACTATGCCATGCGGGAACAGGGCGGAATTCTGGAAGTCACCCTGGCCGAGGTGAAAATCAGTCCCGATGATTCTGCCAGCCACGGACTGGCCCCTGGCGCTTATCTGGTTCTGAGTGTGACTGATACCGGTTCAGGCATGGATCCGACAACCATCGCGCGAATCTTTGATCCGTATTTCACCACGAAGAAGTTTGGCGAGGGCACCGGACTTGGCCTTGCCATGGTGCATGGGATCGTGAAAAAATACGGGGGAGACATCAAGGTTTACAGCGAGCCTGGCCAGGGCTCATCATTTCAGGTTTATTTCCCAGTGCTTGATAAAAGCGAACACGGCCTGGATTTTATCATTGCTGCCCCCATGGTGAGAGGGAATGAGCGGATTCTGCTGGTGGATGATGAGTTGCCCATTGCCCAATCCATGCAGAAGATGCTGGAATTTCATGGTTATCAGGTCGTTATAAAAACAGACAGCGCTGAGGCCCTGGCTGCTTTTCGCCTTGCGCCCCGCGAGTTTGATCTGGTTATTACCGACCAGACCATGCCGGAACTGACTGGAGAGCAACTGGCGCTGGAACTGAAGAAAATCAGGCCGGAGATTCCGATCATCCTTTGTACCGGGTTTAGCGCCACAATGGATGAAGCAAAGGCCAGAGCCCTGGGGATTGAGGCCTTTTTTATGAAGCCGGTGCTGATTAAAGAGATTACCGAGGCAATCAGGCGCATCCTTGATAAAATAAAGGTTGTTCACAGGTCAGATTGAACGGTTCTGTTTTTGTAGCAGCAGGCAACCTCTGGTTTTTACAGGAGATATTTTTTTGAATGGACATTAAAAATTTCAGCAGGGTCTCATGGTCGGACGAAGAGATATTGCGGATCAGCGCGGCGTTTCTGGCCTGTACCCGCGATGCGGTGATCATCACCGATCTTACGCCCAGAATTCTTGCCGTCAACCCGGCTTTTACGAAGATCACCGGCTATGCCGAGGCCGAGGTTCTGGGGGAAAACCCGCGCCTTTTAAAATCAGGGCGGCATGACCGCGCCTTTTACCAGGCTATATGGATAAGCCTGCGGGAAACTGGCCACTGGCAGGGCGAGATCTGGAACCGCCGCAAGGACGGGAAAATTTACCCAGAGCTGCTCACCCTCAACACCATCTGCAACGAACAAGGCGAGCCGACCCGTTACCTTGGCGTGGCCACCGACCTCAGCCAATTCATGAAGAACGAAGAGCGGCTCCAGCATATGGCCCACTACGACTCGCTTACCGGCCTGCCCAACCGGCTGCTTCTGGAGGCGCGGCTGCAGCACACCCTGGAGCGGGCCAGCCGGGAGGAGACCCGGGCGGCGGTGCTGTTGATTGATCTGGATTGCTTCAAGACCATCAATGACAGCTATGGTCATGCGGTGGGCGATGCCCTGCTGGTTGCGGTCGCCCACAGGCTGCGCACCAGGTTGCGCCAGGAGGATACCCTGTCGCGGCTGGCCGGGGATCAGTTCGTTCTGGTGCTGGAGGCGCTGCATGAGTATCTGGAGTCGGAAATACTGGCGGGCAGTATCCAGGAGGCCATGGAAGGGCCCTTTGTTTTACAGGATGGCAACAAGGTTTATGTTCGGGCCAGTGTCGGGATCAGCGTCTATCCCCAGGACGGCGACACGGCGCAGGCCCTGCTGATCGGAGCGGAGACGGCTGTACACCGGGCCAAGGAGCTGGGCGGCAAACAATTCTGTTACTACACCAGCGCACTCAATGTTCAGGCCCGCGCCACCCTGGCAATGGAGGAGGCGCTGCGCCTGGCTCTGGAACGAGAGGAGTTTGTCCTCTATTATCAGCCCAAGGTCGATCTGCGCAGCGGCCGGATCGCGGGGGCCGAGGCCCTGGTGCGCTGGCTGCGGCCTGATTACGGCCTGGTGCCGCCGCTGGAGTTTATCCCCCTCGCCGAAAAAAACGGGCTGATCGAGGTTCTCGGCGCCTGGGTAATCCGGGAGGCCTGCCGGCAGATAAGCGCCTGGCGGGAGGAGGGACTAGCGGAGATCAAGGTAGCGGTCAACGTTTCGGCTCGCCAGTTTCGGGGTGGCGCCCTGGAGGCGGTGGTCGCCAAGACCCTGACTCATTATGCCGTGACGCCTTCGCACCTGATGCTGGAACTGACCGAAAGTATGCTGATGGAAGAGCCGGAAGAAGCGGTGGCGCGAATGACCGCCTTGAAGAGCCTCGGCGTCCTCCTTTCCCTGGACGACTTCGGCACCGGCTATTCCAGCCTCGCCTATTTGAGCCGTTTCCCCATTGACCAGATGAAGATCGACCGCTCCTTTGTCAACGACATCATCACCGACCCAGGGTCGGCGACCATTGCCACCTCGGTTATTGCTTTGGCCCACAAAATGAGGCTTGGCGTGGTGGCTGAAGGCGTCGAGACCGAGGCCCAAGCCGGGTATCTGCGGCAAAACGGCTGTGATGAAATCCAGGGGTTTCTTTTCAGCAAACCCGTGCCAGCCGAGGAGTTTGCCGCCTTGGTGCGTCAGGGCGCGCGATTACCGGGGCCGGAAGCTCTTCGCCAATCGCGCACCCTGCTCGTCGTTGATGATGAACCCTCTATTCTTACCGTACTCCAGCGGGTGTTGGCTGAGGAAGGATACAATCTCCTCACTGCGACCAGCGCCCGCGAGGGGCTTGAGCTCCTGGCAAAAAATCCGGTGCAGGTGATTCTTTCCGATCAGCGGATGCCAGAAATGAGCGGGGCCGAGTTTCTCAGCCGCGTCAAGGTGCTTTATCCTGACACTATCCGGATGGCGATGACCGGATATTCTGATATGGCAACCCTTGTCCAGGCGGTCAATGAGGGCGCCATCTATAAATTTTTGGGTAAACCCTGGGAGGCGGAGCAATTGCGGGATCAGATCCGCGAGGCCTTCCTGTATTACGAAGGAATCATGGTACTACGGAGGGATTGCGCATGTCTGAAAGCAACCCCCTGATCTTGCCTGAAGACCCCTGTGCTGCACGGCAAGCGGAGAATCCTGCGAAGGCCGGGCCGGTGGATCAGCAGGAGTACGAAGCGCTGCAACAGCTTTTTGCCCAGGTCAAGCGGGCCAAGGACGAATGGATCATGGCCATGGACGTGGTTTCTGATCTGGTTCTCATGGTTGACGCAGAGGGCAAGGTGCAGCGTTGCAACAAGGCGGTGTGTGATCTCCTGGGAAAGTCGTACCCGGAGATTCTTGGCCAGAACTGTGAAGATCTTTTTCGGGAAGCGGGGTTGCAGCAAAATCAGGGGCAGGGCAACGGTCATCCAGAAGAGCTGCTGCATGAGCTCAGCCACAGGGTTTTCCAGCAGGCCTGCTATATTTCTGAAATTAAATGCGGCGACCAGCTGCGGATTATTACCCTCCATGATATTTCCGAACGCAAACGAACCCAGGAAAATATCGAGAAGAACAGAAAAAGACTCGAAGGCGCCCTGGTAGAGATTTCCTCCATGATCCAGCAGGTCACGGCCGGAAATACAGAAGAGTTTTTCTTCACCCTGCCTCCGGATCATGAACCCTGCTGGCAGACGATGCAATGCGGTCAGGAAGACTGCGCCTGTTTCGGACGGGAGCCCCTGCAATGCTGGACCATTGCCGGAACCCGCTGCAAGGGGAAGATTCAGGGCAAGTTCGCCCAGAAATTCAACAATTGCTTGGCCTGCGAATTTTATCAGGAGGCGGCCGATGATCCGGTGGTGCGAATCGGCATCCAGTTCGGCCAGATGGTGCAGATCATAGAAAAAAAGAACAGCGAGTTACGGGGCGCCTACGATGAACTGAAAGCAACCCAGTCCCAGGTTGTCCAACAGGAAAAAATGGCCTCCATCGGGCAACTGGCCGCAGGCGTAGCCCACGAGATCAACAACCCCATCGGCTTTGTTACCAGCAACCTGGGTACCCTCCAGAAATATATGGGGCGGATAACGGAATTTTTAAAGATGCAGGCGGAGATTTATCCCCAGGAAGCGGGCGACGACCGAGCCAGCCGCCTGGCCGGGATCCGCAGTCAGCTCAAGATAGAGCCTGTTCTCGCAGACCTGCCCGCCCTGATTACCGAATCCCTGGACGGGGTGGAACGGGTGCGCAAGATCGTTCAGAACCTGAAAAGCTTTTCCCGGATTGACCAGAGCGATTACAGCCTGGCCGATATCAACCATTGCCTGGACGACACCCTGAACATCATCTGGAATGAGCTGAAATACAAATGCACCGTGAAAAAAGACTATGGTGATCTTCCTCAGACCAAATGCTATCCGCAGCAACTCAACCAGGTGTTTATGAATCTGCTGGTCAATGCGGCGCAGGCCATCGAAGGCCAGGGCGAGATCGTGATCACCACCAGAGCAAGCGAGACGGAGATCACCATCAGCATCAGCGACTCCGGCGGCGGCATCCCTCAGGAAAACCTGAACAGGATCTTCGAGCCATTTTTCACCACCAAGGAGGTGGGCAAGGGAACCGGACTGGGCTTGAGCATAACCTACGACATTGTGACCAAGAAGCATGGCGGCAGGATTGAGGTGGCCAGCGAGCCTGGCAAGGGGACGACCTTTACCGTGATCTTGCCGGTGATAACGGAGTGAGGGCGGCAAGATGACGGAACATATAACAATTCTCTGCGTTGATGACGAGACGAACGTCCTGAAATCTCTTAAGCGCCTTTTTCTCGATGAGGACTATGAGATCCTTACCGCCGAATCAGGCCGGGAGGCGCTGGCCCTTCTGGAACAGCGACAGCCGGTGCAGGTGGTGCTCTCCGACCACCGGATGCCGGAGATGGACGGGATCGATTTTTTCAAGCAGGTGCATGAGCGCTGGCCCGAAACCATCCGCATCGTGCTTTCCGGCTATGCCGACACTGCGGCCGTGGTGGCGGCGATCAACGAGGGGCAGGTTTACAGATTCATCGCCAAGCCCTGGAACGACGAGGAACTCAAGGTGACCATCGCCAAGGCGGTGGAGCGGTATTTTCTGGTCAAGGCGAATCGTGAGCTCAACGAAGAGTTGCGGCAGGCCAATGCCGAGCTTGCCAGCATCGCCCTGCAGCTTGAAAAGAAGGTGGAGGAACGCACGGAAGAGCTTTTGTTCCAGAACAAGGCGCTTAAGCACAGTCAGGTAATTCTGAACACCCTGCCCGTGGGCGTGGTTGGTTTTGACCGGGACGGGGCGCTGGTGCAGAGAAATCGCCTTGCCGAAGAGATATTGCGGGATTTTCGCCACTCCCATCTTGGCGAGACGACGGAGGAGGTTCTGCCGCCGGACTGGCTTGCCCTGCTGGGGGAGGTGCAGCAGGGCAAGGTTGTCAGCCGGGTGCTGGTCCTGGCCGGGCAGCAATTCTGTGTGCGGGTGGCCATGATGAATGAACCGGACGGCCAGTCTGGAACGGTGCTGGTGTTTGCTTACGAAAAATGTGAGGAAAAATAATGAGTGAGTCGGCAAGCCCACCTTCTCCGGAAAAGGGGAAGATTCTTTTTGTGGATGATGAGGAAAACATCCTGCGTTCCCTGCGGCGGCTTTTCATGGATGAAGAGGTGGAGATCTTCACCGCTTCCTCCGGGGCGCAGGCCCTGGAAATTCTGGCCAGGGAGACGGAGATTGGGGTCATTGTCTCCGACCAGAGGATGCCGGAGATGACCGGGGTTGATTTCCTGGAAAAATCCAAGGCGATTTCCCCCCACTCCATCAGGATTCTGCTCACCGGCTATGCCGATGTCAACGCCGCTATCGACGCCATCAACCGGGGTGGCACCTTCCGCTATCTGAACAAGCCCTGGAATGACGATGAGCTTGTCCAGGCCGTTACAAGCGCCATGCAGATGTATCATCTGCTGGCAGAAAACAAGCGGCTGGCCGCCACAGTCAAGCAGCAGAACGCCGAGTTGAAGAGGTGGAACACGGAGCTGGAGGCCATTGTCCAGGAGCAGACCATGGAACTCCAGAAGGGTTACGATAGCCTGCAGGCGGTAAACAGCAAATTGCGGGCCAATTTCAAAAATACCATCGTGGCTTTTTCCGGGATCATCGAGTTGCGCGACAAACGGATGCGGACCCATTCCCGCAATGTCGCGGAGGTCTCAGTGAATGTCGCCAAGCAACTGGGCCTGGAAAACGAGCAGCGGGAAACAATCATGGTCGCCGCGCTGCTCCATGATCTTGGCAAGATAGGGATTCCCGATATCATGTTGGCGCGGGAGGCCGGGCAGATGAGTTCTGTGGAACGGGAGGAGTATTTACTGCATCCGGTGCGCGGTCAGGCCGTTATTGACAGGATTGAAGAGCTGCGGGAGGCGGGGCGAATCATCCGCGCCCATCATGAAAGTTATGATGGCAAAGGGTTTCCCGATGGGTTGAAGAAGGCGGATATTCCTCTGGGCGCCAGGATCATCACTCTAGCCGATTACATCGACAAAAAAATTCGCAAGGCCATGGGGGCTACGGGTTTTGAGGCCGTGCGCAAGGAGGTGGATCTTCTAAAGGGAACCTTATTCGATCCCAAGTTGATTCCTGTAGCGCTGGAGCAGGCCGAGGCCTTTTACAAGAAGAACCGGCCCAGAACAGACCATATCGAGCTTGAATTGCTGCCCGCCGATCTGGAGGAAGGGATGGAGGCAAGCCGGGATGTATTCAGCGGCACCGGGATTCTCCTGCTCACCAAGGGAACCGTGCTTGCCAAGCCCAGCATCATGCTGCTGAAACGCTATTACGATCTGGATCCGGCAAAACAGGGGGTTTTTGTCAGTGTCAAGGGATGAGAGGAAAGCTTTAGTCTAAAGGCAACCTTGAATAATTGTCTTTTCATCTCTCCCTCGAAAAAGGTAACTGCCCAGAAGTCGGAATTCAGAATTCAGGAGGGCGTATTCACGCCAGTATTCTTAAATTCTGACTCCTGAATTCTGAATCCTGAATTCTACGGATTTTTCAAGGTTCCCTAAATACTGAAGACTAAAAATCACAGCTCATAATGACCAGGCTTCAAGGCATTGGGCATACTCGCTTCTGAGCTGCTGAATAATCTCGCCAAAGCTCTGTTTGCTTAATCCCAGTTTTCTCAGGTCATCCGGCGTTACCGTTGCCAGGTGCGGATCCGTGCTTTCTCCCAGATGCAGGGCCTTGGCGATTTTGTTGCCCAGATAAACCACCATTACCAGGGCGGCTAATTTTGGCTCCCCTATGGCGGCGGCAGAGGGCGTGTGATGCAGCCGGATGACGGTCTGGTAATCTTCCGGGAAGTTCCAGGCAGCGGCCATGGCCTGTCCGGCTTTTTGGTGGTTGAAACCGAGGAGGTCTTTTTCAATTTCGTGCTGGGCAAGGGTTCCGCTTCGAGTTTGTTGTAAAATCTCAGCCATTTCGGTGGGCAGACTCCGGGCAAAGGCAATCTTGCCTATGTCATGCATGAGGCCACAGATAAAGGCTTGTTCCGGCATGGCTTTGTCTGTGGCCAGTATCGGAATGTGCAGGGCAAGCTGCTTTGCCGCCAGACCAACCCCGAGGGAATGATACCAGAGAGCTTGCAGGTCAAGAATTTGCCCGTCCTGTTTTTTGAAAACCTGGAAGACGGAGATGGTCAGGGCCAGATTTTTGATGGTGTCAAAGCCCAGAATCGTCACCGCCCGTTCGAGGCTGGTTATCTCGCGGGCCATTCCGTAATAGGCGGAGTTGGCGAGTTTCAGAACCATAGCGGTAAGGGCTGGATCACGGGAAATAATCGCCCCCAGTGATTTAGCGGTGAGCGAATCATTCCGGTCGCGGGTATTGATCTCGTTGGCCACGGCGGAAATGGTCGGCAGATCTTTAACTTTTTTCAGGAAATCGCTCAGGTTCATAGGCGACAGAATACGTGAAATAAAACAAACAGGCAAAGAAAAATGAAGTTTTTCTCTCTATAAGCCGAAACGTATCCTGAAGAGGGGCTATCGCCTCCAAGGAGGGTTTCGCCATGAAAATCGCCACTGCCGCTGTCAACCTGACAAGCACCCACAGCTTATTCGAAGAACACACCAGGGAAGAATCGCTCCGCCTCTGGCTGGGCAATGAGCGGCCTGTTTTTGCCGGAGAAGAAGAGCCAGCGGCACAGGTGCAGATCTCCCCGGAGGCCAGGCAGCTTCAGCAGGTTGCGGTCGCAGCGGAGGCGCCGCTGGGAGCCTCTTCAGCGGAAGATCCCAGGCTTACAGCCATGCGTCTCATTCTGGAAGCGCTTACTGGCCGCAAGATCCGAATCGCCAGTTTTGAAGCTGTCCCCTCTGGAGATCCGGGGGCAGATCCTGGGGCGCCACAGGGAACAGCCCCGGCAGAGCCTCCGCCTGCTCGCCAGGGCTGGGGCCTTGAATACGACCTGCTGGAAACGACGAGCGAGCAGGAGTCCATGACTTTTTCCGCCGTTGGTAAGGTTATCACCGCAGACGGACAGAGCCTTGATTTTCAACTTCAGCTGTCCATGCAGCGGGAGTTCGTAGCCAGCAATACAGTGCGGATCAGAGCCGGAGACGCCCTGCTGGTTGATCCGCTGGTGATCAATTTCACCGGCAAGGCGGCGGAGCTGAGTAATATGCGTTTCGCCTTTGATCTTGATGCGGACGGAACGACAGAGCAGATCGCAGGTCTTGCCCCTGGTAGCGGCTTTCTTGCTTTTGATCGCAATGGGGACGGCAAGATCAACAACGGGCTGGAGCTTTTCGGCCCGGCGACCGGCCAGGGGTTTGGCGAACTGGCCCAACTGGACAGCGACGTCAACGGTTGGCTGGACGAAAACGACCCACGGTATGCCGAGCTGCGGATATGGATGCGGGACGAGGCGGGAAATGAGTCGCTGACCAGCCTGGCCCAAAATAAGGTTGGGGCCATTTTTCTCAGTCCGGCCCAAACAGCCTTTGCCCTGAAAGACAGCGGGAACGTCTTGCAGGGGCAGCTTCGGGAAAGCTCGATTTTTCTAGGGGAAGATGGCGGAGCAGGGACGGTGCAGGAGATTGATCTTGCCGTTTGAGGCTGGCATTACTCCCTGGAATTCAGGATTCAGAATTCAGAATACTGCGTGCAATACGCCTCAATAATCATCCTGTCTCCTGACTTCTGACTTCTGAATTCCGACTCCTGCTTCACAAGCCCAATCAGTGCAGTTCCTCGCCGGTGGTGGTCATAACCAGCTGGCCGTGCTTGACCCCTTTTACCCCGATGAGTTCATTGGCGATCCGTTTCACCTCTCCCACCGGCCCCCGCACCACCAAAACCTCCAGGCAGTTATGCGCGTCGAGATGCACATGCAGAGCTGAGATAACCCGGTCGTGATGGGCGTGCTGGTGCTCGGTCAGCTTGTCGGAAAGATCCCGGACATGGTGGTTGTATACCAGGGTGACGGTGCCGACCATTTCTGCGGCCGCATCCCCGGCCCCCCATTTCTCCTCTACCAGGGCGGAACGGATCAGGTCGCGGATCGCCTCGGAGCGGTTCATGTAGCCCTTGGCTTCTATGTGCTGGTCATAGCTGGCCAGCAGGTTTTCATCCAGCGAGATCCCGAAACGGATGGTTTTTCCCATCTGGCTTCTCCTTATGAAAGGCGTTGACACCTGTTTGTTAATCTTGTATTGAGTCCGTGCTACTAAAAAAAATGTCGTGCTACCGAATAACCGTTAAGAGAAACCCTCATGCATATGGCAGATGCGTTATTATCCCCCGCCGTCGGCGGAACCATGTGGGCTGTTTCCGCTGGGGCCATCATATACTGTTCCCGGAAACTGCGCCAGGAAATGGATGGGGGCAAGGCGCCGCTCATGGGTGTCTTGGGTGCCTTTCTCTTTGCTGCCCAGATGATCAACTTTACCATCCCGGCCACCGGATCCAGCGGCCATCTTGGCGGCGGCCTGCTCATGGCGGTTCTGCTCGGGCCTGCTGCGGCCTTCATTACCATTGCCTCGGTGCTGGTGGTGCAGGCGTTGTTTTTTGCTGACGGGGGGCTGTTGGCCCTGGGCTGCAATATCTTCAATCTTGGCTTTTTCCCGGCCTTTATCGCCTGTCCCTTCATCTACAAGCCCCTGGTCGGCAGTGCGCCGAGCAAGGCCAGGATAACCGTGGCCGCCATGCTTGCCGCCATTGTCGGCCTCCAACTGGGTGCCTTCGCCGTGGTGCTTGAGACCGTGGCCTCAGGAATTTCTTCCCTGCCCTTTGTCGCTTTTGCCAGCCTCATGCAGCCGATTCATCTGGCCATCGGGGTGATAGAGGGACTGGTGACCGTGCCCGTGCTTGCCTTTGTGTACCAGGCCCGCCCGGAAATCATCCAGGGTGTTCAAGAGGCCCGTCCCCTTGGCAAAACTCCTTTGCGTAATGTTCTGGCAGTCTTTCTCGCTGCGGCCCTGTTGACCGGTGGCTTTGTTTCCTGGTTTGCCTCGGAAAAACCCGACGGTCTGGAATGGGCCATGGCCAGAGTGACCGGCGGCGAAGAATTCGCTGCGGCCCAGAATGATCTGCACGCCCGGTTCGCCTCGCTGCAGAAATCAACCGCCTTTCTTCCAGAGTATACGTTCAAAAAAACAACGCAACAACCTGAAAACGTGGCGGAAACGGCATCGCCTCCGGGAACCGGCCTGGCCGGAATTGTCGGCGGTCTGCTGACCCTGGCCCTTGCTTTTTTAAGCGGCATCCTCACCAAAAAACGCCGGAGAGGCTGATGGCCTCCATTGGCGGAGCGGTACAGGATTTCAGGCAGCTTGACCTGCTGGCCACCGGAAACACGGGGGTGCATCGGCTTGACGCCAGGGCCAAGGTGCTGGTGACCCTGGCCTTTATCCTGGCGGTGGTTTCTTATGGCAAATACGAACTGGCCGCGCTGTTTCCTTTTTTTCTTTATCCGGCGGTGATCATGGCGCTCGCTGATCTGCCTATCCGCCATATCGCCCGAAAAATCGTGGTTGTCCTGCCCTTTGCCCTGATGGTGGGGATGTTCAATCCTCTTTTTGACCAGGTGGTGCTGGTTCGTCTTGGCCCCCTTGGCATCAGCGGTGGCTGGCTCTCCTGCGCCTCTATTCTGGTGCGCGCCACGCTTACAGTCGGCGCCGCTCTCATCCTGGTGGGCAGCAGCGGTTTTCCCGCGATCTGCCAGGCCCTTGACCGGTTGGGCCTGCCCCGGATCTTTACCGTGCAGCTTCTTTTCCTGTACCGCTATCTTTTTATCCTCAGTGAAGAAGGCAGCCGGACGGCGCGGGCCCGCGAACTCCGCTCTTTTGGCAACAAAGGCCTGGGGCTGAGTTCCTACGGATCCTTGCTCAGTCAGCTCCTGTTGCGCACCTGGCTGCGGGCGGAGCGGATTCACCTTGCCATGCTGGCCCGTGGCTTTACCGGGGAATTCCATCCGCGCCGGACAACCAGGTTCGGGGGCAGGGAGTTTATTTTTCTGGCGGGCTGGTCGGGCCTGTTTCTTTTTTTTCGTTTGCTCAATGTCTCCCAGCTTCTGGGGACGATTGTTACAGGGGGGGCGGGATGAGTCATCATCTGGTCGAAGTCAAAAATCTGCGTCATGTTTATCCCGATGGAACCGAGGCCCTGCGGGATGTTTCCTTCCGGATCACCCATGGTGAATCGGTGGCCATTATCGGCGCCAATGGGGCGGGGAAATCCACTCTGCTCCTGCATTTGAACGGCTATCTGGCCACCAGCCAGGGCAGTATCCGCATCGGTGATTTTCCCTTAAACCCGGCCACCCTGCTTGAGATTCGGCGCACGGTGGGCATGGTTTTTCAGGATCCGGACGATCAGTTGTTCATGCCCACGGTGTTTGACGATGTGGCTTTTGGCCCCTTGAATCTGGGCCTGGCCGGGGATGAGGTGGAAGAGCGGGTGCAGGAGGCCTTGGCCAGGGTCGGGGCCGGGCATCTGCGGGACAAGCCGCCTTACCGGCTGTCCGGCGGGGGAAAAAAACGGGTGGCCATTGCTACGGTGCTGGCCATGTCGCCGGATATTCTGGTCATGGATGAGCCGACCAGCGGTCTTGATCCCTTTGCCCGGCGGCAGCTCATGGCCTTGTTAAAAGATTTTCAGCACACCCGAATTTTTACCAGTCACGATCTGGATATGGTGCTGGAGCTGTGCGAGCGCACCATCGTCCTGCATGAAGGGGAGGTGCGGGCTGATGGCCCAACCCTGGATATCTTCCGAGATGAGGCATTGCTTGCCGCCTGTCGGCTGGAAAAACCTTTTGCCATGCAGGGCTGCCCGGTTTGCGGCGGGTAGCTGTTCAGCAGAAAAAGGCGGTGGATAACCCGGGCCCGGGCCCGGGTGTCTGACTTAGAAGACGATTTAGGGTCAGGCAATCAATGATCAGCTCTTTCCCTCGGCCTGTTTCTGCGCTTCTATTTTCTGTTTAAGCAGGTCATGGTCGCGGCGCAGCTCTTCATAGGTTTCCATGGCCTGTTTTTCTGCCTCGCCCTGGTTGTTTTTGTTCTGCTCCACCCGTGCCTTGACTTTTTCCGCCTTTATTATCAGATCCTTGGTTCCGAAAATGGAAGAGGCGAGGTATTTGCAGGAAAATTTCATCAGGGCGATATCGTCTGTCTTGATTTTCGCCAGTGTCTCCTCGTCAACCTCATAGGTGGCCAGGAAGGAACTGTTGAAAACAAAATCCCGGAATTTGTCGAGATCGGTGCTGGCCATGAAAAACATCTTCTGGGCGGGCTCGCTCAAGGTGGCCTGCAGGCCGAAGGACTTGCGGCGCATGACGATTTCCATCCATTCCCGGTTCATTTCGTCTGATTCGTCGATCCCCTGCTCAACCCGCCATTCGCGGATGGTTTGTTCCTTTGCTTCTTCGTGCCCTTTGCAGTAAGGCTCCTTAACGAGGAAGTAGAATTCCTCCGCCGCAGTTCCCTCATTGCCTGCCGCATGGAAATAAGACATCCCCACTGGATAGTAGCGACAGGTTGTTGGCCGGTAAGGATAGATGGTGCAGCCTTCTTCCGTGACAAAAGGGCAGCGGCCATTTTCGTCGAGATGGATCTTGACGCCGGGCAGATCTGTTTTCTCCAGGTAGACCGGGGTGGTGAAACGCAGGAGAAATTCTTCGGCGGACAGGTTTAATGGGCGTCTGATGCGCAGGATATCATAGGGGGTCAAGATAATATTGATATTGCCGCAGCAGTTGGTAAAGCAGGAGACGCCGGGGTGGCAGCTGAATTTCAGGGCGCTGTCCGCCGTAAGTTTGGCAGGCATGATATTGCTCGGGTTGTTGTCCGAACCGAACAGGGATTTGTTAAAGGAGGCGGGTTGTGGCGTCTGTTGTGATCTGCTCATGGTAACGACCTTCAAGGAATGTGTTATTGGGGCGGAAGAAACGACCGCATTATTTTTGCCAGGATGTAGAAAAACATGCGTCCTGAGGCGGGAAGAGAGAAAGCTTCCTAATTATAGCAATAAATGCGCGACGGGGCTTGGGGGTGAAGATTTTGCCACACAGTAACCACGGGAATGCTCTGTGTCAAATTCATTTATCAAGAGAAAATTAGCTGATAAAAATACGGAAGTCAGTGGTGCTGCGGGTGATGGTGGACGTAATGTTTTTTCTTGACTTTTATCAGGTGAGAAATTATACAGACCAGTGTTCTGAAAAATGAGTAGTTCTTCAGTTTTGTGTAAAAGAAAAGAAGAAGCACGCTGAATTGACTAGTTGGGTGTACGTTGGGGGTGTAATCTGAAGCGCAGGCTGGTTGTTACGGCTTGGTGACAGGTAGCCAGCGAAGGGCTGTTGCTGAAGTGGTGCGGTTGCCTGGAGTGCTAAATTTGAGCCTCTGAGTGACTGTTCTTGATAAGGTAAACGCGAATTTCGTAAGATCGGAGTTCGGAAAATTCAATCCAAGTGAGGAGGTTAGTGAATGCCAAGTTACGTAGATCCTTCTAAATGTGACGGCTGCAAGGGTGGTGACAAAACTGCCTGCATGTACATCTGCCCCAATGATCTGATGGTCTTGAACAAAGAGGAGATGCGGGCATACAATCAGGAGCCCGATGCATGCTGGGAGTGTTACTCCTGTGTCAAGATCTGCCCGCAGGGCGCCATTGCCGTTCGCGGCTACAATGACTTTGTCCCCATGGGCGGTCAGGTGCATCCGATGCGGAGTTCAGATTCCATCATGTGGACCGTTAAGTTCCGGAACGGCAACATGAAGCGTTTCAAGTTCCCCATCCGTACCACGGCTGAGGGTGCTGCCAATGCGTATCCTGCACTGAAATGCACAAACCTGGACGATGAGTTGCTCTCCACCGAGAAGCAGCTGCCTTCACCGACCATGGTTGCCAAGTAAGTTTTTTTGGATAATTAAATTAACTGATTTCAATACAATTGCTTAAGGAGATTTACTATGGCGTTACCTAATAAGCCGCTGGGTGAGTTACCCGCCGTTGCCAATCCTGAGGTTGTCGAGCACGATGTAGACGTTCTGATCATCGGTGGTGGCATGGCCGCATGCGGCACTGCTTTCGAGATCAAGAAGTGGGCTCCTGCCGACCTGAAGATCAAGCTGGTGGACAAGGCATCCATGGAGCGTTCCGGCGCTGTTGCCCAGGGTCTTTCCGCTATCAACACCTACATTGGCGACAATAAGATCGAGAACTATGTGAAAATGGTTCGTAACGATCTGATGGGCGTTGTCCGTGAAGATCTGATCTACGATCTGGGCCGTCACGTTGATGATTCCGTACATCTTTTTGAAGAGTGGGGCCTGCCGATCTGGAAGCTGGACGCTGAGGGCAATAACCTCGATGGCGCTCAGCCTGCTCCTTCTCTGCCTGCCGGCGGCAAGCCGGTTCGCACCGGCAAATGGCAGATCATGATCAACGGTGAGTCCTACAAGTGTATCGTGGCCGAGCCCGCTAAAACCGCCCTTGGTGATGAAAACATCATGGAGCGCATCTTCATTGTTAAGTTGATCCTTGATAAAAACAAGGCCAACCAGATCGCTGGTGCTGTTGGTTTCAGCACCCGTGAGAACAAGGTCCACGTTTTCCGTTGCAAAACCGCTCTTTGTGCTTGCGGCGGCGCAGTAAACATCTTCCGTCCCCGGTCCACCGGTGAGGGTAAGGGCCGCGCCTGGTACCCCGTATGGAATGCTGGTTCCACCTACACCATGTGTGCCCAAGTTGGCGCTACCCTGACCATGATGGAAAACCGCTTCACGCCGGCTCGTTTCAAAGACGGTTACGGGCCGGTTGGCGCTTGGTTCCTCCTTTTCAAGGCCAAAGTACAGAACGGCCTGGGCGAGTTCTATGCCAACAGCGATGCAGTGAAAGGCGAGCTTGAGAAGTTCATGCCCTACGGCGCTTCTCCTGTAACCCCGACCTGTCTGCGTAACCATCTGATGCTCAATGAGCTGAAGGCTGGTCGCGGTCCGATCTACATGGCCACCGATGTTGCCTTGAACGCCTTCCTGGATGCGAAAAAGGCTGGCGGCATGGACGAGAAGGGCGTGAAGAAATACTGGAAGCATCTTGAGAGCGAGGCATGGGAAGACTTCCTCGACATGTCCGTTGGTCAGGCTGGTCTCTGGGCTGGTGCGAACATCGAGCCGGAGAAGATTGGCTCTGAGATCATGCCGACCGAACCATACATGCTTGGTTCTCATTCCGGTTGTTGCGGCATCTGGACCTCTGGTCCGGACGAGGCTTGGGTTCCTACTGTTGATGGGCCTCGCAGCCATCAGTACAAATGGGGCTACAACCGGATGACCACCGTTGACGGTCTGTTCACTGCCGGTGACGGTGTGGGCGCTTCCGGTCATAAGTTCTCTTCCGGTTCTCATGCCGAGGGTCGTATTGTTGCCAAGCAGATGGTCAAGTTCTGCCGTGACAATGCTTCCTTCAAGCCCGAGCTGCCGAAGTCTGCTCAGGAGTATGCTGACGAAGTATACGCTCCGGTTCGGCGTTACCTCGAGTTTGTTGGCGCCTCTACAGCTTCTGATGTTAACCCCAACTACTGCAAGCCTGCCGGCATCATGATGCGTCTGATGAAGGCTACGGACGAATACGGTGGCGGTGTTGCCACCTACTACATGACCTCAGGCAAGCTCCTGAACATCTGTCTGGATCTTCTCAAGATGCTGCGTGAAGATGCTGAATTGATGGCGGCTGGCGACCTGCATGAGTTGATGCGCGCTTGGGAGAACTACCATCGTATCTGGTGTGTAGAGACTCACATCCGTCACATCGAGTTCCGGAAAGAGAGCCGCTACCCCGGCTTCTACTACCGGTCAGACTATCCGACCGTTGACGATGCCAACTGGAAGGCTTTTGTTAACTCCACCTTCGATCCTGCAACTCAGGAGTGGAAGTGTGAGAAGGTTAAGTGTATCAACATCGTTGAGACCGAGCCGTGGGTCTAAGCTGAACCACGCAACTGGCATAACGTAAAGGTAACAAGAAATCTCCAGGCACCCAAAAGGTGCCTGGAGATTTTTCTATGAGGTGGTTGGATAAGTTGTTTTGGTTGAGCTGGCCAGGCTGGAGCAGGATCATTCTGGTCGTTTGAGCCAAAAAAACTCGTTTTTAGGAGCCGTTAAGAAATAACTTGTACTATTCTTATCGTTAACTGTACGGCTCCTTATGCCGTTTTAGTCACACGAAGCATCTATGTTATTTTTTTACAACGGCTTATCAATAAATACTATTTTATTAAAATGGAGGAAGGCATGACAGACGAACGCAGCGCAGGTGCTGTACTTGTCGTTGGCGGTGGCATCAGCGGGCTTACGGCCGCTTTGGAAGCCGCTGAAGTCGGCAAAGATGTTTTTCTGGTTGAGAAAAATTCGTATCTGGGTGGTCGGGTTGCGCAGCTGAATCAATATTTCCCGAAGCTCTGTCCGCCAAGTTGCGGGTTGGAAATCAATTTCCAGCGGATTAAAGCCAATCGTCGGCTTCGCGTCTACACCATGACTGAGGTCAAGAGTGTTGCCGGGGGGCCTGGCAAATATCAGGTTACCCTGGAGAGTAAGCCCCGTTTCATTAATAATAACTGCACCGCTTGCGGCGCCTGTGCTGATGCCTGCCCGGATGAGCGGGACAATGAGTTTAACTTTGGCATGAACAAGAGCAAGGCGGTATACAAGCCCCACGACATGGCTTTCCCCATGAAGTATGTGCTTGATAAGACCGCCTGTAGCGCGGCCGGGTTGCAGGCGGTCAAGGATGCCTGCAAATATGAGGCGGTTGATCTGGATATGGCGGCCAAGGAGTTCACCGTTGAGGTGAGCGCCATTGTCTGGGCAACGGGCTGGAATCCCTACGACCCGACCAAGATGACCAACCTCAAGTACGATTCAAGCAATGCGATCATCACCAACATGATGATGGAACGTCTGGCTGCGCCCAATGGCCCAACCGGCGGCAAGATTCTTCGCCCCGGCGACAACAAGGAACCGGCAAGTTTTGCCTTTGTCCAGTGCGCTGGTTCCCGTGATGAAAATCATCTGGAGTACTGTTCCTATATCTGCTGCATGGCTTCCATGAAGCAGATTAACTACATCCGGGAGCAGTATCCCACAGCCAAGATCACTGTTTTCTACATCGATCTTCGGACCCCTGGCAAGTATGAGAAGTTCCGCGAGAAGTTGATGGCTGATGCGAACATCACCTGGGTGAAGGGCAAGGTTGCTGATATTGTTGCTGAAGCTGATGGGAGTGTGACCCTGATTGCTGAAAATGCCGTGACCGGCGCCAAGATCAAGGAAACGGTTGATTTGGCCATCCTGGCCACGGGGATGGAGCCTGCTGCCAAGGCCCAGGCTGCGGCGCTGGGGCTTTCTGTTGACAGTAATGGGTTTATTCTGGCCGATGCGAATGGCGGGATGGTTTCCGCCGGTTGCGCTAAAAAAGCAGCCGACGTCGTAACCTGTGCCCAGAGTGCAACGGCAGCAGCCATGAAAGCTATTCAAGCGTCCAGGAGGTAGGGTGAATGGAAAAAAAATACGGTGCATATATCTGCACAGGTTGTGGTATAGGAGATGCCCTTGATATTGCGGCGCTGAGCAAAGCTGCGGCAGCGAATGGCATGCAGGCCAAAACTCATGAGGCGCTCTGCAGTCAGGGCGGACGTGAGTTGATCCAGAATGACATCGACACTGACGGGGTGAACACCCTGGTTGTTTGTGCCTGTTCCCCTCGGGTCATGAAGGATGAGTTCAATTTTGGCGACGATAAATACGTTACCCGCGCCAACCTGCGCGAAGGCGTTGCCTGGTGTGCGGAGGAAGTTACTGCCTCCCGTAGTGCTGAGGCAGTGAAGGAATTCGCCACGGAAAAGGGCGAGGATTATGTCCGCATGGCCTGTGTTCAGGCAAAAAAAGGTGATTTGCCCGAGCCGTACCAGCTTGAAACCATTAACAAAAAGATTCTGGTCATGGGTGGTGGTATTGCCGGCATGACTGCGGCCATGGATGCTGCCAAGGCCGGGTATGCGGTGACGATCATTGAAGCTCAGGACAAGTTGGGCGGTAAGGCCCTTGGCTGGCGGAAGCAGTTCCCCACCGCCGCTCCCTGGACCGATCTGGAAGAACCCACGGTGCAGGCCATGGTTAGCACTGTTCAGGCTGAGGCCGGGATTACCATCAAGACTTCCATGGAAGTTGCCCGTATCGCTGGCGCTCCTGGCGCTTACAAGGTAACTCTCAAGGACGCGGGCAGCAAAAGCGAGTGGGATGCGCCGAAAAAAGTCGGGGTTGACGAGCAGGATAAAATCTCCAAAGGGGAGATGGAAGATCCGAACCTTGGTCTCCAGCCCTATATGGCAGCAGATGCCGCTGCCGAAGACTTTGGCGCGGTTGTTCTGGCCACGGGTTGGAATCCGGCGGATGTTTCCGAATATGCCCATCTTGGTTATGGGAAACTGAAAGGCGTGGTCACTAACGCCGAGTTTGAAAAACTGGCCAAGACCGGTAAGGTTCCGGCCAGTGTCGCCTTTGTCCAGAGCCCAGGCGGCGCTGAACATGATCAGGACTTCCCGTATTGCAACTCGGTTACCAGCATGGTGGCCTTGAAGCAGGCCCGCTATGTCCGGGAAGATAATGCGGCCGGCAAGGCCTATATCCTGTACCAGCACATGCGGACCCCAGGCAACATGGAGATGTTCTACAAAGGCGCCCAGAATGACGACGGCATCTTTATGACCAAGGCCACCGTGACCCAGGTTGAAGAATCTGGCAACGGCCTGGCTGTCCACTTGAAAGACACTCTGCTCAACGAGGATGTCACCCTGAACGTGGATATGGTTGTCCTGGCTGCAGGCATGGTGCCTACTACCTCAGACAAGCCGACCATCAATCTCGCTTATCGTCAGGGGCCGTCTTTCCTTGATCTGGAACTGTTTGACGGATACGCTGATTCGCACTTCATCTGTTTTCCGTACGAAACCAGGCGAACCGGGGTTTATGCCTGCGGTGGAGTGCGCAAGGCCATGAACATGGAAGAAACCATTGATGACGCCTGTGGCGCGGCGCTTAAGGCGATTCAGTCCATCGAATCTGCGGATCGCGGCGTGGCAGTGCATCCCCGTTCCGGGGACGGCACCTATCCGGAATTCTTCTTCCAGCGTTGCACCCAGTGTAAGCGTTGCACGGAAGAATGCCCGTTTGGCGCGCTTGACGATGATGAGAAAGGAACACCCAAGCCCAACCCCACCCGGTGCCGTCGGTGCGGAACCTGTATGGGCGCCTGTCCCGAACGGATCATCGGCTTCAAGAACTATAACATTGACCAGGTCGGCTCTATGGTCAAGAGCATTGAAGTCCCGGATGATGATGAGGACAAGTTGCGGATCATTGTTTTTGCCTGTGAAAACGATGCCTACCCGGCCCTGGATATGGCGGCCATGCGCAAGCTTCCGCAGAATGCCCTTATCCGGGTGATCTCTGTTCGTTGTCTGGGTTCGGTGAATATGGCCTGGATCAAGGACGCGCTTGCTGCTGGGATGGACGGTGCGCTCCTTCTGGGTTGCAAGTTCGGGGATGATTACCAGTGTCATTTTGTCAAGGGCAGTGAGCTGTCGGATAAACGTATGGCCAACATTGGCGAAACCCTGGGCAGCCTTGGTCTTGAGCCGGAGCGTTGCGGGGTGCGTCAGATTGCCATTAACGAGTATAATAAGGTTGATGAAATCATTAACGAGTTCGTTGAGGCGATTATTGATCTTGGCCCGAACCCCTTCAAGGGGTTTTAGCAGGTCAGACGCGGAAAATATCGTTCAGCTGGTCTTTGCGCCAGCTGAACGATTGCAGTCTTGGGAAGGTGTGCGCCTTGGCGCGCATGAATTATGGGTCAGTGCGAACTGATATTCTGAGGGTGAATTTAGGAGCCGTTTAAAAGTAGCCTGTACTTTCTTGATTTTTTCGTTACGGCTTTTTATGCCGTTCGTGGAATCATAACGGTGAAAATTGTTTTTTAACGACGGTTTACTGGAGGCGTGTCATGGCTGAAGGAATGAGGGTTGAACCTGATTTAGAATTTATCAAGTATTTGAAGAAGGCTGGCGGGGACACCTTGAAGAAGTGCTATCAATGTGGCACTTGTTCGGTTGTTTGTCCGTTGTCCGGTGAGAACAAGCCCTTTCCCAGAAAGGAAATGATCTGGGCGCAGTGGGGGTTGAAGGACAGACTGGTCGCTGATCCTGATGTCATGCTCTGCCATCAATGCGGTGACTGTACCGCCTATTGTCCGCGTGGCGCCAAGCCCGGCGATGTTCTTGGCGCGATCCGGGCCTATGCTTATACCCATTATGGTTTTCCCTCAGGTCTTGCCAAGCTGGTCAGTCAGGGGAAAAATCTGCCGCTCATCGTTGCCCTGCCTGCCCTGGTGATTCTGGCGGTGTGGTGGTTGTCCGGCGGTATGTTTCTGCCTGCGGCTGACGCCATAGATTTTGGCATGTTTTTTGATTTTCACAAGGATCATCCGACCATTATCGGCGGCCTGACCCTGAACGTCCTGCTCATCGATGCCATTTTTGTTCCAGCCCTCGCCTTTGCGGTTTTTGCTGCATACAAGGGGGTCTCGAATATGTGGCAGGATATGGCGGCAAAACTTGAGGTGAAGTCGGGGTTTCGTCCGCCGGTAAAGCAGTTTGTTACTGATTTTCTGGTGCCTTCGCTCAAGGAGATTCTTGCTCACAAGCGTTTCAACGAGTGCGGCGAGAACCTGAACCGGGTAAATGGCCATTTGCCCCTGCTCTTGTCATTTATTGGCCTGTTCGTTGTTACCACCTACGGGATGATTCGTAAGGATATCGTTGGGATGTTCGTTGAAGGGTTGCATGGGCCGATCCCTCTTTCAGATCCTTTTAAGATACTGGCCAATATCAGCGCCATCGCCTTGATTGTCGGAGTGGGGATTCTCTGGTTGAACCGTACCAGCATGGAAGTAAAAAACAAGACCACCCCGACTTTTTATGACTGGTTCCTGATTGTTGAGATCATGGTTGTCGGCATCACGGGCCTTGCTTCGCAACTGACCCGCCTGGCAGGACTTCCCATGCCGGCGTATCTTTTTTATTATGTGCATCTGGTTTCCGTGTTGATGTTGTTCTTGTATATGCCATATTCCAAACTTGCCCACATGGTATACCGGACGTTTGCCATGGCCTTTGAGAAATATCGCGAGAGCGTGTTTGCGAAAAATATATAAGAGCAAAAAACTTCATGGCCCTGGGCAGCTTTCTGTCTTGTCGCGAAGTGGTTGCCCTGGTTTTGTCAATGTCTGCCGGTTAAAAAATAAGTTGATATTTCGGAATGAAGCGATTAGTATTGCCCGTCTTATCAAGCTGGCGTAGCTCAATTGGTAGAGCAGCTGATTTGTAATCAGCAGGTTGCGGGTTCGAGTCCCATCGTCAGCTCCACCTGGGCGAAGCTGGCGATGGCTTGATATAATGAATAACTGGCCGCCAACGGGGCGGCCTTGTGTTTTTCGTGGAGGGGTTCCCGAGTGGCTAAAGGGAACAGACTGTAAATCTGTCGGCAATGCCTTCGGAGGTTCGAATCCTCCCCCCTCCACCATTAGAATTATGGTGGGAACACGGCAAATGTATAATGGTTGCCGTTATATTCCTGCTTTTCAGTTGCTCAGTGATACGTGAAAGCGGGGATAGCTCAATTGGTAGAGCATCAGCCTTCCAAGCTGAGGGTTGCGGGTTCGAGACCCGTTTCCCGCTCCATCCTGGCACGATTGTGGTTCAGCGAGATGGTGAGCCAACTGATTTTTCTTGATTGGGGCTGTTTGGTTGCCCACGTGGCTCAGTAGGTAGAGCACTTCCTTGGTAAGGAAGAGGTCACCGGTTCGAATCCGGTCGTGGGCTCCATTTGTTCAGTTATTTTAATAATATTCAGAAGCTATTGTAAAATGGCCATGTCTTTTTTTGATGGCTGTTCCATTACGGCTCGTTATGATGTTTTGATGGCATGATTGTTCTGTTATATCAGGCAGGTTGGAAGGCAGTGGCAACCGTTGAAAAATCCGGCTGAGGAGGATTAAGACATGGCAAAAGAGAAATTTTTACGCAAGAAACCGCATGTAAATATTGGCACGATTGGTCATATCGACCATGGCAAGACCACCCTGACTGCGGCCAT
>Ga0208863_1000273_pt1 | contig 62601 bp, 51 predicted proteins | sample RifOxyD3_FD_184040 | JGI IMG/M metagenome (GOLD analysis project Ga0208863, IMG submission 184040) | Soil microbial communities from Rifle, Colorado - Rifle Oxygen_injection D3 (SPAdes) | ecosystem: Environmental > Terrestrial > Deep subsurface > Rock core/Sediment | place: Rifle, Colorado... | reverse complement strand
ACTCCTTCCCATCCCGAACAGGACAGTGAAACGACTTTGCGCCAATGATAGTGCGGATTCCCGTGTGAAAGTAGGTCATCGTCAGGCTCCTATGCCTAAACGCCCAATCTGATGATTGGGCGTTTTTATTGTGTGCCCAATGGTTGCGGTGGGGATGGAGGTTACTCGTAAGCGGGTGGCGAAGTCATCTTGCCTGCGGTCAAGATTTTCAAGACCATCGTGTCCACTTCAACAAAGGTGGACACATACACACTCCGAACTCGGAAACTTCTGAAATTCACTTGCCAGTGTCTGCTCGGCGACACGCTCGTTATAGCGATGATTTCAAGGTCCAAGTCGTAGCCCTGATCTTTAGCCGCCCAAAGCCAAAACGGCACCCGTAGCGATACTGGTGCCGTTTTGCTGTGCAACCTGAAAATCTTGGCCGCTCCGACCATCACCGTTCGTGAATATCAGTCCATCAAATTGGGTGATCACACTCATCATGGTCCAAGTCCGGACGTTTGAATGGGTCGACGTGAATCATCATGTTGATCACTTTGTGTCGCTGCATTACGCGGCTGCGGGCGGCCACAGCGATGTCATGGCCTTGCTCCACGTTCAGTAAGGCATCTACCTCCAGGTGGGCATCCACCACCACCATGTCTCCCATCTTGCGGGTACGTACATCATGGACATTGCTGACGCCAGGGGTGTCCATCAGGGTTTCGCGGATGGCCTGCACCTCTGCCACGTCCACAGCGCGGTCCATTAGGTCATGCAGTGCATCCCAGCTAAAACTCCAACCCATTCTGGTCACCATAAATCCCACAATGGCTGCGGCAATTGGGTCCAGAATGGCGTAACCCATCAAGTTGCCGATAATGCCTACGCCCACCACCAGCGACGACGCTGCATCTGAACGGGCATGCCAGGCATTGGCCACGAGCATGCTGCTTTTGACTTTTTTTGCAACGGTGAGCATGTAGCGAAACAGCAGCTCTTTAGCCACAAGTGCGCCAGCAGCAACCCATAGGGCGGTAATGTGCACCGTGGCAATAGATTCAGGACTCTGCAATTTGATGGCGGCTGACCACAGCATGCCCAAGCCCACTGCCAGCAGCAGTGCTCCCAGCACGAGCGATGCCGCCGTCTCAAAGCGTTGGTGTCCGTAGGGGTGGTCTTCATCGGCGTCTTTCTGACTGTGGTGGTTGGCAAACAGCACCACAAAATCTGCCACCAGGTCAGACAGAGTGTGAATACCGTCGGCAATCAGGCCTTGCGACTTGGACAGCACCCCGGCCACAATCTGGGCAATTGTCAGCACCAGATTCACTGCCACACTGACCCAGGTGGAGCGTGCTGCAGCGGCAGAGCGTTCGGCTGGGGTAAATTGGCTGTCTTCGTCGTTGTCCGGAAATTCGTCAGAGCGCATGGGGCCGTTTTATAGCTGATAAGCTTGAAGTTTAGGCTACAGTCCGACTGGTCAAACTTGCGATGCCGCCACCGTGACGACCGTGGGGGCTTGTGCAATGAGGTGTTCACCCGGGTGGCCAGCCAGACTGTAGGGGATGGCTACAAAGGCGAAAAAGCTGACTGACATCAGGGTGCCAAAAACGATGGAAAGGTATTGGGTAACAAAGTTGCGCAGATCTGAATTCATGGGAAACCTCTGGTGTGTTGCTTGGTGATGTCCTGAATCATCGCGGCGCAGCCTTAAGGCCAGCTTAGCCAAAGATTAAGGGAGGCTTAGGCTTCATACAATTGGCCCATGAACTTTTTAGACATGTTGCGCAATGCCGAGCGCCAAAACGGTTCCATGCTGTGCGTTGGGTTGGATCCCGAGCCAGCCAGGTTTCCTTCAACCCTGAAGGGTGATGCCAGCAGGATATACGATTTTTGCGCCGCGATCGTTGATGCCACGACTGATCTGGTGAGCGCATTCAAGCCGCAAATCGCCTATTTTGCGGCGCACCGGGCCGAAGACCAACTTGAGCGTCTGATGGCGCATATGCGCCGCGCCGCGCCGGGCGTTCCCATCATTCTGGACGCCAAGCGCGGTGACATTGGCAGTACCGCTGAGCAATATGCCAAGGAGGCATTTGAGCGTTATGGTGCTGACGCCGTCACGCTGTCACCGTTCATGGGCTTTGACTCGATTCAGCCTTACCTCAAATACCATGGCAAAGGGGTTTTTTTGTTGTGTCGCACCTCCAACCCGGGGGGGGATGATTTTCAGAATCAGCGTCTGAGCGATGTTGCCGGTGAGCCTTTGCTCTATGAGCACATTGCGAAATTGGCGCAGGGGCCATGGAACCTTAATGGCCAGTTGGGGCTGGTGGTGGGCGCCACTTACCCGGCCGAGATCGAGCGCGTGCGCACCTGCGCACCTACTGTGCCTCTGTTGATTCCGGGCGTGGGGGCCCAGGGCGGCGATGCCCTGGCCACGGTCAAGGCAGGTTGGCGTGATGACGGGCCGATCATTGTGAATTCATCTCGGGCCATTTTGTACGCTTCAAGCGGTGCCGATTTTGCCCAGGCCGCACGCCAGGAAGCCATGAAAACCCGCGCCACGCTGCAAGCCGCGCGAGCGTAGTTTCGAGGTCAAGGGTTCGGGCTGGGGCCACGCGCTTCCAGCCGGGCTTTCAGAAAGCCGCCGGTGCCGTAACGCGTCACGCGGCTGTAAAAGCGGCGTTTGAGCTGTTGCACCATGAGCGAATAGGGGTCGATCAGTGCCGGTGCAATGGTGAAGCTGTCGTAGTTCACCACCACCACCACACGCTCTTTCAGGGGGGTTAGCAGCGCTGTCACGTGGGATTCGATGGCGTTCACATCGTCCATGTTGTCCACCGCCAGCCCCTCGAAGTTGATGAACAGCAGCCGGTGGGCGGCATCAAGCTCCAGCCGCTCGGTCAGCGGTGTAGCCAACAGGCGCTGGCGCAAGCCCATGGGCTGGTCTGCGAACAGCGCGGCGTCCATCACCTTGAGCTGCGGGTTGATCAGTGGGCAGAAGTCCATGTGTGCCAGCACATCGCGTTGCAAATCCACGCCAGGCGCCAATTCAATGAGTTCCAGTACGGGCACCTCCGGGGTGCCTGCGAGCTGGAGCACACAGCGCTCGGTCACATACAACACGCGCTGGCCGCGTCTGCGCGACTCGCGCGCGCTGAAGGTGCGATGCGCCAACTGCTGGACAAATTTGCGTTGGGTGCCTTCGCTGTGGATATGCAGCCGTCCTTCCTCAATGCCGAGCTGCAGGTCGCCGACCGTAAAGGTGCCGACAAAGACCACGGTTTTTGCGTTCTGGCTGATGTTAATAAAGCCGCCGGCGCCTGCCAGCTTGGGTCCAAATTTGCTCACGTTGAGGTTGCCCTCTGCATCGGCTTGGGCCAGCCCGAGCACCGCCACGTCAAGACCACCACCGTCGTAAAAGTCGAATTGACTGGGCTGGTCAATCACGGCTTGGGCGTTGATTGCCGCGCCAAAGCTCAGGCCTCCCGCCGGTATCCCGCCAATCACACCGGGCTCGGCGGTGAGGGTCAACAGGTCAAATACGCTTTCTTCAGCGGCCACGGTGGCCACGCCCTCGGGCATGCCAATGCCTAAGTTCACCACACTGTTCGGTTTGAGCTCCAGCGCAGCGCGCCGAGCGATCACCTTGCGCTCAGTCAGCGCCATGGGTGCGATCAGGTCCATGGGCACGCGTATCTCGCCGGAGTAGGCCGGGTTGTATGCCTCCGAAAAGGTTTGCATGTGGTGGGAAGGATCCGTCGCAATCACCACCGCGTCCACCAGCACGCCAGGCACTTTGACGCTACGCGGGTGCAAGGTGTTGCGTTCGGCCAGCCGCTCTACCTGCGCAATCACAATACCGCCGCTGTTGCGCGCCGCCATGGCAATGGCCAGCGCTTCGAGCGTGAGGGCTTCTCGTTCCATGCTAAGGTTGCCGTCCGGGTCGGCGGTGGTGGCGCGGATGATACCCACCTGGATCGGGAAAGCCTTGTAAAACAGGTAATCCTTACCATCGATTACCATGCGCTGCACGATGTCTGTGGTGGTCACGGCGTTGAGCTTGCCGCCACCGTGGATCGGGTCGACAAAAGTGTCCAATCCGACATGGGTGAGTGTGCCCGGCTTGCCGGCGGCAATGTCACGAAACAGGTGCGTGATGACGCCCTGGGGAAGGTTGTAGGCTTCAATCTTGTTGTCAATGGCCAACTGCTGTAGTGTGGGAACCAGTCCCCAATGGCCGCCAATGACGCGGCGCACCAGACCGTCATGGCCAAAGTGGTTTAGCCCTCGGCCTTGGCCGTCACCCTGGCCTGCAGCATAGACCAGGGTCAGATTGCGCGGTGCACCCTGGCCGGTTTCCTCTTGCGTCTGGATAAACCTGGCCTCCAGCGCAACCGCAATTTCTTCGGCAAAACCAATGCCGACAAACCCCCCGGTAGCGACCGTGTCGCCGTCATGGATTAGGCGCACAGCCTCGGCCGCGCTGACCACCTTGTTGCGGTGCGCGCCGGTGGTCTGCTGGTTATTGAACTGGGTGTGCATGGGTTGTCTCCTCAAGTCACATTATTTTTCAAAGGCACACTGAACCTGTCGGGCGGAATTCATTCCGCCAGGCCGACTGAAGTCGGACTTACAGAACTCCGGTTCAGCAGCTCCATACCATTGTTTCGCGTTAAAGCGCTTGTCTCATGCTATATCATTTTCTGTCAAAGCAGTCTGGCCAGGTAACGCCCGGTGTGGCTGGCCGGGTTGTCGGCCAGGGTCTCAGGCGTTCCGACACCCACCACGGTACCGCCGCCGCTGCCGCCCTCGGGGCCCATGTCGATCAGCCAGTCAGCAGTTTTGATCACGTCCAGGTTGTGCTCGATCACCACAATGGTATTGCCCGCATCGCGCAACTGGTGCAACACCTTGAGCAGCAGGTCAATGTCGGCAAAGTGCAAGCCGGTGGTGGGCTCGTCCAAAATGTAGAGCGTGCGCCCGGTGTCGCGCTTGCTAAGTTCCAGCGCCAGCTTGACACGTTGAGCTTCACCGCCCGACAAGGTGGTGGCGGCCTGGCCGAGGCGGATGTAACTCAGGCCAACGTCCAGCAGGGTGTGCAACTTGCGCTCAATGGTGGGCACCGCCTTGAAGAACGCATGCGCAACCTCCACCGTGAGGTCGAGGATCTGCGCAATGTTCTTGCCCTTGTAAAGCACCTCCAGCGTTTCGCGGTTGTAGCGCTTGCCGGCGCAGACATCGCAAGGCACATAGACATCGGGCAAAAAGTGCATCTCGACCTTGACCATACCGTCGCCTTCACAGGCTTCGCAGCGCCCACCGGCCACGTTGAAGCTAAAGCGCCCTGGGCCGTAGCCGCGTTCGCGGGCCGTGGGAACCTCGGCCATGAGCTCGCGAATCGGGGTGAACAGGCCGGTGTAGGTTGCTGGGTTGGAGCGCGGCGTGCGGCCAATTGGTGACTGGTCGACATTGATGACTTTGTCGAAGTACTCGATGCCCTCGATGGCAGTGTGTTCAGCCGCTTCGTCGTGGGCGCGGTAAATGGTGCGCGCCACCGCTTTGTAAAGTGTGTCATTTACCAGGGTCGATTTGCCCGAGCCTGACACACCGGTAACGCAGGTCAGCAGGCCCACCGGGAAGGCCACATCGACATGCTTGAGGTTGTGGCCGCTTGCGCCGATGACCTTGAGCGCCTGTAAATCGCCCAGCGTGGCGTTGTGTTGTGCTTCGCGTTCGGCACGTTTGATCGCCGCCGGGCTGGGTGCAAAGCGGCTGGTTTTGCCTTTATTGAACGGTATGGGAATTTGTGTGGGCAGCCAGGCGGTACGCTGCCTGGGCACAGCAATGCAACGCGCGCCGCTGAGATATTGGCCGGTGAGCGAGTCGGGCGTGGCCTTGACTTGATTAAAGTTGCCCTGTGCCATCACGCGTCCACCGTGTAGGCCGGCACCGGGGCCCATGTCGATGATGTGATCGGCGGCGCGCATCATGTCTTCATCGTGCTCGACCACCAGCACGCTGTTACCAATGTCACGCAGGTGTTTCAGGGTCTCAATCAGGCGGTCGTTGTCGCGCTGGTGCAGGCCGATGCTGGGCTCGTCCAGCACATACATGACGCCGGTCAAGCCCGAGCCAATCTGGCTGGCCAGGCGAATGCGCTGCGACTCGCCACCACTCAGGGTTTCGGCGCTGCGGTCCAGGCTCAGGTAGGTCAGGCCGACATCGTTGAGAAATTTCAGGCGCAGGCTGATCTCACGCACTACCTTGGCGGCAATGTCTCCCTTGGCGCCGTGCATGGTGAGTGCCTGGAAGTAGGCAAAACATTCGGCCAGCGTGTAGTGGTTGAGCTCAAATATTGCACGGGATTGCGCGCCTTCGCCAATCCGGACGTGGCGCGCCTCGCGCTTGAGGCGGCTGCCCGCGCAGTCCGGGCAGGGCTGGATGCTGCGCAGGCGCGCCAGGTCTTCGCGCACGACTGCGGAATCAGTCTCGCGGTAACGCCGCTGCATGTTGGGGATGATGCCTTCGAACGGGTGTTTTTTGCTCAACTTTTTGACGCTGGATGTACCCGAGTCCATGACGTAGCTGAACTTGATTTCTTCCAGCCCCGAGCCTTGCAGCACCGCTTGTTGCACAGTTGTGGGCAGGGATTCAAACGGCTGCTCAATGTCAAACTTGTAGTGCTCGGCCAGACTCTCCAGCATGGCAAAGTAGTAGGCATTGCGACGGTCCCAGCCCTTGATGGCGCCGCTGGCCAGGCTTAAAGATGGAAAGGCGACCACACGCGCCTGGTCAAAAAACTCCTGCAGGCCCAGCCCGTCACAACTTGGGCAGGCACCCACAGGGGAATTGAACGAAAACAGGCGTGGCTCCAGTTCGGCAATCGAATAGCTGCAGACCGGGCAGGCAAATTTGGCATTGAACAGGTGTTCTGTCGTACTGACTATTTCCAGGGCGATGGCACGCCCGTTGGCTACACGCAATGCCGCCTCGAAACTCTCTGCCAGGCGCTGTTTCAGGTTGTCATGGTCGGTGCGGTCGGCGCTAAGGTCAGCTTCCGGGTGGCGCACCTTGACGCGGTCAATGACGACGTCAATGTCGTGCTTCTCGGTTTTCTTGAGGGCCGGCAATTGGTCAAATTCATAGGTTTTCCCGTTAACCCGAAAGCGCACATAGCCTTGCGCCTGCATGTCGGCAAAGACGTCCAGGAACTCGCCTTTTTTTTCGCGTGCGATGGGCGCCAGAATCATCAGTCGGGTATCCACGGGCAAGGCCAACGCCGCATCTACCATTTGGCTTACCGTTTGCGACTGCAACGGCAAGTTGTGCTCCGGGCAGTAGGGCGTGCCCGCGCGGGCAAACAGCAGGCGCAGATAATCATGTATTTCTGTGACCGTCCCCACGGTAGAGCGCGGGTTGTGACTGGTGGCTTTCTGTTCGATCGAGATGGCTGGCGACAGGCCTTCGATCACATCGACATCGGGCTTGTCCATGAGTTGCAAAAACTGCCGCGCATACGTGGACAGGCTCTCCACATAACGACGCTGGCCCTCAGCATACAGCGTGTCAAACGCCAGACTGGACTTGCCCGAACCCGACAGCCCAGTGATCACCACGAGCTGGTTGCGTGGAATGTCGAGGTCGATGTTTTTCAGGTTGTGGGTGCGGGCGCCTCGGATGCTGATGTTCTGCGCCTGCAGGGCTGCGCCCAGGTATTTGCCCTCAGTCGCATGGGGCAGGGCGCCGACGTCGGAAGTGTTCAAGGTGGAGAGGCTCTCAAAATACGGTAAAAATGCACAGGACAACCCATGATGATAGCCAATGGCCATGCATTGCCGCCATTGACGGGTCATGTGCTGGCGCAGAATCAGGGACAATCCAGCGCTTGCAACCCGTCTGGGTTGAGCCTGTGATTTCGGAGAAGCCCGTGTCTGATGTGAATGTTTCGCAGGCGAATGCCAGCGCCAGGACCGCGACCGCCATGACTGTCATGGAACGGCGCGCCAGTTTTTCATTAGCTTCCATTTTTGCTCTGCGTATGTTGGGGCTATTTTTGATTTTGCCGGTGTTTGCCATCGAGGCGGCCCGCTACCCCGGTGGCGACGATGCCGCCATGGTTGGGCTGACCATGGGTATTTACGGACTGACACAGGCCATGTTGCAGTTTTTATACGGATTGGCCTCAGATCGGGTTGGCCGAAAACCCGTGATTGTGTTTGGTCTGCTGGTGTTTGCGGTTGGTAGTTTGGTGGCAGCGTGGGCCCCCACTTTGACCTGGTTGGCCATTGGTCGGGCCGTGCAAGGGGCGGGAGCTGTGTCGGCGGCCGTGACCGCGCTGCTGGCGGACCAGACGCGCGATGTTGTGCGCACCAAGTCAATGGCGATGGTGGGGGCCAGCATCGGCTTGATGTTTGCCTTGTCGCTGGTGGCTGCGCCGTTGCTGGCGGACTGGATCGGGCTGGTGGGTATTTTTGTCCTGACTGGGGTGCTGGCACTGTTGGGTGTTGCTGCGGTGATTTGGTGGGTGCCCGCCGAACCTTTGCAGCACAAGAACCAGCCGCGCGGTCGATTGGCCGATGTGATTCATTCGGCGGCGCTGTTGCGGCTTAATTTTGGCGTTTTTGTGCTGCACGCGGTGCAACTGGCCATGTGGCTGGCCCTGCCGACCATGCTGGTCGGGGCCGGTTTGGCGCGCGAGGACCATTGGCAGGTGTACTTGCCTGCGGTCTTGGGCTCGTTTGTGGTGATGGGCGGCAGCCTGTTTCAGCTGGAGAAGCACGGCTATCTGCGCGCCGTATTTTTGACATCGATTGTCTTGACGGCAATGGTGCAGCTGGGGCTCTTGTGGCAGGTGGATGCTATGCCGGACATTGTGTTGCTGGGTGGCTTGCTATTTGTTTTCTTTTACGGATTCAATGTGCTCGAAGCCAGCCAGCCCAGCATCGTGTCTCGACTGGCCCCTCCTGCCAGTCGCGGCGCGGCCATTGGGGTTTACAACACGCTTCAGTCGCTGGGTTTCTTTGCTGGGGGCATGGGCGGTGGTTGGCTCATGAAACATGGTGGCGCCAGCAGTCTGTTTGCGGTCTGCGCGGGACTGATGTTTTTGTGGTTGGTGATCGCCTGGCCGATGCAAGCGCCAGAGGCTCGCGGCCATTGAAATCTGTCAAAAGACGGCTAAACTGATCTACTGCGCTGTAAAACCAAATGAGTGATTGACCTGCGCTGATCAAATTGATGTGAAGGAACCAATATGGCCTCTGTAAATAAAGTAATTTTGATGGGTAATTTGGGGCGCGACCCCGAAGTGCGTTATCTGCCCAGTGGTGACCCGGTGGCCAGCATTACCATTGCCACCAGCCGACGTTACAAAAACAAGGCAGGGGAAATGACGGAAGAAACCGAATGGCATCGGGTTGCTTTTTTTGGCCGTTTGGCCGAGATTGCCAGTCAATACCTTAAAAAAGGTCGTCCCGTTTACATCGAAGGTCGAATCAAAACCAACAAGTACACCGACAAGGATGGCGTGGAACGCTATGCCACTGAAATCGTCGCCAATGAAATGCAATTGCTGGGCGGTCGTGAAGGTATGGGCGAACCCAGCCATGGTGAAGATGATGGGGGATACAGCCGTCCTGCAGCTGCTGCGCGCCCTGCTGCTGCGGCTCGACCTGCCCCCTCGGCAACTCCTTCTGCAGCTCGCCCGCCCAGCGGCTTTGATGACATGGATGACGATATTCCGTTCTAAGCTGGAATTTGATGCTGTAAACAAACCCCGGTAATTCATTTGATTTGCCGGGTTTTTTTGGGCCCAGCTTTTCTCGGCGTGTTTGACCATTGAAGAGAGTAGCCTTTTGCTTGATGTGATCTGCATGCTTGCAGCAGTTGATTTCGGATTGATAAAAAAATGGGAAGATGCTGCGACGGCTGAAATAAGTGGTCTAATTTCCTGTCGGTGTTGAGATTTTTCATCACAACCCGGATTGATCCGTGATCTTTTCAATGATCAAAAATAATCTCAAGTTCAAAGTCAGTGTTTATTTGTTCGTCGCCCTTTCAGTGGCGACTGCGGTTACCACGTTGCTTTTCATCAAGCACCGGGAAGCGGACATGCAGGCCATGGTCGCCGGGCATGTTATGCAAATTGCAGATGTGGTGGTTGCCAGTACCCGCTACACCATGCTTTTGAACAAACGTGATATCGCCGAAAAGATCATTGAGGACGTTGGCAAGCAAAAGGGCATCGAGCGGCTCAGGGTGATCAGCAAGGACGGTACGATCATCCATTCCAATCGGAAATCGGAAATCGGTTATTCGGTTGAACAACAGGATGAGCCCTGTATTCGCTGCCATCAAACCAGCGAGCCCTTGGACAGGGTCGACGATGACAAGCGGTGGCAGGTGTTTACTAATCCGGATGGAACACACCGTGTGCTGACCAGCATGCACGCCATACGTAATGAGCCCACCTGTGCGTCGGCGTCGTGCCATGAGCATCCGGCCAGCCAGTCAGTGCTTGGTATTGTGGATATTGCCTACTCGCTGGAAGAGATTGACCAGTCCATGCAGGAACATGCCATACACATTGCTGGGGTCTCGTTCGCGTTTATCCTGATGCTGTCGTTCAGTCTTGGGTATCTGTTGCAACGCATGATTTACCTGCCGCTGAAAGACCTGGAGGGTGGAGCCAAAAAAATCAGCTCAGGAGATCTCGATCAGCCGATCCCGGTGCGTAGTGCCGATGAGTTTGGCCGTGTCGCAGGATCCTTCAACGACATGACAGCGGCCTTGAGTCATGCACGGGCTGATTTGAATGAGCTGATTCAGGAGCTTGAATCCAAGGTTGAAGAGCGCTCAAGAGAACTGTTGGCGGCCCGCGCCGAAGTAGCTCAGGGCGAGAAACTGGCTTCCATCGGCGTCTTGGCGGCAGGTATTGCACATGAGCTGAATAATCCGCTGACTGGCGTCCTGACCTTCACCTCTCTGATGCGTAAAAAAGCGCTGGATGGCAGTGAAGATGCCGAAGATCTGGATCTGATTATTCGTGAGACCAAGCGCTGTGCCAGCATTATCAGGCGCTTGCTTGATTTCGCTAGGGAAAAGGTGCCCGTCAAGTGTTTCTTCAGCCTGAACCAGGTGCTTGAAGACACGGTTCGGTTGGTTGAGCGACCGGCATCTTTGCAAAAAATTGTGATCACGATGAACCTTGACCCGGATTTGCCGCAAATCTGGGGTGATGCTGACTTGATCAAGCAAGTGATCATGAATATTCTGGTCAACGCTCAGCAGGCCATTGACAGGGCGGGCTCGATTACTGTCGTGACCCGCACCTACATTGCGAAAACAAGCCAGCAAACCGAGGAAAAACGTATGCCCATGGTCGAACTGGCCATCAAGGACACTGGCTGTGGCATTCCCGAGGCCAATATGCAGCGCATTTTTGATCCTTTCTTTACATCCAAGGAAGTAGGCAAGGGTACCGGACTGGGCTTGTCTGTCAGTTATGGGATCATCAAAGCGCATGGTGGTGAGATCAAGGTGGCAAGTGTTGTTGGGCAGGGAACGACGTTTCACATCCTGCTTCCGATCACGTCCCCCTTCAGTGAAAGCGAACTTAGTCCAGGTGAGAAAGCACAATGAGCGCCAAAATCTTGATTGTTGATGACGAGGAAATCGTCATACGGAGTTGCCGACGCATCCTTGGCGACAGTATGTATGCTGTCGATTCCACGCAGGATGGTCGGGACGCCTTGCGTAAGGTCGATGAGACGGAATACGACCTCATGATTCTGGACATCATGATGCCTGGCATCGACGGTCTGGAGGTGTTGCAGCACGTCAAGGAACGCCATCCCGGCGTTGATGTCATCATGATGACCGGTTTGTCCGAGATTCAGACCGCTGTCAAGGCCATGAAACTGGGCGCCTTTGACTACCTGTCCAAACCCTTTGATCCGGATGAGCTTAAGCATGTAGTGGATCGGGCCCTGGAGCGGCGCCAGTTGCAGCAGGAAAATCGCTCGCTTAAAACAGAAGTCAGTTCCAAATACCGGTTTGAGAACATCATAGGCTCGAGCCCGCCGATGCAGGCGGTTTTTGGCCTGATTGCCAAATGTGCGCCGACCAACAGTACGGTGTTGATCACCGGGGAGAGTGGCACCGGCAAGGAGATGATCGCCCGTGCCATCCACTACAACAGTCTGCGCAAGGATCAGCCGTTTGTCACGGTCGATTGCAATACGCTCACTGAAAGTCTGCTGGAAAGTGAGCTCTTTGGGCATACCAAGGGTTCTTTTACCGGCGCCGTGGCCAACAAGCGGGGCATGTTCGAGATGGCCAACAACGGCAGCCTTTTCCTGGATGAATTTGGCAATATTCCGCTGTCCACCCAGGCCAAACTGCTGCGTGTCATTCAGGAGCGGGAGTTCAGACCGGTGGGCAGCACCATGACCCAGAAAACGAATGTCAGACTGATTACGGCCACCAACAAAGACCTTAAGGCGATGGTGCTGGATGGCACTTTTCGTGAAGACCTCTATTACCGTGTCAATGTTTTCCCGATTCACTCCCCGTCCCTCAGGGACCGTCGTGAAGACATCCCGGCACTGGCGTTTCACTTTCTTAAGCTTTTCTGCAACGAGTTGGACAAGCCGGTATCTGATATCTCCGATGGCGCGATGAGTCTGTTGATCAACCATACCTGGCCTGGCAATGTGCGTGAACTTGAAAACAGCATGCAAAGGGCAGTCATCCTGGCCACTGACCACATCATCCGCCAGGCTCATTTGGCCAATTTCATTGAGGCGACGTCGCACCCTGATTTCGAGGTGCCGCGTACCAGCGATGACCTCAAGCGGGTCAAAAAAATTGCTCGTGAAAAATCAGTGGAAGAGATTGAGAAAACGTTCATTCAGGAAACGCTCAAGCGAAATTCCTCCAACGTGACCCGCAGTGCGGAAGAGACTGGCATGCAGCGGGCCAATTTTCAGGCACTGATGAAAAAGTACAACATCCGGGTGCGCGACACCGAGTACGGCTCCGGCGAGACTGATCCGGTGTGAGCCAGGATTTGAATGTGAGGCAGGGGTGCCTCATATCCGGGTGTCAGGGCTTCGATTCGGACAGGTGCTCGTCATCCACTTCCTCGTAGCCGGAGATCATGGCCTTGAAATGGGCGGAGGGCGTGTGACCCAGACTGGCCAGGTAGACGTGGACGATGATGAACCCGCAGAACAGGATGAACAGCAGCACATGAACCGTGTCGACCACACGCACGCCGCCAAACATGTCGACCATGGACGAAAAGCGGGTCACATCCCATAACAGCAGGCCGGTAAAAAATTGCAGTGGCACCAGCAGCATCATGATGATCTGGTACAGCATGCTTTGCAGGGCGTTGAACTTGACGTAGGCGCTGGGATGGTGCGGATTGGGGTCGCCCTTGAAAATGCCGTAGCCATAAAACTTCATTTGCCGAAAACTGGCTTTGAAATACTTGGTCGGACTGAGTTCCGGGTGATAGACCTTGATCTTGTCCGTGAACAGATAAAAGCCCAGCCAGATGAAGAAGTTGGCAATCAGGACAAAACCGATCCAGTTGTGAAGGACCACCGAGGTTTTGAAGGACATGAGTTGAAACAAATCCAGATACCTGATCTGCAGTCCTGTGGCGATCAGCAAGACAAAGCCGAGTGCATTGGTCCAGTGCCAGATCCTGACGGGCAAGGGGTGAATGTAGAGCTTGTTCATGGTTGACTCCTGTGACTGGGGTGGCTTTCAGGCGCATTGTTTTCATCGGCCGCGGCTTGTGTGGTCGCCCGCTCTGCCTCAAGTTTCTCACGCATGTTTTTGAAAAGACGCTTGACTGACATGTGGGCAATCGGCACAGTCAAGGCACCCAGTACGACCAGCACCAGCAAGACGTCGAGCAGTTTGATGCGTGTGCTGCCGATCACGTAGAAACCGCGCACAGAGTCGATCGACATGAGGGAATTCAGGACATCGTTCTGAACACCATGGCGTAAGGGGCGACCATCGGGGCCTGCGATCGTCAGGGTGACGCTCTGGAAGGGCTCGGCGCCCTTTTTGTGACAGGTGTCGCAGTCCTTGATGGCCTTGGACTTGTCGCTCAACTGGTGTGCCTCGACGCCCGAACTCACCTCCAGCCGACCCTGCAAGACGGTTTTGCTGTCGTCGCCGGATTGGCTGAATTCCTTGAGCAGACTCCAGAGGGCACGCTCGTTCAGTCCCTGATTGTTGGCATCGGCGGCATTGGTGCGTTTGTCAAACTGTGGCACACCGGATTTCTCGGAGACCTGGAGTTTGGTGGCGCTGTCATACAGCCTGAGGTTCACTCGGCGCTGGGCGTTCGGTGCATGGCAGGCCGGGCAGGAAATGGCCGAAAAATGCCGCTCGGTGTTGGGCAGCCAGTCCTGGTGCTGCTTGACACTGTCTTTGTGGCATGAAATACAGCTGTCCTTGACCCCGGTTCCCATCGAAGCCGCCTTGACGTTGTGGGTCTGGTGGCAATCTGCACAGATCGGCGCGCTGCTGCCCTTGGCGACACGTGCGATGCCATGTACGTCCTGGGCGTAGGCCTTGAAGATGTCTTCATGGCACCTGGCGCAGGGTGTCGCCGCAATGGGCTCGACGATTTTGCTGGAAAGGACGGTGTGTGGCTGATGGCAGTCCGAGCACAGGGGGGCTTTCTGGTTGCCTTCCTTGATCATGGCGGCGTGCACACTGTCACCGTATTCCGTGACTTTTTTCTTGTGGCAGGTCAGGCAAGAGTCCTGCATGCCCAGTGCGTAATCACGCCTGCTTGTGATGTCAATGGCGACTTTGCCATGTGTTTTTTCGTCAATGTCAGAGTGGCAATCCTCGCAATCCGTCTCTTTGTGCATGGATGCGGTAAACGCTTTGGCCGAGACATGCAGGGACAGCTGTTCGCCATTGTCAAGCTTCTTTTGCTTGCTCTCCTTGTCGTGGCAGTCGAGGCAAGCCTGGGTCTCTTCGGACAACTCAATGGTTTCACTGAGAACGTTGGTGCTTGCCAGGGTGAGTCCAAGTGCCAATATGACCACCCGCAAACAGCGCTTGCCAGAATCCATCAAAGTCATGTTTCCTGTTGCCAAGACGCTTTTCATCAGAATATCCCCACGTTGATTCCATTTAAACGCAATGTTCACCAGGGAAGACATGTCTTCCCTGGTGAACATTTATGTCAAGTGGTGTTTGGTCTCACGGTGTTAAAAAATGTCTTCAAGTTCTGTCTTCATGCCTTGGCAGGCCGGGACATCCATGCCTTGACACCCAAGGACACCAGCATTGTGATGCCAACCAAGGGCAGCATCACGGCATAAATCAAGCCAATGAAAGGTGCGGCCACAAAGAGTGCAATATCTTTGACGCGCATCAATATTTTTCTGGCGGCAGGGATCGCCATCAAGGCCTGAGCTGCGGTCCAGGTCAGCATGGCGATACCTAACAGTGGCAACAACACGGCATAGGCCAGACCAATAAAAGGTGCTGCCAGGAGCTTTGCCAAATTTTTGTAGGGATGCTTTGTGTCGATCAATTCGACTGGCTTGGCTTCAATTTCTGTTGCGGGGACAGGTATGACGCTGGCCGGTGCCGGTGGAAGCAAGGCATTCGTCGCGCTTTCTTCGATCATCTCGGGCGACAGCGGTTTGCGCATGAAGTCCGACACGCCGACGGCCTTGGCTCTTTGTTCATTGGCTGTTGTGCCATAGCCGGTAATGATGACCACTGGGGTCCAGGGCCGACTGGCCTTGACGCGTTCTGTCAGCTCGACACCGTCCATGCCCGGCATCTTGATGTCAGTGAAGACGACGTCATATTCCTGTTCACGCAGCCGTTCCAGTGCTTCGGCGGCGTTTTGGGCTGTGATGACCACATAACCCTTGTCTTGTGAAAGAACACGGTTGAAGCTCTTGCCAACCACCGGGTCGTCATCGACAACCAGTACTTTACGTAGTGCACCCATGATATTTCTCCTTGAAAACAATGGCCTGTTCTGCAAAATTGCCACCAGTACCGCACTCGAATCCTTGCGCAATTTGCTTAGCTTGGATTTGATCTGATTAAGCAAGCAGCGTGCCATGGAAATGTTTTCAAAAAATTATCTTTTATATCAATAGCTTATGTGCTTTTTTGCTAGTTTTTGCAGGTTGTGTCCGAGTCAGGATGTAGCTGAAGTACATAATTTTCAAGCGGTGTTTTGACCCTGCTGCGTCAGTCTCATAGGGACGACGGGCATTGAGGGGAGAATATTATTTTTATACAGTTAAGTTGATCGGGGGGCTTGTGCCGTGAAGAAAGTCGGTTCTAGAATTTTTACAGCGCAATTTTCACAATGCGCAAAGGGCTGCAACGTCCCGTAGGTTGGGATCATTGTTGCGGCCGCTTTTCCAGTGATAACAACTGCTAAGGTAAGCTCGCAATGAAACTTTCTATCTCTCAAAAACTGATCAAGCTGTCGTCCCTGGGTCTGCTGATGGCCGCATTCACCAGCGTCTCTTATGGCGCCGTTGATGCTGATGCGGCTGTGTCTTTGGCTAAAAAAAGTGATTGCCTGAAATGCCACGCGGTCGACAAGAACAAAAAAGCGGCGTCATTCAAGAGCATTGCCGAAAAATGGAAAGGCAAGGCCGATGCACAGGCCAAGCTGACAGAGTCGATCACCAAAGGGCCCAAGGTCAAGCTCAAAGACGGCACCGAAGAGGCGCACAAGCTCATTGCATCCCAGGATGCCAATGAAATCCAGAATGTTGTGGACTGGATTCTGTCTCGATAAGACCAAGTCCTGGCGGCTTGGTCGCCCGGACTAATGCATGGCTGCGCACGACGACGCCGGGTCGCTGCGCAAGGTCCATCGCTTGTGATTCATGGCGCCATGGGCCGCGTTGATGACGTCGTCAGGCCCCGCAGGTTTCGCCAGGTAATCGTAGGCGCCCAGGGAAACGGCTTCCTTGGCTGTTTCAAGGGCCGGATAGCCGGTAATGATGATGACTTCACTTTCTGGCCATCGCCGCTTGATGGTGCTGAGCACTGTCATGCCGTTCATGCCTGGCATCAGCAAGTCAAGCAACACCACATCAAAGGGGCGTTGCCCCATCACCTGCAAGGCATCCTGCCCGTTGCTCACCATTTCGACCTTGCAATGCTCGCTCGCCAGTGATCTGGCATAACTGAGTCGGACAACTTCTTCATCGTCGACAACCAGAATATTGGCATTTTTGATCATTTTGAGTACCTCGCAATCACAGTTCAAAAAGACAAAAGCAAGAGTCATGCCGAAACTAGATATTTTTTAATTTACCTTTTTAAATCAACGTTTTGTTTGAAATTATTTGGACATTCTGTAGACCAAGCCTGCCGTTTTTGTTTTCAGAGTACAAAATTTATAGGCATTGAATTTCTTCATTGTGCTGATGCCTGCAGGAATGTGGGTTTCGTGAGGTTTTTTTACCTTCGTTGTGTACTGCCGGGGGTATTCAAATATACTAGGCGCAGTATTCTTGGAGGAAGCTCTATGCAACAGTCGTTTTTATTGCGCGCCCTGGTTCAGCCTGGGCAGGTCGGGCGTTTATTGCTTGTACTCATGTCTTTGGCTGTGCTCCCGGTTTCCGCTCAGACCCGGCCGCAAGTGAATGTCGCGGCGGTACAGCTCAAAGCCGTGGGCAGCGGCTTTGAAATGGATGGTGTGGTGCAGCCGGTCAAACAAAGCACGGTGTCGGCGCAGGCCTCGGGGCGGCTGGTCACGTTGGCCGTCAAGGCGGGCGACCCGGTGCGTGCCGGGCAGTTGCTGGCCACCATCGATGACCGCGAAACCCAGACCGGCGTGCAGCGCAGCCGGGCGCAGGCGGCGCAGGCGCAGGCCGAGCTGCGCAACGCACAAGCCAACTTTGACCGCACCCGGGAGTTGCTGGCCCAGGGTTTTGTCAGTAAGGCTGCCATGGACACGGCCGATGCCCAGCTCAAATCAGCGCAAGCGGGCCGTGACCAGGCCAGTGCAGGCGAAAAGCAGTCTGGCTTGTCGCAGGGTTTTACCCGTGTGACTGCACCGTTCGATGCTTTTGTCTTGCAAACCCTGGCGGAAGCGGGTGACCTGGCTTTTCCTGGCAAGCCGCTATTAACACTCTATGCCCCCTTGCCCCTGCGGGCCGTGGTGCAGGTGCCGGTGTCGCGCTCGAGCCAGGTACAGGGCAGCACCGCGGTCGAAGTGCAGGTGCGTGCTGCAGACGGATCGCCACAATGGGTTCGTCCTAGCCAGACCAGCCATTTACCCACGGCCGATGCGGTGTCGCAAACCATTGAGTGGCGGCTGGAATTGTCGGCCAGCGCGAGCAAGGCCTTGCTGCCGGGTCAGCAGGTTCGGGTGCGTTTTGCCGCTGGGCAGTCCCAGCGTCTGGTGATTCCTGCTGCAGCCGTGTTACGCCGGGGTGAGTTGACCGCGGTCTATGTGGTATCAAACCAGGGCTTTGCGCTCAAGGCCATTCGATTGGGATACGCGCATGGTGCACAAGATGTTGAAGTTCTGGCGGGCCTGAGCGACACGGACCGTGTCGCGCTGGACCCGGTCCGTGCCGGTTTGGCCGGGGCCCAGGCGGTTGGCAGTGCGGCCAAGTGAGATGAGCATGTCGAACGAAAACCAATTGGGTATTTCCGGGCGGATGGCGAAAGCGTTCAAGCTCAACGCCATCACGCCCCTGCTGGCTTTGGTGGCGCTGCTGCTGGGCCTGTTTGCTGTGTTGGTGACGCCGCGTGAAGAAGAGCCGCAAATCAATGTCACCATGGCCAATGTGCTGATCCCCTTCCCCGGCGCCAGCAGTGTGGATGTGCACAACATGGTGGCGCGTCCTGCCGAGCAGGTGCTTAGCCAGATTGCGGGCATTGAACACACCTACTCCGTGGCCCGGCCTGGCATGGCCGTGATGACGGTGCAGTTCAAGGTGGGGGTGCCACGCACCGAGGCGCTGGTGCGACTGTATGACGTGCTAAACGCCAACCAGGACTGGTTGCCGCGCGATCTGGGTACCCTCACGCCCATTGTCAAACCCAAGGGCATTGACGATGTGCCGGTGCTAGCGGTCACTTTGTGGAGCAAGGATGCCTTGCCGGCGGTGGAGCTGGAGCGTGTGGCGAATACGGTCGAGGCGGAATTGAAGCGCGTACCGGGGACCCGCGAGGTGCAGACCATCGGTGGTCCGGAACGTGCGGTACATGTGTGGCTGGATCCGGTGCGCTTGCGCGAGCGCGGGGTCGATGTGTTGTCGCTCAAGGCCACGCTGGCAGCCGCGAACGCCAGCATGCCCTCTGGTGCTGTGCTCGACCCGCAAGTGCCTGGCGGCCAGATGCTGAGTGTGGAAACGGGTGAATTTTTGCGCTCGGCGCAAGATGTCGGCGATCTGGTGGTAGGCGTCAACAAGGGGCTGCCGGTGTACCTGCGTGAGGTGGCGCGCATTGAGACCGGCGCGCAATTGCCGCAACGCTATGTATGGTACACGCCAGGGGCGGCTGCCGCGGGCGCCGCTGACCAGGGTATGGCTGCTGGCGGTGTCTATCCGGCACTGACACTGACAGTGACTAAAAAACCGGGTACCAATGCGGTGGACGTGGCCAGTGCGGTGCGTCAGCGGGTCCAGGAACTCGGCAATACCGTGATTCCCAGCAACATGCAAACCACCATCACCCGGGACTATGGTGAAACAGCGGCGGAAAAGGCCAACAAGCTGATCCAGAAACTGGCATTTGCCACTGGCTCGGTGATTTTGCTGGTGGGCTTTGCGCTGGGCCGGCGTGAGGCCGTCATCGTGGGCACCGCCGTGATTCTGACGCTGATGGCAACCTTGTTTGCCTCCTGGGCCTGGGGCTTCACCTTGAACCGGGTGTCCTTGTTTGCGCTGATTTTTTCCATTGGTATTCTGGTCGATGATGCGATCGTGGTGGTGGAAAACATCCATCGCCATCAAAACCTGTACCCTGAGCGCAGCCTGCGCGAGATCATTCCGACCGCTGTCGATGAAGTCGGTGGTCCCACCATCCTGGCCACGCTGACGGTGATCGCCGCCTTGTTGCCGATGGCGTTCGTGAGCGGTTTGATGGGACCATACATGAGCCCGATCCCGATCAACGCCAGCCTGGGCATGGCCATCTCCCTGGTCATTGCCTTCACGGTGACGCCCTGGTTGGCGCTTAAGGTTATGCGCCAACACCCGCACGGTGATGCCGCGACTGCACCGCCCGCTGGCCTCGGACCCAAATTGCAGCGTCTGTTTACCTGGGTGCTGACACCGTTTTTGAACAGCGCCAAAAAGCGCTGGCTGCTGCTGGTGGGCATTTTGGTGGCCTTGCTGCTCTCGGTGGGGTTGACCCTGGTGCAGTGGGTGGTGCTCAAGATGCTGCCTTTTGACAACAAGAGCGAGTTCCAGGTGGTCGTCGAAATGCCGGCGGGTACGCCACTGGAAAACACGGCTGCCGCGCTGCATGAACTGGGGGCCTATTTGGCGCAGCAACCTGAAGTCTTGAACCTGCAAGCCTATGCCGGAACCGCATCGCCTATCACCTTCAATGGTCTGGTTCGCCAGTATTACCTGCGCGCCGATGCCGAGCAGGGCGACTTGCAGATCAACCTGGTGGACAAACAGCACCGCAGCGACAAGAGCCACGTGATTGCGCAGCGGTTGCGTCCCGCACTGGAAAAAATTGGCGCACGTCACCACGCCCTCGTCAAGGTGGTGGAAGTGCCGCCGGGGCCACCGGTGATGTCGCCGCTGGTGGCTGAGGTCTATGGCCCGGATGAGGCTGGGCGTCAAGCGCTGGCGCGCCGCGTGGCGCAGGCCTTTATTGCCACACCCGACATTGTGGGTGTCGACACGTCGTTGAAAGACGATGCGCCGCGCGCTTATCTGCGGGTACGCCGCCAGCGCGCCGAGTCCCTGGGTATTCCGGTGGCGATGGTGGCGCAGACGGCGGCCATGGCGCTCAGCGGGGTAGATGCGGCCTACCTGCATGATGGCCATACCAAATACCCGGTGCCGGTGCGCCTGCAGTTGCCGCTGGTTGACCAGGTGGGGCTGGATGCGATTTTGGCCATGCCTTTGCGCGCAGCCAATGGCCAGATGGTGCCGCTGTCAGAGTTGGTACAAGTGGAGCAGGGTGTGATCGACAAGCCGTTCTTCACCAAAGACCTGCAGGGTGTCAGCTACGTTTTTGGCGACATGGCGGGCAAACTCGACTCCCCCCTGTATGGCCTGTTTGCCATTCGTGGCAAGCTGTCGGCCGCAGGCTTGCCGGACACGGGTGAATTGGGCGAATACTGGATCAATCAACCCAGTGACCCCTACCGGCAGTATGCGGTCAAGTGGGACGGCGAGTGGCAGATCACCTATGACACCTTCCGTGACATGGGGGCCGCTTATGGTGTGGGCCTGATCCTGATTTACCTGCTGGTGGTGGCGCAGTTCAAAAGCTATTTGACCCCGTTGGTGATCATGGCCCCGATTCCGCTGACCATTATTGGTGTCATGCCGGGGCATGCCTTGCTGGGTGCGCAGTTCACCGCTACATCTATGATTGGCATGATTGCGCTGGCGGGCATCATTGTGCGCAACTCCATCTTGCTGGTTGACTTTATTGAGTTGCAGGTGGCACAAGGCGTGGCCTTCAAGGAGGCCGTGGTGCAGTCAGCCGCAGTGCGCGCCCAACCCATTGCCTTGACCGGCCTGGCAGCCATGATTGGTGCCTTTTTTATTCTGGACGACCCCATTTTTAACGGACTCGCCATTTCCCTGATTTTCGGAATTCTGGTGTCCACCTTGCTCACGCTGGTGGTGATTCCGGTGTTGTATTACGCGCTGTACTGGCGCCGTAACAAGGCGCACGCAGATGCGTCAATTTCCCTCGGCAAGACTCACTAACTTTTATACTTTTGGAGACAAGACATGGCTCACATCGTCATCATGGGTGCAGGTATTGGCGGCATGCCCGCCGCTTACGAATTGCGGGAAATGCTGCTACCGGAGCATCGCATCACGGTGGTTAACAGCACCGACTACTTTCAATTTGTGCCCAGCAATCCGTGGGTCGCGGTGGGCTGGCGCGAGCGTGAGGCCGTCACCTTGCCGATTGCGCCGTATCTCGCGCGTAAAAAGATCGGCTTTATCGGCAAAGCGGTGACCCACATTGATGCCGATGCCAGCAAGCTGACGCTGCTGGACGGTCAGACGCTGGATTACGACTACCTGCTGATTGCCACTGGCCCGAAGCTGGCCTTTGACGAGGTGGCTGGCGCCGGACCGGTGAAAGCTGGTGGCGGTGGCTTTACCCATTCCATTTGCCATGTGGATCACGCGCAGGCATTCTTTGCCGACTACGAAGAGTTTTTAAAGAACCCAGGTCCTATCGTGGTCGGTGCCATGCCAGGCGCCAGTTGCTTTGGACCGGCCTACGAATTCGCCATGATCCTGGACACCGACCTGCGCCGGCGCAAATTGCGCAACAAGGTGCCCATGACCTTTGTCACCAGTGAGCCCTATATTGGTCACCTCGGCCTCGGTGGTGTCGGTGACAGCAAATCGATGCTGGAATCAGAATTGCGCGGCCGCGACATGAAATGGATCACCAACGCCAAGACCACCAAGGTCGAACAGGGCAAGATGTTCGTGACCCAGCTGGATGACCATGGCAACCCGGTCAAGGACCATGAGGTGCCGTTTAAGCTGTCCATGATGCTGCCAGCCTTCAAGGGGGTCGATGCCGTGGCTGCTGTGCCCAAGTTGTGCAACCCGCGCGGCATGGTCATGATTGATGAGTTCCAGCGCAGCAAGGCGTATCGTAATATTTATTCGGCCGGCGTTTGTGTCGCCATTCCACCGGTCGAAGTCACGCCGGTGCCTACCGGAACGCCGAAGACCGGTTACATGATCGAGAGCATGATGACGGCCATTTGCCACAACATTGCCGACGACTTGGCGGGCAAGCCTGCCACCGCCAAGGGCACCTGGAATGCCGTGTGTCTGGCCGACATGGGTGACACCGGGGCTGCCTTTGTGGCCCTGCCACAAATCCCGCCACGCAACGTGAACTGGTTCAAGAAAGGCAAGTGGGTGCACCTGGCCAAAGTTGCCTACGAAAAATACTTCATGCGCAAGCTTAAAAAAGGTACATCTGAGCCTATCTATGAAAAATACATCATGGGTTTGCTCGGCATCAATCGTCTCAACAAGTAAATAAAGGAATTTTTACCATGACCATACAACGTTATATTTTGGTCTTTGCCGGGCTGTTCATCATGATTTCCCTGGCTTTGGGCGTTGAGGGCAGCCCCTTGTTTGTCAGCAAGTGGGCGCTAGCCTTCACGGCATTTGTAGGGGCCAATTTGTTTCAATCCGGTTTCACCAATTTTTGTCCGCTGGGCATCATCCTGAAAAAGCTGGGTGTGCCTGAGTCAAAAATTGGCTGCGTCAACTGATTGAGAGCCGTTTTTTATTGGAGCGCCGCATGACCGTTTTGACCAATGAAGCTGCCCGCACCGAGGTGCTCAACCGCCTGCGGCGCGCAGAAGGCCAGATTCGTGGTGTCCAGCGCATGATCGAAGAGGGCGAAAACTGCCTGAAAATTGGTCAGCAGTTTTCAGCGGTGCGCAAGGCCCTTGACAGCACCTATTTGCGCATGACCATGTGCTTCATGGCGCAAGAGCTGGCCACTTGTATCGAGCCCGACGCAACACAACAGGAAAATGTGGACACCATGCTCAAAGACATGGAAACGCTGCTGGCGCGTATGGGCTAACGTGTGATGATGCCGCCGCCCAGGCAGACCTCGCCGTCGTAAAGAACGGCAGACTGCCCGGGCGTGATGGCCCATTGCGGCTCTGAAAATGCCAGGCTGAAAGTGTCCGCCGCATGCGCGGTCAAGTGGCAGGGCGCGTCAAGCTGACGGTAACGGGTTTTGGCCGCCAGCGCCTGGGTGGTGGGTGCCTTGCCCGCGACCCAACTGGCGTCCTGCGCCGTGAGTTCGTTTGATAGTAGCCATGGGTGCCCGTGGCCTTGCACCACCCATAGCGTGTTGCTGCTCATATCCTTGCGTGCCACAAACCAGGGTGCGTGGTCACCGCTGCCCCGTGGTGCACCTTTGGCCTTGAGGCCGCCAATGCCGATTCCCTGGCGCTGGCCCAGGGTGTAAAAGCTCAAGCCCACGTGCTGACCGATGGTCTGGCCCCTGTCGTTCTTGATCGGGCCGGGCTCTTTGGCAATGAAGCGGTTCAAAAACTCACGGAATGGCCGCTCACCAATGAAGCAGATGCCGGTTGAATCCTTTTTTTTGGCGTTGGGCAGGCCGATGTCCAGCGCGATGCGACGCACTTCGGTTTTTAGCAACTCGCCCACCGGAAACAGGGTGTTGGCCAGTTGTTTCTGGTTGAGTCGGTGCAGGAAATAGCTTTGGTCTTTGGTCGGGTCCAGGCCTTTGAGTAATTCATGGCAGCCGGTGTCGGCATTCAAACGCACGCGGGCGTAATGCCCGGTGGCAATCTTCTCGGCCCCCAGCCGCATGGCGTGGTCGAGAAAGGCCTTGAACTTGATCTCGGCGTTGCACAAAATGTCAGGGTTGGGCGTGCGCCCGGCGCTGTACTCGTGCAGGAAGTCGGCAAACACCCGGTTCTTGTACTCGGCGGCAAAATTGACGTGCTCGATCTCGATGCCAATCACGTCGGCGACCGCAGCGGCGTCGACAAAATCAATATTGGAAGAGCAGTAGCGACTGTCCTCGTCCGAGGCTCGGTCGTCCTCTTCCCAGTTTTTCATGAAGATGCCAATCACCTCATGGCCTTGCTGCTTGAGCAGCCAGGCGGTCACCGCAGAGTCCACGCCACCGCTCAATCCCACCACCACACGCTGCGGCTTGTTCGTCGCGCTCATGGTGTCCCACCTGGGGCGACGGGCTGCAGGTTCATCACATTGGCGTCGGTATGAATCAGGGACATCGGATAACGCTGGCCCCGCAAATAGTCTTCCATGCACTGGAGGACGAGTGGGCTGCGGTGGCGCGCAGCGCTGGCGCGAACCTCGTCCGGGCTGAGCCACAGGGTGCGCACAATACCCGTGTCCAGGCTGCGCCCGGTCTGCAAGGCGCCCAAGCTGCCGCAAAAAGCAAAACGCAGGTAGGTGATGTCTTCAGCGGCTTGCTCGGTACTGGCCTGGCGTTGAAAGCGCGACATGTAGACCCCGAGCAAATGCGTCGGGGTAAACAAATGCATGGTTTCTTCGAGCGCCTCGCGGGCACAGCCGTCGACCAGGCTCTCGCCTTCGTCGAGGTGGCCTGCCGGGTTATTCAGGCGCAGGCCCTCGGGCGTGTGCTCTTCCACCAGCAAAAATTTGCCCTGGTGCTCAATGATCGCGGCCACGGTGGCGCTTGGTTTCCATCGGTTTTTCATGGCTGGATTATCGGTAAATTGCTGCTTTGCATCGTGGGATGCGCTTGACTCAATAGTTTGAGATGGATCAAGGTGTGGCTTTTCAGTCCTTCAAAAATGCCCGCAAACTGATGTAAGCTCACGCGGTTCATTGATCCTGCCAATACTCATACGAGGAGATGCTTCATGCAAGCTGGTGCTACCACTCAAGACTCATCGGACAAATCTGTCGTTTTATCCCCCCCGTCAGCAGCTCAAACCGCGCAGCGTATTGGCGTGCCGCGTGAGGTCTTCCCGGGTGAAAAGCGCGTGGCCACGGTGCCTGAGGCGGTGGAAAAGCTGATCAAGCTGGGCTTTTCGGTTGCCGTTGAATCGGGTGCGGGTGATGCCGCGAATTGTTCCGACGACACCTATCGCGCTGCGGGCGCCACGGTGGTCGACTCGGCTGCTGCCTTGTGGGATGGGTCCGACCTGGTGTTCAAGGTGCGTCCTCCCTCTGTCGATGAAGTCGCGCTGATGCGCGAAGGGCAAATCCTGATCGGTTTTATCTGGCCCGCGCAAAACCCCGATTTGATGCAGCAACTTAGCGCCAAAAAGGTCACCGTACTGGCCATCGACTCGCTGCCACGCATGCTCAGCCGGGCCCAGAAAATGGATGCCTTGACCTCCCAGGCGGGCGTTGCCGGCTACCGTGCCGTCATCGAGGCAGCCAATGCCTTTGGCCGCTTCTTCAACGGCCAGATCACGGCCGCGGGCAAGGTTCCGCCGGCCAAGGTCTTCATCGCCGGTGCTGGCGTGGCTGGCCTGGCTGCCATCGGCACAGCCGCTGGACTGGGTGCCATCGTACGCGCCAACGACACCCGTGCCGAAGTGGCCGACCAGGTGGTGTCCCTGGGCGGCGAATTCGTCAAGGTCGATTACGAGGAAGAAGGTTCTGGCGGCGGCGGCTATGCCAAGGTCATGAGCGAGGGCTTCCAGCAAGCCCAGCGCGCCATGTACGCCAAACAGGCCCGGGAAGTGGACATCATCATCACCACCGCGCTGATCCCCGGCAAGCCAGCGCCCAAGCTGATCACCGCCGAGATGGTGAAGAGCATGAAGCCGGGCAGCGTCATCGTCGACATGGCGGCCGAGCAGGGCGGCAACTGCGAGCTGACCGAGCCTGGCCAGGTCGTGGTGAAACACGGTGTCACCATCGTTGGTTATACCGACCTGGTCAGCCGCTTGGCCAAGCAGTCGTCGACGCTGTATGCGACCAACCTGTTCCGCCTTACCGAGGAACTGTGCAAGACCAAGAACGGTATCGTCGACGTCAATATGCAGGACGACGCCATCCGCGGCCTGACCGTCATCAAGAACGGCGAGGTCACCTGGCCGCCGCCGGCACCCAAGTTGGCGGCGGCTCCCGCCCCGGCCGCAGCGGCCAAAACGGTGGCCGCACCCGCTGCTAAAAAAGGGCACGGCCATGGCGGGGGCGACAGCGAGCCGATGGCTGGCAACAAGCTGGCCATCATGTTCGGTGTGGCGGCTGCGCTGTTCTGGCTGATTGGCTCAAGCGCTCCCAAGGAATTTCTGTCGCACTTCACGGTGTTCGTGCTGGCGTGTTTTGTCGGCTACATGGTGGTCTGGAACGTCAAACCGGCCTTACACACACCGCTCATGAGCGTGACCAACGCCATCAGCAGCATCATTGCCATCGGCGCCCTGGTACAGGTATCTCCGTGGGCCGGCGCGGTTGATCGACCCAACGACTTGATCAGTTGGGTGGCTGCTGCGGCGATCGTCCTCACTGCCATCAATATGTTCGGCGGCTTTGCCGTCACCCAGCGTATGCTGGCCATGTTCCGTAAATAAAGGAGACGACTCATGTCTGCAAGTTTGGCAACGGTCTCCTATATTGGAGCCACAATTCTTTTCATCTTGAGCCTGGGTGGCTTGTCCAACCAGCAAACCGCGTTGCGAGGCAACCTCTACGGCATGATCGGCATGACGCTGGCGGTGCTGGCGACGGTATTCGGCCCCCAGGTGACATGGGCCGGTATCCCCTGGATCATTGGTGCCATGCTGGTGGGCGGCGCCATCGGGCTGTACGCGGCGCGCACGGTGCAGATGACGCAGATGCCGGAGTTGGTGGCTTTGATGCACAGCATGGTGGGTCTGGCGGCGATGCTGGTCGGGATTGCCACTTTCATCGATCCGACGGCATCCTTTCATTTGGTTGACGGCAAAAGCATCCCCTTGTCGTCTGCCGAAGAATCCATCCACAAGATCGAAATCTATATTGGCATCCTGATTGGTGCGGTCACTTTTTCAGGCTCCATCGTGGCGTTTGGCAAACTTTCGGGCCGTATTGGCGGCAACCCGCTGCTGTTGCCGGGGCGCCATTGGCTGAATCTGGTCGGCCTGCTGGTGGTGATTTATTTTGGTCGCGCCTTCATCAACGCCCACACGATCGCCGACGGCATGTTGCCCTTGATCGTGATGACCGTGATTGCCTTGCTGTTCGGCATCCATATGGTGATGGCCATCGGGGGTGCCGACATGCCGGTGGTGGTGTCCATGCTCAACAGCTATTCGGGGTGGGCCGCTGCTGCCACGGGCTTCATGCTGTCGAACGACCTGCTGATCGTGACCGGTGCCCTGGTCGGTTCCAGTGGCGCGATTCTGTCTTACATCATGTGCAAGGCGATGGCGCGCAGTTTCATCAGCGTGATTGCGGGCGGTTTTGGTACCGCCAGCGCAGCGCCGAAACCGGCGGGTGATGCTGCCCAACCGGCTGGCGAAGTGACGCCGGTCACAGCCACCGAGACTGCCGAATTACTGCGCGAAGCCAAAAGTGTGGTCATTGTTCCGGGTTACGGCATGGCGGTGGCTCAGGCTCAGCACACGGTGTTCGAGATCACCAAACACCTGCGGGAAAAAGGCGTCAATGTGCGCTTTGGTATTCACCCGGTGGCCGGACGCATGCCGGGCCACATGAACGTGTTGCTGGCCGAAGCCAAGGTGCCCTATGACATCGTGTTCGAGATGGACGAGCTCAATGATGATTTTCCCAAGACCGACGTGGTGATGGTGATTGGTGCCAATGACATCGTCAACCCGGGTGCGCAGGACGACCCAAGCAGCCCGATTGCCGGTATGCCGGTGCTCGAGGTCTGGAAAGCCAAGACCTCGATCGTCATGAAGCGCAGCATGGCCTCCGGTTATGCCGGCGTGGATAACCCCTTGTTTTATAAAGAAAACAACCGCATGCTGTTTGGTGACGCCAAGAAGATGCTCGATGAAGTATTGACTGCCTTGAAGGCGTGAGTTAGTCGCCAACTCTTTTTGAAGAGGCCCCTCGGGCCTCTTTTTTTCAGGTTTTTTTAAAAGGTCGAACCCGGCCTGGAGTTTTCTGCCTAATTAGGGAAAACACAGCTTACAGAAACTGACAAACGGGTGAAAATTCACCCCTATATTCAAAACCTGGAGTGTTAACCATGACCGATCGCATCTGGCTCAGAAGCTATCCACCGGGCGTGCCGTCCGATATTGATGTGACCCGATATGCGTCCATGGTGGACATGATGGAGGAGAGTTTCAAGAAGTTTGCCGATCGTCCTGCCTACAGTTTTATGGGCAAGACGCAAAGTTACAAGCAGGTGGATGAACTGAGCCAGACCTTTGGTGTCTATTTGCAAACTCTGGGGCTGGCCAAGGGCGACCGCGTGGCCGTCATGATGCCTAATGTGTTGCAGTACCCCATTGCCGTGGCGGGCATCTTGCGGGCCGGATACACGCTGGTCAACGTCAACCCGCTGTACACCGCACGCGAGCTGGAGCACCAACTGAAAGACTCGGGCGCCAAGGCCATTGTGATTCTGGAGAACTTTGCCGCCACACTCGAGAAGTGTCTGGCTGCCACGCCAGTCAAACACATTGTGTTGTGTGCCATGGGCGACCAACTGGGCCTGCTCAAAGGCACCTTGGTGAACTATGTGGTGCGCAATGTCAAGAAGATGGTGCCCGTGTTCAATTTGCCCAGTGCGGTGCGCTTCAACGCCGCGATTGCCAAGGCCAGCGGTGGCAGCTTGAAAAAGCCAGTCATCAAGCCTGACGACGTGGCGGTGTTGCAGTACACCGGTGGCACCACCGGTGTCTCTAAAGGGGCGGTGCTGTTGCAGCGCAACCTGGTGGCCAATCTGCTGCAAACCGATGACTGGTTTGACCCGGCCTTGAAAAAAATACCGGCGGGTGAGCAGATGAACGTGGTCTGTGCCTTGCCGCTGTACCATATCTTTGCCTTTACCGTGGGCATGATGCTGTCGCTGCGCACCGGCGGCAAGCTGATTTTGATTCCCAACCCGCGTGACTTCCCGGCTGTGCTGGCCGAGCTGGCCAAGCACAAGGTCCATTTTTTTCCGGCGGTCAATACCCTGTTCAACGGGTTGGCCAACCACCCTGATTTCAACAAAGTGAACTGGAGCAACCTGCTGGTGTCTGCGGGGGGCGGCACTGCGGTGCAAAGTGCCGTGGCCAAACTTTGGCTGGAAAAAACGGGTTGCACCATTGTTGAGGGTTATGGCTTGAGCGAGACCTCGCCGATTGCCACGGCCAACCCAGTGATCGGCACCGAATTTTCGGGCACGATCGGCCTCCCGGTGCCCAGCACCTGGCTCAAGTTGCTCGATGACGACGGTCACGAAGTGCCCGTGGGACAGTCGGGCGAGATCGCCATCAAGGGACCGCAAGTGATGGCTGGTTATTGGCAGCGCCCCGATGAGACTGCCAAGGTCATGACCGCAGATGGGTATTTCAAGTCGGGTGACATCGGTGTGATGGATGAGCGTGGTTATTTCAGAATTGTCGATCGCAAGAAAGACATGATTCTGGTGAGCGGCTTCAACGTCTTTCCCACCGAGCTCGAAGACGTGGTCTCCCAAATGGAGGGCATCATGGAGTGTGCCTGCGTCGGCATGCCCGACGAGAAGACCGGTGAAGCGGTCAAACTGGTGATCGTCAAAAAAGATCCAGGCGTGACCGAGGCGCAGGTGCGAGCCTATTGCAAGGAAAACCTCACAGGCTACAAGCAGCCCAAAGTGGTCGAGTTCCGCACCGAGTTGCCCAAGACCCCCGTGGGCAAAATTTTGCGACGTGAGTTGCGTGGCAAATAGAAGCCTCGCAGGAGGGCGTCCTTGACGCTCGCCATCATGAGTGCCCTGCTCGATGAGCAGCGGGGCCTGCTGGAGCAATTGGTGAGTCCGCAGCGTGTCAAACGTGCCGGGCGCACCTTTTGGTGCGGCCAGTGGGCTGGGCAAGACGTGGTGCTGGTGTTGTCCAAGGTCGGCAAGGTGGCCGCTGCCACCACCACCACCGTGTTGATTGAGGCTTTTGATGTCAAAAGCGTGCTTTTCACCGGGGTGGCGGGGGGCGTTGGCGCCGGGGTCAAGGTCGGTGACGTGGTGGTGGCTGAGGCCTTCATTCAGCACGACCTGAACTCCGCCCCGCTTTTTCCACGTTATGAAATACCGCTCTATGGGCGTGCAACGCTCGACTGTGACCCGCTGCTTTCGGCACTTTTGCTCGAAGCAGCGCAGCTTGGCCTGGTTGGCGTGGGTGACCATTTTCATCGCAGCTTGTTGCTGGAGGCGCCCAAAGTGCACAGCGGCTTGATTGCCAGCGGTGACCAGTTTGTTTGCGACCCGTCTGCTGCCGCGCTTCTGCGCACTGATTTGCAGGCTGTCGGCCACGAGCCCCTGGCCGTCGAGATGGAAGGCGCTGCGGTGGCCCAAGTGTGCCATGATTATGGCGTGCCATTCGCCGCCATGCGAACCATTTCAGACCGTGCCGATGCCCAGGCGCACCTGGATTTTTCTGCTTTTGTGAACCAGGTGGCCAGTCCTTATGCCTTGGCCGTGGTCAGCCAGTTCATCACATTGCGCCTGGGGAAATAACTATTTGAGCCAGCCGCGTTTTCTGAAGTACCACATGGGCACCAGGGCGCTGGCCAGCATCAGACCCAAGGCGTAGGGGTAACCCATGGCCCAGTCGAGCTCGGGCATGAACTTGAAGTTCATGCCGTACAGACTGGCAATGAGGGTCGGGGGTAGTAAAGCCACGCTGGCCACCGAGAAAATCTTGATGATCTTGTTCTGGTTGATGTTGATAAAGCCGACTGTGGCATCCATCAAAAAGTTGATCTTGTCAAACAAAAAGGCGGTATGTGAGTCGAGAGAATCAATGTCTCGCAATATTTGCCGGGCATCTTCAAACTGTTCGCTGTTGAGCATTTTGCTGCGCATCATGAAGCTCACCGCACGCCGGGTGTCCATGGCGTTGCGCCGAATACGACCGTTCATGTCCTCGTGGCGCGCAATAGCGCCCAGCACTTCGCCGGCCAGGGCGTCGGTCACATCACCCGACAACACCTTGGCGCTGGCTTTTTCCAGCTCGTCATAAATTTCTTCGAGCGTGTCTGCCGAGTACTCGGCATCGGCGTCAAACAGCTTGAGTAGCACCTCTTTGGCATCTTCAATCAGGCCGGGTGCGCGCCGGGCACGCATCCGCAACAACCGAAAGACCGGTACGTCTTCGTCGTGAATCGAAAACAGGACACCTTTGCTTTTGAGCTCTTCATTGACCAGGTTCAGAATAAACGCCACCCGTACCGTGTGCGGCTCATCGTCATCGGCTACCAAAAAGTCGCTGCGGATGTGTAATTCTCCGTTGTCTTCCTTGTAGAAACGGGCGGACTCTTCAATGTCCTCGTCCATCGCGTCTTCAGGGATCGATAAACCAAAATACTGCTTGATCCACCGCTTTTCATCGAGTGTGGGCGACTCCAGGTCAACCCAGATCGGCTGAAAGCGTGACAGCTCTTCAAGCGACTCAATCTCTTCCTGAAACAGGCGGCCGTTGGCGAGGGTGAAGATATTGAGCATGCGCTCACTCCCAAAAGAGGTAGGTTATCAGGTGTTATGTCGGGTGGGTGGCGCGCAAGCCCAAAGGCGCTGTGGCGTATTGAAAACCGGCAAATGGGGACGTTTAAGGGCAGCGCGACCAGTCAAGAATGCATTCATTCGATCTTTGAGATTATCGCATTGCAGCACGCACTGCACCAATAGACGTGCCCCCAAGACCAGAGTATGTTGCATTGCATCATGAAAAATGAATTGCAAATTGCGTCAACCGGGGGCATAGTCAGTATCATGATTTGACGACGCATTTTTCCGGTTGCCAGCGTGGTTGGCAACTTTTACACCCAAGAGCTTTAGGAGGCTTTTATGAACTTGACGATCAGCGGTCACCATTTGGAAGTAACCCCTGCCTTACGCAGTTACGTGACCAGCAAGCTGGATCGGATTAAGCGGCATTTTGACCAAGTGGTGGACGTCAAAGTGTTGCTGACTCTGGAAAACATCAAAGAAAAGGAACGTCGGCAAAAAGCGGAATGTAATATTTACATCAAGGGCATCGAGTTGTTTGCCGAAAGCGCCCATGCTGACCTCTATGCTGCAGTGGATGAACTGGTTGACAAGCTTGACCGCCAGGTGGTGCGCCACAAGGACCGTTTGCAATCCCACCATCATGACGCGCCCAAGCGCTTGATGTAATTTAAAATCTGACAAGCCGCCCGCAAGTGCGTGCGGCTTTTTTTGTGCCAAATTTTTATCGCGCACCTTCAAAGACCATCATGAATCGACTCGCCTCCATCCTTTCGGCTGAACAAGTACTGGTCCAAGTGGACGTTTCAAGTAAAAAAAGAGCCTTTGAAGAGGTCGGCTTGTTGTTTGAAAATTTGCACGGTCTGAGTCGCGCGTTGGTCACTGACAGCCTTTTTTCAAGAGAACGCCTGGGTTCGACTGGTCTGGGGCATGGTGTGGCCATTCCACATGGTCGCATCAAGGGTCTCAAGGCGCCCATGGCGGCAGTCATCCAGTTGGCGCAGCCCATTGGCTTTGATTCTCCCGATGAACAGGCGGTTGGCCTGATGATTTTTTTGTTGGTGCCAGAGGCTGCAACCCAAAAACATCTGGAAATTTTGTCGGAAATTGCGGAAATGCTCAGTGATGCCGCCTTGCGCGAGCAGCTCCTGACAGTTCAAGATGCCGCTGCACTTTATCAGCGTATTGCCAACTGGCAGCCGGCCTGAGCCTTTACTGTGCTCTTCCTGGACAATTTTGAGCCGGAGCGTCTGTCATGAAACCCAATGTCATCAGTGCCGACGTTCTGTTTGAGGCATTTCGTGCCAGCTTGCGCTGGGAGTGGGTGGCCGGCCTCGGCGCGTCCGAGCGGCGCTTTGACGAAGTGGCGGTACGCGCCGCCCGTTCTGGCGCCGATCTGGTGGGTTACCTGAATTACATTCATCCTTACCGCGTGCAGATCCTGGGCGAGCGTGAGGTGGCTTACCTGGTCAACGCAACGCCTGACGATTGCGCGCGCCGTATCGCCCGCATCGTGACACTGGAGCCCCCGGTGCTGGTGCTGGCCGATGGTCAAAATGCCCCGGCCGGGCTGACCTCCATGTGTGAGCGGGCCCAGATTCCGATGTTCGCGACGGATGGCTCGTCAGCCTTTGTCATTGACGTGCTGCGTGCTTATTTGTCCAAGCATTTTGCCGACCGCTGCACCATGCATGGCGTGTTCATGGACATCCTGGGCCTGGGTGTACTCATCACCGGCGAGTCGGGCCTGGGGAAAAGTGAATTGGGGCTGGAGCTGATCTCGCGCGGCAACGGCCTGGTCGCTGATGATGCCGTTGACCTGTACCGCATCAACCAGGACACGATTGAGGGGCGTTGTCCCGAGCTGCTGCTTAATTTGCTCGAAGTGCGTGGTATCGGCCTGCTCGATATCCGCGGCATCTTTGGTGAAACCGCGGTGCGTCGCAAGAAACGCCTGCAACTCATTGTTCATCTGGTACGCCGCGAGACCATGGAACGCGATTACGAGCGTATTCCTTACGAGCCCCTGATGCAGGACGTGCTTGATGTACCGGTGCGTAAAGTGGTGATCCAGGTGGTGGCAGGGCGCAATATTGCCGTGCTGGTCGAGGCAGCCGTGCGTAACACGATTTTGCAGATGCGCGGCGTCGACACCTACAAGGACTTTGTCGAGCGTCATCGGCTGGCGATGAATGAGAGCAGCTGACAGCAGGGGCATGGGCTCGGCTGCCGCCGATGACCCCACGGGGTACCCGGTACAATCATCCGATTCTTTGCTACCCAATGAGCCCATGTCCAAGTCTCTGCATCGTTCTTTTCGCTTGAGTTTGTTCGGCTTTCTGCTGCTCAGTCTCGCCGCCTGTGGCAGCCTGGACCAGGCCAGTAGTCGCATGGTCAGTGTGGTCACCCCCTACAAGATGGACATTGTGCAAGGCAATTTTGTCTCGCGTGAGCAAGCCGCCGCCATCAAGGAAGGCATGAGCCGTGTGCAGGTGCGTGACATACTGGGTACGCCGCTGCTGGTCAGTGTTTTTCATGCCGACCGCTGGGACTATGTGTTTACCTTCAAGCGCCAGGGCGTAGCGCCGCAGGCGCGCCGGGTGACCGTGTTTTTCCAGGGTGATCGTCTGACCCGGATTGAAGCGGATGCCTTGCCCAGTGAGGCTGAGTTTGTTGCCTCACTCGACTCAGGTCGCAAAAGCGGTGCCGTTCCTGTGCTGGAAATGACGCCGGAGAGCCTCCAGGCTTCCGCCGTTGCGCCGCAGGCCGCTGCGTCCAGCGTCTTGCCGCCCTTGCCGGCAAGTTACCCGCCGCTGGAAAAGAGCGCCAACTGACGCGGCTATTGACCATGACTGATTCTTCACTTCACCGCATTTGTGTGGCAGGTGCCAGCGGCCGCATGGGCCGCATGCTGATTGAGGCCATTTGCCGCGCTGACGATTGCCAGCTCAGCGGCGCCCTGGATGTAGCCACCAGCCCGGCTGTTGGCATGGACCCGGCAGCAAGCTTCGGCCTGAGCAGCGGCATTGCCATCAGCGCTGACCTGCACACCGGTCTGAACCACGCCCAGGCCCTGATCGACTTCACCCGCCCCGAGGGCACGCTGGCGCATTTGCAGGTCTGTCGCGAACTGGGGGTGAACGCCGTCATTGGCACCACCGGGTTGAGCGAAGATCAAAAGCTGCAAATTGCCGAGGCGGCCAAAGACATTGCCATCGTCATGGCACCCAACATGAGTGTGGGTGTCAACGTCACCCTCAAATTGCTGGAAATGGCGGCCAAGGCGCTCAACACCGGGTATGACATTGAGATCATCGAAGCCCATCATCGCCACAAGGTCGATGCTCCCTCGGGCACCGCCTTGAAGATGGGCGAAGTCATCGCCTCGGCGCTTGATCGCGACCTGAACGACTGCGCCGTCTACGCCCGGCATGGTGTCACCGGTGAACGTGATCCGTCCAGCATTGGTTTTGCCACCATTCGCGGCGGCGACATTGTGGGTGACCACACCGTGCTGTTTGCGGGTATCGGCGAGCGTATCGAGATCAGCCACAAGTCTTCCAGCCGTGTCTCTTATACCCAGGGCAGCTTGCGCGCCGTGCGGTTTTTGAGCGGCCGCACAAGTGGCCTGTATGACATGGCCGACGTCCTCAAGCTCAAATGAATCTGGCGCAGTTGTTTCTGCAGGGTGATGTGCTGGCACGCCTGGTGGCACTGCTGCTGCTGGCCATGTCGGTGGCCAGTTGGGTCGTCATCGTGTGGAAAGCTTGGCTGCTGCGCCGTGCCAATGTGGATGTGGCGCGTTGTATTGCGGCTTTTTGGCAATCGGGCACAGTGGCTGATGCGATGCAAAAAATCAAGGCATTTGACCGCGAGTCGCTGGTGCTGCCGATGGTGCAGGCAACCCGGCTCGAAGCCAGTCAAACCCTGGCCAGTGCTGGCGACCGCGCCCAACAGCTGACCCGCGTGCTGCGTAACGCCTTGCACGCCGCGCTCGCCAAACTCCAGCATGGTCAGGTCTTGCTGGCCACGGTCGGTGCCACAGCGCCTTTTGTCGGACTGCTGGGCACCGTGTGGGGCATCTACCATGCACTGATCGGTATTGCCAGTGCGGGTCAGGTCACCATTGACAAAATTTCCGGCCCGGTGGGTGAGTCGCTGATCATGACGGCGGCGGGTTTGGTCGTGGCCATTCCTGCCGTGCTGGCCTACAACGTGTTGGGTCGCGCGGTGGCGCGCCTGGAGGCAGAACTCGAAGGTTTTGCCCGCGACCTGCGCGAACTCGGCAGCACCGGGGCGCCTGCGCTCTAAGCCCTGCCATGTCGTTTGGCCGTTTGGACCGTTCCTTGGGCGCATCGCCCATGAGCGACATCAACATGACGCCGTTGATTGACGTGATGCTGGTGCTGGTGGTGATCTTCATCATCACCGCACCGCTGCTGGCGAGCTCCATCAAGCTGGATTTGCCCACCACCGAGGCAGCCAAGGCAGGTGATGCACCCCAGTCGGTGACCGTGGTGGTGGACGCTGTCGGCCAGACCTACCTGCAAGACCGGGTTGTGGCCCTGGACGAACTGGTGCGCCAGCTTCAGTTGTTGGCCCAGGCCAATCCGCAGACCGAAGTTTTGCTACGTGCCGACAAAACTGTGCCCTACGGCCGCATCGTTGAAGTCATGGGCGCAGCCCAAACTGCGGGATTGAGTCGCATTGGTTTTGTGGCCGATGCGCCGGCACCTGCTGCCAAACCCTAAAATCCACCCCTACTTAGGCCATTGCGGCGCACGTGCCGCATTTTCAGATTGTTATGCAAGACAAATACCAACACCTTGAGGTTGAACCCGCCGCCCAGGCCCATTGGAGCGCCATAGACGCTTACCGCGTGTCTGACAACGCGCTAGATGTCAACGGCAAGCCCAAAAAGAAGTTTTACGCCTGCTCCATGCTGCCTTACCCCAGCGGCAAGTTACACATGGGCCACGTGCGCAACTACACCATCAACGACATGCTGGCGCGCCAGTTGCGCATGCAGGGCAACAACGTGCTGATGCCGATGGGCTGGGATGCGTTTGGTCTGCCGGCAGAAAACGCGGCGCTCAAAAACGGTGTGCCGCCGGCGCAGTGGACGTTTGAGAACATCGCCTACATGAAGCAGCAAATGCAGGCCATGGGCCTGGCTATCGACTGGAGCCGTGAGGTGGCCACCTGCACGCCCGAGTATTACAAGTGGAACCAGTGGCTGTTTTTGAAGATGCTCGAAAAAGGCATTGCCTACCGCAAGACCCAGATCGTCAACTGGGACCCGGTTGACATGACCGTGCTGGCCAACGAGCAGGTCATTGACGGCAAGGGCTGGCGCACCGGCGCCGTGGTGGAAAAGCGCGAGATTCCGGGCTACTACCTCAAGATTACCGATTACGCCAAGGAACTGCTGGCCAACGTGACCGGCGACAAGATGCCGGGCTGGCCCGAACGCGTCAAGCTGATGCAGGAGAACTGGATCGGCAAGAGTGAGGGCGTGCGTTTTGCCTTCACCCATGAGGTGAAAGACGCGTCGGGTGCGTTGATTGGTAATGGCCGCATGGATGTGTTTACCACCCGCGTCGACACCATCATGGGCGTGACTTTCTGTGCCGTGGCGGCCGAGCACCCGCTGGCCACGCACGCGGCAGCCAGCAACCCGGCGCTGGCCGCATTCATTCAAAACTGCGCGCATGGCGGCACCACCGAAGCCGAACTCGCCACACAAGAGAAAAAAGGCATGGCCACGGGCCTGTTTGTCACCCACCCGCTGACGGGTGATCAAGTGGCGGTTTGGGTTGGCAATTACGTGCTGATGAGTTATGGCGACGGGGCCGTGATGGGTGTGCCGGCGCATGACGAGCGCGACTTTGCCTTTGCCCTGAAATATGCCTTGCCGATCAAGCCGGTGGTGGCGGTGAATTCGGAGGTCTTTGACACGGCCGTCTGGTACGACTGGTATGCAGAAAAAGGCAAGGGCATCGCCATCCATTCCGGCAAGTATGACGGCCTGAAATTCAGGGATTGCGTCGATGCGGTCGCCTCTGACCTGGCGGCGCTGGGCCTGGGCGAGAAGAAAGTGACCTGGCGCCTGCGTGACTGGGGTGTGAGCCGCCAGCGATATTGGGGCACGCCGATCCCGATCATCCATTGCGCCGAGCACGGTGCCGTGCCGGTGCCTGAAAAAGACCTGCCCGTGGTGCTGCCGCAGGACTGTATTCCGGACGGTTCCGGCAACCCGCTGCACAAGCACGAAGGCTTCCACGCCGGTGTCACCTGCCCGATCTGCGGCAAGGCTGCGCGACGCGAAACCGACACCATGGACACCTTTGTCGACAGTTCCTGGTACTTCATGCGCTACTGCGACCCGAACAACAGCGACGCCATGGTGGCCGGGGGCGCTGACTACTGGATGCCGATGGACCAGTACATAGGCGGTATCGAGCACGCCATCCTGCACCTCTTGTATGCACGTTTCTGGACCAAGGTGATGCGTGACCTGGGGCTGGTCAAGATCGACGAGCCCTTCACCAAGCTGCTGACCCAGGGCATGGTGCTCAACCACATTTACTCGCGCCGCACCGACAAGGGTGGCAAGGACTACTTCTGGCCGCATGATGTCGAGCATGTCTTTGACGAGGTCGGCAAGGTAACGGGTGCCAAACTTAAAAACGCCGTGGGAGACCTGCCGGTGGGCACCGCCATCGACTATGAGGGCATTGGTACCATGTCCAAGTCGAAGAACAACGGCGTTGACCCGCAGGACCTGATCGAAAAATACGGTGCCGACACGGCGCGCCTGTACACCATGTTCACGGCGCCGCCCGAGGCCACGCTAGAGTGGAACGACGCTGCGGTCGAAGGCAGTTACCGCTTTTTGCGCCGGGTCTGGAACTTTGGTGTCAAGCTGTCTGCCAGTTCTGCTGACACCATCAGCGCAAGTCTGGTGTCTGCAGACCGCCTGAAATCGGTGGCGTTTGGCAAAGAGGCCAAGGCCCTGCGCCTGGAGATCCACACCGTGCTCAAGCAGGTCGATTACGACTACCAGCGCATGCAGTACAACACCGTGGTCAGCGGTGCCATGAAAATGATCAACGCATTGGAGGACTTCAAGGCGGTCGATACTGCGGGGGCGCAAGTTGCGCAGATTGAGGGTTTTGGCATCTTGCTGCGCTGCCTGTACCCGGCCACACCGCATATTGCCCATACCCTGTGGTCCGAGCTGGGTTATGCCGCAGCCATGGGTGATTTGCTCGACGCACCCTGGCCCCAGGTCGATTCTGAGGCGCTGGTGCAAGACGAGATCGAACTCATGCTGCAGGTGAACGGCAAACTACGTGGGTCGATTCTGGTTTCTACCCGTGCTGACCGGGCCGTTATCGAGCAGGCCGCCCTGGCCCATGAGATGTTCCAGAAAATAGCCAACGGCGCGGCACCCAAGAAAGTGATTGTGGTGCCCGGTCGTCTGGTCAATCTGGTGCTGTAAGCCATGGTAGCGCGCAAACCCTTGGCTGCCCCGACTTTCACGACACGCCGAGCCGTGCTGCAGCTCACGGGCATGGCAGTTGCCAGCATCGGCCTGGCCGGCTGTGGTTTTCGGCTGCGCGGCAGTCAGACTTTTGTCTTTCAGCGTATCGCCATCCTGCCCCATCCGGGTGGCGCTGTGGCCCAGGAACTGCGCCGAAGCTTTGGCTCTGCGGTGCAAGTGATGGCAGCAGATGCCGCCATCACGCAAGCGCAACTGGTGCTGACCGTGGCCAACGAAGAGCGCGAAAAAATTGTGGTCGGCGTGAACTCCTCGGGTCAGGTGCGCGAGTTGCAACTGCGCATTCGGGTGCGGCTGCAATTACGCACCGCCATGGGCAAGGAAATCATCGCGGGTGATGACATTGTGCAGCAGCGCGACATCAGCTACAGCGAGACTGCAGCGCTGGCCAAGGAAGCCGAAGAAGCGCTGCTTTACCGCGACATGCAGTCCGACATCGTGCAGCAAATCCTGCGCCGGTTGGCCGCCATTCAACCGGGCCAACTGGACTGACGCTGGCCAATGCAAATCCAGACAGCCGCGCTTGCCGCGCACCTGCAAAAAGGCCTGAAAAGCCTCTACACCTTGTATGGTGATGAGCCGCTGTTGATTCAGGAGGCGCTGGACACCATTCGTGTGGCAGCCCGGGCGCAGGGTTTTTCCGAGCGCAGTTCCCATACCGTGTCGGGCGCCCACTTTGACTGGAGTGAGGTGCTCGCAGCCGGGGGCTCCCTGAGCCTGTTTTCAGACAAACAAATTCTTGAGCTGCGCATTCCGTCCGGCAAACCCGGCAAAGACGGCAGTGTCGCCTTGCAACAGCTGGCGCAGGCGGCGCATGGCAACGACAGCGTGCTGACACTGGTGATCCTGCCCCGGCTCGACCGCACGACCAAGGCCAGCGCCTGGTTTGTCGCGCTCGAAGCGGGTGTCACGCTCGAAGTGAGCCCGGTGGAGCGGGCTGCGCTGCCGCAGTGGATTGCCCAGCGCCTGGCGGCCCAGGGCCAGCGCGTGGTGGCGGGCGTGGAAGGCCAGCGCACGCTGCAGTTTTTTGCCGACCGGGTGGAGGGCAACCTGCTGGCTGCGCACCAGGAAATCCAGAAGCTGGCACTGTTGCATCCGGCCGGTGAATTGCGTTTTGAGCAGATCGAGGCTGCGGTGCTGAACGTGGCGCGTTTTGATGTGTTCAAGCTGAGCTTGGCCGTGCTTGCGGGGCAGACGGCGCGGGTGCAGCGCATGCTCGATGGCCTGCAAGCCGAAGGTGAGGCCGAAGTGCTGGTGCATTACACGCTGGCAGAAGATATTCGCGCCCTCAAACGCGTCAAGGACGCTATTGGGCGGGGCAGCCCCCTGCCCATGGCCTTGCGCGAACAGCGGGTGTGGGGCGACAAAGAGCGCCTGTTCGAGCGCGTGTTGCCGCGCCTGAGCGCTGCGACCCTGACCAGTTTTTTGCAAGATGCCCATCAGGTCGATGGTGTGGTCAAAGGGCTCAAGCGGCCGGACTGGCCCGCAGCGCCCTGGTCGGCCTTGCAGCTGTTGGCGCTGCGCCTGTGTCGGGCCTGTGCAGTGTAAAAACCGGTTTGATCTGCACCAGACATCGGCTTGTCAGCACCGTGTCAACCAACAGATGTCATGATGTATGGGTGAACTGGCGCCCCGTCGGGGCCGTCTTGTTCACGTACCAAAGGAGAGACCATGAGAAAGCTTTTGTCATTATTCGGCCTGAGTCTGGCCCTGTCCCTGGGCAGTGCCTATGCCGCAAGTCCTGCGGCTCCTGCCAAACCTGCCAGCGCGGCGAGTCCGGCAACACCTGCGGCGCCCAAGGCAAAAAGTACCCAGCAGAACAAAATGAAAACCTGCAACAAGGACGCCGCTGACAAAAAGCTCAAGGGTGACGAGCGCAAAGCCTTCATGAAGGCTTGCCTGAGCAACAAAGCCTGAGCCCGAAAGCTCGGACAACTGAAAAAAAACCCCGCCAGCAGTGCTGCGCGGGGTTTTCTTTTGGCATGATGCGGTCTATGCCGACCCGCCAGAACCTGACCCCTTCCATTTCCTGCGTCATCCCTGCGTACAACGAAGCACGCAGCCTGGGTGCGCTGGTGCCCGACATTTTGAATGCTTTGTTGGCTTTGAGCGAACAGATTGAGTTGATTGTTGTTGATGACGGCAGCCGCGATGACACCATGGCGGTGATGCACAGCCTGTGCGCCCGCTACCCGCAGGTGAGCTACCTCAAGCTGTCGCGCAACTTCGGCAAGGAGCCCGCCTTGACGGCGGGCATGGATGCGGCGCAAGGTGACGTGGTGATCCTGATGGACGCTGATGGTCAGCATCCGGTGTCCTTGCTGCCCGAGATGGTGGCGCAGTGGCGCGCTGGTTTCGACGTGGTGTATGCGGTGCGCAGCACCCGCGAGGACCAGTCGGGCTTGCAAATCAAATTGACGGGCTGGTTTTACAAACTGGTCAATTTGGGTAACCGGGTCAAGATTCCGGCCAATGCCGGCGACTTCCGGCTGATGGACCGCAAGGTGGTGGCGGCCCTGAAACGCCTGACCGAGCGCAACCGCTTCATGAAAGGCTTGTATGCCTGGGTCGGCTTCAACAGCACCGCCATCGATTACCAGCCTTTGCCGCGCACCGATGGCAAAAGCAATTTTGGTTTGCGTGGCTCGCTGTCGCTGGCGTTCACCGGTATCCTGGCGTTTTCCATTGCGCCGCTGCGGGCGCTTACCCTGACCGGTTTTTTGCTGTCTGTGCTTGCGCTGGGTTATGGCCTGTGGGTGGTGGGTGAATATTTCATCTCCGGCATCGCCGTGCCCGGCTACGCCACCATCGTGGTCGGCATGATGTTCTTCAGCGGTATCCAATTGTTGTCGATCGGCATTCTGGCCGAGTACGTGGGCCGCATTTTTGAGGAGGTCAAGCAGCGGCCCAATTACCTGGTGAGCCAGCGTCTGGGGACAGGCTTGCCGCTGCAGTTGCCCGACCAGCCCCCGGTGTGAGCGCTTCTACCTTCTGGTTTTTGGCGGTGGGCGGCAGCGCTGCCGCGACCCATATGGCCATTTTTTCACTGGTGCAGGCGCACATGTGGCCGGAACTGGCCAATGCCCTGGGTTTTGTCATTGCATTTTTTGTCAGTTTCGCAGGACACCGCATGTTGAGCTTTCAGGACGCCGGTACCAGCCTGGCCACCAGCTTGCGTCGTTTTGGTGTCACTGCCCTGGCTGGGTTTGCCAGCAACGAGCTGATATTTGTTTTGTTATTTCGCGGCTTGGCGCTGCCGAGCCTGCTGGCGCTGTTTTTAGCGCTGGTTTTTGCAGCCGGGCAAACCTTTGTGCTGAGCCGCTTCTGGGCTTTTCGCCGTTGATGCCGGTGCGCTGGCGCCGCCGGATCGGTACAAGTCCCAGCCGGCACCCTGGTAATACAGCATCCAGCCGGTCAAATTGGCCGTGATCTGGTTGCCGCTGCGTCCGGCAAACCAATGGCCCGGGGTTTGCGCCACCTGCGCCAATACTTCAATCGGCTGCAGCAATTGCGCCGCCTTGGCATCAAAGTCTGCACCTTCAATCAGTTCACGATGCCAGCCATCGCCCACCTGTGCACGTAGTGTTGGCCAGTCGCCCAGCACCACCATGGGCTTCATGGTTTGTGCATAGAGTGGCAAGTCGTAGGGGTAGGCGTCAGACACATACAAGGTATCGGTCGGCTCGGCTGCGCAGGCAAACACCTGCGCCAGATCCTGGGTGCGGCTGTCGCGGGTGATGTCGCCCACTTTCAGAACGATAGCCAGTGCGATGGCCAGGTTGACCACGACCAGGGTGCCGAAAATTTTGCCGGCCCATGGGCGTTGCGCCAGCCATCGCTGCCAGCCCAGCGACGCCAACAGCGCCAATGGCGGAACCACGGGAAGGATGTAGCCCACCAATTTGGAGTTGGGGATGGTGAAAAACACAAAAATCGCCAGCACCCAGACCCAGCACAGTTTCCACCAGGGCGCAGCCATGACCCCGTCGCTGGCCAAGGTCATGGCGGTGACCCGGCGTACCTGACCCAAGGCAAAAAACACCCAGGGAAACAGCAACAGCGCCAGTGCCAACAGGTAAAACCACCACGGCTGCGGGTTGTTGTAGACCGTTGCGGTGTAGCGGTTGAATTGCTGCCCGACAAACATGTAGTTGAAAAAGTCGGGGTAGCTTTGTTGCGCCAGCACAAACCAGGGCAGGGCGATGATGGCAAACAGTGCTAGGCCACTGAGCCAGGGCAAGTGCACCATTTTTTTAAGTTGGCGGGTCCAGATCAACCACACCAAAATCACCAAACCAGGCAGGGCAATGCCAATCAGCCCCTTGCTCAGCATGCCCAGGGCGCAGGCCATAAAACCCAAGCGGGCCAGCCAGGCATTGGGTTTGTCGCCGGCCATGAAGGCAAAGGCAAAACTCCAGATGGCCAGGCCAATCCAGGTGGCGACCAGCATGTCGTGGTTGATGTACTGACCGCCCACCAGAAAACCCAGACTGGTGCCCAGCATGAGGGCGGCGCGGCGGGCAATGGGCTCGGTGGTGATGTTGCGGGCCGCCAGATAGAGCGCCGTCAACATCAGCCCGGCGTGTAAGGCCGGCACCAGGCGCAGCGCCAGTTCATTGACGCCGAAAATGGCGACGCTGATGGCTTCGAGCCAATACAGATAGGGCGGCTTGTGAAAAAAGGGGATGCCGTTCAGACGCGGCGTGAGCCAGTCGCCGCTGACCAGCATCCAGCGGCCAATTTCGCCATAACGCCCCTCATCGGGGACGGCAATGGGGCGCAGCGAGGCCAGGATCAGCAGCGCCAGCCACAAGGTGCCAAGGATGAGCCAGGATTTTTGTCGGTCGGTCAGGGGTTTAATCACGGCTGGATTTTAAGGGCGGGTGCACGTCACGCCCGCGCACCAGGCTGAGCTTGGCTGATTGCAAAACAAGGGCGAATTCAGGGCTGGACAGGTAAGCCAGCTCCTGCGCGCGGGCGACCCCAATCTCGTCGTCTGGCTCAGCCGCTTGGGCCGGATGGCACATCACAATGGCGCCATGGGGGGTGCGCGCCAGCCAGCGCTGCATCAACGCCGCAAAACGCTGCGGACCGCCGGCAAAGTCATAGACACCCAACAGGGCCTGGCTATGCGGCAGCTGTGCCAGATCCGCCATTTTTTCAAGTGCATCGGCGCCCATCCAGGTAATCACGCGGCTTTTGATGTCGGCCCAACCAGCGGGTACCCGCGCGATGCGCAGGTAGGGTTTGACGGCATGGGCCCCATAGCGGCGCACCAGCACCGACACCAGTGCCTCGCGAATCCCGGCAAACTGGTGGACATGCTGATGGCCGTCGACAAAATCCGGTGGCGCCAACCAATGGTGCTCGAAGGCATCAAGCTGACGTTCAATCACGGCGCTGGCCGCTGCGGCGTCAAACCCGCCCAGCAGCGCTTGGTGCATGGCTTTGCCCAAGGGCATACCGTGTCCGTGGGCAAAGGCAAAGTCACTGGTCCAGTCCAGGTGCAGGCCCACATCCAACTGGCCGCGCAGCGGTTTCAGCAGCGCCACGTCATGCTCCCAGCGCTCAGACAACACCATGGCGCTGGTGGCGCTGAGGCGGCCCATCTGTGCCAGTTTGGCAATGCCTTGGGAGGCGCTGGCGTTGACGGCAAAGTCATCGGCGCAGACGATCACGCTGCGCGCGTTTATCCGCGCGGACCTAGTCATGTGACAGCCAGAAGCCGGGGCGGGCATATTGCGCTTTCAGGTAGTCCACCCACAGCCGTACGCGCAAGGCCAGGTGTTTGCGTTGTGGGAACACCGCATAAATGCCGTTGGGAGGCGCGGCAAAGTCTTCCAGCACCGGCGTCAGTGCCCCCGAAGTGATCTCGGCCTGGACTTCCCAGGTGCTGCGCCAGGCAATGCCGTAGCCTGCCAGACACCAGTTGAACAAGACCTCGCCATCGGAACAACTCAGCGGCCCACCGGGCTTGAGATGAATGACCTCTTGTTCTTCTTGTTTCGGTATCGAAAAAGCCCAGCCCCGGTTTTGTGAGGTGTCACCCGACAGCGTCAGGCAGTCAAAGCGGGTCAAGTCTTGCGGATGCTGTGGCGTACCGTGGCGCTTGAGGTAGCCAGCTGTGGCCACACACAGGCGGCGGTTATCGGCCAGGCGCACACTCACCAGGGACGAGTCGGGCATTTCACCGACCCGCACGGCACAGTCAAAGCCTTCGGCGGCAAGGTCCACCACCCGATCACTCAGGTTCAATGAAATGCTGACATCAGGGTGCAGCTCGCGAAAACGTGGCACCAGTGGCGCCACATGGCGGCGGCCAAACCCGGCTGGCGCGGTCAGGCTCAAATGACCGCTGGCCTTGATGCTACCGGCCGACACACTGGCCTCGGCATTGGCCAGGTCGATGAGCAGGCGCTGGCAGTCCTCTAAAAAAGCACTGCCCTCATGCGTCAGCGATACACGCCGGGTGGTGCGTACCAGCAACTTCACGCCCAGGCGTTCTTCCAGCGCATCCAGTCGCCGCCCGATGATGGCCGGCGCCACGCCTTCAGCCTTGGCGGCAGCCGTCAAACCACCGCGGGTGGCTACTGCGACAAAGGTCTCGAGTTGTTTGAGTTTGCTCATGAAATCTTCATCGGCCCGGCTACTGGGGCAGATGATGGTAGTACCCAGGCAAAATTATGCGTGGCGCAACATGTTAACAAGGTACGTCAGACTTCCTGGCGTTGGGCGCCCAAACGCAATACCAGCTCCAGTCGATTGTTGACGCCGTGAAACATCAGTACCGATGACACGTATTCTTTCACGGTATGGTCTGACAGCCCCAGCCCGCGTGCAATCATCTTGTTCGCCTTGCCGCGCAGTAGCAATTCCTGTACTTGCTGCAAACGTGGTGACAGGCCACGGCTGCTCGGTCCGGTCGCGCCGGTGTCGCGTAGCGAGGCCAATAGCGCTGGGGGTATATAAAACTCACCCGCCAAAATACGTGCAAAACCCGCCAGCACCAGCGCTGGATCGGCGGTCTTGGGAATAAAACCACGCGCGCCTGCCGCCAGCGCGGTATGGATCAGGAGGTGCTCCGGTTCGGCCGAAATCAGCACGGTATGGTCGATCCAGGAGGACTCGCACAAGCTCCGGAACAGCTGGTGATGGGGGTCGTCGGGCAGGTTGATGTCAAGAAAAATCCAGTCGGGCGCTGGCAGGTGTTGCAACGCAGTGCGGGCTTGCGCCGCCGAATAGGCGCTTTGTACTTTGGCACTGGGCTGGGTGGCACTCAGCAATGCGGCCAACCCTTGGCAAGTGAGTGGATGGTCGTCAACAATCAGGATATTCATGGTTCTCTTTCTTCGTTGCGGCGTTCCAGCAGCGTTCCCAGTGTGAATGCCAGCACGCTGGCATTCACCGGTTTGGACAATAGCAGGTAGCCCGCATCTTCAGCCGCTTGCTGCACAGTTTGCGCCAATTCGCCGGTGAGCAAGACGCCAATGGTTTTGGGATAGGTTTGTAGTAACAGATCAAGAACTTCAATACCATTGAGCGCACCCGGCAAACGGTAATCACACAACACACATTCTGGCTCCCAGTTGGGGGCGCATTCCTTCAGCACGGCGTCGCCCCGGCTGGCCGCGCGCACGTCAAGCTGCCAGCCGCGCAGCAAGGCTTGCATGGCTTGTTGCACCAGCGGGTCATCATCGATCAACAACACGCGACGATCCTTGAGCCAGGGCTTGTCAGGCACGGCAGCCACTGGTTGCGTCTGTCGTGGCAGCTCGGGGCCATGGGTCGCACTGGTTTGAATGATCAGGTGGGCTGGCACGCGGATCCTGAAACATGTGCCGCGGCCTTTGGTGGAGTGCAGCGTCACGTCCAGCGCTAACATCTCGCTGGCATGTTTGACAATCGCCAGGCCCAGTCCCAGTCCTTGCGTGCGGTCGCGTTCACGGTTGGCCAGCTGTACATAGGGGTCAAAAATGCGTTTTTGGTCATCATCAGAAATGCCAATGCCGGTGTCCCATACCTCAAGCCACAACCCACCATTGGTATGGGCACGGCGCAAGCTCAGCAGCACGCCGCCCCGTGCCGTGTAGCGCATGGCATTGCTGAGCAAATTACCGACGATGCGCTTGAGCAACAACGGGTCTGTACGCACCACCGTGTGTGCCAGGCTGGGCGCAACATAACTGCGTAAGCGCAGCCCGCGGTGTTGTGCTTCCGGGAGGACATGCTGCCATGCGTCACGTAGCGTCGCTGTCAGCTCAAACTCGGTGAGTACGGGCTTTTCGCTGCCACTTTCAAGCCGTGAGAGCTCCATCAAGGCATTGAACAGGCTGTTGATGGCCTGCCCGGCCTGGGTGATGTGCTGCATCAGTGGGTGCTGTTGCGCGCTTGGTACTTGCTGCCGGTAGGCCTCAATCAGCAGCAGCAGCGCATGCACGGGTTGACGCAAGTCGTGGCTGGCAGCTGCCAAAAATTCGGATTTGTCGCGGTTGGCCTGTTCTGCCCGCGCGGCTTGTTGCGCATTGCTGTGCGCCAGTACTTCGTTGGCCAGCCGAATGCGGATCGATTCACGTAAAGCGTTGTGTGTGTTGCGAAGCACCAAGGTAAGGGCCGCCACATAAAACACGCACATCACCATAAGCGCATTGGCCTCGTCGCCAAAAACACTTGGCAGACGCCAAATAAAAAACAGCAAGATGGTCATGGCGCTGACGACAAAGCCCGGAAAGTCGTTGGCCGAATTCCCTGCCGCAGAGTAGCCCACCACACCAGCAAAAGCGGTCATGATAAAGATATTGTGGGCTGATGCTTCTGGCGCCATTAAAAAACTGATGCAACCCCAACCCACACTGCTCATGATTTGCAAGGTGCGCCGATGGCGGTACCAGCGCTTGACGCCCGACAGGTTGGGCCCAGGTTTCAGGACCTCGTCTTTGAAGTAGGCCATCTGCAAAAAGTAGCCCAATCCAGTCAACACCAAGTACACCAGCCAGAGCGTTAGCGTGTCTGAATCGGCGCGTTTGTGCGTCGCCAACGCCACCAGGCTGGCCAGCAAAATCTGTCCTACGCCGGTGGCCAGTAAATTGCGATAACCCTGTAAAAACAAGGCGTGATCCACCTCGGGTTCAAACACGGGAAACCAGGCGGTTTTTGAAGTTTGAGGTGCCGTCATCATCCGCGTTCCAGTTTGCGCCGGTTCAGTACGGTCGCCAGTGTTGAGGCCAATACAGCGGCATCGACGGGTTTGAACAGCACCATGTAGCCGGCCTCTTCGGCCCGTACCTGTACGGTTTGCGCCAGTTCGCCGGTTTGCAAAATGCCCACCGCCTGGGGGTAGCGTTCCTGCAGGAAATCCAGCATGGCAATGCCGTCCAGGGTGCCGGGCAGGCGAAAGTCGCACAACACACATTCGGGTTCCCAATCGGGGCCGCACGCTTCAAGCGCCGTGGCATCGCCGCTGCCTGCAACGCGCAGTGCCATACCCCAACTGCCCAGCAAAGCCTGCATGGCGCGCTGGATCATCGGATCGTCGTCCACCAGCAACAAGCGTCGTCCCGCCAGCCAGCATGATGGATGCACCATCGACGGTAACGGCACTGTCGCGGGCGCAGGCACGTGCTCCGACCAAGTGACGCACATGGCGGCTGGCAGGTGCATGCGAAAACAACTGCCACGCCCCAAGCAGGTTTGTAGCGACACACCAATCCCCAGCAGATCGCTGGCGTGGCGCACAATTGCCAGCCCCAGACCCAGGCCTTTGGTGCGGTCGCGCTCGCGGTTGGCCAACTGCACATAGGGGTCAAAAATGCGCGCCTGGTCAGCCACGGCAATGCCCAGGCCGGTGTCCCACACTTCCAGCCAATACCCACTGTCCCGGTGGGCCGGACGCAAACTCAGCAGCACGCCGCCCTGCTCGGTGTAGCACACCGCGTTGGCCAGCAAATTGCCCAACATGCGTTCCAACAGCAATTTGTCGGTGCAAAGGCTTAGGTGGGCAGCACGTTTGGAGACACGGCTGCGCAGGCTCAGCCCTTTGCGTTCGGCTTCAGGGCGCATGCGTGCCAGTAGCCGGGCCTTGCATTCGGATAAATCAAAGGCCGCCAGCACGGGTTTTTCCATACCGCTTTCCAGTCTTGAGAGTTCCATCAAGGCATTGAACAAGGAACTGATCGACTGGCCAGCCGCCGCAATGTTGAGCACCAGCGGGTGACTGGCGGCGCTGGGCACTTGCTGGCGGTAGGCTTCAATCAACAGCAGCAAGGCATGCACCGGTTGCCGCAGGTCGTGGCTGGCAGCGGCCAAAAATTCAGACTTGTCACGGTTGGCCTGCTCGGCACGGGTGGCATTCTCGGCATTTTTTTGCGCCAGAATTTCATTGGACAGGCGCAGCTGGATGGACTCGATCAATGTCAAATGCGCGTTGCGCGCCACCCAGGCCATGACCGACAGGTACAACAGGATCATGCCGATCACCGCCAATGACTGGTCGCCAAATACCGCCGGAATTTGTGACAACAGCAAGATGCTGGCCAGCGTCACGCTGACGACAAAACCACGCAAGTCATGCGCGTTGCTGACGGAGGTATAGGCTAGCGCACCGGCAAAAGAAGTCATCACCAACAGGTTATTCACCTGTGCACCCGGCACAAAAAGCAGGCCAATGCTGCCCCAGCCGATGCCCGGCAGGGTCACCATCCACACATGCATGTTTTTCCATCGGCGCAGCACCTTGGCATCGGTGCCGGGGCTATTGATGCGCCAGCGAAAAGCCCAAACGCCAAGGCAAAAAATCAGCGCCAGGCAGAGCATCCAGGCCAGCCAGCCCAATACCAGCGTGTGAGGCACGGCAAACCAGGTGCCGGCTGCCACCAGCAACGACAAGCCCACATGCCCAACCACATGCACGGTCAGGTTGCGATAACCCAGCAAGAACAGCTCGTGTTCAATGGCAGTGTCGTAGGCGGGGGGCCAGGTCAGGGTGGTCACGAGAGGGCTTGGGTTTGAAGGCAATTCCTAAAAGTATCGACGAAGTTGGCGTGTTAGTGATACCCCCCGACGGAGGGGTACAAATTGATTGAGTTTGTTTCTAACATGCATTGTCTTTAATTTTTTTATGGGGTTCTTATGCATTTGATGACTCTGGCTGGTTTGAATAAAACCAGAGCTACCGGTCTCGCTTTGGCCACTGCGGCGGCGTTGACCTTGGTCGGGTGTGGCGGTAGTGACAGCACCACGGCGGCAGGTGTCAGCACGGTCACCGGCCAGTTTGTGGATGCCACGGTGGTGGGTTTGGGTTACAAGTGCGGTGTGTCCACGGCGCTGTCTGGCACCACGAATGCCAGCGGCCAGTTCACCTGTGCATCGGGTGAGGCCGTGGCGTTCTATGTGGGTGGTATCAAGCTGGGTTCAGTTTCAGCGGCCCAAGCCGTGGTGACACCCCTTGATTTGGTCGGTGCCGGTGCTACGCCAAGTGATCCCACCGTCAATAATATTGTGCGTTTTCTGATGTCGATCAGCAGCACACCTGCTGCCAACGGAACCATCACGATTGATCCGGCGGTGGTGACGGCAGCGGCAGGCAAGACCGTGGATTTCACCAAAGTCTTAGGCGCCGATCTGGACGTGGTGATCAATGCGGTCAAGCCCGCTGGCGCCATCCTGGCCACCCCTGCGGACGCGACAACACACATGTCAGATAGCATGTTTGGACTTTTTGCCGGGTCGTTTTCTGGGAGCTTTAGCGGCAGCTTTGGCGGCACCTGGAGCATCACGATTGACAGCAAAGGTGGCGTCACCGGAACCGCAACCGATAGCAGTGGCGGTGTTGGTCAGGTCAGTGGCACCATGGCCACGACCATGGGCACAGGCTCAACCTATGCCTTTAGCGGCACCGGAGGTGGCACGCCTTGGATGGGTGTTTTGAATGTGAACACCAAGCAATTCAGCGGCACCTGGGACGACGGCGCAGGCAGCAAAGGCACGTTTACAGGCACAGGAACTGCCGCAGCCAAGCCTGCTGCCGGTACCCCAAGCGGCACCACAGGTGCCAACACGCTGATCGTCAGCGGTGTGACACCCACCACGGGCAATGGCAACTTTAGCCTTCCCCTTGCGGTGGAAACCGCCGCTGGAGGCAGTTCGACGGCCAAGCGGGTCGAGTTTACCGATGCCACGCCTGCCACCCGAACACTGCGTTTGTATTACCAGCCGCAAACAGGAGTTCTTGAAAATGTTCAATACGAATCGCCTGAAAAGAGTTTCAATTGTTTTGTTGGTGATCCCATGATGGCTTGTGACAGCGCCAAAATTACTTTTTCCGCGTCTGGCAAATCCATTCTGCTTGATCTGGCCGCGTTCAAATCTGGAACGACGGTCAACGGCGTATTGGAAGGTCTGTTGACGTGGTAAGTCAGACATCCGCAGCCTGCGCTTCATCCCTCACGGCATGGGGGCGGGGCGTTTTGTTGGTCTGCGCCATCAGTGCCAGCCTCGTGACGCACCCGGCTCACGCCGGCTTGTTCGACCTGATTGCCGGAGCAACCAAGGGTCCGCCGCTGGTGCTGACCGACACGACCGACAAGGCCGACCTGTTTACCAAGGCGTTTTCTGATTCAGGCGCTTTGGCGCGCGAAGTCAAGCGCGCAGACCTCGCTGGGCGGAAGGCGGTGATTGCCAGTTTTCAGATCGAATTTGCCACTGAACAGGTGGGTCAGTCAAGCGATGCAGGGGGCAGTGATGCCGAGAAAATTTACACCTTGGTCGGTGTGACACCTGAACAAATGCAAACGGTGACCGATACGGCTTATGCTGCCCTCATGGTCAACTTGGCCCAGCGCGGTTACGAGGTACTGCCCTCAAGTGTGCTGGCAGCAGGTATTTTCAAGCCTGAACTGGCCAACGCCAATCAACCACCGGTCAAAAAAGAGCGCAGTGGCTTTGCCACAGTCATCAAAGCAGGCGGGGGCCACAGGGACGAGCAGGACCGGGACAATTACAGCTACATTGCCACTGCCAAAGGCACTTCGCCAGATGTATGGGATAACGCGTTCAAGGCCCCGACAGCACTCAAGCTGAGTGACGAGCTGGGTGCAGCCGCCATTGAGGTACGCATCAAACTCAACTTTGCGCGTATGGATGACGCAGGCACGGCAGAAAAGACAGACGTGCCACAAAACACCCTGGGCATCAAGAACACACGATTGAATGTCTATGCCCCGGGCGACAAGTGGCTGACGTACGAGCTTAAAAAACCGGTCGTATTGCCTGGTCAAGCGGCTGATAAAGCGGTAGAAATAGCCGCTACTGGCACCGAAACCGCAGTGGCAACGGCTTCAGCGGGCGCGTCCATGGTTTTTGGTTTCCTGCAGGGCGGATTGGCTGGCGCCGCAGGCAACGCGGGCGCCGCCTTGCGTCTCGCGGGTGGTTCTGGCAAATACTCGGTCACGGCGGATGCGGGTTACGAAGCCAATACCGGAAAAGACATCGCGTTGGCTTTGGACATGATCATGGAAGCTTTGCCGAGATAGTATTGGCGTCAATTCCAGCGTATTCAGGCATAGCGCTTGCTGCGTAAATTGTTCTTCATATCTCGTAACAAGGGCTGCAACGTGTCACCGCCAATGCGCAAGGCCACGCAGGTGGCCAGGATGTCGATGATCATCAGGTGCAACAGGCGCGACACCATGGGGCTGTAGCGGTCATAACCTTCCGGGTGGTCGGCCGCCACATGGATGTGGCCCGCCGAGGCCAGCGGCGAGCCGCTGGCGGTGATGACGATGGTGGTGGCGCCATTTTTGCGCGCAATGTCGCATGAGTCCATCAAGTCGCGCGTGCGCCCCGAATTGGAAATCACCAGCACACAGTCGCCCGGCTGCAACAGCGACGCGCTCATCACCTGCATGTGGCCGTCGCTGTAGGCCACGCCGTTGATGCCGAGTCGGAAAAACTTGTGCTGCGCATCCTGTGCCACCACGCCCGAGTTGCCGACCCCAAAAAACTCGATGCGTCGGCCCGCCTTGTAGGCCGCCACCAGTGCATCCACCGCTTTTTCAATGGCACTGGCGGATGCATCGTTACGGTATTTCAGAAAGGCGGCGACGGTGTTGTCAATGACCTTGACCATGATGTCACTGGTTTTGTCGTCCACATCGACACTGCGGTGGATAAAGGGCACACCTTCGCTGACGCTACCGGCCAGCTTGAGCTTGAAGTCACTTAAACCGTCATAACCCACGCTGCGACAAAAGCGCACCACCGTGGGTTTGCTCACATGGGCGCGGTCAGCCAGTTCGCTCACTGGCATCAGGGCAAAGCTGCGCGGGTCGCTCAGCACCAGTTTGCCCACGCGCTGTTCAGCAGGCGCCAGCGAGGGCAGGGAGGCTTTGATTCGGTCTAGCATTCTTCGCTCCAGCAAAAACCGTCGCGGGCAATCATGGCGCTGGTGGCGCTGGGCCCCCAGGTGCCTGCCGCGTAGAGGCGCGGGCCCGCAACGTCGGCCTGCCAGTGGGTCAGTATGGGCTCGACCCAGCGCCAGGCTTCTTCCTGCTCGTCGCTGCGCACAAACAGGTTCAGGCGTCCGTCGATTACCTCCAGCAGCAAGCGCTCGTACGCACCCACCCGTTCACCACCAAAACGCTTGTCAAAGTCCAGGTCGAGTTGCACTGGCGCCAGCGTGTGGGAGTTTTTGCGGTTGTCCTGGCCCTGGGCCAGCAGGTGCAGCTCCAGCCCGTCCTTGGGTTGCAGATTGATCACCAGCCGGTTGGCCACGCCGATTTGCGAGTTAAAAATGGCGTGGGGTGTCGGCCTGAAGTTGACCACAATGCGCGCATCGCGCCCGGCCAGCCGTTTGCCGGTGCGGATGTAAAACGGTACACCGGCCCAACGCCAGTTGGAAATCTCGGTGCGCAGCGCAACAAAAGTCTCGGTCTGGCTGTTCGGGTTCACGCCCAGTTCGTCGCGGTAGGCGACGACTGCCGCACCACCAATGGCACCGGCGCCGTACTGGCCGCGAATCACATCCTGCGCCAGGGTCTCGGGTGTCCATGGTTTGAGCGAGCGCAGCACCTTGAGTTTTTCGTCGCGAATGGCATCGGCGTGTGAGTTGATCGGCGGTTCCATGCCAATGGCGCATAGCAACTGCAGCGCGTGGTTTTGCACCATGTCGCGCAGGGCACCGGTGGTCTCATAAAAAGCCCCGCGCTTTTCCACGCCCAGTTCTTCCGAGATGGTGATCTGGATGTTGGCAATGTGTTCACGCCGCCACAGCGGCTCAAACAAGGCGTTGCCAAAACGCAGCGCAAACAGGTTTTGCACGGCAGGCTTGCCCAGGTAGTGGTCGATGCGGAACACCTGTTTTTCGCTGAATACCTGGGCCACGCTGTGGTTGATGGCGCGGTTGCTGGCGAGGTCGTGGCCCAGCGGCTTTTCCAGCACCACGCGGGTCTGCGGCGTGTTCAGGCCCGCTGCCGCCAGCTGTTCGACGATGGTGGTGAACAGCGTCGGGGCGGTGGCCAGGTACATCACCACGGTGTTGGCCTGGCGCTGTGCCAGCTTGTTGCCGAGGTAAGCGTAATGCTCGGGTTTGGACAAGTCCATGCTGACAAATTCGAGCAGGCGGGAGAAGCGCTCGAACTCTTCGGGGCTCGGGCGCTTGGCCAGGTCCACCTGGTCAAAGCGGCTGAGAATCAGGGCACGGTAACGCTCGTCGCTGAGGTCGTCGCGGCCAACACCGATGATGCGCGCCCCCTCTGGCAAGGTGCCGTGTTTGAAGGCCTGGAACAGCGCAGGCATCAATTTGCGCCAGGACAGGTCGCCGGTGCCACCAAAAAGAACAAGGTCAAAACTCATGTGAAAAATCAGATTTGGGTTAAAGGGATGGGGCCAAAAAATGAATTTGTAATGTAACTTAGTTTCATGAATTTTACAAAAATTGGTAACTAATGCGTGGTAATGGCGCGTCACCATGGCGTATCAGGCGTGGCCACCCTGTAACTGTCTGGTATCGGTTCACGGGTCTGTCGCCTGATAATGTGCACATGAACCAACTCGATGCCCTCAAACAATTCACCACCGTGGTGGCCGATACCGGCGACTTCAGGCAAATTGAAGCCTTTCAACCCACCGACGCCACCACCAATCCGTCGCTGATTCTCAAGGCGGTGCAAAAGCCCGAATACCGTTCACTGCTTGACGAGACCGTGGCCCAGTACCGTGGTCGCCCGCTTGACGAGATCACTGACCGGCTGCTGGTGCGTTTTGGCTGCGAGATTCTGTCCCTCGTTCCGGGGCGTGTCTCGACTGAGGTCGATGCCCGTTTGAGCTTCGATGCCAGCGCCACCTACAGCCGTGCCGAACGGCTGATCGAGCTGTACCAGGCGCAGGGCATTCACATCGACCGCGTGCTGATCAAGGTGGCCGCCACCTGGGAAGGCATCCAGGCGGCGAGTCGGCTGGAGCAACGTGGCATTCACACCAACCTGACGCTGCTGTTCTCGTTCTGCCAGGCGGTGGCCTGTGGCCAGGCCAGTGTGCAACTGATTTCGCCCTTTGTCGGGCGCATCTATGACTGGTACAAAAAATCAGTCGGTGCGGGCTGGGTGGAGGCCGACCACACCGGTGCCAATGACCCCGGTGTGCAGTCGGTGACGCAAATCTTCAACTATTACAAAAAACATGGCATTGCCACCGAGGTCATGGGCGCGAGCTTTCGCAACATCGGCCAGATCACGGCGCTGGCCGGCTGTGACCTGTTGACCATCAGCCCGGACTTGCTGGCGCAGTTGGCTGCCAGCAAGGCAGCGTTGGCTTGCGCATTGGACGCTGACACAGCGCAGACGCTGGACATTCCCTTTGTGACTTATGACGAATCGGCTTTTCGCTTTGCGCTCAATCAGGATGCCATGGGCACCGAGAAGCTGGCTGAGGGTATCCGCGCGTTCTGCGCCGATGCCGGCAAGCTTGATCAGATGTTGCTGGCCGCATGATCGCTGGTGTCAAAGGAGAAACCACCATGAGTTCCACCCGTTGTGATCGCACCCCTGCCTGGGGCTTGCTGCAAAACCAGTTTGAAACCAGCGGCCGCGCCTTTGATGTACGCAGCGCTTTTGCCGCGAACCCCGCGCGTTTTGAGGCCTTCAGCCAAAGCGCGCCCCATGTGTTTGCCGACCTGTCCAAAAATAGGATCGACGCAGCAACCGAAACCTTGTTGCTGGAACTGGCGCAGCAGACCGGGCTGGCGGCACACCGCGACGCCATGTTTGCGGGGGAGGCCATCAATACCACCGAACAGCGCGCCGTGATGCACTGGCTCCTTAGAACGCCTCCGTTGGACCCCGCCATGCCGGCCCAGTCGGTGCACCGGCACATGGCGGAGACGTTACACGAGGTGCACACCACGCTCGACGCCATGCTGGCGTTTGCGGAACAAGTGCGCGGGGATGACGCCATCACCGACATTGTCAATATCGGCATCGGCGGCTCTGACCTGGGGCCACAAATGGCGGTGCTGGCGCTGGATGAATGGGTGCTGCCCGGCAAACGTTTTCACTTTGTCTCCAATGTGGACGGCCACGAGCTCAATGCCGTGCTCAGAAAGCTCAAGCCTGAGAGCACGCTGTTTCTGGTGGCTAGCAAAACCTTCACCACCATCGAGACCATGACCAACGCGCAGTCGGCCAAGACCTGGTTCGAGGCCCACGGTGGTACCGACATTGCCCGGCACTTTGCGGCGCTTACCACCAATGTGGCCGCAGCCAGGGCTTTTGGCATCAGCACCACCTTTGGTTTTTGGGACTGGGTGGGCGGGCGGTATTCGGTGTGGTCGGCCATTGGCCTGCCGCTGGCCATTGCCATTGGCGCCCAAGGCTTTCAAGAATTTTTGGCCGGCGCACACGCCATGGACGAGCACTTTCGCACCGCCCCGCTGGCGCACAACCTGCCGGTGCGTCTGGGTTTGCTGGACGTGTGGTACCGCAACTTCCATGGTTTTACCAGCCGATCGGTGGCGCCCTACCACAGCGCACTCAAACGTTACCCGGCCTACCTGCAGCAGCTTGAGATGGAAAGCAACGGCAAACGGGTGGACGCCAGCGGTGCCGCCTTGCCCTACGGCACCTCGCCCGTGATCTGGGGCGAGCCCGGCACCAACGGCCAGCACGCATATTTTCAGATGTTGCACCAGGGCACCGACGTGGTACCGGTGGAGTTTGTTGCGGTTAAAACCCCACAGCATGACTTGCCCGGCCACCACAGCCTGCTGCTGGCCAATGTGCTGGCGCAGGCGCAGGCGCTGATGCTGGGCAAGGCCGACGATGGCGGCCACAAACATTTCACCGGCAATCGCCCCAGCACCTTTTTGTTGCTCGATGAACTGAAGCCCGCCAGCCTGGGCGCCCTGATCGCCTTGCAGGAACACCGCGTGTTTGTCAGCGGCGCGGTCTGGGGCATCAACAGCTTTGACCAATGGGGCGTAGAACTGGGCAAGGTGCTGGCCAAAGACGTAGAAGCACGGCTCAAGAGCGGCCATACGGATGGGCTGGATGGCTCGACGGCGGGTTTGTTGGCGCTTATGAGAGCCTGATGGGTAGGTTGTTTGGATTAACCTGTGGCCTGAAGGCAATCCGGGGGGCGCCCGGCCCGGACGCTCCCGGATTACGCTAAGTTTCATTCGGGCTACTCTTGACTTGGACCATGGCAATTGCAGGCAATGCATGACTGGCGCTGTGCGACTGGTTTTGCGTCTTTGAAACTGGCAGCCAGATCGGGTGTGCACATTTGCACAGCCGCTAACAGCAGTCTTCGAGCAAATAGAAAAGGGGCCTTGAGGCCCCTTTTCTTGGTGACCAAGCAGGTCAGAAGCTCAGTGCGGCATTGACATTGAATACGTTGGACGCTTGTGCACCCGAGGCCACCGTGCCGCGATAAGTGGCACTCAAGGTGAGTTTTTCTGTCACGTTGTAGCTCGCTCCCATAGCAAAATTCAGCGCTGAATTACCCATACCTGGCGCACGCACGCTGAACAGCGAGGTCTCACCAACCACGTTGGCAGTGACAGCGCGCGACGCATCACCAGAGGTCTGGCTGAAGCCTAAACGACCATCCAGATTGAACCTTGGGTTGACCTGGAACCTGGCGTTGACAGCAGCCTCTGTGGTGAAGCTGCTGGTATCTTGGCGGGCGATAGCGAGTGCCTGCATCGTGTTGGTGTTGGTCTCTGTAAAGCCGTTCACTTGGGTATCTGCATAACTCAGCTTGATTTCAGGTTGAATCACGTAGCTGGGCTGCTCCCAGGCCCGGTACCTGAGTGTCAACGACGTCACGTTGGCAGACGAGCCCACATCTTTGAAACGCGACAAACCGGGTGTTGCAATGCCGGTACCAGCCGTGACACGCGTACCCTCACTGGTGTAGTTGGCCAGGCTGATGCTGCCGGTGATGCTGAGTTTGTTATTTTCACCCGCAAGGTACTGACCAAAAAAGCCATAAACATTGCCTTTGGTGCTGCCACGCGTATAGGTCGAGTCAACCGAGCCAGAGTCGGTGCCAACAAAAAGTCCGGCACTCAAACCCGGTTTGATCGCCAGGCGCAAACCTGTCACCGCACCCCGGCTCTTGATGTCGTAGTCAGCCTGGTTGACCGAACTCGACGAACCCGCATTGAGGTCGGTGTAGCCGGCAAAAATAGCATATTTGTCAGTCTGCGCCAGCGGCGCCATGTTGACGGCACTGTCGGCATAGTTTTGTGTCGCGCGCCCGGCGTAATCGGTCAAACCCGCGTAGGCCTCAGGAGAAGCCAGATTGCTGATGACGGCAATATCGGCGGCGGTCAAGCCCGGGCTCAGCAGCAAGGCCAGCAAATCGCCGCCAGCGTATTGGTGGTCACCCACCGTCAAGGCTTGAACCATGCTCTGCAAATTGGCGCTGGCGCCTGGCAAGGCATTCAAGATATTGCTGCCCGTAGAGGCCGTGAGCAAGCCGGTGCCAACCAGTTGACCGGTGCTGCGGTTCAGGATCATGTCGTTGGTGAAGCCCGAAGTGAAGGTGGCAAACGAACCACTGATCGAGCCTGGCGCACCCTGGATGATGGTGAATTTGTCGCCCTTGGCTGGCTCGAAGGTGCCTCCCGTTTTGACCAGGTTGAGTGTGCTGGTAGCTGAATTCAGGATGGTTGATCCGCCCACGGCCACTTGGTCATGACCGGTGGCAGCGACGCCAGCGCCACCCAACCCCCAGACTTCGATGTTCAACATGCCGTTTTCAACATAGTTGCCAGCCACCGTCAGGATGCCCGGTGAATTGCCCGGCGAGGTGGTGCCATTGCCTGTGAGGTTGCCGGTGAAGCTGCCGCTGCCCATCAGCGTGCCGCCGGTGTTGACCACCACACTGTTGGTGATGATGCCGTTGTTGACCAAGGTGCTGCCGCTGTTGACCACGGTGTCACTGGTCGCGCTGGTGGTTTGGGTGCTGCCGGGGGCGATGGTTACCGTGCCTTCATCCACCACAATGCCTTGGGTAAAGGTGTTGTCACCAGACAGGTCAAGGTTCCCGGTACCGGTTTTGGTCAGACTGCCGGTGGTGGTGGTGGTGCCGCTGTAGGTACCGCCTTGGGTCACGTTCAGGTTATGGCCATTCAACGTCAGCGTACCGCCGCCGTCAAGCGTCCGAACAGTCTGATCGCCACCGGTTAATGACAAAGTGGCGGGGGTGGCGATGTCCACCGCAGCGGCGTGTGCCAGGATGTCTGGCGCGGCCACCGTGAGTGTGCCGGTTTGCACATTGATGGAGGTTGCGGCAACCGAGTTGCTGAGTGTGACGGCACCATTGCTGTTGAGTGTTGACCCTGTCGCAACATTGCCCAGTTTGGCACTGACCTGGCTGCCATCGTTGAGGTTGTAGGTGGTGGCGGTCAGGGTGTTGCTGCCCGAGACCTGGCCGTTGCTGGTGAGTGATGCCACCGTGTTGTCACCATTGACCACCAGATTGGCGCCGCTGGCTACCGTCACAGCGGTGCTGGTGGACAGATTTGGTGTGCTTGTGCCGGCCAGAATGAGTGAGCCTGCATTAACATGGGTGTTGCCGGTGTAGCTGCTGGAACCTGAAAGCGTGAGCGTTCCGCTGGAGATTTTTGTCAGGCCAAACGTGCTGTTTTGGCTTTGAATAACGCCAGAAAAGTTACCTGAATCTACCGTCAAAGCTCCAGCAGTCAAATCAACAGCGCCAGCGCCAAACAACTGCCCAATCTGCTGACTGGTCCCCAACATCATGCTGCCGTCGACCGTGGCGACCACGCTGTTGATCAACCCAGCGTTGACGTTGTTTAGCGTGGCACCCGTGGCCACATTGACGGCGGTAGAGGCCAGGCTACCGGTCAGATCAACCGTGCCGGCATCCATTTGGGTGAGACCGGTGTAAGTGTTGGCACCCGACAGCGCCAGCGTACCGGCAGACACTTTGGTCAGGCCAAAGCTGGCATTGCTGCTGAGCAACACGCCCGAGAAGTTGCCTGAGTCCACCGTGAGCCCGCCTGCGCTCAAATCGACATAGCCAGCGCCCAGCAGTTGACCAATTTTTTCTGACCCACCTAGCACCAAGTTGCTGTTGCCAGCAATGGTGACCGCTGCGGTGTTGAGCAGCCGCTCGGCCGAGCCCAGGGTGGTGGTGCCACTGTCAATATTGAATGTGGCCGCTGCACTGGTACCGTTCAGGGCCACAGCGCCATTGGCTGTGACGATGCCAGTGCCCAGGTTGGCGTTGATGACCGACCCGTTGTTGAGTGCGTAAGTGGTGGCTGTCAGGGTGGTACCAGCAATATTCAGGGTGCCGGTGTTGCTGAAGGTGGCAATTGTGTCATCAGCCCCCAGGTTGACCGTGCCCGCATTGGTGAGTGCGGCGTTGGCAGCCAAACCGGAATTGGTGTTGTTCAGGGTGGCCCCACTTGCCACGTTGACCGTCGGGCTGTCCAGGCTACCGGTCAGCTCGACCGTGCCAGCGTCAATTTGCGTGACACCGGTGTAGCTATTCTGGTTGCTCAGGGTGACGGTGCCGGTGGTAGTCTTGTGCAGGCCAATGCCTGCGCCGCCCAGCTTGGCCGTGACGCTACCCGATTCCACCTCAAAGCCGACACTGCTGGAGAGTGTGCCGCTGGTGCTGCCAGGGCCGCTGATCAGGCCACCACCTTTAAGAGTGACCAGGCCCACCGTGTCGCTGAAGGTGTTCATGGCCAACTCGGCAGTGGCACCATTCACCGTCACTGGCCCGGTGGCAATGGCGTTATCGACACCGTAATTGAGCGTGCCGGCACTGACTGTGGTCAGGCCAGTGTAGGTATTTTGGTTGTTCAGCGTCACTATGCCAGAGGTGGTTTTGTTCAGCGCAATGTCAGTGCCGCCCAACTTGGCGTTGACCGTGCCTGACATGGCTTCAAATGTGCCAGTGCTGGTGAGCGTACCATTGGTGCTGTCGCTGCCCGTGGCGTTGATGATGCCTCCACCGTCCAGTGTCACCGTGCCTACCGAGTCGTTGAAAGTGTTCAATTCCAATACGGCGGTAGCACCGTTGACGGTGACTGCGCCCGTGGCAATGGCGTTATCGACACCGTAATTGAGCGTGCCGGCACTGACTGTGGTCAGGCCCGTGTAGGTATTTTGGTTGTTCAGCGTCACTGTGCCAGAGGTGGTTTTGTTCAGCGCAATGTC
>Ga0208863_1000268_pt1 | contig 63533 bp, 56 predicted proteins | sample RifOxyD3_FD_184040 | JGI IMG/M metagenome (GOLD analysis project Ga0208863, IMG submission 184040) | Soil microbial communities from Rifle, Colorado - Rifle Oxygen_injection D3 (SPAdes) | ecosystem: Environmental > Terrestrial > Deep subsurface > Rock core/Sediment | place: Rifle, Colorado... | reverse complement strand
GGCACAGAAGAAGGGGTAGTAAGCGCTTGGCTGATGTCATAGTCTGTTAGTTTATGCCAGTCGGGGGGTGTCCTGGCAGATACAATCGCTGATTTGGAGCTTTAAACATGCGCCTGATCGGTAAAGCGCTCACCTTTGACGATGTCTTATTGGTGCCAGCATATTCCCAAGTCCTGCCCAAGGACACCTCCCTCGCCACCCGTTTCACCCGCAATATCGCCCTCAATCTGCCTCTAGTTTCTGCGGCCATGGACACGGTCACAGAATCCCGATTGGCCATTGCCATCGCCCAGGAGGGAGGTATAGGGATTGTGCACAAAAACATGACGGCCCAGCAACAGGCGGCCAAGGTGGCCAAAGTGAAACGCTACGAATCTGGCGTATTGCGTGACCCGGTGGTGATCACGCCCCAACATACCGTGCGCCAGGTGATGGAGTTATCTGCACAATTGGGCGTATCAGGCTTTCCAGTGTGTGACGGTGGTAAGGTGGTCGGTTTGGTGACCGGGCGTGACTTGCGCTTTGAGACCCGACTGGACTTGCCCGTGAGTCACATCATGACGCAGCGTGACAAACTGGTCACCGTGCCGGACGGCACCACCATCACCCAGGCCAAGGTGCTGCTGAACCAGTACAAGATTGAACGCCTGCTGGTGGTCAACGACGCTTTCGAGCTCAAGGGCCTCATCACAGTCAAGGACATCACCAAACAAACCAGCTTTCCAAACGCCGCTCGCGACGCTCAGGGCAAATTGCGCGTGGGTGCCGCGGTGGGCGTAGGCGAGGGCACCGAAGAGCGTGTGGAGTTGCTGGCCCGTGCCGGGGTCGACGCCATTGTGGTCGACACCGCGCATGGCCACAGCAAGGGCGTATTGGACCGGGTGCGCTGGGTCAAGCAGAACTTTCCGAATGTCGAGGTCATTGGCGGCAACATTGCCACAGGGGCTGCTGCGCTGGCCCTGGTGGAAGCCGGAGCCGATGCCGTGAAAGTGGGCATTGGTCCCGGCTCTATTTGCACCACCCGCATCGTCGCTGGTGTCGGCGTACCACAGATCATGGCCATTGACAGTGTGGCCACCGCACTCAAAGGCACCGGTGTTCCTTTGATTGCTGATGGCGGCATCCGGTTCAGCGGTGACATCTCCAAAGCCATTGCCGCGGGCGCCAGCACGGTGATGATGGGCGGCATGTTTGCCGGCACCGAAGAAGCCCCGGGCGAAGTGATTCTGTTCCAGGGCCGCAGCTACAAAAGCTACCGTGGTATGGGCAGCATCGGTGCCATGCAACAGGGCAGTGCAGACCGCTATTTTCAGGAGTCCAGCACCGGCAACCCGAATGCCGACAAACTGGTGCCAGAAGGTATTGAAGGTCGCGTGCCTTATAAGGGTTCAATGGTCGCCATCATTTACCAAATGGCAGGGGGCTTGCGCGCCAGCATGGGGTATTGTGGTTGCGCCACCATTGAAGAGATGCAGGAGAAAGCGGAATTTGTCGAAATCACCACCGCCGGCATCCGTGAAAGCCATGTGCATGACGTGCAGATCACCAAAGAAGCCCCGAATTACCGTGCTGATTAACTATGCATCAAAAAATCCTCATTCTTGACTTTGGTTCACAAGTCACGCAACTGATTGCGCGACGCATCCGCGAGGCCCATGTCTTTTGCGAAGTACATCCCTGTGATGTATCGGACGAATGGATTCGTGCTTATGCCCGCGACGGCAATCTCAAAGGCATTGTCCTGTCGGGTAGCCACGCCAGCGTATATGAAGACAGCACCGACAAGGCGCCTCAGGCCGTGTTTGAGCTGGGTGTCCCGGTGCTGGGTATTTGCTACGGCATGCAAACCATGGCGCACCAGCTGGGCGGCATCGTCACCAGTGGTCACCAACGTGAGTTCGGGCATGCCAATGTGCGCGCGCACGGCCATACCGCCTTGCTCAACGGTATTCAGGACTTCACTACCCCCGAAGGCCATGGTATGTTGCAGGTGTGGATGAGCCACGGCGACAAGGTCACCGAGCTCCCCCCCGGCTTCAAACTGATGGCCAGTACCGACAGCTGCCCCATTGCCGGCATGGCCGATGAAGAACGCCGCTTTTACGCCGTGCAGTTTCACCCGGAAGTCACCCACACCAAGCGCGGTGCGGCCATTCTGGAGCGCTTTGTGCTCGACATCTGCGGCACCCGCGCCGACTGGATCATGGGCGACTACATCAGCGAAGCCGTTGCCGCCATTCGTGCCCAGGTCGGTGATGAAGAAGTCATCCTGGGACTGTCGGGTGGTGTCGATTCATCGGTGGCGGCGGCCTTGATTCACCGCGCCATTGGCGACCAGTTGACGTGCGTCTTTGTTGACCACGGCTTGCTGCGCCTCAATGAAGGCGACATGGTGATGGACATGTTTGTCGGCAAGTTACACGCCAAGGTCATCCGCGTCGATGCGGCCGACCAGTTTTTGGGGCATCTGGCGGGCGTGAGCGAGCCAGAAATCAAGCGCAAGATCATTGGCCGCGAATTTGTTGAAGTGTTCAAAGCCCAGGCGGCTGCACTCACGGCATCGGACACGACCAAGCGTGGTGCAAAGTGGCTGGCACAGGGAACGATTTATCCTGATGTGATCGAATCCGGCGGTGCTAAAAACAAAAAAGCAGTGGTCATCAAGAGCCACCACAACGTCGGTGGTCTGCCCGAACAACTGGGCCTGAAACTGCTGGAACCCTTGCGTGAACTGTTCAAGGACGAGGTGCGCCAACTCGGCGTGGCACTGGGTTTGCCCTACCACATGGTCTATCGCCACCCGTTCCCTGGCCCCGGTCTGGGGGTGCGGATCTTGGGTGAAGTTAAAAAGGAATACGCCGATCTGCTGCGCCGCGCCGACGCCATTTTTATTGAAGAGCTCAACAACTTCATCGACGATGCTACCGGCAAAAGCTGGTACGAATTGACCAGTCAGGCCTTTACCGTGTTTTTGCCGGTCAAAAGCGTTGGTGTCATGGGTGACGGCCGTACTTACGACTACGTGGTCGCGCTGCGTGCTGTGCAAACCAGTGATTTCATGACTGCCGACTGGGCCGAGCTACCCTATGCCTTGTTGAAAAAGGTGTCGAGCCGGATCATCAACGAAGTCCGAGGCATCAACCGTGTGACGTATGACGTGAGCAGCAAACCACCCGCCACCATCGAGTGGGAATAAGCGCCTAGCCAATGACTGACGAGCAAGCCATGCAACTGGCTCTGGCCCAAGCGGCGTTGGCCAGTGCTGCAGGTGAAGTACCGGTCGGTGCGGTGGTGCTCCGGGATGGTGTAGTTATCGCCCATGGCCATAACGCACCCATTGGTCAACACGACCCCAGTGCGCATGCAGAAATGCAGGCTCTGCGCGCTGCTGCGCAGAGCCTGGGCAACTACCGCTTGCCCGAGTGTGAGTTGTTTGTGACCCTGGAGCCCTGCGCCATGTGCGCTGGTGCCATGTTGCATTCTCGGCTCAAACGCGTGGTTTTTGGTGCCTCCGACCCCAAAACAGGTGCGGCCGGATCAGTCATCAATCTGTTTGCACAAAGTCAGCTTAACCACCAGACGCAAGTGCAGGGTGGGGTCCTGATGCAGGAATGCGCCGCTGTGCTGCAAGGCTTCTTCAAACTGCGGCGCACGCAAAAAATCAGCTCCCAGTAGCCATGAAAAAGCACATCTATATTTATTCACCCTCTGGAGCGGTGCGCGACAAAGCTGCTTTCAAACGCGGCGTGGCCCGGCTGCACGCGCTCGGTCATGACGTGGAGCTTGATTCAGCCGTGCTGACCAGTTACCAGCGTTTTTCCGGCGATGATGACACCCGCCTTGCGGCCATCCACCGAGCTGCCTCCAGCAAGGCCGACGTGGCACTGATTTCACGCGGTGGTTATGGCTTGACGCGCATCCTGCCCGGCATTCATTACAAGAAAGTGGCCAAAGCCATTGAGCAGGGCATGCTGTTTGTGGGCATCAGTGATTTCACAGCCTTCCAGAGTGCTGTGCTGGCCAAAACCGGGGCCATCACCTGGGCTGGACCTGCGCTTTGTGAAGGCTTTGGCGTCGGCTGCAAGCCCGGTCTGGCCGCGGGACTGGACAATGCCACCGCCAATGCACCAGACGAGATCATGGAAGCTTGTTTTGATGATGTGATCCGGGGGCAAGGGGAGGGCACCGGATGGCGCCAGTACCGGGAGGCATCTCCCAACGCTGTCGACTCGCGTGCTGCAGGTCATGGCGGCACATTCACCATCCATGATGCCAAGCTGTGGGGTGGCAACTTAACCGTGTTGACCTCGCTCTTGGGAACACCCTACTTCCCGGACATCAAAGGTGGCATCCTGTTTCTCGAAGACGTGGCAGAACATCCGTACCGGATTGAGCGCATGCTCACCCAGCTCTTGTATGCAGGTGTACTCAAGCGTCAGAAAGCCATTGTGCTGGGCCAGTTCACCGAATTCAAACTGGTACCGCACGACCGTGGATTCAAGTTGCTGACCGTGATCGAATGGTTGCGACAGCACATCAAAATACCCGTGTTGACCAATCTGCCTTATGGCCATGTCGCCACCAAAGTGCTGTTGCCGGTGGGAGCCAGTGTTGATTTGGCCATTGAAAGCCGTGATGCCATGCTATTTTGGGGGCATGTTTAGGCTGGGCGTGAAACATTGACCTAAACTACTATTATTTACATAGGATTTTCCAGTAATGGGTGTTCAAACCACTGTTGTTTTTGCCGACCTGTTTGGTAGCACACGGGTGTTTGAATCTCTTGGCAACGCGCAAGCCACAGCAGCAGTAACGCAAGCTACCAATTGGGTCGCTGAAAAAATTACAGCCAACGGCGGCCGCGTGGTCAAATTTTTGGGCGATGGTGTGCTGGCTGTGTTTGATAAAACCCCTGATGCCATTTCGGCTGTGGTTGATATCCAGCGCAGTCACCAGCTCCGGCTGGCCAGTTTATCGCCCCAAATCTACATGCCGTTACGCATTGGTGTGGTACGCGGGGACGTTGTATTGGTCGACGACGACTGTTATGGCGATGCTGTCAACATTGCGTCCCGTCTCAGTGCACTCACTGGTCCGCACCAAATCTGGGTCAATGACAAAGTCATCGAATACAGTACCAAACTTAATGATGTGCATTTCCGTCTTTTGGGACCGATTGCCATCCGGGGCCGCTCCGAGCCCTGCAGCGTGTACCAGGTTGAATGGCAAGAAGACCAAAATTCAGAATATTTCACGATTCAAGCGCCTGTCAATGTGGCATCGCCAGTACCTTTGGGTGATGCCTTGGGTGGACAGATTGAATTGACGCATGACGGCCACCAGCAAACTTTTCATGCTTTTGAATTGCCGATTCAACTTGGGCGTTTTAGAAAAGTTGACTTTGTGGTGAATGACCCGCGTGTCTCACGCACCCATGCCCGCATTGAGTGGCGCAATGGCAGTTTTTTGATCGTTGACGAAAGCTCTTACGGCAGCTGGATTCGTTTTGCTGGCAGCGGGCCGGATTTGATGTTGCGTCGTGATGAATGTGTGTTGCACGGTGTCGGCCAAATTGCGCTGGGAACCTCGTTCAACGACACCACGGCACCCGTCATCTCATTTGTGGTCAATTGATACGCTTTTTTTGATCTTAAATTTAACATAATATACATCGTATCAATTAGAAAAGACGTTTACCAAGACCCCTTGGGCTGCCGGCCCCGTATGAATGCAGCAATGAGGCTTGCCGAATTAGCGCGATTACCCCGGTGGGCAAAATCGATGGCACTCAAGCCCAAATCATTTCTCAGCATGGGGTCAGCACCCGCTTCCAGTAGCAACTTGACGGCAGATGGGGTGCCGTAGTGTGCCGCCATCATCAACGGCGTGGTGTTGTTGGGTGAAGCCGCGTCAATGTAGGCGTTCTCTTCCAGCAGCAGATTCAACACCTCAAGGTGACCATGGGTGGCAGCGTAATGCAGAGGCGCCCATCCAGGCTTGTTGACATCCGCCCCTAGTCGGATCATCAGTTGGCACAGCGCTATCTCGCCTTTGAGTGCCGCCAGCATCAGAGGGCTTTCATCGGTCGCATTACGCACTTCGACCTTGATCTGCGGGTGATTGAGCAAGACATTGACCGCTTGGAAAGCGGACTCCTTCATGGCCAGCATCAGACCCGAAACTCCCGCAGGATCGCTCGTGTTGGGGTCAAAGCCCCGGTTCAGGAGGGCACTGACCTGTGCCGCATCGTCTTGTTTGATGGCAGTGAAAAAATCATCATAAGACCCAGCATGAACCAGGTTAAAACCAATTAAAACAATGAGATAAATTATATTTTTAAAGTAATTTCTAATTTTAAGATACACCCGATTCATGCCAGAACTCCTTTAAAAAGAGCATCAAAATTGCCATTGGTGATGCTGGCGATCTCTTCCAGGGGCAACTGCTTGATTTCAGCTAACTGCCTGGCCACCCAGGGAACATAAGACGGGTTGTTGGTCTTGCCGCGGTACGGCACGGGCGCCAAATAGGGGCTGTCAGTTTCGATCAGGAGCCGGTCAATGGGCACCATTGCCGCCACTTCACGCAAACTCCTGGCACTCTTGAACGTCAAAATACCTGAAAAAGAAATGTAAAAGCCAAGGTCGAGCGCCTGGCGGGCGACACTTTCATCTTCGGTAAAGCAGTGAAACACACCACCGGCATTGCCGGGCGAGCCATTTTCGCCCTCCTCGCGCAAAATGGCCAGAGTGTCCTCAGCGGCCTGACGGGTGTGGATCACGAGGGGCTTTTGCAACTGCCGCGCTGCCCGGATGTGGGTGCGAAAACGCGCACGTTGCCAGGCCATGTCGGCCACACTGCGACCGTTGAGCCGGTAGTAGTCCAGTCCGGTTTCACCGATACCCACCACCCGTGGCAGCTGGCCCAGGGTCAGCAAATCGTCCAATGTGGGTTCCCTGATACCTTCGTTGTCGGGATGAACCCCCACGGTAGCCCAAAAATTATCGTAGTGCAGGGCCAGTTGGTGCACCGCATCAAATTCTTCAAGCGTGGTGCTGATGCACAGCGCCCGCGTCACTTTGGCTGCCACCATGGCTTGCCGGATCGCAGGCAATTCAGACAGCAACTCGGGAAAATTCAAATGGCAATGGGAATCTGTGAACATCATGTTTTTGTATTCAGGGCCAACTGCGCCTGGCTGACCAGGGCCTCCTGCATCAAGCCTGCGTTAAAAGGATGTTCCACGGTGCGCATGGCCTCAGACAAACTCTTGGCCCAGTCGCTCAAGGCTTGCCAGCCCCCGGCTTTGGGTAAATCTGCCGCTTCAAAAAAACGTGGTGCCGCGCCGCAGCGCAGCGCCAACAGGTCGTGGCACAGCTTATGCAGGGCATCCACGGTTTGCGCTGGCGTCCAGTCTTTGAACACACTGACATCACCCGCTTGCACGGCACGCGGCAGGCGCGGCCACAAACCCGCAATCGGGGCAAACTGCAACGCATCCTGCGGTCGTCCGCCGGCAGCGCGCAGCATCACACTGGCCGGATTGGCGGGCACACCCTGCCCTTGCAACCAGTCCAGCGCGCTGGACTGGTCGGGCCAGGTCATGGTGTGACCCAGGCAACGGCTGCGAATGGTGGGCAGCAACTGGTGGGCAGCGTCCGATGCCAGCACAAATTTGACGTCGCCTGCCGGTTCTTCCAGGGTTTTGAGCAGGGCGTTCGCAGTGTAGACATTCATGCGCTCCGCCGGAAACACCAGTACGGCCTTGCCGCGGCCCCGGGCGCTGGTACGCTGGGCAAATTCCACCGCGTCGCGCATCGCCTCGACGCGAATCTCCTTGCTGGCTTTGCGCTTCTTGCCGTCAATCTCGTCCTGCGCCTTTTCGCTCAGCGGCCAGTTCAAGGCCAACATCACGGTCTCGGGCATCAACACACACAGGTCAGCATGGGCGTGTACATCAATGGCATGGCAACTGCCGCAGCTGCCACAGGCACCTTGCGACGTGGCGTGTTCACACAGCCAGGCACGCGCCAGCGCCAGTGCTAGCTCGTACTGGCCCAGGCCGGAAGGCCCGGCCAGCAGCCAGGCGTGACCACGTTGTGCCAGCAACGCTTGTGTTTGCGCTGCAATCCAAGGTGCAACTAGGTTGCCATTGACCAATGGATCACTCATGCCAGCCAACCCCGTTGTTGGACGCTGGTCAGCACGTCCAGCCACACGGCTTCCCGGGTTTGCTCGGCGGCAATGCGGGCAAAACGTGGCTGGGCCGCATCAAAGCGCGCCTGATAGCCAGCACGTACACGCGCAAAAAAGGTGATGGGTTGCGCTTCAAACTTGTCAGGTACCCGTGCACCGGCCAAGCGCTGGGCGGCAATGTCAGGGGCCAAATCAAACCAGATCGTCAGATCCGGTTGCCGCACAACATTGCCCTGCGGCCATTTCACCGTCTGTACCAACTGCTCCAGAAATGTGAGCACTTCCAGATTAAAACCACGGCCGCCTCCCTGGTAGGCGAAGGTGGCATCGGTAAAGCGGTCACACAAAACCACCTCGTCACGCGCCAGCGCCGGCTCAATGACCTGCTGCAAGTGGTCACGCCGGGCAGCGAAGACCAGCAAGGCTTCTGTCATGGCGTCCATGGCGTCGTTCAGTACCAGCGTGCGTAATTTTTCTGCCAGTGGCGTACCGCCAGGTTCGCGGGTCAACGTGACCGCCCTGCCCTGCGCCTGGAAGGCCTGCGCCAGTCCCTCGATGTGGGTTGATTTGCCGGCACCGTCAATGCCTTCAAAACTGATGAATATGCCGCTTGCCATGCTTGATTTATTGCCCACGTTGGTATTTGTTCACCGCACGATTGTGCGCGTCCAGGCTGTCACTGAACTGGCTGCTGCCATCGCCACGCGCCACAAAGTACAGGGCCTGGCTGCTCGCCGGTTGCGCCGCGGCCATCAGCGAGGCTTTGCCGGGCATGGCAATGGGCGTGGGCGGCAAGCCAGTTCGGGTATAGGTATTCCAGGGCGTGTCGGCCAGCAAATCACGCCGCCGCAAATTGCCGTCAAAACGCTCGCCCAAACCGTAAATCACTGTGGGGTCGGTTTGCAGCATCATGCCCAGGCGCAGGCGGTTGTTGAAAACCGAAGCCACCATGGCGCGGTCACTGACCTGGCCGGTTTCCTTTTCAACAATGCTGGCCAAAATCAGCAGGTCTTCAGGCGTTTTAAGGGGCGTATCGGCGGCGCGCAGCTGCCACGCTTGTGTCACATGCTTGTCCATGGCGTGCATGGCGCGCAACAGCAGTTTGAGGTCGCTGCTGCCTTTGGCATAGGTGTAGGTGTCCGGGTAAAAGCGGCCTTCGGGGTGGCGTCCGGACTGGCCCAGTTTTTCCATGATGACCGCGTTGTCAAGGCCCTTTGAATCCGGCTTGAGGTGCTCTTCTTTCAGCAAGGTGGCACGGAGTTGTTTGAAGGTCCAGCCTTCCACCAGCGTCACCGAACGCAGCGCTTCTTCACCGCGTGTCAGCTTGGACAGCAGGCGGTAAGGTGTCAGTCCTGTTTCAAGCTCGTAACTTCCGGCCTTGATCTGACGCGCCTGGCCCGACAGGCGAAACCACCAGTACAGCATCTCAGGCGAGGTTTGTACCCCACTTTCCACGGCTGCCTGCGCCACGCCGCGCGGTGTGGTGCCTGGCTCAACCGACAGGTCAAGCGTCGGCGTTATCAGCGCTAAATCGTGGCTGACCCACCACAAAGCCCAGCCTCCCAAGGCCAGCGCCAACAACAGAAAAAAATTAATGATGACGCGCACAACCCTATTACCTTCTACAAAATGGAGTGCGCATGATAATTCACGCCATGAACACACCACTCCAGGGCGTCGCCCCGCTGACACATACCGGGCTGATCCGTGCGCAAGGCGCCGATGCGGCCAAATTTCTGCATGGCCAATTGACCACCGACTTCTCTTTGCTTGGCTTGTCGGAGGCGCGGCTGGCCGGCTTTTGCAACGCCAAAGGGCGCTTGCAGGCCAGTTTCATTGGCTTCAAGCGCAGTCATACCGATATTTTGTTGCTCTGCAGCCCCGATCTGCTGACCACCACCTTGAAACGCATGGGCATGTTTGTGTTGCGCGCCCAGGTCAAACTGGTGGACGCCAGTGCTGAATTTGTAGTCTACGGTCTGGCCGGTCCAGCAGTGGCGGAAGCGACCCAGGCCATCGCTGATGAGAATGGCCAGGTCTGGCGCAAAGCCGATCTGAACGGTATTTCGATCGTCCACCTTTATCCCGCCGACGGTGTGCCACGCGCGCTGTGGGTGGCACCAGTAGGAACCCCTGCCCCGGCGGGTGCACCCCTGACAGCCGAGCAATGGGCCTGGGGCGAGGTGCGCAGTGGTATTGCCACCGTGACCCATCCGATATTTGAAGCCTTTGTACCGCAAATGCTCAATTACGAGTCGGTCGGCGGGGTCAATTTCAAAAAAGGCTGTTACCCGGGCCAGGAGGTGGTGGCACGCAGCCAGTTCCGCGGCACGCTCAAGCGCCGGGCCTATCTGGCGCATGCCGATGTTGAATTAAAAGCCGGGGAAGAGCTCTTTGCGCCTGATGATGCCAGCCAACCCTGTGGTTTGGTGGTGCAGGCAGCGCTGGCGCCCGAAGGTGGTTTTGATGCCATCGTGTCGATGCAGATCAGCGCGTTTGAGGCCGGTGGTGTACGTGCGCTGGCTGCTGATGGCCCGCTGCTCAAGTTGGAAGCAGCGCCCTATCCACTATTGGCTGACGTCTGATCAATCGGCTGAAGCTTCGAACCAGACTGAATTTCGTCCGGCATCTTTGGCTCGGTACATGGCGGCGTCGGCAGCCGTGAGCACATCCTTCGGATTGGCCTCGGTGCCAACAAACAGCGTCACCCCGATGCTGACGGTACAGCGGTGCTCTATGAATATGTCTGCAGCAGTTTCTTGCACAACGATGAGTCGATAGACCTCGGAGAGCTTGCTTCGGATCTTTTCCGCCACAAGGCAAGCCTGCGCCCTGGACTGGGCTTTGTCGGATGTCAGCTCGGCGAGCAACACCACAAACTCATCGCCACCAAAGCGCGCCACGGTGTCTGTCTCACGCACGCAGTTGGTGATGCGGGTCGCCACTTCGATCAGCAGCAAATCACCGATCACATGGCCATGCGCGTCGTTCAGCGGCTTGAAGTTGTCAAGGTCCAGAAACATCAAGGCGCTATAACACGCAGACCGTTTGCCCGCAGCCAGTGCCTGGCTTAATCGGTCACCCAGCAGGCGCCGGTTGGGGAGTTTGGTCAACGGATCAAAAAATGCCAATTGGTGCACTTGATCTTGCAGGCGTTTGCGCTCGGTGATTTCGCGCGTGATACCGTGGTAGCCCACGATGTCGCCCTGCGTATTGCGCTCAGGTTTGGAAAGTACTTCACCCCAAAGCACACCGCCATCCTTGCAACGATGCGGTACCTCAAAGGTCAAAAAATCAGGCATTGCACCAGATTGCCAGGCTTCCCGTCCCTGTTGGATGATGGTTGTCACAATGGCGACGCCCTCTTGCGTGAACAAGTCGAGTACTGAATGACCCACAACCTCATTCGCATTGAAGCCGCGCAAACGCTCATCGGCAGGGCTGATGTAAGTCACACAAAAGTTGCGGTCAAGTTTCCAAAGCACATCCTGGGTGTCTTCAGTGAGCATGCGGTACATGGCTTCGCTGTCACGAAACGCCTGCGTGCGCTCCGCTACCAATGTCTCGAGCGCCTTGTTTTGCTCGCGCAGGACCTGCATGGGGTATACCTCGCCGTTCCGCACTAAACGGTCGGGAATGGAGTAACTGTTGTGCACAATTTTCCAGTCCGAGCCCTCGAGGCGGAAGATCAGCACCAAGCGTGCAACCTCTTTCGAAAAAACAGGTTCGGGGACGGGGAAGTGGATGTGAAAGAACGCGGAGACCACCACCACATCTTCACTGATGTCCTGCAGTGACAGGTCAAGCATCTCGAAGCGAATCGGACCGGGTATCTGAGAAAAATCCTGGCGCGTTATCTTTTCCCAAACCAACCGGTCTTTCACCAGGAAGTCGCCACCGCCGGTGTAGCCGCTGAAATTTTCACTGAATTGAAGGGTCAGGCGATCATCACGCCCCGCATACAGCTCAATGTAGTTATCAAACAGCGCGCGAATGACGCGCTCGCGATCGGTGCGCGCGGACGACATGGTCATTGGAATGGAAGCCCGTACATTGGACCAACATCTTGCACCAAAAGACCATTTTTAGCTAGCGCCGGGTCAAACTCGAGCGATTTAGACCCGCCGCGCCCAAGGGCCGAGGGTCATTTTTTCCAGCAGGTCCATGTGACGCTCAAAGCGGGCCCAGCCCAACATGGAGCGCTCGATCAGGCCCACTTGCACGGCCCGGGCGTAGTGCTCGCGTGCCATGTCAAAGGGCAGACCCTTGAGCAGCGACAGAGTTCGGTTGAAACTGGTGGCGGTAGCGCTCAGATTTTGAGAATCGTGCATGGCAATTTCTCCCTCAAGGCATCATGGTGCCGTAAACCAAACTGCGGGCGGCCTCGCGCGCATCGCTGTCAATCAGGCGCATGCGGCGCTCAAGGTCAGAGACATCGGAGGCTTCGGATAAAAAAGCTTCCTCAATGTCATGTTGACTTTTGAAAGTGGGGAGAAGAGATTTGATGATCTCTATCAATTTGGACATGGTGAGTCCTTGTAAAGTTAGTGTCAGCAAATTATAAGGGTTTACCCTTAGTCCTGTGTGGGTATGTGGGCTTTGGTTTGTTTTGCACCAAGCGGCTGGGTTCAAGCTGGATCGTCGTCGTGCTGTTCAGGAAAACGCATGTTTCAAGGCCCTTGCCGCGTCCATGTGCGCCTGGCGCGCCTCGGGAATGGCACGGCCCATTTTGATAAATTCATGGGTCACGCCGCGGTAAATGTCAAGGTCAACCACCACCCCGGCGGTGCGCAGCTTGTCGGCGTACTGCAGACCTTCATCGACCAGCGGGTCACATTCGGCCAGGCCCAGCCAGGCCGGGGCCACACCATCCACATCGTCGGCCATCAAAGGGGCAAAGCGCCAGTCCTCACGGTCCTTCTTGTTGGGCATATAGAGGTCAAAAAAATATTCAATGTGCGCGGCTTCGAGCACAAAGCCACGGCCAAACGCTTTGTGCGAAGGCGTGTCCTGGTGCGCACAGCAGCCCGGGTAAATGAGCAGCTGCAGCTTCAGGTCCAGCCCGACATCGCGCGCCTGCAGGGCACAGGCTGCCGCCAGCGTGCCGCCGGCGCTGTCGCCGCCCACCGCGATGCGTGTGGCGTCCAGGCCCTTTTCCGCGCCGTGTTGCGCCACCCAGGTCACGGCGCCCCAGGCGTCTTCAAACGCCACCGGAAAACGGTGCTCAGGGGCCAAGCGGTAAGCCACCGACAGCACCGCGCAGTGCGCCAGGTGACTTAAGTGACGGCACAGCACATCGTGGGTGGCGATGCTGCCAACCGTGAAGCCACCGCCGTGAAAGTACACCAACACCGGCAAGGGTTCGTCACTGGGCGCAACCAGTCGCACCGGCAAATCGAAGCCGTCGCGCACGGGCAGCGTGAAATTTTCAACCCGGTGCAGCTTCACCGGGGCCAGGTCGAGCACACCGGCGTTGGTTTCATAGGCGGCCCGCGCCTGCTGTGGCGTCAGGGCGTGTAATGGCACCTGGCCGGCACGGGCCATGCGTTCAAGCACGCCGTGCATGGCGGGGGTCAGCAAGGCACGTGGATGACGGTGACTCATGATGGGGTTTGATCTTGTTGCGGTGCAGGCGCCGATGCTAACAAGCCGGCGTCAGCCCGGGCACGTATGGCCGACAGGGGCGTGACACTTGGCATGTCAGGATGGTTAACATCAGAGGCTGATGCCAGCCATGTCATAGGCAAATACCCAATTGCAACTGGCACCAACATTGCTTGTTCCTGTGCAATCACACGACGCCCATTTTTAAATCTCAGAGATCCTGCATGTCCATTCACGCTGCACTGAACCACGTTACCCACTACACCTACGATCGGCTGGTGGCCTTGGGCCCGCAAGTGGTGCGCTTGCGCCCTGCCCCGCATTGCCGCAGCAAGATCATTTCTTACTCGCTCAAAATCGAGCCCGAGGGCCACTTCATCAACTGGCAACAGGACCCGTTTGCCAATTACCAGGCGCGTCTGGTTTTTCCGGATAAGACCCAAGAATTCAAAGTCACGGTGGACGTCGTGATGGACATGGCGGTCTACAACCCGTTTGACTTCTTCCTGGAGCCCGAAGCTGAAGAATTTCCGTTCAGCTACCAATCCGATTTAAAACAAGAGCTGGCGCCCTACCTGACCCCCGACCCGGTGACCCCATTGGTACAGGCCTATCTGGACAAAATCGACCGTACCAAGCGCCGCAGCGTGCTCTTTTTAGTTGATTTAAACCAGTCGGTACACCACGCCATCAAGTACACCATCCGCATGGAACCCGGCGTGCAGACGCCCGAGGAAACCTTGACTCTGGCCTCTGGCTCCTGCCGCGACTCGGCCTGGCTGATGGTCCAGCTGCTGCGCCACAGTGGCCTGGCCGCGCGTTTTGTCTCGGGATATCTGATTCAGCTCAAGCCCGACGTGAAAGCACTCGACGGCCCCAGCGGCACCGAAGTCGACTTTACCGACTTACACGCCTGGTGCGAGGTCTATTTGCCCGGCGCCGGCTGGGTTGGGCTGGATGCCACCTCGGGCTTGCTGGCCGGTGAGGGCCACATCCCGCTGGCCTGCACGCCCCAGCCTTCCGGTGCTGCGCCGATCGAAGGCGGTGTTGACGAGTCTGAAGTCACATTTGACCACCACATGGCTGTGACCCGGATTTACGAGTCCCCTCGTGTTACAAAACCCTATACCGAAGACCAATGGACGGCCATCATGGCGCTTGGCGATGCCGTGGACGCCGAACTGGTGGCGGGCGATGTGCGCCTGACCATGGGCGGTGAACCTACTTTTGTGGCCAACAGCGACCGCGATGCACCAGAATGGAACACTGATGCCCTGGGTCCGACAAAACGTAGTTTTGCCACCGAATTGGTGCACAAGCTGCGTGCAGAATATGGCCAGGGCGGTTTTTTGCACTTTGGCCAGGGCAAGTGGTACCCCGGTGAGCAATTGCCGCGCTGGGCGCTCAACATCTATTGGCGCGCTGACCACGAGCCCATCTGGCGCAACCCGGCCCTGTTCACCGACGAGCGCACTCCCACGCACTACACCAGTGCAGACGCGCAAGCCTTCACCACGATGCTGGCCACCAAACTGGGGGTCACGGGCAAACACATTCAAACCGCTTTTGAAGACAGCTGGTACTACCTGTGGCGTGAGCGGCGCCTGCCGGTCAATGTCGACCCGTTCAATTCCAAGCTGGACGACGAGATGGAACGCGCCCGCCTGCGCCGGGTTTTTGAGCAAAAACTTGACACCCCGGTCGGTTATGTGCTGCCGGTCAAGGTGGCGGGTTATGACGCGCAGTTTGGTGCTGCCTGGACCACCGGCCCCTGGTTCTTACGTGATGAGCGTATGTACCTGATGCCCGGCGACTCGCCCATGGGCTTGCGCCTGCCGCTGGACTCGCTGCCCTGGGTCAGCGAGGCAGATTTTCCGTACCTGATCGAACAGGACCCTTCAGTTTTGGTGGGTACTCTGCCCAGTTATGGCACGGTGGCCGCCAAATATGCGCCGGGTACAGCCGGTCTGGCCCTGGGTGCTGCGGCGCGTGCGGCAGCTGCGCGCATCAATTACCTGGCCGGTGCTGGCCCACAAACGGAAGCACCGCGTAAATTTCAGAGCGCTACCGGCAATGGACAGCACACTGACCTCGACCCCGGTAGGGCAGCCTTCAGTCCGCCATGGTCGCCTGAAGTCGACTCTACAAAACAGCCAGGCACTGTGTTCATGAAAGGCGAAGCGCGGCAATCCATACAGCAAGAACCCGCCGACTTTGACCGGGTGCCGGTCGCGCAGGAGTCCGCCCACTGGATCACCCGCACCGCGTTGTGTGTAGAGGTGCGCGACCCGCGTCGCGCCAGTGGCCCCAAGGCCGAGGCCGTCGGTGAAAAATCGGGGGTGCTGTATGTGTTCATGCCACCACTGGAAAAGCTGGAGCATTACCTTGACTTGTTGGCCGCCATTGAAGCCAGCGCCGAAGAACTCGGCATGCAGCTGGTACTGGAAGGCTACCCGCCGCCGCGCGACCCGCGCCTGAAACTGCTGAGCGTCACGCCCGACCCGGGTGTGATCGAGGTCAACATCCACCCGGCGAGCCGCTGGAAAGAGCTCGTTGCCAATACCGAATTCCTTTACAACGCTGCCTTCGAGTCGCGCCTGAGCGCTGAAAAGTTCATGACCGACGGCCGCCACACCGGCACCGGTGGTGGCAACCACTTTGTCATGGGCGGCGCCACGCCGGTCGACAGCCCGTTTCTGCGCAAGCCCGAACTGCTGGCCAGCCTGCTGCTGTACTGGCACAACCACCCCAGTTTGAGCTATTTGTTCAGCGGCATGTTCGTCGGCCCGACCAGCCAGGCGCCGCGTGTCGATGAAGCGCGCAACGACCAGCTTTATGAGCTTGAGATTGCCATTGAGCAGATCTACAAAAACCGTGAATTTTACGGACAAAGTATGCCACCATGGCTGGTTGACCGCACGCTGCGCAACATCCTGATTGACGCCACCGGCAACACCCACCGCAGTGAAATTTCGATCGACAAGATGTACTCACCCGACTCGGCCACCGGTCGGCTGGGCTTGCTGGAATTACGCGCCTTCGAGATGCCGCCGCACCCGCACATGAGCAGTGTGCAGCAGTTGCTGCTGCGCGCGCTGATTGCCCGTTTCTGGAAAGCACCCTACCGCGCACCCGCCACACGCTGGGGCACCGAGCTGCACGACCGTTTTATGCTGCCCAAATTCATCGAAATGGATTTCCATGACGTCATGGCCGAAATGCGTGAGGCGGGCTTTGCGTTTGACGACAGCTGGTTTGCGCCGCACGTCGAATTCCGCTTCCCGCTGATTGGCTCGGTCTGCTCGGCTGGCATTGCGCTCACGCTGCGCAACGCGCTGGAGCCTTGGCATGTGATGGGTGAAGAAGGTGCGCCCGGCGGCACCGCGCGTTATGTGGATTCATCCCTGGAGCGCATTGAGGTGCGTGTGACCGGTCTGAATGAGAGCCGCTATGTGGTCACCTGCAACGGTCGTGCCCTGTCACTGCAGCCCACCGGCGTGGTTGGCGAGTTTGTGGCCGGTGTGCGCTACAAGGCCTGGAACCCGCCCAGCAGCCTGCATCCCAGCATCGGTGTGCATGCGCCACTGACATTTGACATTGTGGACACCTGGATGAAGCGCTCAGTAGGCGGCTGTCAGTACCACGTGGCGCACCCGGGCGGCCTGAGTTACCAGAGCCTGCCCGTCAACGCCAACGAGGCCGAGAGTCGGCGCTTGTCACGCTTTACCGCCATGGGCCACACACCGGGGCTGATGCAGGTGCCACCGGCCACCATCAACGTGCCCGCCAGCCGCGAGTTCCCGTTCACCCTGGATCTGCGGCGCGGCTGATTGCGACACCGAGACACACGCCCCCCCCGGGTTGACATCCGGGCTACGGTGCAGGTCGCCTTATTTGAGCGCAGCCTGCACGTCGCCCACGCGCATGCCCAGCGCGTCGGCAAAAGCTTCCACACTTTGGCCACTGGCTTCAAAAGCTTGTCTCAGCGCTGCGCGACGGGCGCGTTGTTGTTCCACCTCGGACAGCACCTCGTCCAGCAGCACTTGAATAACCTCTGCCGGGGTGCCAATACGCGCCAGATAGTCTTGTCGGGTCAAACCCGACTTTTCGAACGCGGCCAGCAGTTGCGCCCGCAACTTGGGACGCAAATCTTCGCCACTGCGCGCCTGGCGACGTTGAAACAGTTCAACGATGGACAGAAAAATATGTTCCGGGGCCACGTCATCGACCGGCTTGCCCTGCAGGTCATGGCGCTTTTGGCCTGCCGCCACACTCTGCAGGTAGCGAGTCGAGCGGGTGTGCACACCCAAAGCGGCCTTCAGCGACTCGCGCTGGAAATCATCCGGGTGGGCCGCCAGCAGCTCCTGAAAAATACCCAGCTTGAGCGGCAGAAAACGCTCGCCAAACAGCTGTGGATACAGTTCAAACAGTTTTTCCAGCACCGGCTGGACCGAAGCGAAGCGGGTTTTAGACTTGGCTGGCTTGGCCGGGGTGTCAATGGCACCGGACTCCTGTGGGCCTCCTGGTGCGACAGACACAGGCGTGTCCTCAGGCAGGAGGGTGGTGGGTTCGGCTTGTTCTTGAAGGGGTTCGGTCATGGCTTGAATCAAATAGAAGAACCCGTGATTGTCAACCAAAGCGCCGCTTCGCTGGCATACTCACCCAAATGAACAAAGCTATGCCAGCGCAGTCCCCGCACGCCAAGCCAGAGTCACGCAGCGTGGTCGAACTGGCGCAAGCCGCGCAAGCCTCAGCTGGCCACTTTGATGAACTGCGTGCTGTGGTTGCGCGCAGCAACGCGACCCAGGCCCCCAATACGCCTGAAGCGACCGTGAGCGGCATCAAGATGGCCGAGATCTGGCGGCAATTTTTTTTCACGCTTGAGGCCGACTCGGCGGCCGACATGGACCAGCGTGCCGTCAATCTGGCACGCCAGGTGCGTGACAATGGCATCACCTACAACGTCTATGCCGACGAAAACGGACCGCAGCGCCCCTGGTCGCTCGACCTGTTTCCGCTGATTGTTGACCCGTCAAGCTGGCAGCGCATCGAGGCCGGGGTGTTGCAGCGCATGCGCCTGCTGGAGCGTGTCATGGCCGATGTCTACGGGCCGCAAACTCTGTTGCATGACGGTTTGCTGCCGCCGGCCCTGGTCCATGCGCACCCCGGCTACCTGCGCGCCATGCACGGTGTGGAGCCGGTGGGCGGGCGTTATCTGCACATTGCTGCATTTGACCTGGCGCGCGGGCCCGACGGCAACTGGTGGCTGGAGGCGCAGCGCAGCCAAGCCCCATCGGGCCTAGGTTATCTGCTTGAAAACCGGCTCGCCATTTCGGCGCAATTTCCGCAAGCCTTCCAAAGCCTGGCGGTGCAGCGTCTGGCCGGTACTTACCGCGCCCTGATGGACAGCCTCAAGGCCATGAGCCCGGCCGGCCCCGATGCCCATCTGGCGTTGCTGACCCCCGGCCCCTACAACGAAACTTATTTTGAGCACGCTTATCTGGCGCGTTACCTGGGGCTCACCCTGGTCGAAGGCAGTGATCTGCTGGTGCGCGACGAGTGCTTGTTTCTGAAAACGCTCAAGGGCCTGGTGCCGGTCCATGGCCTGCTCAAGCGCGTCGATGACCAGTACCTCGACCCGCTGGAATTACGCGCCGACTCCACACTGGGGGTGCCCGGCCTGTTGCAGGCCATTCGTGCAGGCAACGTGCTGGTGGCCAACGCGCCCGGTTCGGCGTTTCTGGAGTCGCCGGCCTTGCTGGGCTTTTTGCCCGCCTTGTCGCGCCATTTGCTGGGCCAAGAGCTCAGCTTGCCGGCCCTGCCCACCTGGTGGTGTGGCGAGCGCAGCGCCATGGAAGAAGCGCTGCCGCGCCTGGCTGACTGTGCCATCAAACCCACTTACCCAGGCTCTCTCGACCATGGCAGTTTCGAGACGGTCCTTGGGAGCAAGCTCAGCGCCCGTGCACGCGATGAATGGGCCGGGCGCATTGTGCGGCAAGCCGAAGAACACACGGTGCAAGGCTACACCCCGCTGTCGCAAATGCCCACCTGGCAGGCCTCGGGGGCGGGCGACCCCGCTGAGCCGGGTCGGCTGCTGGCGCGCTCAGTCATGTTGCGGGTGTTCGTAGTCTCTGACGGCGCCCAGGGCTGGCGCGTGTTGCCCGGTGGTCTGGCGCGTGTGGCCAGTGCCGGCCAGGAGATCACCTCGATGCAGCGCGGCGGCAGCAGCGCCGACGTCTGGGCGTTGACCCGCGGTGCGGTCGACTACAGCACCCTGCTGGCGCCGCACATGACGCCCGAGTCCCTGATGCAGCGCAAGCGCCTCATCACCAGCCGTGCCGCGGAAAACCTGTTCTGGCTGGGCCGCTACACCGAACGCGCCGAAAACGCCATCCGGCTGGCGCGTCTGACGCTGGAATGCCTGCATGGCGAAGAGCAATCCTCTGCACCGCTGCTAACCTGGCTCAGCCAAATGGCGGTGGCCAACACCCTGGTGCTGCCCGGTGTGCCGTCGGCCCTGCAGGCGCCGCGTGTGTTCGAGCGCAGCCTGATCGACAGTCTGGGCAGCAGTACCGGCGCCACCAGTGTGGGCTACTACCTGCGCGCCCTCAAAATGGTCGGCTCCAGCGTGCGCGAGCGGCTCTCGCAAGAGCACTGGCGCATCATCATCCGTTGCGAAGAAGAACTGTTTGGGCGCTGCGCGGTACAACGCCGGCGTGCCGATTTTTCGGCACTGCAAGCACTCCAGATTCTCAAGGACAGCAGCGACCACATGGCGGCCATTACCGGCGCCCAGACCGACCGCATGACGCGTGATGACGGCTGGCGCCTGCTCAGCATTGGTCGCCACATCGAGCGGCTTGGGTTCTTGTCATCAGCCCTGATGCGCGGCCTCAACACCGGCAGCCTGAAAACGGATGGCGGCTTTGATGCCATGGTGGAGTTGTTTGACAGCGCCCTCACCTTTCACGCCCAGTTTCAGCAAAGCCGGGACATGGCCGCGCTGGTGGACCTGCTGGTCATTGACCGCGACAACCCGCGCTCGATCTCCTGGATCGCCCACACGCTGCGCGGCCGACTGGCCCGGCTGGCGGGCAGTGAGCCCAACCAGCTCTGCGCCCTGTCGCTCAAGGTGCCCAACCCCAGCGCCTGGGGTCTGGCCCAGCTGTGTGACGAAGCACCCGACCTGGTGACCCCGGCGCAAACACAGGGTGACGGGTCTGATGCTGAGGCACAAGCCATGGAATACGCCTTGCTCAAGGACGTTTTATACCAGTGCACCCATGCCAGCTTTGTGGTGTCAGATGAAATCAGCGCCACCTATTTCACCCACAGCGGCCTGGCCAACCAGAGTCTGGGGGCGGGATGAAACTGCAAATCACCCACGAGACGGTGTACGACTACCTGCCGGCTGTCGAGACGGCGCAGCACATGGCTTATTTGACACCGCTGGACAAGGCCAGCCAGACCCTGCTGAGCCACAGCCTGCAGGTGAGCCCTGAGCCCGCGCAAATCAACACCACCCAGGACGTGTTTGGCAACAGCCGCAGCTTCTTTTCGCTGCAGGTCACACACACCCAGTTGCAGGTGCTGGCGCGCAGTCAGGTGGTCACCCAGGCCGTGCATTTGCCCCACAGCGAGCTCAGCTGGGAGTCGGTGCGTGAGCGCTTTCGTTACCAGGCCCATGCCGGTTTTGATGCGGCCAACGAATTCGTTTTTGCGTCCCCGATGGTGCCACGCCACGCAGAATTTTCCGCCTACGCCCGACCCAGCTTCAGCGCAGGCGCCGGACTGCTGGCCGCCGCCATCCACCTGATGCACCGCATTTACCGCGACTTCACCTACGAGAGCCAAAGCACCCAGGTCAACACCCCGGCACTTGAAGCGCTGGCGCAACGCAAGGGCGTGTGCCAGGACTTTGCCCATATTCTGATCGCCTGCTTGCGCAGCATGGGGCTGCCAGCGCGTTATGTCAGCGGCTACTTGCTCACCGAGGCGGCGCCGGGTACCGTTAAACTCAAGGGCAGCGATGCCTCGCACGCCTGGGCCGCCGTCTACGTGCCTGATTTACCCGAAGGCGAGCGCTGGGTCGACCTGGACCCCACCAACGACCGCGCCGGCTGGCCCTCGCCCGGCGAAGACTATGTGACACTCGCCGTTGGCCGGGATTTCTCCGACGTGTCGCCGATCCGTGGCGTCATTCACGGCGGCGCCAGCCACACCCTGCGTGTGGGCGTGACCGTGGAGCCGGTGACCGAACCCGTGCTGGCTGCACGTCCAAGCCAGACGCAGAGCCAAAGCCAGGGCTTTGGTCAAAGCCAAAGCCAAAGCCAAAATTCAAGTTACGACAAACCCTAGCAACACAGGAAAAAAAGCCATGAGCATTTACGCCAAACTCAGCCAACTCGGCATCACCCTGCCCCCGGTGGCCGCTCCTGCAGCGGCCTACGTGCCCTATGTCCAGACCGGCAATCTGGTGTTCCTGAGCGGCCACCTGGCCAAAAAAGACGGCAAGGTCTGGGTTGGCCAACTTGGCAACACCATGACTACCGACGAAGGCAAGGCCGCCGCCCGCGCCGCCGCCATCGACCTGATGGGCACATTACACGCCGCCGCGGGCGACCTGAACCGCGTCAAACGCATCGTCAAGCTGATGTCCCTGGTCAACTCCACCGGCGACTTCACCGAGCAGCACCTGGTCACCAATGGCGCCAGCGAGTTGATTGGCGAGGTTTTTGGCGCCCAGGGCGCCCATGCCCGCAGCGCTTTTGGCGTGGCACAAATCCCGCTCGGTGCGTGTGTGGAAATCGAGATGATTGCCGAGCTGATCTGAGCCAAAGTGCTACCAGACTGACGCCACACGTTTTATGGCTTGTGAGGCGACCGCGCTGAGCTTGGCACGGCTCACCTGGTCGGGTGCAATCTCGGCCAGTGGCACCAGCACAAAGGCCCGCTCACTCATGCGCGGGTGCGGAACCTGCAGTGCCGGGCTGCTGATGCAAGCATGGCCATACAGCAAGATGTCCAGGTCCAGTGTGCGCGGTGCGTTGTGATAGGGCCGCTGGCGTCCGGCCAAGGCTTCAAGCTGCTGCAAGTGCTGCAGCAACTCAGGCGCCGTTAATCGGGTTGACACGGCCATCACCGCGTTCATGAAGTCAGGCCCGCTCGCCTTGATCGGGGCCGTGCGGTACAGGCCCGACGTGGCCATGAGTCGGGTTGCTGGCAAACTTGCCACGCTGTTGATGGCCGCCGTCAGCGTGCCCCGGGCATCACCCAAATTGGCCCCGAGCGCAATGTAGCTCAGTACCTCAGCGCGCTGCATTGGGCGGTGTCACTCCTGGCTATCGGGCGCTGGCGCGTCGCCATCGGCACGTTTCATCTTGCTGCGGCGCCGGCGACGGTGTTTGACATGCCCCTCGGCGGTTTCGGCTGGCTGGGCTGCCGGCTCTGGCGCATGGCCCGGCGCCACAGCGTCACGGCTGGGTTCGGTCTTGAGGGGGACCTTGTGCACCCGCGGTGCACGGACCGACTTGGCACGCTGCTGTTGCTGTTCCAGCTTGACTTCGTCAACCATGTCATTGCGCAAGTTGTCGTCCGCCATGCTGAACGCCTCCCACCAATCCGACAGCACCATGTCGAGCTCGGCGTTTTCAGCACGCAAGCGCATGAAATCAAAGGCGGCCCGAAAGCGTGGCTGCTCCACCAGGCCAAACGGCGCGCTGCCGACCCGTTTTTCAAAGCGTGGTTGCAGCAGCCAGATTTCCCGCATGTCGCCGGCCAGCTTGCCGCGCCCGGAGACGTCACCAATGCGGGCGTTGAACACGTCCTCAATGGCGTCCTGCAAAGCCGGGTGCGAATGCTGCCCGTCCTTGATGCGTGTGGCCCAACCATCACGCACGTCGGCCCACAACACACAGGCCAGCAAGAAGCTCGGCGCCACCGGTTTGCCCTCGCCGACCCGGCGGTCGGTGTCTTGCAGCGCAGCATTCACAAAGGGTGACTCGGCGCGCTCCACCACCACGTCAAGCAGCGGGTAAATGCCTTGCGCCATACCCAAAATCTTGAGTTGCTCAATGGAGGCCCGCGCGTGGCCGGTTTGCAGCAGCTTGAGCATTTCGTCAAACAGGCGGCTTTGCGGTACCTCCAGCAGCAAGGCTCTGGACTTGACCAAGGGGGTTGCCGTTTTGGGCTCCAGCTTGAAACCCAGCCCATTGAGTTTGGCGGCAAAACGGATGGCGCGGATGATGCGCACCGGATCTTCGCGGTAACGCGCCGCCGGGTCGCCAATCATACGGATGACACGATTTTTGGAGTCCTTGATGCCGTGGTGGTAGTCCACCACGATCTGCGTCTCGGGGTCGTAGTACATCGCGTTGATGGTGAAGTCACGGCGCACCGCATCTTCTTCTTGCGGGCCCCAGACGTTGTCGCGCAGCACCCGGCCGGTGCTGTCCACCGCGTGCTTCATGCCCGCCAGCTCGCTCTTGCTGGTTTTTTCGTTGCCAGCCACCTGCTCGGCGGCCACATTGTCCAGATAAGCGCGAAAGGTGGAGACCTCAATCACCTCATGCTCACGACCCCGGCCGTACACCACATGAACTATGCGAAAGCGCCGACCAATGATGAAAGCGCGCCGGAACAAGCCCTTGACCTGCTCCGGCGTGGCGTTGGTGGCCACGTCAAAGTCTTTGGGGGCCAGGCCCAGCATCAGGTCGCGCACGGCACCACCCACAATATAAGCCTCAAAACCCGCCTGTTTGAGGGTTCGCACCACGCTCAAAGCGCGCTCGTCCACCAGCTTCGGGTTGATGCCATGGTCAGTCGGGCCAATCTCTTCGCGCTTGCCAAAGGGGTGTTTGTTAACTGGGGCAGATTTGCCCAACAGCCGGTTGATTAATTTTTTGATCATTGTTGTTGGTGTTTTAAAAAAGTTCAAGTATGCGCCAGCCGCGCGCCAGCGCTATCGCGCGCAGCCGGTCTTCGGGGTTGGTGGCCACCGGGTGGGTCACTTTTTCAAGCAGTGGCAGGTCGTTCATGGAGTCGCTGTAAAACGTGCTCTCCACCTGTTCCCAGCCTAACCCGCGGGCTGCCAGCCACGCCTCGACCCGTTTGACCTTGCCTTCCCGAAACGACGGTGTACCGGCAATCTTGCCGCTGAACCAGCCGTTGCTCGGGTCGCGCGCCAGCTCAATGGCAATCAACTCGGGCACGCCAAACGCGTTGGCAATCGGGCGCGTGACAAACTCGTTGGTGGCGGTCACGATCACCACCGCGTCGCCAGCCGCCTGGTGCTGTTGCACCAACGCCCGGGCCTGCGGTTGAATCGCTTTTTGCACCACCGTCTGCATGAATTTGGCATGCGCAGCTTCTGATTTTAAGGCGCCTTGCATGCGCAGGGCCTCGGTGGCAAAGTGCACATATTCAAAAATATCGAGCGTGCCCGCTTTGTATTGTTCATAAAAAGCGTCGTTGCGCCGGTTGAATTCCACTGGGTCGTGCCAACCCAGGGTGGATGTAAAGCTATTCCATTCGTAGTCGGAATCCATCGGGATCAGGGTGTGATCCAGGTCAAACAGGGCTAGTTTTTGGGTCATGTGTTGTCCATCATGGCTTTGATCAGGGGGATGGTGATGGCGCGGCGGGTTTGCAGAGCGTAACCATCCATCAGCGCGAGCAGTTCCATCAGTGAGCCCAGGTCGCGGGAAAAACGCGTCAGCATGAAGTCCATCACCTCGTCACTCAAGGCAATACCACGCACATCGGCGGCCTGGCGCAGCACGGCGCGGCGCTCGGGCTCGCTTAAGGCCTGCAGCGCAAAGACATGGCCACCGCTCAGGCGGGTACGCAGATCGTCGCGCAGTTTCAGGTCAGCAGGCGGCAGGCTGCCGCTGGCCAACACCGCCATTTGCAGGGTCTGGGCGTGCACAAACCAGTTAAAGGCCAGCTGCTGCTGCGCCGTGCTGAAGGCATGTACGTCATCCATCAGCACGCAGGCCCAGGACTCGTCAAACTCCGGGGCCACCTGGACTGTGGCATCGAGCCAGCCCACGCGGGCACCCTGCTCTTGCAGCGCGGTGCCCATGGCCTGAAGCAAATGGGTTTTGCCACAGACGTTGCCGCCCCACAGGTAGCTGGGCACGGGTGAACGCCGGGTCAAGTCCGCAGGACCCAACCAAAGCTTCAGGTGGGCCAAGGCCGCTTCATTGGCGCCGGCGCAAAAATTTTGAAGGCTGGGACCCGTGGGCAGGCCCAAGTCCAGCACCAGTTGTTGCATCATGCGTTGCCACTGTCCCGATAGAGTGCGCTGTCCAGGTAAGCCAGGCGCATCCGGCGCACGGCGACCAGCATCACCGCACTCAGCGGCAGAGCAATCAAGACACCGACAAAGCCCAGCAAATGGCCAAAAGCCATCAGGGCAAAAATAACCGCCAGCGGATGCAGCCCCACGCGCTCACCCACCAGCCGCGGGGTCAAAAAGAAACTCTCAACCAACTGGCCCAGGCCATACACCACGGCCACCATCACCAGCACACTGACATGTCCGGCCTGCGCCGAAAACTCAAGAAAACCCGCCAGTGTGGCCAGAATCAACCCCAGCCCGAATCCAAGATACGGAATCGCCACCGCCAGGCCGGTAAAGACACCAATCGGCAGCGCCAGGTCCAGGCCGAACAGTGCCAGTCCGGCGCTGTAATACAACGCCAGCACCACCATCACCAGCAATTGGCCGCGCAGGTACTGGCCCAGCACGGCGTCGGCATCAAGGGTAAAACTGTCTACCGCCGGGCGCAGCCGGGGCGGCACCAGCACCCGCAACAGGTCGACAAAGCGGCGCCATTCCATCAACAGGTAGAACAGCACCACCGGGATCAACACCGCATTGCCTATGAGGGACAGCGCCACACTGCCGCCTAATTTGGCCGAGGCCATCAGGCGACCCAGCATGTCTTCAAAGTTGGCACTCAGGTGTTCCATGGCAAACCCCTTGAGTCCGGCCAGATCAAGCGACACGTGCAGGCCAAACTGGGATAAAAAGGGTTGCAGAAAGGCATTAAAACGGTCCAGCAGCGGCGGCACCTGCTCGCGTAGCAGCGGCAACTGCTTGACCAGAATTGGCACCACCAGCAGCAGCAGCGCCAGCAGCAACAGCAGAAAAACAATTTCCACCAGCACGACCGCCAGCAGCCGCGGCAGTCGACCGCGGCCCAGCCGGTCCAGCCAATCCACTACCGGCGTCAGCGCATAGGCCAGAATGGCCGCCACCACAAACGGTGTCAGCACCGGCGCCAGCAGCCAAAGCAGGCTCAAAGTGCCCAGCAGCAATGCCAACCAGGCGGCGGCTCTTTTTTGAGTGGAAGTAAATTGCATTAAAACGGCCAAAGGCCAACCCCTTAAAATCAGGCCAAATTCTATCGGGCTTACGGCTTGCCGCCTGAGCCACTCTTTTGCCTTACCTGCCCATTGTTATGACCCAATCCACCACCCCTCTTTCCTACAAAGCCGCTGGCGTTGACATTGACGCGGGTGACGCGCTGGTGGAACGCATCAAACCGCTCGCCAAAAAAACCATGCGTGAAGGCGTGCTGGCCGGCATTGGCGGCTTTGGCGCGCTGTTTGAAGTACCCAAACGCTACCGGGAACCGGTGCTGGTGAGCGGAACCGACGGCGTCGGCACCAAGCTCAAGCTGGCGTTTGAGTGGAACATGCACGACACCGTGGGCATCGACCTGGTGGCCATGAGCGTCAACGACGTGCTGGTGCAAGGCGCCGAGCCGCTGTTTTTTCTAGACTACTTTGCCTGCGGCAAGCTCGACGTGGACACCGCTGCCGCTGTCGTGGGTGGCATCGCCAAAGGCTGCGAGCTCTCAAACTGCGCGCTGATCGGCGGCGAAACCGCTGAAATGCCCGGCATGTACCCGGCCGGTGAATACGATCTGGCCGGTTTTGCCGTGGGCGCGGTCGAAAAATCCAAAATCCTGACCGGTGCCACGGTCCAGCCCGGTGACGTGGTGCTGGGCCTGGCCTCCAGCGGCGTGCACTCCAATGGCTTCAGCCTGGTGCGCAAATGTATCGAACGCGCTGAGGGCGCTGGCAACGTGCCGCCCAAGCTTGATGGCAAACCCTTCAAGCAGGCGCTGATGGAGCCCACCCGTCTCTACGTCAAAACCGTGCTGGCCGCCCTGGCCGCGCACCCGATCAAGGCCCTGGCCCACATCACCGGTGGCGGCCTGCTGGAAAACATCCCGCGCGTGCTGCCCGAGGGCATGGCCGCCCATCTGGTCAAGGGCAGCTGGCCGCAAACCGAGCTGTTTGCCTGGCTGCAGGCCACGGCCGGCATCGACGACATCGAGATGAACCGCACGTTCAACAACGGCATTGGTATGGTGGTTGTCATCGACGCCACCCATGCTGCCGCCTGCGCCGCAACCCTGCGCGCTGCGGGTGAGACGGTGTACGAAATTGGCGTGATTGCCGAGCGCGGCGACAGCGCCGCCGTGCTGGTGCGCTGACTCGGGGAGGCGCGGCGCGGTTCCCCCCGATTCCGCTGCGCTTCATCCTGGCTACCTACTTGTAGGGCGTTGTAGGGTGTCGTCGGGCGTTGTAGGGCGGACTTCAGTCCGCCAGGTCGACTGAAGTCGACCCTACAAACGACCCCACAAACACCCCTACAATAAAAATCACCATGTCGACTCAGTCCCAGCCCTTGCGCAAAATCCCGGTCGGCATCTGGGCGTTGGGCTTTGTCAGCTTGCTGATGGACGTGTCAAGTGAGTTGATTCACAGCCTGCTGCCGGTGTTCATGGTCACCACCTTGGGTATCAGCGTCTTTGTGGTCGGGCTGATCGAAGGTGCCGCCGAGGCCACGGCGCTCATCGTCAAGGTATTCTCCGGCGCCCTGAGCGATTACTGGGGCAAACGCAAACCACTGGCCGTGCTGGGCTACGGACTGGGCGCTTTCAGCAAGCCGCTGTTTGCGTTGGCCACTTCCAGCGGCTGGATCATCACCGCACGACTGGTGGATCGGGTTGGCAAGGGCATCCGTGGTGCGCCGCGTGACGCGCTGGTGGCCGACATCGCACCGCCCGAGCTGCGTGGTGCTGCCTTTGGCCTGCGCCAGTCGCTTGACACCGTGGGCGCTTTTTTGGGGCCGATGCTGGCCATCGGCTTCATGCTGCTTTGGCAAGACGACTTTCGTGCCGTGTTCTGGGTGGCCACTGTGCCGGCTTTCCTGTGTGTGGCGCTGCTGGTGTGGGGCGTGCAGGAGCCGGATCGGCCGCTCACCCACAAGCGCGTCAACCCGATCAGTCGCGCCAACCTGGCCCGTTTGAAACCGGCCTACTGGTGGGTCGTTGGTGTCGGCGCAGTGTTCACGCTGGCGCGCTTCAGTGAAGCATTCCTCGTGCTGCGTGCGCAGCAAGGCGGGCTGGCGCTGGCCTGGACCCCGGTGGTGCTGATCGGTATGAACATGGTCTATGCGGTCTGCGCCTATCCGTTTGGCAAATTGGCCGACAAAATGCGCCACAGTTGGCTGCTGGGCTGGGGCCTGCTGTTGTTGATCGCCGCCGACCTGCTGCTGGCCACTAGCAACAGGGGTTGGGTGTTTTGGGTCGGCGTGGCGCTGTGGGGCTTGCACATGGCCATGACACAAGGCCTGCTGGCCGCCATGGTGGCCGACACCGCACCCGCTGATTTGCGTGGCACCGCCTACGGCTTTTTCAACCTGCTCAGCGGCGTGGCGATGCTGATCGCCAGTGGCCTGGCAGGCTGGTTATGGCAAGTTTTCGGCGCTTCGTTCACCTTCCTGGCGGGCATTGGCTTTGCCACCTTGGCGCTGGGCTTGTTGGCGCTGCAACCGCGCGGATTGGTACGCTAGTTCAATTCGCAGATGTGGTTTTACGGGCGAGGTTCGATGGCTTCTCATACAGCCGTCCAGCAGCGAATTTGTGCAAAACGCTAGCGATAAAAGTCTGATATGGAATGCCCTCTTCCATGGCCCGCGCCTGAATATCCATCAAATCTGGCGACGAAAGCCGGATGTTGATTCGCTTGTCCTTGATAAAAGTAGCTGTCGCTGCCGCCTTGAATTTAGCAAGGTCGGTTTTCGATGGCAACGTGGACTTGAGCACGCCAGCTTCATAATCAGTCAGAATATCTTTTTCAAACGTATCAAGTTTTTTCATTGGGGCTGCTCCTGTGCAAGTAATCTCGGGTGGCCTTGCGGCTTGGAATCACCGTTTTCAGAAAATAGTAATCCGGTTCTTCAACGTACATGAGCAAGACAAGTTTTTTTGGCAAAGGAAATCAATATGCACCCAATCCGCCCGCCTGCTGTCGCCGGGACCTTTTACCCGGGGGGCAGCCAAACCCTGTCTCACGATGTGTTGGCCATGCTGGCCGCTGCCAGGCTGGGTGCTGACCCCGCCAGCACGCCGACGCCAGCGCCCAAAGCACTGATCGTGCCCCATGCGGGCTACATCTACTCGGGCGCTACCGCAGCGCAGGCCTATGCGCAGCTCGCCGGTGTGCGCCAAACCATCCGGCGTGTGGTGTTGCTCGGGCCGGTGCACCGCGTGCCGGTGCGTGGCCTGGCTTTGCCCGGTGCTGACTACTTTGCCACGCCTTTGGGGCAAATTGAGGTTGACCAGGACGCGGTGGCAGCAATTCGGTCGCTGCCCCAGGTGGTGGTGAGCCCGGCGGCGCACGCACAGGAGCATTCTCTGGAAGTGCAATTGCCCTTCTTGCAGTTGGCGCTCGACCACTTCAAACTGCTGCCGCTGGCGGTGGGAGACGCCACGCCGGCAGAGGTGGCCCAGGTGCTGGATGCACTCTGGGGCGGTGACGAGACGCTGATTGTGATCAGCTCCGACCTGTCGCACTTTTTGCCCTATGCCGTCGCACGTGCCAAAGACAGCGAAACGGTGCAAGGCATCCTGCAGTTGCAGTCCAACCTGAACCACCAGCAGGCCTGCGGCGCCACCCCGGTCAACGGCATGCTGCTGGCGGCCCAGCGGCATCATCTGCAGCCGCAACTGCTGGGGCTGTGCAACTCAGGCGACACGGCGGGTGACAAGGGCCGCGTGGTGGGTTACGCGGCGCTGGCTTTTACTTCAGGAGAATCCCATGCACATTGACACCGACTTACCAAGCGCGCACGGCCAACTGCTGTTGCAGATCGCCCGCGCCGCCATCTCGAATGTGCTGGGGCAAGCGGTAGTACCGCCTGAGCCTGTCGGCCAGTCGGCCGATGTGCTGCAAGCCTCGGGGGCCAGTTTTGTCACCTTGAGCCAGCACGGGCAATTACGCGGTTGTATTGGTTCGCTGCAAGCACATCGACCGCTCATCAAAGATATTCAGGCAAATGCCGTTGCCGCCGCCCTGCATGACCCACGCTTTGCCCCGTTGACCTTGGCCGAGCTTGACATCACCACTGTCGAGGTCTCGGTGCTGTCTGCCATGCAGCCCCTGCCGTTTACCTCTGAGGCCCACGCACTGGCGCAGCTGCGCCCGGGGGTTGACGGCGTGGTGTTTGAGTTCGGGCGTTACCGCAGCACATTTTTGCCGCAGGTGTGGGAGCAATTACCTGACGCGGGTGAGTTCATGGCCCATCTGAAACACAAGGCTGGGCTGGCGCCTGATTTTTGGGCGCCCGGCGTTCGGCTGCAGCGTTACACCGTGAGCAAATTCAAGGAAGCCAAGGGCACATCATGAAGGTAGAGGCATCCAACTACCCTGCCCGCTATTGGCACAAGATCGAGGATGGTCGCCTGCAGTGCGACCTGTGCCCGCGCGACTGCAAGCTGCACGAGGGTCAGCGCGGCGCCTGTTTTGTGCGCATGCGCCAGGGTGAGCAGATGATTCTGACCACTTACGGGCGCTCCTCTGGCTTTTGCATCGACCCGATCGAGAAAAAGCCGCTCAACAACTTCTACCCCGGCAGCAGTGTGTTTTCCTTTGGCACGGCGGGCTGCAACCTGGCCTGCAAGTTCTGCCAGAACTGGGACATCAGCAAATCGCACGACATGGACAGCCTGATGGACCAGGCTTCGCCCGAGGCCATTGCCCAGGCGGCGCGCCAGCACGGCTGCAAGAGCGTGGCCTTTACCTACAACGACCCGGTGATTTTTGCCGAGTACGCCATGGACACCGCCGACGCCTGCCACGCCCTGGGACTCCAGACCGTGGCGGTGACGGCGGGCTACATCCATGCGCAGCCTCGGCGCGAATTTTTCGCCAGGATGGACGCCGCCAACGTCGACCTGAAGGCGTTTACCGAAGACTTTTACTTCAAGCTCACCAGTTCGCACCTGCAGCCGGTGCTCGACACCCTGCTCTACCTCAAGCACGAAACCCGGGTCTGGCTGGAACTCACCACCTTGCTCATTCCGGGGCGCAACGACTCTGCCGAAGAGCTCACGGCCATGTGTCGCTGGATCAAAAAAGAGCTGGGGGCCGACGTGCCGCTGCACTTCTCGGCATTTCACCCCGACTACAAAATGGGGGACGTGCCCCAGACGCCGGTAGCCACGCTGGTGCGCGCCCGCAGCATTGCCTTGCAACAAGGCTTGCACTACGTCTATACCGGCAATGTCCACAACACCCTGGGCGACACCACCTTTTGCCCCAACTGCAAGGCGCCTTTGATTGTGCGTGACTGGTACCAGATCAATGACTACCGGCTCACTCCCTCGGGCCACTGCCCGAACTGCGACAGCGCCGTGGCTGGCCGCTTCGATGCGACATGCGGCCACTTTGGCCGCAAGCGCATCCCGGTCATGCTGGGCTGATTGACCTCAATAACTTGCCAGCGGCACAGGCACGGTGTTTTTAAAGGTGTACACCGTGATCGGGGCCTGCTTCATGTTGCCCTTGTCGTCATAGGCGTAGGTGCCGGCAATGCCCTTGTAGCTGGCCTTGTAGATCTCGGCACCCACCTTGTTGGGGTCAATCGAGTTGGTTTTTTGGATCGACTCGCCAATGAACATGGTCTGGTCATAAAAAGGCGCGGCATACACATCGGGGTCCAGGCCAAAGCGCTTTTTGAACTTGGCCTTGAAAGCCGGGCCATTGGCGGCCTTGTCCAGGATTGAGCCGCCTTGGGCACAAAACACCACGTCATTGACCGCATCACCCCCGAGCTTGCCCATTTCGGGGCTGCAAAGCGTGTCGCCACCCAACAATTTGGCTTTCACGGCCAGTTGCTGCATCTGGCGCGCCATCGGGCCGGCCTGGGGTGCATAACCACCAAAGAAAATGGCCTCGGGCTTTTTGGCCTTCAGGCTGGTCAGGATGGCGGTAAAGTCAGTGGCCTTGTCGGTGGTGAACTCCTTGGCCACCACGTTCAACCCCAGTTTGTTGGCTTCCTTGGTAAATTCTTCGGCCACACCCTGACCAAAAGCGGTACGGTCGTCGATCACGGCCACGGTTTTCAGCTTGAGCACCTTGGACGCATAAGACGCCATGCTGGCACCAATCTGGTTGTCGCTGGCAATGATGCGGAACACATTGGCGTAACCGCCCAGGGTCACTTTGGGGTTGGTGCCCACGGTAGACATCATGGCGCCGCCCTGGTTGTAGAGGCGCGATGCCGGTACCGCCACACCCGAGCAGTACGGGCCCATGACAAATTTCACGTTGCTGTCCATCAGCTTTTGCGCCACCATGACCCCCGCACGCGGGTCGCACTGGTCGTCTTCGGACTGCAGCTCGAACTTGATCATCTTGCCGCCGACCGTGATCTTTTTGTTGTTGAGGTCTTCAATGGCCAGGCGCACGCCGTTTTCGTTGTCCTTGCCGGCAAAGGCGTTGGAGCCCGACAAGGGGCCGGTCAGGCCGATCACGACCGTTTGTTCCTGGGCATATGCCTGGCTGGCAAAAGCCAGCGTTAACGCGCCCATCAGGGGTAAAAGTGTGGAGCTTGGTTTCATAGGGGTTTCCTGAAAAAGTGAATGTTGGATTGAACACAGAAAATTACTGTCATGGCTTAACCGGTATTGGGCGGTTGTGGGGCGGACTTCAGTCCGCCATGGTCGACTGAAGTCGACCCTACAAAGACCCAACAAATTTCCGATAACTCATGGTGGTATCTTGAATATCATCAATGGCTCCTTTTTTATAAAAATCAACCCATCGTCATCAACTGCGCGTTGCCGCCTGCGGCTGCGGTGTTGGTGCTGATACTCTGCTCGTGCATCAAGGCGCTCAGGTCGTAGTGGGCACCGGCTGCCAACTGCGCGGGTGTCAGGCTTTCAATACGCACCAGGGCACCGGCCCGCTGTGCCACCTGGGGCAAGAGGGCTTGCAAGGCATCACCATCTCCCTCGAACAACAAGGCACTCAAATGGGGTTCGTTGTGCAATTGCCCTGCACTGCACAGCTGTACAAAGGCTTTGACTTCAGGCGGCAACGTGTTGAGCAAGCGCGCCACAACACTGTCTGCGGCCGGGGTCTCCAGCCAGCAGCGGTTGCCGCTGGCCAGGGCTGCCGCCAATTGATTCACCAGCCCAAGTGCGGTGCGTGGCACAGCCCAGACGGCTCCGCGCGGCAGCAACTGGTAACGGTTCGATTCCCCCGTTGGGCCGGGCAGCTTGAAGGTTTGGCCCAGCACGGTACAGGCCAGGTAGGCGTCGCAGGCGGCGCTGGCCTGCACTGCGTCAAAATGGCCCAGTTCAGCCACAGGTGTGACCAAGGCCATCCCTTGCAAACAGTCCAGCAGCAGCGCCAAGGCTTGCAGGCTGGCAGGCTCACTTTGTTGCCGCTCGCCAATCGCGGGCACGAGTACCCGACAAGCGGGCGAGTCTGCCAGTGCGCTGAGGGCCGGGTTGTTTTGCGTCTCGTCGGCCTGCAACAAACGGTACAAATACAGCGGGCCACCCGCTTTGGGCCCGGTACCCGACAGGCCCATGCCGCCAAACGGCTGCACCCCCACCACGGCGCCAATCACGTTCCGATTCACATAAATATTACCGGCCTGCACCTTTTTGGTCACTTGGGCAATGGTTTCGTCGATGCGGCTGTGCACACCAAAGGTCAGCCCATAGCCAGTGGCGTTGATAGCGTCGAGCACCTTGTCGAGGTCGTCACGCCGGTAGCGCAGTACATGCAACACCGGTCCGAACACCTCGCGCTGCAAGCGTGTAATGCCATCGATTTCAATCAGCGTGGGCATCACAAAATGGCCCTGGCCGGCGCTCTCGTCGCGCGCCATGCGCGTTACCGGCTGGCCGTCGGCCTGCATGCGGGCAATGTGTTGTTCGATCTGCACGCGTGCGTCTTCGTCAATCACCGGTCCCACGTCGGTGTGCATGTGGTCCGGGTTGCCCATGACCCACTCGCACATGGCCTGCTTGATCATGCCCTGCACACGTTCGGCCACATCTTCCTGTACACACAACAGGCGCAAGGCCGAGCAACGCTGGCCCGCCGAGTCAAAAGCCGACGACAACACGTCGCCCACCACCTGCTCGGCCAGTGCCGACGAATCGACCACCATGGCGTTTTGACCCCCGGTTTCTGCAATCAGCGGGATGCTGCGGCCCTGCCGGCTCAGACGTTGCGAGAGGGTTTGCGCAATCAGGCGCGCCACCTCGGTCGAGCCGGTAAACATCACCCCCGCTACCAGCGGGTGCGCCACCAGCGCGGCGCCCACCACGTCACCGGTACCGGGCACCAGTTGCACCGCATCCAGCGGCACACCGGCTTCGTGCAAAATTTTGACCATCACATCGGCCACCAGCGGCGTTTGTTCGGCCGGTTTGGCCAGCACGCAGTTGCCGCTGGCCAGGGCGGCGGCCACCTGGCCGGCAAAAATCGCCAGCGGGAAATTCCAGGGGCTGATGCACAGCACCACACCCAGCGCCCGGTGGGTCTCGTTGTCAAAGCTGGCGTCCACCTGGGCGGCGTAATAACGCAAGAAGTCCACCGCCTCGCGTACCTCGGACACCGCATTGGGCAACGACTTGCCCGCCTCGCGTACGATCAGACCCAGAATGGTTTGTGTGCGCTGCTCCAGCAGGTCGGCGGCGCGCCTCAAACAGGCGGCGCGCTCCTGTGGCGGTGTCACTTGCCAGATTTGGGCCGCACTGGCAGCGCGTCTGGCGGCCAGTTCGACCTCCGCAGCGGTGGCCGGGCGCACCCAGCCGACCCGGTCGCGCAGGTCAGCCGGGTTCAGCACGGCTTGCCAGCCGTCGGCCTGCGTGGTTTGTGGGGCGGACTTCAGTCCGCCATGGTCGACTGAAGTCGACCCTACAAACCCGCACGCCGCATCCGCCACGGTGGCGGATGCGGTGTAGCTGAATTGTGTGCTGCGCAGCAAACCGGCGGCAAGCGACGCCAGTTGCTGTTCATTGGCCAGGTTCAGGCCCGACGAGTTCAGGCGCGACTGCTTGCCCAGCTCGGCAAACATCTGCCGTGGCAGGGCGATTTTGGGGTGTGGCGCGCCAAGCTGGCCGCATTCCTGTTCTATGGCTTGTGCCTCCTGTACCGGGTCGGTCACCAGTTCGGCCACCTTCACCTTGGGGTCGCCAATGCGGTTCACAAACGAGGAGTTGGAGCCGTTTTCCAGCAGCCGCCGCACCAGGTAAGCCAGCAGCGTCTCATGCGTACCTACCGGCGCATAAATGCGGCACGGGCGGCCCAGTTTGCCCTCAGCTACGGTACCGGTCACCTGTTCGTAAAGCGGCTCGCCCATGCCGTGCAGGCACTGGAACTCGTACTGACCCGCGTAATAATTTTGTCCCGCCATCTGGTAAACCGAGGCCACGGTTTGCGCATTGTGGGTGGCAAACTGCGGGTAGACCGCGTCCGGCACGGCCAGTAACTTGCGTGCGCAGGCCAGATAAGCCACATCGGTGTAGACCTTGCGTGTGTACACCGGGTAACCGTCCAGACCGTCGAGCTGGGCGCGTTTGATTTCGGCGTCCCAGTAGGCGCCCTTGACCAGCCGGATCATCAGGCGGTGGCCGCTGCGCCGGGCCAGGTCGATCACATGGTCAATGACAAAGGGGCAACGCTTCAGGTAAGCCTGCACCACAAAACCAATGCCGTTCCAGCCCTTGAGCCGGGGGTCGAAACACAGGCTCTCCAGCAGGTCCAGCGACAACTCCAGCCGGTCGGACTCTTCGGCATCGATGTTGATGGCAATGTCGTACTGGCGCGCCAGCAAGGCCAGTTTGGTCAGGCGCGGCAGCAGTTCAGCCATGACACGGTCCCGCTGGGCGCGGCTGTAGCGCGTGTGCAGCGCAGACAGCTTGACCGAGATGCCCGGGCCTTCAAAAATGCCACGGCCGTTGGACGCCATGCCAATGGCGCGGATCGACTGCTCATAAGACGCCACGTAGCGCTCGGCGTCAGCTTCAGTGGTGGCCGCTTCGCCCAGCATGTCGTAAGAGTAGCGAAACCCCTTTTTCTCCAGCGCGCGGCTGTTGGCCAGCGCTTCGGAAATGGTTTGTCCGGTCACAAATTGTTCGCCCATGAGCTTCATGGCGCGGTGCACACCCTGACGGATGAGTGGTTCGCCACCCTTGCCAATTAGGCGTGTCAGGGCACTGGCCATACTTTTCTCGCTGGCGGTGGCAGTGAGTTTGCCGGTCAGCATGAGGCCCCAGACGGCGGCGTTGACAAACATTGAGGGCGAGTTGCCCAGGTGCGAATGCCAGTCGCCGTGGCTGATCTTGTCGCGAATCAGTGCATCGCGGGTGGCGTTGTCCGGAATGCGCAACAGCGCCTCGGCCATACACATCAGCGCCACCCCCTCCTGGCTGGACAGCGAAAACTCCTGCACCAGCGCCTCCACACCACCACTGTCCTTGTTGGCGCGCAGGCCGTCGACCAGCCGGGTGCCAACGGCTTTGATGGCTGCGCGCTGCGCCGGGTCGGTCACATGGGCCAGTTGCACCAGCAGCGGCAGGCATTCGGGCTCTGGGCGGTGCCAGGCCGCGGTAATGGCCGCGCGCATGTCGGTCTGCGGCAGCACGTTTTGCGCCCAATCCAGGAAGGGTTGCGGCGCAGAAAATAAGGCGGTGGCGGGTGGGCTCAACTCGTCGGGTAGATCTGGCTCAGGGGTTTCTATCGCATGGGTTGCACCTGTGATGACAAGTGGTTGCAACTGGCCTCGCTCGACGCTTTCCACATACTGCATGACCGCCTGTTTGATAAGCCAGTGCGGGGTTTTACCCTGCAAGGTGGCTGCTTCCTTAATGCGTATCCGAAGCGATTCATCCACCTTGATGCCAAGCGTGACAGTAGCCATGGGTGCAACTCTTTATAAAATAAGTTGCACTAATTCTATTAAAAGTGCAACCTATTCAAATCAGGGATAACCCTTGGGTTGTACTTTGATGCCTTGTGGGTTGAAACCCGCCCTACAAACGCACGCAATCGGCGTAGTAGTGCACCTGGCCATCGGCGCCCTGCTCTTCTACCAGGCCATGGATGTCGGTCTCAAAACCTGGGCACTGGCGGTTGAACTCGCGGGAGAACTTGAGGTAATCCACAATCTTCTTGTTGAACACTTCGCCCGGAATCAGCAGCGGAATGCCCGGCGGGTAAGGTGTCACCAGGCCCACCGTAATGCGGCCTTCAAGCTGGTCAATCTCCACACGCTCGGTTTTGCGCAGCGCAATGTGGGCGTAGGCGTCGCTCGGTTTCATGGCCGGGGTCAGGTCGCTCAGGTACATGTCGGTGGTCAGGCGCGCAATGTCGTACCTGGCATAGAGCTGGTGGATGTGCTGGCACAGGTCGGCCAGGCCCATGTTTTCGTATTTGGGGTACTTTTGGCAAAACTCGGGCAGGATGCGCCACATGGCCTGGTTCTTGGCGTAGTCGTCCTTGAACTGCTGCAAGGCGGTCAGCATGCTGTTCCAGCGGCCCTTGGTGATACCAATGGTGAACATGATGAAAAAGCTGTACAGGCCGGTTTTTTCCACCACCACGCCGTGCTCGGCCAAAAACTTGGTCACGATACTGGCTGGAATGCCGGTCTTGGCAAACTTGCCGTTCAGGTCCATACCCGGTGTCACCACGGTGGACTTGATCGGGTCAAGCATGTTGAAGCCGGTGGCCATCTTGCCAAAACCGTGCCAGTTGATGCCGGCCTTGATGGTGCGCGACTCGCCTTTGATGATCCAGTCATCGGCGCGGCCAATGCCCTCCTCCACCAGTTTGTCCGGCCCCCAGACCTTGAACCACCAGTCGGCGCCGTAGTCGTCGTCAATCTGGCGCATGGCACGGCGGAAGTCCAGCGCCTCGGCAATACTTTCTTCCACCAGCGCGGTGCCGCCGGGCGGCTCCATCATGGCCGCGGCCACGTCGCAACTGGCAATGATGCTGTACTGCGGGCTGGTGCTGGTGTGCATCAGGTACGCCTCGTTGAACAGGTGCTTGTCGAGCTTGACGGTTTGCGAGTCCTGCACCAGCACATGGCTGGCCTGGCTGATGCCGGCCAGCAGCTTGTGAATGGATTGGGTGGCATAGACCATGGCTTTTTTCGGCCGCGCCCGGTTTTTGCCCATGGCATGGTAGGTGCCATAAAACGGGTGAAACGCTGCGTGTGGTAACCAGGCCTCGTCAAAGTGGATGTTTTCCACGTAACCGTCGAGCATGTTCTTGACCGTTTCGGTGTTGTACAACACGCCGTCGTAGGTCGATTGCGTCAGGGTCAGCACGCGTGGCTTGATCTGGTTGACGTCGACGTCGGGCAAATGCGCCTTGATCAGCGGGTTGGCCTTGATCTTGGCCTTGATGGTGGCGGGTTCGAACTCGCTTTTCGGGATCGGGCCGATGATGCCGAAGTGGTTGCGCGTGGGCTTTAAAAACACCGGTATCGCGCCGGTCATGATGATCGCGTGCAGGATCGACTTGTGGCAATTGCGGTCCACCACCACCACGTCGTTGGGCGCCACGGTGTGGTGCCAGACCATCTTGTTGCTGGTGCTGGTGCCGTTGGTGACAAAAAAGCAGTGGTCGGCATTAAAAATGCGCGCCGCGTTGCGCTCGCTCTTGCCAATGGCGCCATCGTGGTCAAGCAACTGGCCCAGCTCTTCCACCGCGTTACAGACGTCCGCGCGCAGCATGTTTTCACCGTAAAACTGGTGGTACATCTGGCCCACCGGGCTTTTCAGAAAGGCCACGCCGCCGGAGTGGCCCGGGCAGTGCCACGAATAAGAACCATCTTCGGCGTAGTCGAGCAAGGCCTTGAAAAACGGCGGCTGTACGCCTTCAAGGTAACTTTTGGCTTCACGGATGATGTGGCGCGCCACAAACTCGGGCGTGTCCTCAAACATGTGAATAAAGCCGTGCAACTCACGCAAAATGTCGTTGGGCAGGTGGCGGCTGGTCTTGGTCTCGCCATAAATGTAGATTGGTACATCGAGGTTGCGCCGGCGCACTTCTTCAATGAAATGGCGCAGATTCACCACCGCCGGGTCCAGGTCCGGCCCTGGCGTAAATTCCTCGTCGTCGATCGACAAAATAAAGGTACTGGCGCGGCTTTGTTGCTGGGCAAACTGGCTCAGGTCGCCATAACTGGTGACACCCAGCACCTCAAAACCTTCGGTTTCAAAGGCCTGCGCCAGCGCGCGGATGCCCAGCCCGGAAGTGTTTTCGGAACGGTAGTCCTCGTCAATGATGACAATCGGAAAGCGGAATTTCATGGCGGGCTCCAGCGACACAGGGAAAAAATGGAAATTGGCGCGAAGTGTAAGGACTTATCGTGTCAGGGCTGTTGCGAACACGCACTTTTACCGCAGAATGTGGCAGGTCTCATAACAAATGGAAACAAACATGGCTGAATCGACTATCTGGTGGCTGCTGGCAGGGGGACTGATTGCACTTGAACTGTTGACCGGCACTTTTTACCTGCTGATGCTGTCACTGGGCGTGGTCGGTGCCGCCATCGCCGCGCACCTGGGCGCGTCGGTGACATTGCAATTGGTGGTGGCAGCGCTGCTGGGTGGTGGTGGTGTGGTGGCTTGGCGCAGCGTCAAGAAGCACCAACCGCCAGCCCTGCCAGCCGGCGCCAACCGAGACGTCAACCTGGACATCGGTGAAACCCTGCACATTGACGCCTGGAACGAAGACGGCACCAGCAGCGCCCACTACCGTGGTGCCAACTGGACCGTGTCCTTGCGCACCGGCGCAGCGTCAAGCCCTGGTTTGCACCGCATTGTTGAAGTGGTCGGCAGCCGTTTGGTGGTTGAGAAAGTGTGAATTGGTATTTTTTAGGAGAATGAAATGGAAGTTGCAGTCATATTTTTTATCATCGCGGTGATCTTCGTCACGCAATCGGTCAAGGTCGTTCCGCAACAGCACGCCTGGGTGGTCGAGCGCCTCGGCAAGTACACCGGCACCCTGATGCCCGGCCTCAACTTTTTGATCCCCTTCATCGACAAGGTGGCCTACAAACACCTGCTCAAGGAAATCCCGCTCGACATCCCGAGCCAGGTTTGTATCACGCGTGACAACACCCAGTTGCAGGTTGACGGTATTTTGTATTTTCAGGTGACTGACGCCATGCGCGCCAGTTATGGGTCCAGCAATTACATCATGGCGATCTCGCAACTGGCGCAAACCTCATTGCGCTCGGTCATTGGCAAGCTCGAACTTGACAAAACCTTTGAAGAGCGCGACATCATCAACGCCCAGGTGGTGCAGGCCATTGACGAAGCCGCGCTCAACTGGGGTGTGAAGGTGCTGCGCTACGAGATCAAGGACCTGACGCCGCCCAAGGAAATTCTGCACGCCATGCAACAGCAGATCACCGCCGAGCGTGAAAAGCGCGCCCTGATTGCCGCCTCGGAAGGCCGCCGCCAGGAACAAATCAACATTGCCACCGGCGAACGTGAGGCGTTTATTGCCCGCTCCGAAGGTGAAAAACAGGCCGCCATCAACAACGCCCAGGGCGAAGCGGCGGCCATTTTGGCGGTGGCCGAGGCCAATGCCCAGGCCATTGAGCGTGTGGCAGCTGCCATTCGTCAGCCCGGCGGTGAACAGGCGGTGCAACTCAAGGTGGCCGAAAAAGCGGTCGACGCCTACAGCCGGGTCGCCGCAGATGCCACCACCACCCTGATCGTGCCCAGCAACATGACCGAAGTAGCCGCCCTGGTGGGTTCGGCCATGAAGATGGTGCAAGGGCAAAAAATTTCTGGCGGTTAAGCCATCTTGAACCATCCCGGATGACGCTGCGCTGCATCCGGGCTACCATCATTCGGGCGACGTGATTCTGTAGGCTCGACTTCAGTCGACCTGGCGGACTGAAGTCCGCCCTACAACCCCCAACAACGCCAACAACCCCCTACAACGTCAGCCAGGCGTCGGGGCGCTCTGGTTAAACTCTGGTGCATCTGATCACGCCTGTGGTCAAACCCGGTTTTTCATGCACCTTGAGGACACCCAAATGAGCACCATCCGCCAAGCCGACCTGATCGAATCCGTTGCCGCCGCCCTGCAATTCATCAGCTATTACCACCCGGCTGACTACATCGCCCACCTGGCGCGCGCCTACGAGCGCGAGCAAAGCCCGGCAGCCAAGGACGCCATTGCGCAAATTCTGACCAACAGCAAGATGAGCGCCACCGGCCACCGCCCGATTTGCCAGGACACCGGCATCGTCAACGTGTTCCTCAAGGTGGGTATGGACGTGCGCTGGGACGGCTTTACCGGCAGCCTCGACGACGCCATCAACGAAGGGGTGCGCCGCGCCTACAACGACCCCAGCAACACCTTGCGCGCCAGCGTGGTTGCCGACCCCCAGTTTGAACGCAAAAACACCAAGGACAACACGCCCGCGGTGATCTTTTCCGAAATCGTTCCCGGCAACCAGCTCGAAGTCACGGTGGCGGCCAAGGGCGGCGGCTCGGAGAACAAGAGCAAGATGTACATGCTCAACCCCGGCGACAGCGTGGTGGACTGGGTTCTGAAAACCGTGCCCACCATGGGCGCCGGTTGGTGCCCGCCGGGCATGCTCGGCATCGGCATTGGCGGCACCGCCGAAAAAGCCGTGCTGATGGCCAAGGAAAGCCTGATGGACGACCTCGACATGTACCAGCTGCAGGCCAAGGCGACCAGTGGTGCAGCGCTTTCCAACGTCGAAAAACTCCGGCTTGAACTGTTCGACAAGGTCAACGCCCTGGGCATTGGTGCGCAGGGCCTGGGCGGCCTGACCACCGTGCTCGACGTCAAGATCAAGATGTACCCGACCCATGCTGCGGGCAAGCCGATCGCCATGATCCCCAACTGCGCGGCCACTCGCCACGCCCATTTTGTGATGGACGGCAGCGGCCCGGTCTACCTGACACCCCCCTCGCTGGACACCTGGCCCAACGTGGCCTGGACACCTGATTACGTCAAGAGCAAAAAGGTTGACCTCAACACCCTGAGCAAGGCCGAAGTCGCCAGCTGGAAACCCGGCGACACCCTGCTGCTCAACGGCAAGATGCTCACCGGCCGTGACGCCGCCCACAAGCGCATCAAGGACATGTTGGCAAAGGGTGAAAAACTGCCGGTCGACTTCACCAACCGCGTGATTTACTACGTCGGCCCGGTGGACCCGGTCGGCGACGAGGCGGTCGGCCCGGCCGGCCCCACCACTGCCACCCGCATGGACGGCTTCACCGAGATGATGCTTAGCCGAACCGGCCTGATCGCCATGGTCGGCAAGGCCGAGCGCGGCCCGGTCGCCATCGAGGCCATCAAAAAACACCAAAGCGCTTACCTCATGGCCGTGGGCGGCGCCGCCTACCTGGTCTCCAAAGCCATCAAAACCGCCAAGGTCGTGGGTTTTGCCGACCTCGGCATGGAAGCCATTTACGAATTCGACGTGGTCGACATGCCCGTCACCGTGGCGGTGGACGCCGGTGGCACCAGCGCCCACATCACCGGCCCGGCCGAATGGCAAAAACGCATTGCCACCGGTGAATTCAAAGGCATCACGGTGGCCGGTGCCTGAAACGCCCCAAGTCAAACCCCCGATCGGGGTGTTTGACAGCGGTGTCGGTGGCCTGAGCATCCTCAAGGCGCTGCGGGCCGAGTTGCCGTTTGAAAATTTCATCTACGTCGCCGACAGCGGCTTTGCGCCCTATGGCGAGCGCGACCCCTGTTTTGTGCTGGCCCGGGCGCGCGCCATCACCCGGCATTTGCTAAAGCCACCCGACCTGGCCATCCAGGCACTGGTCATTGCCTGCAACACCGCCACGGCGGCGGCCATTCACCTGCTGCGCCAGGACCACCCCCAATTGCCCATCATCGGCGTCGAACCGGCGCTTAAACCCGCCATCACCCTGAGTCAGACCGGGCGCATCGGTGTCATGGCCACACGCGGCACCCTCAACAGTCAAAAATTCAAGGCGCTGCAGACCAGTTTGGCCGACCAGGCGCAATTCATCTGCCAGCCCTGCGACGGCCTGGCCGACGCGATTGAGCGCAGCGACACGGCTCAAATCAGCGCGCTGTGCACGCAATACACCCAAGCCATTGGCCGCTTTGGTACCGAGTTGGGCGAAGTAGACACGCTGGTCCTGGGCTGCACCCATTACCCATTTGCCAGCCAAATCTTGCGGTCTTTGGTTGGCCCCAAGGTCCATCTGGTCGACAACGGCGAACCCGTAGCCCGCCAGACCCGCCGAATGCTGACCCGCCCATCGATGGATTCCGAGCCAGGCCAATGCCAACTCTTCAGCACCGGTGACCCCGTGTTACTGCAATCCGCAGCCAAACGCTGGCTGGGGCTGGATGTCAGTTGTAGGGTGTTTGTAGGGTCGACTGAAGTCGACCCTACAACGGGTGCGATCCAAAGCAATGTATTACTCAACAACCTTGAGGCATGGTGATTGGGTTATGTGACCGGGCTTTGAAGCGAAAGGCGCGCGCAGAAAACATTCTGCAGACGTTAATGCAGCTTCGCGCGTGATTTCGCGCCAAAACCGCACGCACATGACCCAGTCGCCGTGCCGTGCGTGTAAGCAGCCTGTCAAAGCTGCGGAAACGGGCGGACTTCAGTCCGCCAGGTCGACTGAAGTCGACCCTACAACGGGTGCGATCCAAAGCAATGTATTACTCAACAACCTTGAGGCAGGGTGATTGGGCCATGTGACCGGGCTTTGAAGCGAAAGGCGCACGCAGAAAGCATTTTGCAGACGTTAACGCAGCTTCGCGCGTGATTTCGCGCCCAAACCGCACGCACATGACCCAGTCGCCGTGCCGTGCGTGTAAGCAGCCTGTCAAAGCCGCGGAAACGGGCGGACTTCAGTCCGCCAGGTCGACTGAAGTCGACCCTACAAACGACCCTACAAGTCGACAAAGGCAGGCACGCCAGACAAGGGATAATCGCGGCCCATGAATCCATTGCTTTCGCTTTTACAACCCTACCCTTTTGAGCGTTTGCGCCAGCTTTTTGCTGGTGTTACAGCCAACCCCGCTTATGCGCCCATCAGCCTGGGGCTGGGCGAACCCAAGCACGCCACGCCGGCGTTTATTCAGCAGGCCATGGTGGAATCCATCCATCGCACACCCAGCGGGCTGGCCAGCTACCCGGCCACTGCGGGCGAACCCGCACTGCGCGAGGCATTTGCCCAGTGGCTGCACACCCGCTATGGCCTGCAGGTGAACCCGCTCACACAAATGCTGCCGGTCAATGGCTCGCGCGAGGCGCTGTTTTCGCTCACCCAGACCGTTATCAACCCCGCCAAAACCAGTGCTTCTTGCCAAAAGCCGCTGGTGGTCTGCCCCAACCCGTTCTACCAAATCTACGAAGGTGCGGCGCTGCTGGCCGGGGCCGAACCCTATTACGTGGCCAGTGACCCGGCGCGCAACTTTGCCCCGGACTGGGACAGCGTGCCCGATTCGGTGTGGGCGCGCACCCAGCAACTGTTTGTCTGCTCGCCCGGCAACCCCACCGGCGCGGTCATGCCCCTGAGCGAATGGCAAAAACTGTTCTCCTTAAGTGACCGCTTTGGTTTTGTGATTGCCTCGGACGAGTGTTACAGCGAAATCTATTTCCGCGACGAACCTCCCTTGGGCGGCATGGAAGCGGCAGTCAAACTGGGCCGCACCGACTTCAAAAACCTGATCTCGCTGACCAGCCTGTCCAAACGCAGCAACTTGCCCGGCATGCGCAGCGGTTTTGTGGCTGGCGACGCGGCCATCATGGCGCAATACCTGTTGTACCGCACCTACCACGGCTGTGCCATGAGCCCGGTGGTGCAGGTCGCAAGCCTTGCTGCCTGGCGCGACGAAGCGCATGTCATTGAAAACCGGGCGCTTTACAAAACCAAGTTCGCCCAGGTCACCCCGGTGCTGGCCGAAGTGCTTGACGTGGCCCTGCCCGACGCCGGTTTTTACCTGTGGGCCAAGGTCAAGGGCAGCGACACCGATTTTGCCCGCACGCTGTACGCTCTTTACAATGTCACCGTTCTGCCCGGCTCCTACCTGGCGCGTGAGGCACAAGGCCACAACCCCGGTGCCGGGCGCATTCGCATGGCGCTGGTGGCCGACACGGCCGAGTGCCTGGAAGCAGCCCGGCGCATTGTCCAGTTTGTCGGCGCCCGCGCCCCTTAACCCGTTTTTACCTTCATCCATCAGACCCATTGCCATGACCCAACAACTGCAAGATATTTTGAACGCCGCGTGGGAAGACCGCGCCAACATCTCCGTCAACGCTGCCCCCAAAGAAGTCAGCGATGCGGTTGAGCATGTGATTCAGGGGCTCAATACCGGCCATCTGCGTGTCGCCACCCGCGAAGGTGTGGGCCAATGGACCACGCACCAGTGGATCAAAAAAGCCGTGCTGCTGAGCTTTCGGCTCAAGGACAATGCCGTCGTCAAAGCCGGCGACCTGGCTTTTTACGACAAAGTGCCCACCAAATTTGCCCACATGACCGAATCCGGCCTGCAAGCCACGGGCGTGCGTATTGTGCCGCCCGCCGTGGCGCGCCGGGGCAGCTACCTGGCCAAAGGCGTGGTGCTGATGCCGTCCTTTGTCAACATTGGCGCCTATGTCGATGAAGGCACCATGGTCGACACCTGGGCGGCCGTGGGTTCGTGCGCGCAGATCGGTAAAAACGTGCACCTGAGCGGCGGCGTGGGTATTGGCGGCGTGCTGGAACCCATGCAGGCCAACCCCACCATCATCGAGGACAACTGCTTTATTGGCGCCCGCTCCGAAATTGTCGAAGGCGTCATAGTGGAAGAAAACTCGGTCATTTCCATGGGCGTTTACATTGGCCAAAGCACCCCCATTTATGACCGCGCCTCTGATACCGTGAGCTACGGCCGCATTCCGGCGGGCTCGGTTGTCATCAGCGGCAACCTGCCCAAAGACGGCGGCAAATACAGCCTGTACGCCGCCATCATCGTCAAACACGTCGACGCCCAAACCCGGGCCAAGACCAGCTTGAACGAGCTCCTGCGGCCGTGAACTGCGTTTTGGGGTTTGGCATTTGTCGGGCTTGTGGGCCTTGTAGGGCTTGGGCGGACTTCAGTCCGCCGAACCCCGGCCGAATGAATTCGGCCCTACGGGGGTCACAAAGGCCGGATACATTCGGCCCTATAAACATCCAACACTGAAAGGGGCAAGCAAATGGCAACGACACCTACCATGGGCACCATGGAGCGCATTCTTCGGCTGATGGTCGAAAAACACGCCTCTGACATTTACCTGTCGGCCCATTGTGCCGCCCTGATTCGTATCAACGGTGAATGTTTGCCCATCAACAGCCAGATCTTGCCGCCCGAGGCCCCGCTCAACCTGCTGGCCGAAATCTTGCCGCCTGAGCGCATTCGCGAGCTGCAGGAAACGCGCGAACTCAACATGGCCTGGTCCTTGACCGACGCCGGGCGTTTTCGCATCAGCGCCATGATCCAGCGCGGCACCGTGGCGGTGGTGGTTCGGCTCATCGTCAACGACATTCCGCCGCTGGCCTCGCTCGGTTTGCCCGGCACGCTGGCTGACCTGATGCTGCAAAAACGCGGCTTGATGTTGATGGTGGGCGCCACCGGCGCTGGCAAAAGCACCACCCTGGCGGCCATGATCGACCACCGCAACACCAGCATGTCGGGCCACATCCTCACCATTGAAGACCCGGTGGAGTTCTTGTTTAAAAACAAGCGCTCGGTGGTGAACCAGCGCGAGGTCGGCACCGACACCGAATCGGCCCAAATTGCCCTGAAAAACGCCCTGCGCCAGGCCCCCGACGTGATCTACATTGGCGAAATCCGCGACCGCGAAACCATGTCGGCCGCCATTGCCTACGCCCAGACCGGCCATTTGTGCCTGGCCACCATGCACGCCAACAACAGCTACCAGGCGCTCAACCGCATCCTGAGCTTTTACCCGGCCGAGGTGCGCCTGACCATGCTGGGCGATCTGGCCGCCGCCATGAAAGCCATCGTGTCACAGCGCCTGCTGCGCAATGCGGCCGGCGGGCGCAGCGCCGCCGTGGAAATCATGCTCAACACCAAGCTGGTGTCCGAACTGATTCAAAAAGGCGATTTTTCCGGTATTCAGGAATGTATGGAAAAGTCCATGGCCGAAGGCAGTCAAACCTTCGAGCAGGACATTGCGCGCCTGATCACCGAAGGCATTGTTGACCGCAAGGAAGGCCTGGCCAACGCCGACTCGCCCACCAACCTGATGTGGCGCCTGCAAAACGACTTTACCGCGCGTGCCAAAGCCGCCCAACCGGTGGAGGACCCCGACGACGAGCCCACCTTTACCGAAATCACGCTTGACGTGTCCCACTAAGCCGCCACATGAACCCTACCCTCGCCCTGGCCTGTGATCTGATCGCCTGCCCCTCAGAAACACCCAGCGACGCCCACTGTCAGCAGCGCATCGGCGCACGTTTGCAGGCCATCGGCTTCCAGCTGGAAACCCTGGTCAGCGGCCCGGCTGATTTTGAAGTCACCAACCTGTGGGCCAAACGGCCCGCCACCCCGCGGCCGGGGCAAACGGCAGGCACCCAATTGCTGGTATTTGCCGGCCACACCGACGTGGTGCCCACCGGGCCGGTCAAGCTCTGGCACAGCGACCCGTTCAAACCCACGCTGCGCGACGGCAAGCTGTTTGGGCGCGGTGCGGCCGACATGAAAACCTCGCTGGCCGCGTTTGTGGTGGCCTCCGAAGACTTTGTGGCAGCCCACCCCGAATCGCCGCTGGCCATCGGGTTTTTGCTCACCAGTGACGAAGAAGGCCCCGCGCTGGACGGCACCGTCAAGGTCTGCGAGATGCTGCAAACCCGCGGCGAAGTGCTTGACTACTGTATTGTGGGAGAGCCCACGTCGGTCACACGCACCGGCGACATGCTCAAAAACGGCCGCCGCGGCTCGCTCAGCGGCAAACTCACCGTCAAAGGCACACAGGGCCACATCGCCTACCCGCACCTGGCCAGCAACCCCATCCATACGCTGGCCCCGGCGCTGGCCGAGCTGGTGGGCATGGAATGGGACCGCGGCAACGCGTTTTTCCCACCCACCAGTTGGCAGGTCAGCAACATCCACGGTGGCACCGGCGCCAGCAACGTGATCCCGGGCGAAGTGGTGGTTGACTTCAACTTCAGGTTTTCCACCGAATCCACGCCAGAGTCGCTGCAAAGCCGGTTGCAGGCGGTGCTGGACCGCCACGACCTGGCCTACGACATGGCCTGGACGCTCAGCGGCCTGCCGTTTTTGACGCCGCCGGGCACCCTGGTCGACGCCGTGGTGGCCGCCATTGCCACCGAGACCGGCCTGACCCCCGAGCTGTCGACCTCCGGCGGCACCAGCGACGGCCGTTTTATCGCCAAAATTTGCCCGCAAGTCATCGAGTTCGGTCCGCCCAACGGCAGCATTCACAAAATCAACGAACACATTGCCCTGGCCGACATTGAGCCGCTGACCAACATTTACCGCCGGGTGCTGGAAAACCTGCACGCGCAGTTGCTGGCATGAAAACCACATCGCATCACGCTGCTGCCATGACCCTGCTTGAGTGTGTGACCCAGTCCGCGCAGCAGTTGACAAAGGCCGGTGTTGCGTTTGGCCATGGCACCCAAAATGCATTTGACGAAGCCGCCTGGCTGGTGCTGTGGCAGCTAGGGTTGCCGCTTGACACCCCTTTGGCGCCCACGGCAGACGCCGACAACCCGGCCGCTGTGCGGCGGCTGACGTCCGACGAACAAACCAAGGTCAAGGCGCTCATACACACCCGCATCAACACCCGCAAACCCGCCGCCTACCTGACCCACGAGGCCTGGCTGCAAGGGGTGTCGTTTTATGTGGACGAACGCGCCATCGTGCCGCGCTCACTCATTGCCGAAGTGCTGGTTGAAGGCAGCCTGGACTACTGGCTCAACGAATCGACCCACCGGGTGCTCGACCTGTGCACCGGCAACGGCAGCCTGGCCGTGTTGGCCGCGCTGGTTTTCCCCGACGTGATGGTGCAAGCGGCTGACATCAGTGCCGAAGCGCTCGAAGTGGCCCACATCAATATCGAGCGCCACGGCCTGCACCAGCGCATCATCCTGCACCAGGGTGACGGCCTGCCCAACCACGGCGGCCCCTACGACCTGATCTTGTGCAACCCGCCCTATGTCAACGCCCAGAGCATGGCCACGCTGCCACCCGAATTCAAGGCCGAACCCGCGCTGGCGCTTGACGGCAACACCGCAGGCGGTGTCGACGGCATGGACTTTGTGCGCCGTCTGCTGCGTGATGCACCCGCCCACATGACCGAACAGGCCATTCTGGTGCTGGAAATCGGTAACGAGCGCACCCATTTTGAAGCCGCTTTCCCCGCGCTGGAGGTGATCTGGCTAGCCACCAGCGCCGGCGAAGACCAGGTGCTGCTGGTCTCGCGTGAGACGCTGTTGACTTTGTGATGACTTTGCTATGACTTTGCTATGACTTTGCTATGACTTTGAATTTGACTTTGACTTTGACTTTGACTTTGACTTTGACTTTGAATTTGTAGGGCGGACTTCAGTCCGCCATGCCCCCGCCATGGTCGACTGAAGTCGACCCTACAAAGACAAAATAACAAAAGACAAAAAAAACATTATCTAAAACATTAAAAACAAAAAGTAACCCATTGATTACATTAAAAAACGTTACCCTGCGCCGCGGCGCCAAAGTACTGCTTGACGGCGCCACCGTCACCATCAACCCCGGCGAAAAAGTCGGCTTGGTCGGGCGCAACGGCGCCGGCAAGTCGTCGCTGTTTGCCCTGTTCAACGGCAACCTGCACGAAGATGGCGGCGAATACTACATCCCGACCCAGTGGCGCATGGGCCAGGTCGCCCAAGACATGCCCGAGACCGACCAGTCCGCCACCGACTTCGTGGTCGACGGCGACACCAACCTGCTGGCAGCGCAACAGGAAGTCACGGCCTCTGAGGCCACCGACGACTACGACCGGATGGCCCATGCCTACATGGCGCTGCAAGACGCCGGCGCCCACGACGCGCCCGCGCGTGCCCAGGCGCTGATCCAAGGCCTGGGTTTCAAGACCACCGAACTTGACAACCCGGTCAACAGCTTCTCGGGCGGCTGGCGCATGCGCCTGCAACTGGCCCGTGCGCTGATGTGCCCAAGTGACCTGCTGCTGCTCGACGAGCCCACCAACCACCTCGACCTGGACGCCCTGGTCTGGCTGGAAGCCTGGCTCAAGAGGTACGAAGGCACCATGATCGTGATCAGCCACGACCGCGAGTTTCTGGACGCCGTGACCAACGTCACGCTGCACATCGACGCGGGCAAACTGGTGCGCTACGGCGGCAACTACAGCAAGTTTGAGGACATGCGCGCCGAGCAAATGGAACTGCAACAAAACGCGTTTACCAAGCAGCAAGACAAAATTGCCCACCTGCAAAAATTCATTGCCCGCTTCAAGGCCAAGGCCAGCAAGGCCAAACAGGCGCAAAGCCGGGTCAAAGCGCTGGACCGTATGGAAAAAATCGCGCCGCTGCTCTCAGAGGCCGACTTCACCTTCGAATTCAAGGAACCCGCCAACCTGCCCAACCCCATGTTGTCGATGAGCGGCGTGAGTTTTGGCTACCCGCCGCCCGACGACGCGCCCGAGGGCACACCGCCCACGGTCATCGTGCGCAACGTCAGCAAGTCGGTGCTGGCTGGTCAGCGCATCGGTATCCTGGGCGCCAACGGCCAGGGCAAATCGACCGTGGTGAAGACCATTGCGCGCGACCTGGCAGCCATCGGCGGTGAGATCACCGAAGGCAAGGGCCTCAACATTGGCTACTTTGCCCAGCAAGAGCTCGACGTGCTGCGCCCGGCTGACACGCCGCTGGAGCACATGATCCGCCTGGTCAAGGACATGACGGCAGCCGGCAAAATTATTGGCCAGCAAACGCGTGAGCAAGATTTGCGCAGCTTTTTGGGCACCTTCAACTTTGGCGGCGACATGGTCAAGCAGGCCGTGGGCAGCATGAGCGGCGGCGAAAAAGCGCGCCTGGTGCTGTGTATGATCGTCTGGCAGCGCCCCAACCTGCTGCTGCTCGACGAGCCCACCAACCACCTCGACCTGGCCACGCGTGAGGCGCTGGCCATGGCGCTCAATGAATTCGAAGGCACTGTCATGCTGGTCAGCCACGACCGCGCCCTGCTGAGAAGTGTCTGTGACGAATTCTGGATGGTCTCGCACGGCGGCGTCGAACCCTTTGACGGCGACCTCGACGACTACCAGCGCTACCTGCTCGACGAAGCCAAGCGCCAGCGCGAACTCATCCGCGAGGCCAGCAGTGCCGCCGCCAAGGCCGAACGCAAAGCACAGGCCGAAGCCGCAGCGGCGGCGGCCAAGGTCAAACACAAGCCCGCGCCCACCGGCTCGCTCAAGCGCAAACTGGCCGACCTTGAAGCCCGCATGGCCACGTTGCAAGCCGAAGGCACCCAGCTCGAAGGCCATTTGTGCCAGTCCCCCCCGCCCGCCGACTTTGCCAACCAGGGCAAACGCCTCAAAGCTGTCAACGAAGAGCTACAAACCCTAGAAGAACAGTGGCTGGCCGTGTCAAGCGAAATAGAAGCCGCGTGAGGGGGAAAAAGGGGACGCTACCCTTTTTTAAAGTCCCATCGCAGCGAGCCGCAGCTCCTACAGGGGCAAAATACCCTGGGTTACACTTTTCCGCACTAATGCAGAGCCGCCAGCGCAGCTTCCGGGGCCTTGTCCAGTATCTTTAGAAGTGCCTTTGCTGCACCTGTTGGTGAGCGCTTGCCTTGCTCCCAGTTACGAATCGTTTCGAGCGAGACATCAATGCGCTGAGCAAATTCAGCTTGGCTGAACTGCAGGCGCTTTCTCACCCGGCGCGCAAATTTTGCGGCATCTTGCATGGCATCGGCAACATCAGAAGCCTTGTGGCGTGCAATCTCCTGCTCGGTTGTGGCATTTACTCTGGCAGCATCAATACGCCCCACTGTCAAGGACGTAGCGTTCATCGGGTCAATCGTCATGCGTACGGTTTTCATAGTGCGTTACCTCTCGTTGGTTGGCCTTGCGCGCCGAAATAATTCGGAATACGTCTTGCCGCGGTGTGTAGACAACAACGAACAGCCGCTTTTCTATAGAGCAGCGTAGGCAAAATCAAACCCGCGTCCCTTAAAACATGCATCGCTCTTGGACTCATCCTATTCGAAGTTCATTGATTAAGTGTAGTTCAATGAACCACACCAGGCAAATGGAAGGAGGTGGTAAAAGGGGCTTCCCCGCCGTTACACTTCCTCAAGTCAAAAATTAGGGAAAAGCATGATCTTGGTCACAGGCGGCGCGGGGTTTATTGGGGCGAATTTTGTGTTGGACTGGCTGGCAATCCATGACGAGCCGGTTATCAACCTTGACAAATTGACCTACGCCGGCAACCCCGAAACGCTGCAAAGCCTGCAAGCTGACACACGCCACACGCTGGTGCAAGGCGACATTGGCGACACCGCGCTGGTTAGCCAATTACTGACCCAGCACCAGCCGCGCGCCGTCGTCAACTTTGCCGCCGAAAGCCATGTCGACCGCTCCATCCACGGCCCGGGTGAATTCATCCAAACCAACATCGTCGGCACCTTCAACCTGCTCGAATCGGTGCGTGGCTACTGGCAAATGCTGCCTGCTGATCAAAAAGAAGCCTTCCGCTTTTTGCACGTCTCAACCGACGAAGTCTATGGCTCGCTCAAAAAAGACGATCCGGCCTTTACCGAGACCAGCCACATCGAACCCAACAGCCCCTACAGCGCCAGCAAAGCCGCCAGCGACCACCTGGTGCGCGCCTGGCACCACACCTACGGCCTGCCGGTGCTCACCACCAACTGCTCCAATAACTACGGGCCCTACCACTTCCCGGAAAAACTCATCCCGCTGATGATTGTCAACGCGCTGGCCGGCAAAGCCCTGCCGGTCTATGGCGACGGCCAACAAATCCGCGACTGGCTGTACGTCAAAGACCACTGCAGCGCCATCCGCCGCGTGCTAGAGGCCGGCCGTCTGGGCGAAATCTACAACGTGGGCGGCTGGAACGAAAAAGCCAACCTCGACATCGTGCAGACCGTCTGCGCCCTGCTCGATGAGCTGCGCCCGCGCCTGGATGCCAAACCCTACCGGGACCAAATCACCTACGTCACCGACCGCCCCGGCCACGACCGCCGCTACGCCATTGACGCGCGCAAACTGGAGCAAGAACTCGGCTGGAAACCTGCCGAGACGTTTGAGTCCGGCATCCGCAAAACCGTGCAGTGGTACCTGGACCACCCCGACTGGGTGGCCCACGTGCAAAGCGGCGCCTACCGCGACTGGGTGCAAAAGCAATACGCCAGTGGCGCGTCGGATGCAGGTCATTGATGTAATATCCCACTGTGTTATCACGCAGGAGAATGCAATGACCATCACCGCCAAATTGTTCATGAGTGGCCGCAGCCAGGCCATTCGACTTCCGGCCAAACTGCGTCTGGCAGCCAAAGAGGTCCAAATCGAGCAAATCGGTACCGGCCTGTTGATCCGGCCGCAACCGGAACCCGATCAAGACATGGGCGTTTGGCTCCAAGGTTTTTACGCCGACACCGAGCCCCTGCCGGACGATTTTTTTGCCAAACGCAAAGACCCCCCCGCACAAGCACGCGATTGGTCCATAAGCTGACAGACCCCACCCCATGTTGCGCACGCTTGACACCAACATTTGCAGCTACGTACTGCGCCGCCGCCCGGCCGCCATGCTGGAGCGATTTGCCGGCCTAAACCGGCAACACCTGTGGCTGTCTGCCATCGTGGCGGCAGAACTGCGCTTTGGCGCCGCAAAGCTCGGTATTCCCCGCTTCACACACGCGGTCGAGACCTGGCTGGCTGGTTTTGACGTGCAAGCCTGGCCGGTGCAGGCCACCGACCACTACGCCCGGATCCGCGCCAAGCTCGAACGCGACGGCAACATCATTGGTGGCATGGACATGCTCATTGCCGCACACGCCCTGGCCAACGACTCTGTGCTGGTCACCAACAACGCCCGGGAATTCTCCCGGGTTCCCGGCCTGGCCGTTGAAGAATGGCAACTCACATGAAAATCCTCTTACTCGGTAAAAACGGCCAGCTTGGCTGGGAACTGCAGCGCAGTCTGGCGCCGCTGGGTGACGTGATTGCGCTAGACCGGCACAGCACCCACTTTTGTGGCGACCTCAGCAATTTGGCGGGTCTGGCGGACACGGTGCGCACGATTCAACCCACGGTCATCGTCAACGCCGCCGCCTACACCGCGGTTGATAAAGCCGAAAGCGAACCCGAGCTGGCACGCACCATCAACGCACTGGCGCCCGAAGTGCTGGCGCGCGAAGCCACGCAACTGGGCGCCTGGCTGGTGCACTACAGCACCGACTACGTCTTTGGCGGCGGCGGCGACCAGCCCTGGCGCGAAGACGACCCTACTTTCCCGCTCAATGTCTACGGCCAGACCAAGCTGCTGGGCGAACACATGATTGACTGGGTCTGCCCCCGGCACCTGATTTTCAGGACCAGCTGGGTCTATGCGGCGCGTGGCGGCAACTTTGCCAAAACCATGCTGCGCCTGGCCCAGGAGCGCGACCAGCTCAACGTGATCAACGACCAGTTTGGCGCCCCCACCGGCGCTGACCTCATTGCTGACGTGACCGCCCACGCCCTGCGCCAGGTGGCGCAAAGCGGCGCCAAGGCCGACACCCTGGCCGGCATCTACCACCTGGTGGCCAGCGGCGGCACCACCTGGTTTGAATACGCCCAACACGTCATCGCGCAGGCGCAGCAGCTGCAGCCCGCCCTGCACATCCAGGCCAAAGAAGTCAATCCAGTGCTCTCCAGCGCCTTCCCCACCGCCGCCACCCGGCCGCACAATTCGCGGCTGGATACCAGCAAGTTGCAGGAAATTTTTGGCTTGACATTGCCGCAGTGGCAGGATGGGGTTGGTAGGATGTTGGCAGAGACAATACCAATTCCAATACCGGCCGACTGAAGTCGGCCAGGTCGCCGCAGGCGGCCCAAACCACACCTAACCGAAACCAAAAAATGACACAACGCAAAGGCATCATCCTCGCTGGTGGCTCGGGCACGCGGCTTTATCCGGTGACGCAGGCGGTAAGCAAACAGCTCATGCCGGTCTATGACAAACCCATGATCTACTACCCCTTGAGCACACTCATGCTGGCGGGCATCAAAGAGGTGCTGATCATTTCTACCCCGCAAGACACGCCGCGTTTTGCCGACCTGCTGGGCGACGGCAGCCAGTGGGGCATGGCCATCAGCTACGCGGTGCAACCCAGCCCCGACGGTCTGGCGCAAGCCTTCATCATTGGTCGCGACTTTGTGGCCGGCCAACCCAGTGCCCTGGTGCTGGGAGACAACATCTTTTACGGCCATGACCTGGTCAAACAACTGGTCCACGCCGACGCCCGCCAGAGCGGCGCCAGCGTGTTTGCCTACCATGTGCACGACCCCGAGCGTTATGGTGTGGTTGAATTTGATGCGCACAAACGCGCCATCAGCATAGAAGAAAAGCCGCAGCAACCCAAAAGCAACTACGCCGTGACCGGCCTGTACTTTTACGACAGCCAGGTATGCGACATTGCCGCCAGCATCCAGCCGTCGCCGCGTGGCGAGCTCGAAATTACCGACGTCAACCGGCGCTACCTGGAGCAAAACCAGCTTGACGTCGAAATCATGGGCCGCGGCTACGCCTGGCTCGACACCGGCACCCACGACAGCCTGCTCGAAGCCGCCAGCTTTATAGCCACCCTGCAAAAACGCCAGGGCCTGCAAGTGGCCTGCCCCGAAGAAATTGCCTTTGCCCAGGGGTGGATAGACGCCGCGCAGATTCAAAAACTGGCTGCGCCGCTGGCCAAGAATGGGTATGGGCAGTATTTGTTGGGCTTGTTGAAATAAATACCATGGTCGACTGAAGTCGACCCTACAAAGACAAAGACCAAGTCAAATACAAATACAAATACAAATACAAATACAAATACAAACAATCTATAACAATGCCTTACACCGTCACCCCCACCACCCTCCCCGGCGTTTTGATTCTTGAACCCAAGGTGTTTGGTGATGCGCGTGGGTTCTTTTTTGAGAGCTTCAACGCGCGTGACTTCGCCCAATGCACCGGTCTTGACGTGCAGTTTGTGCAAGACAACCACAGCAAATCCGCCAAAGGCGTGTTGCGCGGACTGCATTACCAAATAGAACACCCACAGGGCAAACTGGTGCGTGTAACCCAGGGCGAGGTGTTTGACGTGGCGGTAGACATGCGCCGCAGTTCGCCCTACTTTGGCCAATGGGAGGCCGTGGTGCTGTCAGCCGACAACAAACGCCAGCTCTGGGTCCCGCCAGGGTTTGCCCATGGCTTTCTGGTGACCAGCGACAGTGCTGAATTTTTGTACAAAACCACAGACTACTGGTACCCCGAACACGAGCGCAGCCTGCTCTGGAACGATCCCACCGTGGGCGTGCAGTGGCCCACCACCAGCCAGCCGCTGCTGGCCGCCAAAGACCTGGCGGGGCTGGCGCTGGCCCAGGCGGCCAGCTTTGACTGAAAAAGCCTTCGGTTAGAATTCTCAGCCTGTCACACCCCCTTATTTCCTGACCATCACCCATGCTGAACCCCGTCTTTCGCCGCTTTTCTCTTATCTTGTTAGCGGCGCTGCTGAACGGCTGTGCCTTTGCGCCGGGCATGTATGTCGGCAAGGGGGAAGATTCTGACAGCGGCATAGCTGGCTGGTTTACCTCCAAACCACCCGCCGGCAGCGCAAGCCAGACGCAAACCGCCCTAGACGCGCCCCCGCCCGGCGGGCTCACCCCCATTACCGCCAGCCTCATCAGCCAGCAGCGGGCCAACCGGTCCACCAGCATTCCGGCCGACGTGACCAAGCTGTTTGGCGCCCCCAAACCCTACCAAATTGGCTCGGGTGACGTGCTCAACATTGTGGTCTGGGACCACCCCGAACTGACCGTACCCGCCGCCGGTGGCCTGGCCACCGACGCCGGCAGCCTGTCTGGTGTGGGCAATGGCTACAACGTCAGCCCACAGGGTTTGATCCAGTTCCCCTATGTGGGCACCATCAAACTGCTCGGGCTAACAGAGTACGAAGTGCGTGACCTGCTGACCGAACGCTTGGCCAAATACATCAAAGACCCGCAGGTGACAGTGCGTATTCAGTCGTACCGCAGTGGCCGTGTCTATATAGATGGCGAGGTACGCACCCCCGGCCTGCAAGCCGTGAACGACGTGCCCATGACCCTGCCCGAAGCCATTGGCCGTGCCGGCGGCTTTAGCGCCACCGCAGACCGGTCGGCCATTGCCATTACCCGCAACGGCAGCACCGTGGTGGTTAACCTGCCGCTGCTGACAGAGCGCGGCATCAGCCCCAACAACATCATGCTGGGCCATGGTGACCTGGTGCGCGTGATGGCACGCGAAGAATCCAAAGTGTTTGTCATGGGCGAAGTCTTGCGCCCCAGCACCCAAACCCTGCGCAACGGCCGCCTCACACTTAACGAAGCGCTGGGCGACTCTGGGGGCATCAACCAGGTGTCGGCTGACCCACGGCAAATCTTTGTCATACGGGCGGCCAACGCCACCCAGCCCGAGATTTACCACCTGGACGCCAGCACCCCGGCCGCCTACGCGCTGGCCGAAGGCTTTGAACTGCATGCCCGTGACGTCATTTATGTCGACCCCGTGCCCCTGGTGCGCTGGAACCGCGTGATCAGCCTGATGCTGCCCAGCGCCCAAGCCGTCAACACCACGCGTGACGCCATTAACTGATGAAAGTCATCTTGACGCTGTGTATTGGCAACATTTGCCGCAGCCCGCTGGCGCAAGGCCTGCTGGCGCAGCAGTTGCCCAAGCACACCGTGTGGTCGGCCGGCCTGGGTGCCCTGGTAGGCCAGGCGGCAGACCCACTGTCTGTGGCGGTGGCGCAAGCCAACGGGCTGGACATCAGCGGCCACCGGGCGCAGCAGGTGACCAGCTTTTTGTGCCAAAAGTCAGACCTGATTTTGGTCATGGAACAATCCCACAAAACCCAGCTGGAACAACAGTTCCCGCTGGTGCGGGGCAAGGTCTTCAGGCTGGGGCAATACAGCCAGTTTGACATAGCCGACCCGTACCGCCAGCCCCAAGAAGCCTTTGAAGCCGCCTATGCGGCAATAGCCCAGGGTGTGGCCGATTGGGTGCCGCGGATACGGAAGTTGTCCGGGGGGCAGGTCGAATGAATTCGCCCCTACAAAAGCCCAAGACAAAAGTCAAATACAAAACCTTCTAAATTGCTTTCCGCATGAATTTTCCTTCTCCTGTTCAAAACACGCCCCAGCCGGCTATACAAGCCATGCAACCCATGCAAGACGACGAAGACAGCATCAACTTGCTGGACTTGTTAGACGTGGTGCTAGACCAGCGCTGGGTCATTGCCGGCGTTACGGTGCTGGTGATGGCGCTGGGCGGTGCCTATGCTTATATGGCCACACCCATCTATGAAGCCAACACCCTTATCCAGGTAGAAGACAGCAAAAACGGTGCGGCGGGCTTTTTGGGCGACGCCGGCAGCCTGTTTGACATCAAGTCACCATCTACCGCAGAAATAGAAATTTTGCGGTCCCGCCTGGTGGTGGGCCAGGCGGTAGACAACCTCAAGCTCAATTTAGACATCAGGCCCAAGTACCTGCCCATCTTTGGCCAGTGGCTGGCACGCCGGGCCACCGAGCCGTCAACACCCGGGTTTATGGGTTTTGGCGGCTACGTTAGTGGTACCGAAATGCTAAATGTGGCCAAACTCACCATGCCGCCCGCACTGGAAGGTGTCCGCCTGCACCTGGTAGCCACCGCCGGCGGCTTTGATTTGCTGGACGCAGACGGTATTAAATTGGGCCTGGGCCAGGTGAATGTGCCCATGGCTTTTGGGTATGGCGGCCAGCCCGGCGAGCTGCTGGTTACCGAACTGGTGGGCCTGCCCGGTGCCGAGTTTTATGTGACCAAAATGTCGCACCTGGGCGTTACAGAAAGCCTGCAAAACTCTTTGGTCATTTCAGAAAAAGGCAAACAGTCTGGCGTGATCAGCTCCAGCCTGCAAGGCAGTGACCCGCTTAAAACCGCCACCATTCTCAATGAAATTAGCGCCTTTTACGTGCGCCAAAACGTGGAACGCAAAGCCGCAGAGGCCGAAAAGTCCATCAGCTTCCTCAACACCCAGCTGCCCGAGCTGCGCAAACAGCTCGAAGGCTCAGAAAACAAATTCAACCAGTTCCGCAACAAAACCGGCACCTTTAACCTGGGCGAAGAAGCCAAGGGCCTGCTGGACCAATCTGTCACGCTGCGCGTCAAGCTGCTGGAAGCCCAGCAAAAACGCCAAGAACTGCAAAGCCGCTTTACCGCCCAGCACCCCAGCGTGCAGGTGCTAGATGCACAAATCAAGCTGCTGAACACCCAAATTGCCGACATGGACGGCAAAGCCAAAAGCTTTCCCAACGTAGAGCAAGACCTGTTGCGCCTGACGCGTGACGTACGTGTCAACAACGAGCTTTACACCGGCCTGCTCAACACCTTTCAACAATTACGCCTGGTCAAAGAAGGCAAGGTGGGCAACGTGCGCATTATTGACGTGGCCGCCACGCCAGAGCAGCCCATCAAACCCCAACGCTCCATGATTTTGGCGCTGTCTGGTGTGCTGGGTGTGCTGGCCGGCCTGGGCCTGGCCTTTTTGCGCAACAGCCTGCGCCCCGGCATCAAACACGCTGACGACATTGAACAACATGTCGGCTTACATGTGTTTGCCACCGTGCCACACTCCAATGACCAGGCGTCGCTGAATATCAACAGCAAATCCAAGCTCAAAGGCATGCATTTGCTGGCCAATGTGCAACCCAATGACCCCTGTATTGAAAGCCTGCGCAGCCTGCGCACCGCGCTGCAATTTGCCATGCTGGACGCGGCCAACAACGTGGTGTTGATTACCGGCCCCACCCCCGGCATTGGCAAGTCATTTGCCAGCGCCAACTTTGCGGCGGTGCTGGCCGCCGGTGGCAAACGTGTGCTGCTGGTCGACGCCGACATGCGCAAGGGTCACATTCATGAGGCTTTTGGTCTGGACCGCGGCCACGGCCTGAGCGAGCTCATTAGTGGTACCCAAACACTAGACCAAGTGGTGCACAAAGAGGTGTCGGAAGGGCTCGACCTGATTGCTACCGGCCCCCTGCCCCCCAACCCGGCCGAGTTGTTGATGTCACCCGCTGCGGTGCAACTGTTACACACGCTGAGCGAGCGCTATGACGTGGTGGTGATGGACACCCCACCCGTGCTGGCCGTGTCAGACACCCAGGTACTGGCCCCCATGGCCGGCACCGTGTTTATGGTGGCGCGTGCCGAGGTAAGCACCCTGGCCGAGCTACAAGAATCTACCAAGCGCCTGGCCCGGTCTGGTGTGGCGGTGCGCGGCGTTATATTTAACGACCTCAACCTGTCCAAACGCCGTTACGGCTATGGGTATGGCTACGGTTACGGCTACAAATACAGCCGCTACCGCTATGCCCAATACGAATACGGTCAACAAAAATAGCCTTGAACTGGTACCTCATCCACACCAAGCCGCGCCTTGAGGTGTGTGCGCTGCAGAATCTGGAGCAACAAGGTTTTGCCTGTTTTTTACCCCTGATCCGGGTAGAAAAATTGCGCCGAGGCGCCCTGGTGCAGGTGGATGAGCCCTTGTTTCCGCGCTACCTTTTTATCCAGCTTGGCTCTGGCAGCACCGCCCAAAGCTGGGCGCCCATCCGGTCGACCAAAGGCGTGAGTCGACTGGTGTGTTTTGGCCAAGACCCAGCCAAGCTGGACGACGCACTGGTAGCCCAAATCCGCACCCATAACCAAACCCCCGTGCTACAAAAACGCCACTTTACGGCGGGTGAGGCGGTGGTGGTAAGCAGCGGCCCCTTTATCGGGCTAGACGCCATTTACCAAATGAACGACGGTGAAAGCCGTGTCATGGTGCTGCTAAACATCATGAGCAAACCCGTGCAACTGACCCTGGCGCCGTCAGAAATCAAAAAAGCTGTTTAATTCTTTAAAGGGGACGCTACCCTTTTTTTTATTCTTTTTTTAAAGGGGACGCTACCCTTTATTTTGTGGTTCTACACCGCCTGAGAAAAAAAGGAAAAAAAGGGAAAAAAAGGGGACGCTACCCTTTATTTTGTTATGCTCCGCTCATGCCCAGATTACCCAGAGCTGTTTTTGCCGGTTATCCGCACCACGTCACCCAGCGCGGCAATCGGCGTGAACCGGTGTTTTTTGACGATGATGATCGACGGGTTTATCTGGCTTGGCTCAAAGAATACGCCGACCAACATCAGGTTGAAGTGCTGGCCTATTGCCTGATGACGAACCACGTCCATTTGATCGCCATCCCCGCCACTGACGATGGGCTGCAACAAACCCTCAAACCGCTGCACATGCGTTATGCCCAGCGCTTCAACCGGCAACGACAATGGTCGGGCCATGTTTGGCAGGGGCGATTTTTTTCGTCACCCCTGGATGATGCGTATCTTTGGACGGCGCTGCGTTATGTTGAATGCAACCCGGTGCGTGCTGGTATGACCGAGCGGGCCGAGGACTACCGCTGGTCAAGCGCAGCCAGCCACTGCGGCTTGCGGGCGGATGCCTTGATCAAGCCAGACTCACCCTGGCATCAGCAACTGGCCACTGTGCCAAGCTGGTCAAACTGGCTGGCACAGGCAGATGATGAGCAAGCCCTAAACACCCTGCGTTTGCACGCGAACAAAGGCTTACCCTGCGGCGACGACGGTTTTGTCGCGAAACTCGGTGGCATGGTTGGACGTTCATTAGAGTCCAAACCACGCGGTCGCCCGAAGACAAAGCTGGAAGAAAATGGGGAAGAAAAAGGGTAGCGTCCCCATTTTTAAAAGGGTAAAAGGGGACGCTACCCTTTAATTCTGTACACTTTAATCATGCAAACCACCCTGCAACACATCCTGCAAGCCCAGTCCCAGCTCGGAGGTAAAAGAGGTAAAAGGGGACGCTACCCTTTTCGTTCCGGGACCGGCACGAAGCCGGGGTTGTTGCGATCAGGGGCCATGGATGTCGTCACGTTTGCCAATTGAGTCTGGCTGCGTTTGGCAGATTCCACTACCCTGAAGTTCCTCCCCAAAAAAGCCGAGTTTTCCCAATGAAACCCCTGGTTTTTTTGCTTCCACACGCTGTCTACTGTTTGATCTGATCGATCAAATCCAGTGCGTGTCTTTGTGTGTGGTTGGGCGT
>Ga0208863_1000263_pt1 | contig 64659 bp, 50 predicted proteins | sample RifOxyD3_FD_184040 | JGI IMG/M metagenome (GOLD analysis project Ga0208863, IMG submission 184040) | Soil microbial communities from Rifle, Colorado - Rifle Oxygen_injection D3 (SPAdes) | ecosystem: Environmental > Terrestrial > Deep subsurface > Rock core/Sediment | place: Rifle, Colorado... | reverse complement strand
GGATAGAGTATACTTCAGATGTGTGTCCATTGGGGAACCAAAATGCGTCAGAATAGAACGATAATTGAATTTTATTGACACATACCCGCCCAAATCTTAGATTTTATCCTGACAGAACCCCTGTTTCTAGAGGTATTGAATGATTGGACAACGCATCGGCTATGTTCGGGTGAGTAGTTTTGACCAAAATCCCGAAAGGCAATTGGATAATGTCAATGTTGATAAGGTTTTTACGGAAAGCGCCTCTGGCAAAGATACCCAGCGGCCGCAATTGGACGCACTGCTGACCTTTGTTCGTGGCGGCAGCGCGAAGGCATTGCCCTGGCCAGGCAACGGGGCGCATATAAAGGCCGCAAGAGGTCGCTCAATGACGAACAGATAGCTGAGTTGAAAAGCCGTATTGGAGCTGGTGAACAGAAGGCAAAAGTGGCCCGTAGTTTCAAAATCAGCCGGGAAACGCTCTACCAGTATTTGCGGACGGCAAAATAACGCATGCCACGCCGGTCACTTCTTTCTCCAGCCCAACTGGAAACCTTGTTCTTGTTTCCAGATACCAAAACGGAGAGTGCACGGCATTACACGTTTGACGAGCATGAGGGAAACGCTGTCCGGCAATGACGCGGTTCACACAACCAGCTTGGTTTTGCAATACAACTGTGCTACCTGCGCTATCCCGGCTATGCGATGACTCTGGACACAACGCCGTCCGACAAGCTCCTGTCCCATGTATCCCGGCAATTGTACGTAAAGCCTGCTGCATGGGCTGAATATGCCAAACGCGACGGAACCAGGCGTGAACATGCGCTTGAATTGCAAACGGCCTTTGGCTATCGTCCATTCACTGCCGTGAAATACCGGCAACAACGCGGAACCCTGACAGAACTGGCGCAACAGACAAACAAAGCGATTGTTATCGCACAGCAGTTGGTCGATCTATTGCGCAAGAACCACATCATTATGCCGCCCGCACGAGTGATAGACCGTTTATGCTCTGAACCGCTGGCCCAGGGAACGCGATTGTTCTACCATCGATTGACCGAAGGTTTGAATGCAGACCACTGCAAACGGTTGGATACTCTCCTTACGCCTCTTCAAGATGCCCGCACCATTGCACTGACCTGGTTGTGTCAGCCGATCACCTCCATTTGATCGCCGACGGCTATGGCCAGATGCGGCGTTACACCCCCCAGTTGCTGGAAGCGTTCGCATTCAAAGCAGCGCCTGTTGCCCAGAAGGTGCTGGACGGAATTGATGCAATCAAGGCAATGAACCAGGCCAATGCCCGGTCAGTGCCAAAAGATGCGCCAACCGATTTCATCAAGCCGCGCTGGAAACAGTATGTCCTGAAGCACAATGACATTGACCGGCGTTTTTACGAATTGTGCGCTTTATCCGAACTGAAGAATGCTTTGCGGTCCGGCGATGTGTGGGTTCCTGGTTCAAGGCAATTCAAGGACTTTGAAGAATACCTGCTGCCGCAAGCACGCTTCACGGCCCTGCGTAATGCTGGCGGTTTGCCTCTGGCGATCGACACTGACGGCGAACGCTATCTGCGTGATAGACTGGCGTTGCTCAAGCAGAAACTGCACGAAGTCGACCGATTGGCTGCCGCAGGCGAACTGCCAGACGCGGAAATCGCCGATGAACTATTGAAGATCAAGCCACTCACCAAAAGCGTACCGGAAGAGGCAGAGAGACTTGAGGAAGAAGTCTTTGGCGTTGTTCCCCATCTCAAGATCACGGAACTGCTGCTGGAAGTTGATCAGTGGACGGATTTCACACGGCATTTCACTCACCTGCGTAATGATACCCTCGCAAAAGACCGGTCAGCGTTACTGACGGTGATATTGGCCGACGCCATCAATCTTGGTTTGACGAAAATGGCAGAGGCATGTCCTGGATCGACATTCAACAAGCTCGATACGCTACGGGCCTGGCACATTCGCGATGAAACATATTCAAAGAGCCTGGCTGAACTGGTAAATTACCAGCATAGACTGCCTTTCGCTGCGCATTGGGGATCGGGTAAGACATCTTCATCTGATGGTCAGAACTACAAGGTCGGTGGTCATGGCGGGCAGACTGGCCAGGTCAATCTGCGTTATGGCACAGATTCCGGCATCAACCTCTACACGCATCTTTCTGATCAGTACGCACCCTACCATATCAAGGCCATCAACTCCACTATTCGCGATGCAACGCATGTACTGGATGGCTTGCTGTATCACGAATCTGAGCTGCGGATTGAGGAACATTACACCGACACCCACGGTTTCACGGACCATGTTTTCGCGTTGTGCCATGCACTTGGTTTCCGCTTTGCACCGCGTATCCGTGACCTTAAGGATAAGAACTTGTATGTCCCCGATAATCCGAAGGATTACCCAGCGTTGTCGAACTTTCTTGGCGAAAAGATCAACCAGAAGATAATTCTGTCCCAATGGTCTGAATGGCTACGCCTTGCCACATCAATCAAGCAGGGCACGGTAACAGCTTCTCTGATGTTGCGCAAGCTTGCAAGCTATCCGCGACAGAATGGTCTGGCGCTCGCTTTGCGTGAGATCGGGCGCATTGAACGGACTATTTTCGCTCTGGATTGGTTGCTCGATCCCCGTCTGCGGCAACGGGTGACTGCTGGATCCACTGGAACCACATCAAATTAACCGGGGATTATACTTGGAAGCAGAACAGGATTGTCGAGAAAAGGGGGTTCCGGCCGTTATTGCCCATCCCAAGGGCTTAGCGTACTTTAATTTCCCTTTCGCCAAACGACCCCCTATACGCCCTTCATTGTCTTCAGCGGCAATACCATACGAAACAACGGAAGCTATCCGGTCTCAATCGGCGCCAATTACGTGGGCGGCCTGGGAGAAAGCAATGATTTTTCCGGAAACACCCTATTGCCGGGGATACGGGTGCACAACGACGGGCAATCGTATGCCTACATACGCAACAACGCCACCTGGAAGAATTTCGGCGTTCCGTATATTCTCACGGACGACCTCTATGTCGAAGGACCACTGTCACCCGTGCTGACAATCGCACCCGGCTGTTCGCTTCAATTTAACACCGGATTCGCTTTGTTAGTCGGCAATGGGTCGTCATCATCCTCAGGCGCACTCATCGCCGATGGTACAGCGGATTCCATAATCGTTTTCACCTCGTCCGCAGGATCACCCGCTCCTGGCGCATGGGACGGAGTAACCATCGGTCAATATGCATCGCAAACACAGAACCTGCTCGATTATTGCGTCATAGATTATGGCGTCAATGGACTTACGGTCAACACCAAACCCATCGCGGTCACCAACTGCATTCTCCGGAACAACAGCGGGTACGGCGTCAGCTGTTCCTATACAGGTTTTACCGCCTTCGCGGGAAACACGGTCACAGACAACGCCAATTATCCCATGACCATCGGTGTGAACAACGTGGGGTCGCTGGGAGCGGATAACAACTTCTCCGGCAATACCGTGCCTGGCATCCGCGTACACGGCGACGGCCAGTCAACGGCTCGCATAACCACAAGCGCAACATGGCTCAACCACGGCACTCCGTATATAATGTTCTACGAGACACGCGTGGGCGCTGCTTCAAACATCACATTGACCATTGCCCCTGGCTGCTCGCTCAAATTCAACAGCGGCATAGGCCTGCAGGTGGGCAATGGCAGCACCGCAGCTGAAAACGCCACGCTTGTGGCCGAGGGAACGGCAGATTCGCATATCGTCTTTACCAGCAGCTCCCAATCCCCTACGGCTGGCGCATGGGACGGCATTATTCTTGGGAACGATATAAACGATGGCGCGACTGTCATGGATTATTGTGTCGTTGAATACGGCGGCGCAAATGCTCAAGCCAACATCTACTGCACCAATTCATCGCCCACCATTTCGAATTGCACTATAACGAACAGCAGTTATTATGGAATCAAGGCGCCAGCTCCGGGAAGCAATCCGATAATTAGCGCAATTACGTATTTGAACAATGCGCGGGGTGATTTCCTGGGCCAGTAGCGGTCAGTCTTCTATGCCTTTGCGCGAGCCCACGCCCGCGTGGAAGTAGTGTTTGACTTCTTTCATTTCCGTGACAAGATCGGCCGCACCAATGAGCCTTTTTGAGGCCTTGCGGCCAGTCACTACAATCTCAACATACGCAGGCCTGTTTTTGATTATCTCAAGCAGCCGGACTTCGGAAAAAAGACCAAAATATACGGCAACCGCTGCCTCATCGAGAATGACCAGGTCATACGTGCCGGAGCCAATGGCCCGTTCAATGGTCTTGAGTCCCTTGCGGGCGCACCGGCAATCAACGGCCGATGGCTTTTTTACAATAAAAGAAGCGCCGCCAAACTGTTGCACAGCGATATTCTTGAGCTGCTTCAGCGCCGTGTGTTCGCTACTCGCCCTGCCCTTCAGAAACTGGGCGACAAGGACCCTCTTCCCTGCACCGCTTGCACGCAGGGCAAGCCCAAGAGCAGCGGTCGTTTTTCCCTTGCCATTGCCAGTATAGACATGCACATAGCCGATGCCACGGCCAGTCTCTCCTTGCCTCATGATGCTGGTTTTTTGCATTTTAAACAGTAAATATAATTAATGAACCCTGAACGAAAAAGCTTTGGAAAAGTACACACCTGCGCCCATGGCGACACAGCGCTCGATCTGACGTTTGATAAAGGATGCGGCCGTTTCGAAGTATTGGGTCCCTGCATACTGCGTTTGCGCCTTACCCTGGCGAAAAAGCTGGGGCAGTATGGTTCTTACGCTATTGAAAAGGAAATTGTCCCGCTCCCATTCACTGCCGTAAAAACTAACGGCGGCCTTGCTATACATACTGGTTTCTTCTCCGCTCTCATCAACACAAGTCAATTCAGCGTCAGCATGGTTGGCGCTAAAAATAAAATCATAAGCGCGGGAAATCCCTTTACCTACGAAGGCAATCGGATTTTTGACACGCGCCTTGCGCGGCAACATGATGACTTTTTTGGCCTGGGCGAACGGATAACCCCTTTTGGCAGGCGCGGATACCGGTGCACCAACTGGAACACGGACAACGCGAATTACCACAACGAGACCAACGAACGCATGTATGTCTCCCTGCCCTTCATGCTTGTCAGCGGCAATGGCCTGCCTTGGGGTTACTTCCTTGATTCAAGCTACGAGACACATTTTGACCTTGGGTGCGCTGACTGGGACCAGTGTGAGATATCAACCAAACGCGGCGAATTTACGCTGTACCTGATCGCGGGCAAAACCGCAAAAGACGTCCTCTCCGCCTACGCATCGCTGACCGGCGCCCATTCCATGCCCCCTCTCTGGGCGCTCGGGTATCACCAGTGCCGCTGGAGCTACATGTCCACTGACGAGGCAATGACCGTGGCCAAAAACCTGCGGAAAAGACAAATCCCCTGCGACACCCTCTGGTATGATATTGACTATATGGATAATTTCCGAGTCTTTACTGTTGATAAAAAACGATTCAAGAATATGAAACAGCACCTGGCTGCCACAAAAAAACTGGGCTTTCACTCAGTTGTCATTGTCGATCCCGGGGTCAAAATCGACGAACCAGGCGTATACAATGTGCTTGACAAGGGTACAACACATAACTATTTCCTGAAAACCCCCGGCCACAAGGACTATGTGGGAAAAGTGTGGCCTGGCGGGACCAAATTCCCCGATTTTTCCAATCCAGCGGTACGGACATGGTGGGCGGGCCTGCACAAGCGGTTGTACGACCTTGGAGTTGACGGGTTCTGGAACGACATGAACGAACCTGCTGACTTCAACGCCAATGGCACAGTCCCTGAAGATCTGAAAATGTTTGATACAGGCCGTTGGTCAACCATGGACCGCATGCACAACGTGTACGCCACCTTTGAGGCAAAAGCCACCATTGAAGGCATGCTGAAGCTCAGGCCGGACAACAGGCCCTTTCTGCTCACCCGGGCGGGATTCGCGGGCATCCAGAAATATGCAGCCATCTGGTGCGGAGATAATACCTCCACCTGGGGACATCTTAAGGCCTCCATTCCGCAACTGTTGAACATGGGAATGTCGGGCATTGGCTTTGTTGGCGTTGACGTAGGCGGTTTCAGCGGCAATGCAAACCCCGAACTTCTTGCCCGATGGACCCAAGCCGGATGCCTCTATCCCTTTTTCAGGAACCACACGGCCGCGGGCACTATCAACCAGGAGCCCTGGGCTTTTGGCGCTGAGGTAGAATCAATCTGCAGGCAAGCCATACGGCTGCGGTACCATCTTTTGCCCTATTTTTACCAACTCTTCCACAGCATGCACAAAAACGGCGTTCCGGTCATGCGTCCCATGTTTCTCGAATTCGAAAACGACCCGCATACGCACAATCTGGGCGAACAGTTCATGGTTGGCCCCTCCCTGCTTGCCGCCCCTGTTCTTGATCAGGGAAAGGTCCATGTCCCGGTCTATTTTCCCAAAGGAACCTGGTACGACTATGCCACAGGCGAACACTATGCCGGAGGCGGTATACAGCTTGTCAAAGCGCCTCTCGAAAAGCTGCCGCTCTTTGTCCGCGCTTCCGCTGTTCTTCCGGTCATGCCGGTTGTCGATGCAACCCGTTTCATGGACAAGACAACCCTTGGCCTCGAAGTCTTTGCGGGAACCGGGAATTTTACCTCATTGGTCCACGAAGATGACATGGAAACCAATGCTTATCTGACCCAGGGTACGCTTGTCCATGCGATTAGGCTCACCTCCAAGGGGCTTGACCTTGCATTGGATCCAAAAACAGCGTACACAAAAATATACGTCCGGGTCTTTCAACCGTCGCTGCACTCCAAAACCCTTTCCGGATTCAAAAAAAAGGGGTTGTGGTGTGAAAAAATATTTCCCGTTGCCAAAAACTTAACAATAGCCCTGGCCTGACCATGCGCATGCCATCATACTCCCTGGAGTATTTCAGAAACGACCTCTCCGCGGCACTCACCAACGCCATTGTCGCCCTTCCCCAGTCCATGGCCTATGCGCTCATTGCCGGAATTGATCCGGTCTATGGCTTGTACACGGCAATCGTATCAGCCATAGTGGGTTCGCTCTTTGGCAGTTCAAATCATCTGATCACCGGCCCGACCAATGCGTCAGCGCTTCTGATTGCCGGGACCATGAGGAACCATTTCGGCGAAATTGACTTTTACAACACCCTTTTCCTCCTCACCTTTCTGGTAGGCGTCATACGCTTTTCCCTCGGTCTCTTCAAAGTAGGCAAGCTCATCAATTTTGTCTCCCGATCGGTCATTGTTGGTTTTGCCGCGGGCGCTGGAATAATCATTGGGTTGGGACAACTGAACGAGGTCATTGGCATTGCCCTGCCCCACGGCTATCACCCGCTGTACGAAAAAGTGTTCTTGACCCTGTCCTCCATCAGCGCATCCAATTGGTATGCGCTTGGGTTTGCAGGGCTGACGGTCGCGATCATCATTACGGCCAGAAAAATAAACAGGAATATTCCCGGGGCCCTCCTTGCCCTGGTTTGCTGCGGCGCCTTCACCGCTTGGTTCAACCTTGAGGAAAAAGGGGTCAGGCTCATAGGTGAAATCCCGGCCCACCTGCCCAAGTTTACTGTTCCTGAGTTTTCATTCGAAAAAATAACCGCGCTTTTCAGCAGCGCCTTTGCCATTGCCCTGATCGGCCTTGTTGAGGCGCTCTCAATCGCAAAATCCATATCCCTCAAATCAGGGCAAAAAATCAACGCAAACCGGGAATTCATGGGCCAGGGGCTTGCGAATATTGTGGGCTCTTTTTTCAGCTGTTTCGCGTCATCAGGCTCTTTTACCCGTTCAGCCATCAATTTTGAGTCCAACGCAAAAACCCGCATGGCCGGTATTATGGCAGGCATACTCGTTGCGGTCATACTTTGCTTTTTTGGCTCTGCAGCCCGTTTCATACCCAAAGCAAGCCTTGCTGGCGTCATTATCATGGTTGCCTATGGAATGGTGGACAAAGCTTCCATGCGCAAAATCGCTGTTTCTAACAGACACGACCTTACTGTCATGATACTCACCATTCTTGCCACAGTAAGCATGCCCGATCTGCGTTGGGCCATTCTCAGCGGGATCATTGTTTCTGTCATTGTGCATTTGTGGAACACAGGTGAAATCAGGATCAAATTGCTCAGGCAATCTTCCCAGGGTCATTTCAGGGAAACCGACATTTCCGCTGCAAGCATTGAGAAATACGGCGCTGATGTACCGGTCATCCACATCGAAGGGGACCTCTATTTTGGTTCCGCGTCCGACCTTGAGGAAAAACTCAATGCGATTGCGGGCTCTTTTACATCAAAGGTGTTTATCCTCAGGCTCAAACGCGTGAATGTCGTGGACATCTCAGCCCTCGAAAAACTTGAGGATTTCATTGCGCATTCCATCAAACGGAACAACCATATACTTCTGTGCGGCGTGTCCGCGAAAATGAAGCGGTTTATCGATAAAATTGGAATTACCGCAATGGTGGGCGAAGAAAATGTTTTTCCCGCTGAAAACGAAATATATGCCTCGTCAAGCAAAGCGTATCAAAAAGCACAATCACTTATAATTAAATAAGTTAAGATCATTATTTAAGGTAATACAATCGAGATAAACCCAGAATAACAGGAGTGAACAACACACATGGAAAAGGATATTTTCGGTAAACAATTCGCGCTAAATACAAAGCGTGTACTCAAGTACCGGCACGATTTGCACATGATCCCCGAACCAGGACTGGAAGAGAAGAAAACCAGCGCCTATATTCAGCGCGAGTTAACAGCCGCGCGGATCCCCTTCAAGGCGGGCATTGCCAAGACCGGGGTGGTCGCGCATATCAAGGGCAATGGCAGGGCGCCTGCCGTGCTTCTGCGTGCTGACATGGACGGTATTGCCGTGGCTAAGGAGGAAACCGGTCTGGCCTACAGTTCGCGGCATTCCGGCTACATGCATGCCTGCGGACATGACGCGCATACGGCCATGCTCCTGACTGCTGGCCATATTCTCAATAGCGCGAGGCGGGAACTGCCAGGTGACGTGATCCTCGTGTTCCAGCCAGCTGAAGAAGGCAAGTGCGGAGGCAAGCTGGTCGTTGACTCTGGCGCGATCAATTGGAAAAACATCGGCTGCGCAGTCGCTCTGCACATGTGGGGGGTCAGCCCGGGACACACGTTCGGCTGGAATACAGGACCAGCATTCGCGTTTGCGGACAAATTCGAAGCCGCGATCATTGGCAGGGGCGGGCACGGTTCCGCGCCGTCCCAGACCCTCGATCCAATCCCTGTGGCAGCGCAGGCGATCAACACCATCAACACAATCACGAGCCGCACGCTCAACATTCACAAGCAGGCGGTCGTATCCGTGTGTACGGTCAACGGTGGCAGCGCGTTCAACGTGATTCCCGACCGCGTGGACATCAAAGGCACAGTCCGGACCTACGAAGCGCCACTCCGGAATCGGATTGCCGCGCAACTGAAAAGAATCTTCGTCCATACGGCCCGGGCCTCGGGATTAAAAGCCGAGTTCCAGTTCCACAAATTCTACCCAGTCCTGATCAATGACCGGAATATCGCGGAGCTGGGCAGGGATGTGGCCCAGAGGATTTTCGGCAAGAAGGCTGTCAAGGAGATGCAGCCCACCATGGGTGGCGAGGATTTCTCCTATTTCCTGCAAAAAGTGCCTGGCGCCATGTTCCTGCTGGGGTCTTCCCGGACAAAAAAACCAACTCCGCATCACAATTCGCTATTTGACATTGACGAATCTTCAATGATAATGGGGGTTGAATTCTTGTGCAAGTTCGTATACCGTTTCCAGACAAAAGCCCAAAGGTGACTATACGGCATTCTGGAGGGTCATTGTTTTAAAAACCTTCAGAAACAACCAAGTCCTTCAGTTCTTTGCGTTTCTTCAGCTGCGCAGTGTCCGCGGCATGGCCAAGAGTTATGCAAATGACCGGTTCAATACCCTGCGGAATATTGAGGGCTTTCCGCGTTGCCGCAGGATCAAAGGCCGCTATCCAACACGTGCCCAGCCCCTCCTCTGTTGCGGCAAGGATCAAATGGTCGGCAATAATGGTCGCGTCAACATCAGCATGGTTTTTCCCATCGTACGACCGCACCCATGCTTCCGCAACAACCGCGCACACAACAAGGATGATCGGCGCCTCGACAAACCAGTCACGCTTGTACATTGACTTCAACAGCTCACCGTTACCCTTGGTATGGACAACAACAATCCTGAAAGGCTGTCTGTTCGCGGCTGTAGGCGCCAGACAACCAGCCTTAAGAATACGGCTCAAAACCTCTTCTTGAACAGGGGTCGAAATATATTTTCGCGTGCTGTAGCGCCTTTGGATTAATTCAAAAAAATTCATGGCACACTCCTATAATATCGTAAAATCGTTTAATTCATAAATATCATTAAAATATTAATGTATTACATTAGATTCACATAAAAACCGTTGATTTCACTGGAGTCTTTAGATATATTATTTAATTGCCGCTTTAAAGTGATACTGGAGATCATTGAATAAATATATAATTTATTTACGTATTACATAAAGAATTAACAGATCAAAACCGAATAATAGAACAATGAAACACCTGATATTCACCGATAATGACCAAGGCGGCGTTATCCTGGTCGCCAATATCAAGGGTGGCGTGGGAAAATCGACCATTGCCACAAATCTCGCTTCAAGTTTCGCATCGCGCGGACCAACGCTTCTCATAGACCTTGATGTTCAGGGCAGCGCAACATCTGCCCTGGGAAAAAACCCTACCTCATTCAAGAAAACCAGCGCTCTCCTCTTAAAACAGCGCTTTTACCCCAAAGAAACCCTTGCTCCCTCAAAATTGACCACAACGCTTTTTGGGCGGACCAGAAATCGATTCAACACCCTTCTGCTTGGCAGAAACAGCGATATTACCAAGGTCGCGGTTAATATCATGCCTGGTCTCGACCTCATTCCCGCAAATACCAATCTCTTTTTCAAACTCAAGCACAAACACATAAAGAATCTCATCTTTTCCCTCGACGTGTGCAGGGAATACTACAAATACGTTGTCATTGATACAGCCTCAATCTGGGACGATATGATCAAGGCTCTCTTTATCGCCTCGGACATAAATCTGGTCCCCGTGACCCTCAATGCGCTGGCCACAAAGAGCCTGAAAACCTACGCGAATGAAATCGGAAAACTGATTAAAAAAAATCCGCATATCAACGTCCGTATCGTGAAAAACGAGGTGTATGGCACGCGTTCAACCACCAACACCGGAAAGATCCGGACAATGAACGAAAACCGCACCTTTCTCCATTCGCTCTTCGAATCCTTCTCAAAGGCGCCGGAAAGCGGTGTCTTTACCCTGCCCCGTTCAATTGTACTCAACCTGGAAATTCCTGAAAGTTCGGTCATCCGCCATGCGCAAGACAGCGGCATAAGCCTCAATCAGCTCAAAGCAACTGGCCTGTTAAAAAAAGCCTTTGGCCAGCTTACAGATTCTATCCAGTATATCCTGAACAGAGTCGCCGCTGAAAAAATGGAAAAGAGACCCTGGTATTACGCGTTTGTCCGCGAACGTCTGAAAAGCTTTGCCAAAGCGGCGATCTTCCTTTTCATAGTGCTGCGCGGCGCAAGCCTTTTCAACGGCGAAACCCCTGCGGTCAGCACGCCCTCAATGCTCGAAAAAACATACATTGCGCCAATCGCGCATGAATTCAAGGACAACGAGTCTCTCTATCAGATCGCAAAATACGCCATATCAGAATACCGGGCCATGGTGCCCTCAAGCGGCGATATTGATCGATACGTAAATGAAATGGTCACCATTCATAACCTCACCGCCCACCAGACCCGCCAGTCCATGATCAGAAACAACGGCTATATTGAACGGGGTACAACCCTCACCTTTTATCCCCCTGCGTTCATTCACAACAAAAACTACGAAGTAGACAGGGAAATATTCGCCTACTATAAAACCCTTGTCGAGGACGAGCACCCCTATATCACTGGTTTGTGGTGTGAACGGGGCCTTGGCGGCGGCGAACCCCACACAGGCGTTGATATCGCCTGCAGGCTTGGCAGCAGGATCATATCGCCAATCGACGGCATTGTAAGAACCGAGACAAACGGCCGCGGCGGTAACATGGTGGTCATCCACAAGGACGATTTTGTCCTCCTGTTCGCCCATATGGACCAACGGTTTGTCAAACAAGGTGACAGGGTAAGAAAAGGCCAAGTCATCGGCACCGTGGGACTTACTGGTGTCACCTCCGGGCCCCACGTCCATTTCGGATATGGCATCCGTTCCCCAAAAGACCCGCAGCGTTTCGAATATATTGACCCCAACAATTTCATTTTCAGGCAGAATTTTTATAGCGACAAGCTGAGCGCAGCCGGATTCTGATCCCCGTTATGCCCGCGCATCTGCTCCACCCACGCAGAAAACTCATGGCAGTCTGTCTGTGCGTCCTTGTTCTGGCATACGCGGGAACAGCCTTTGCGGCAGAGGGGCAGGGACCGCCGGATTCAACCCTGAAAGCCGACTCGTCCGGCCGGCAAACAGCGGCCGTTCACGATACCATCGCCTATGCGGCGGACAAGATAATATACAACAATAATGACAGTTTGCTCATGCTTCTTGGCAACGCGGAACTCAGCCAGGAAGGTATGAAACTTAAGGCCGATACCATCCTTTTTCACACAAACACCAGGATACTCGAGGCCATGGGGACCCCTATTCTCGACCAGGGCGCTGAATCGGTGAATGGCGAAAGCATGACATACGATATGAACACGAAAAAGGGAAAGGTTCGGTACGGTACCGCCCGGTCAAAAGGCGATGTGTACAACGGCGCGGAGATCGGCCGTATGGAAGACGCCACATTCCTTGTACGCAACGGCGACTATTCGACCTGTGACATCGACACCGCCCCCCATTATTTCTTCTTCAGTAAAAACATGAAGATGATCCCGGGCGATAAGATTATCGCAAAACCAGTGGTGCTTAACATTGGTGACGCGCCAGTGGGCGTGCTCCCCTTTTTCATATTCCCGACAAAAAAGGGACGCTGTTCGGGCCTGCTCACGCCGCGGTGGGGCGAATTTCCGGAAAATGGCAACCGGGCGTCCTACCTGAACAACGTGGGATATTACTTCGCCATAAACGATTATACCGACCTCGAGACCAAAGTCGATTTCACCAACGGCGATGGCTTCTTTTTCAAACGCATCTACCTGGATAACAGATTTGCCTACAACAAACGCTACTGGCTCAATGGCAATATTAACGGACGTTTCGACCTTTCCCGTTCCGACAATACCCAATCGCAAAACTATGGATTGAGCTATTCGCACAACCAAAATCTCTTTTACCCTGATGGGTCTTTTTACATGCGCGGTTCTGGTGAAATTGTCGGCAACAGCAGCTATTACCGGAAAAGTACGCTCGACCGCGAAGATTACCTTAAAAGACAGCTCACTTCCAACATGGCCATTGTGAGACAATGGAAAGAAGCGGGAATCACGGCAAATACTGATTTCAAGTACGAGGAAGACCTGGACAGCAAAGAAAACAAGCTCAGTCTGCCCTCGTTCAGCGTTTCGTCGGTGCAACGCCCTCTCTCAGTCCTCGCGGCGCCATTCATGAAAGAACGCGAGAACGATGTGAGCGTACCGCCTGACAGCCAGCCTTGGTACGAAAAGATTAAATTCGGATACGGCGCCAGGGGAATCAACCGGAAAGAAAGGGTGCGAGAGCGGCGGTATAATCTCATCGATACCGCCTACGACACTTCATATGTCATGCGGAACAATCAGGCAATGGACATGCGGCACGACCTCTCCTTTTCAATTTCCCCTTCGCCGCGTGTCTCATATATAAACATCAGTCCCCGGCTCTCCCTGGCCAGCAACTGGTTTTTCAAGGAACGAACGCAAACAGGCATCGCCGCAATCAGCGAACGCAGGTATTACAATTCAGCCAAAGCGTACGATACAGTCTATACGTGGGACACACTGCCTGGTATCAATTTCAACCACCGCGAGGAATTCAGCACCGGCCTTGACCTGGGCACCCAGCTCTATGGCATTGCCATGCTGAACCTGGGGCCGCTCATTGGCTTCAGGCATACCTTTCAGCCGTCGGTGGGCTATACCTTCAGCCCCAAACTGGAGGGTGGAGAACGGTATATCTCGGCAGGCACGGCCAACAGTGGCAACAGGGACGAACAGCAGCGCATTGATTTCAGGGCAAACAACACCTTTCAGATGAAGGTTGCCGGCGATCCTGAAGCGGAAAATCCAAAGGACAAGACGATCAGCCTGATGAACCTGAATCTTTCGACCGGGTACAACTTTGCCGCAAAACCCGGCACACGCAAACTGGGCGACCTCCAAAGCTCTGCTTCTACCAACCTCTACTCGCTGCAGTTGAGTTATAGTGGCAGCCACACTTTTTATGATGATAATGACAACCTGCTCTGGTCGCAGGCAGACGCTTCTCTTGTGAAACGCCTACCCAGCCTCCGCTCCCTGCGCCTCTCAGCTTCAACTGGCGCCCAGCTTTCAGGCACTTTTTCAAACGGACTGGTCGATATAAAGACACTGCTGCCCGATACCGCTAAAATGAATCCTTGGAATTTTGCGGCAAATTTCGGCTATTCATACAGCTCCTCTTACAATACGACCTTTAAGGTCTTTGAAAAAAGCACCACCTTTTCCTTGCGCGATCAGTTTACACTGAATTTTACCGACAACTGGCGCGTCTCCTATTCCAGCCGCTACGACTTTGAAAACAACGAATTAACAGAACAAAGCATGGATCTTTTGAGAAATTTCCATTGCTGGGAAGCGAACTTTCATTGGATCATCAATGGGTATAGGGCAGGATATTATCTGAGAATAAATATCAAAGAAATACCCGATATAAAGATTGAGAAACGGGGCGGCGAAGCCGGAGGCATGCTGTTTCCCGGTCAGGGATATTACTATTAAAACAAATGATTCTCCTGATCAAAGAATATTATTTTTTTAGACAAAGGAGACCTGCATGAAATATATATTCGTTGCGGCGCTATTTTCGGGCATGCTTTTTATGCTGTTTGCACAGGAGAAAAAACAGGAACCCGCCTACGTGGGTCCGGGCAAGTGTAAAATGTGCCACAATGCAAAAGCCAAGGGAGAACAGTATGCCAAATGGCAGGGTGAAAAGCACTCCAAGGCCTTTCAGACCCTGCAGGGCGAAGAAGCCGCGGCGCTGGCGAATAAAATGAAAATCGTGGACGCGTCAACAGATCCAAAGTGCCTCAAATGCCATATCACCGACGCTTTCATACAGAAAGATGGCGTGTCGTGCGAAACCTGTCATGGACCGGGAAGTCTTTATAAAACAATGCCCGTCATGAAAGACAAGAAAAAAGCCATGGAACTCGGGCTCATAGAACCCGCGAAGGAACTGTGCGTCAAATGCCACAATCCAGAAAGCCCCACGTATAAGCCCTTCACATACGAAGATGCAATCAAAATCGTCATGCATCCCAATCCGCAGCGCAAAAAAGAGGAATGAATATGGAACGGCTTGTTGATGCGCGCGGAATGCTTTGCCCCAAACCACTCATTCTGACTAAAAAGGCCCTTATGTCCGCGGACCAGGGCGACACGCTGAAAATCCTCATCGACAACGAGACGTCAAAAAACAATGTCGCGCGTTTTCTCGCTGACAACATGCTACCACCAATAATCTCAGAGGCAAACGGCGTCTTCACCCTTTTTGCTGCGGTAAAAAAAGGCTCTTTAGCCCAACCCGATGCCGAAAGCTACTGCGCCGTTTCTTCCGTAAAACCCCCTGTTGTTCTGGTCTCGGGAAACACCATTGGCAAGGGTTCAGACGAACTGGGAGCAGTGCTTGCAAAAGGTTTCATCAACACGATCAAAGAGGTCTCGCCCCTGCCCCAGGCGGTCATTTTAATCAACAGCGGTGTCCTTCTCGCGTGCGAAGGTTCGTCTCTTATCGAACCGCTGAAAGAACTGGAAGCCAAGGGGGTCAAGGTGCTCTGCTGCGGCACATGTGTTGATTTTTTCAACAAAAAAAACGCCCTGCGTACAGGCGTCATTTCAAACGCGTATGACATCCTGACCCTTCTTTCTCAGGCAGGCCATGTCATCCCATTATGAACAACACCTGCATTGCGCTGCTTGGGTCAACCCGCGCCACCATGGCATGTGAAGAGCTCTGTCTTGCGGCAGGCGTTCAGTGCGCCATTGTCCCGGTTCCCCGAGAAATTACCGCGGAATGCGGCGTGGCCCTGGAAGCCGCCCGGGCAGACCAGTCCCGAATACAATCCCTGTGTGAAAACGCTGGCTTTGCCCCGCAATTCTTCCACAGGTACGAATCCTAGAAAGACCCGCTACAGCTGTATTCCGTGTTCCTTGATCTTGCGCCAGAGCGTTGTGCGTGAAAGACCCAATTGCTGGGCGGTCGCGGACTGGTTGTTGTCGTGGCGTTGGAGCACGCGCGCAATGTGCCGTTTTTCCAGCTCGTTGAGGCTGAGCAGTTCCTCCTCCACTTCGCCGGACTTTGAGCCAATGAGAGGCCGATTAATAATGATATTTTTTGGAAGATCGTCAGGGTTGATTACCCCTCCCTCGGCCATGACTACTCCGCGCTCAATGATGTTTTCGAGTTCGCGGATGTTTCCCGGGAAAGAATAGCCCTGAAGCAATGCCATGGCGTGCGGATCAACGACCGGCGGTTTTTTATCGAGCAGTGTGGCGTATTTGATAATGAAAAACGGTATAAGCTTGGCGATATTGGCCTTGCGCTCGCGCAATGGCGGCAGGTTGATATGGATCACATTGAGCCGGTAAAACAGGTCTTCCCTGAAAGTACCTTTCTGAACATTGGCGGCAAGGTCCTGGTTTGTGGCCGCGATAATGCGCACATCGACCACCTTGGACTCGTTTCCGCCCACCATGCGCACACTATGGTCCTGGAGAAACCTGAGGAGCTTGACCTGGGCGCTGGGTTGCAGCTCACCCACTTCATCAAGAAAAAGCGTGCCCTGATTGGCCTCTTCGACAAGCCCCTTTTTCTGGAACGCGGCCCCGGTAAAAGCGCCCTTTACATGGCCGAATAACTCGCTTTCAATCAGGTTCTCGGGAATGGCGCCGCAATTGACCGCCACAAAAGGGCCGTCGGCCCGTCTGCTTTTCATGTGGATATACCGCGCAAAGACCTCCTTGCCCGTGCCGCTTTCCCCGCTTACCAGCACCGTGCTGTTGGTTTGGGCCACTTTGTCGGCCATGCCAATGGCACGCATCATCTTATCATCGTCTCCGACAAGGTCCCGCATAAGCCGGGTCTGCGACTCGAGGTACTTGAGGTCTTTTTCCTGGCGGATGGTGATTTTTTCAATGACCAGCGTTACATCATCGGCATGCACGGGTTTGACCAGATAGAGATAGGCGCCGTGCCGTACCGCGCGCGTCGCCAGTTCAATGTCGTCGATAGTGGTGAGCACCACGATCTCGCACCCCGCCATGTTCACCTTGATGTAACTGATGAGGTCGAGTTCATTCTCGCATGTCTCGGTAATATTAATGATGACAATGCTGATTTGTCCGCGTCCCAGGATCTTGAGCGCGTCAGCGGCGTTGGTCGCGTCGAGAAACGTGTAGCCCTCGTGGTGGATATTGTTGACGATTTCCTCACGGATGGTGCGGTCCGGATCGACTATGAGTATCTTTTTCGTTTCCATATCAGCTGAAGAATTTCTTCGCCTTTCGTAAAAAACCCGCGCCCTCGCCGCTGGCCTTTGTCTGATTGATCTCTTTTAGCTTCCGATAGAGATCGCGCTCTTCGGACGAAAGCCTTTTAGGCGTGCCCACGTGGATTTTGACCAATATATCGCCACGGTACCGGTTGTTGTTCACCTCAGGCAGGCCTTTTTCGCGCATGCGCAGGACCGACTCTGATTCCGTGCCAGCGGCAATGGTGAGTTTAATCTTGCCGTCCAGTGTGTCGAGGACAATTTCGTCACCAAGCGCCGCCTGGGGCATTGAAATTTCGAGTTCGCAGACAAGGTCCTGACCATGACGTTCAAAAAATTCGTGCGGTATCTCCTCGATAATCACGATAAGATCGCCCGCCTGCCCGCCGCGCGCTCCCGCATCCCCCTGTCCGCGGAGCGGAATATAGTTTCCCTCTGCAACGCCCGCTGGAATTTTAACGGAAATAGTGGATTCAGTACGCAACAGGCCATCGCCGCCGCATTCGCTGCATTTATTGGAAATGACTTCTCCGGTTCCATTACATGCGGAACAAGCCCCAACGTTCACCATCTGTCCAAAAAGGGACTGTGTGACCCGACGGACCTGGCCCGATCCACCGCAGGTAGAACAGGTGCGCGCACCGCTGCCTCCCTTGCCTCCGCAATGGGAGCAATGCTCACGCTTCTTGTATTTTATTTTTTTGCTGGTACCGGTGTTTATTTCCTCAAGCGTCAGATGGACAGTTACCTGCAGGTCGCTCCCGCGGTTTGACCCGCCTCCCCTGCCTCCTCGCCTGCGCGATCCGCCGAAAAAGTCGGAGAAAAAGGAATCGCCGCCAAAATCGTTCATAAAAGCGCGCAAAGCGTCTGAAATATCAAACCCATCGGCCCCGCCCGCAAAACCTCCGCCCCAGCCGCCATGGCCCGCGCCAAACGCGGCATGGCCAAACTGGTCATACTTTTTGCGCTTGTCAGGGTCTTTGAGCACTTCGTAGGCTTCGGTGGCTTCCTTAAAACGCTCTTCAGCGCTTTTATCACCCTTGTTTTTGTCAGGGTGATATTTTATCGCCAGCTTGCGGTAGGCGTTCTTGATGCTCTCTGTGTCGGCATCTTTGCCAACACCGAGAACTTCGTAGTAATCGCGTTTCTCAGCCATTACTTATCGTCCATTACTTCAAAATCAGCATCGACCGCGCCATCCTTCTTTTTCCCGTCCTTTTTTGGCTCGTCCTGCTGGGGGGCTTCCTGGCCTGCCTGCGCATCCGGGCCGGGTTGAGGCCCTGACTGTGCGCCCTGGGCATGTTTGTACATCTCTTCAGCTATTTTATGCGATGCCTGGGTAAGCTCCTCTACTGCCGTGTTAATAACGGCAGGATCTTCGCCCTTCACCGCCTCTTTGACCTTGGCAACAGCCTCTTCAATTTTCTTACGGTCGCCTTCTGAGACCTTGTCGCCCAGTTCCTTGAGGGACTTCTCTGTCGCATAGACAAGCTGTTCAGCCTTGTTCTTCGCGTCGATCTTTTCCCTGGCCTTTTTGTCCTCTGAGGCGTGCGCCTCAGCGTCTTTGACCATGCGCTGAATTTCAGCCTCGGAAAGACCTGACGACGATTCGATTCGTATTTTCTGTTCCTTGCCCGAGGCGAGGTCCTTTGCCGATACATTGACAATACCGTTTGCGTCAATATCAAAGGTGACCTCGATCTGCGGCACCCCGCGCGGCGCAGGCGGAATACCCAGGAGGTCGAACCGGCCCAATGTCCGGTTGTAGACCGCCATTTCGCGTTCGCCCTGGAGCACATGGATTGAAACCGCGTTCTGATTGTCCTCAGCGGTGGAGAAGACCTGGCTCTTTTTCGTGGGAATAGTTGTCCCCTTGTCAATTAGTTTGGTCATGACGCCGCCAAGTGTCTCAATACCCAGAGAAAGAGGCGTAATGTCGAGAAGCAACACATCTTTCACAGCATCGTCGCCGCTCAGAATACCGCCCTGGATGGCCGCGCCCACGGCAACCACTTCGTCCGGGTTGACGCTCTTGTTGGGCTCTTTCTGGAACAACTCCTTCACCTTTTCCTGGATGCATGGCACGCGGGTAGAGCCACCCACCAAAAGAACCTCTGAGATATCAGACACTGAAACACCCGCGTCTTTTATTGCCTGCTTGCAGGGGCCAACAGACCGTTCGACTAGGTGCGCAATGAGTTGCTCGAATTTCGCCCGTGTAAGCCCGATATCAAGATGCTTTGGCCCGCTTGCATCGGCAGTGATAAAGGGCAGGTTGATGGTTGTTTGCATGGTTGAGGAGAGTTCGATTTTCGCGCGTTCTGCAGCCTCCTTGAGGCGCTGGAGCGCTATGCGGTCCTTGCGCAGGTCTATACCCTCGGTCTTCTGGAATTCCTGAGCAAGAAAATCTATGACAACCTGGTCAATATCATCGCCGCCCAGATGCGTATCGCCATTGGTCGATTTGACTTCAAAAACGCCCTCTCCGATCTCAAGAACGGAGATGTCAAACGTACCGCCGCCAAAATCGTAGACAGCTACAATTTCATTCTTCTTTTTCTTGTCAAGACCATAGGCAAGCGCCGCGGCCGTGGGTTCGTTCACGATGCGAAGCACTTCGAGCCCGGCTATACGGCCAGCGTCCTTGGTTGCCTGACGCTGAGCATCGTTAAAATATGCCGGAACCGTTACGACAGCCTGCTTGACCTCTTCGCCAAGGTAATCCTCAGCGGTCTTCTTCATTTTCTGAAGGATCATTGCTGAAATTTCAGGCGGGGTGTATTCCTTGCCTCCTGTCCCGACTTTGACCAGTTCGTTGGGACCGCCAACGATTTTATATGGCACCAGTTTTTCTTCAGAAGCAACCTCGTTGTGGCGACGACCCATAAAACGTTTGATTGAATAGACTGTATTTTCCGGATTGGTGACTGCCTGTCGTTTTGCGGTTTGGCCAACGAGGATTTCGCCGTTTTTTGCAAAACCAACTACCGAAGGGGTAGTTCGACTTCCTTCTGAGTTTGCGATAACAACAGGTTTGCCGCCTTCCATGATGGCTACACACGAATTCGTGGTGCCAAGGTCGATTCCAATTACTTTTGCCATATTTTCTCCTTTTTAATTATTACATACTAAAATTCAAACAATAATATGCAAAGATAATACCATCATGCATATCTTTATATTTGATAATGAAAAATAGATTATTTGGAGGAGTGAAGAAAACTAATTGTTTCCTTTTGAAACAACTACTTTTGCATATTGAAGCACTTTAGTATTAAGGACATAGCCCTTTTGGAGCACCCGGACAATATGGTGTTCGGGTATGTCGGCCGAAGCTTCCTGCATTACAGCCTCGTGTTTCTCAGGATTGAACTCATCGCCTATTGGATTATCTTCCTTGAGGCCTGCCTGGCGCAAAATATCGAAAAACTGATTGTAGATCATCTCAACGCCCTTGAAAAGCTTTTCAGTTTCAGGCGTATTGTGGTCAGGATGTATTGCGCGCTCAAAATTCTCCAGTACCGGGAGGATATTCGAGACTATTTCCTCGTTTGCCGTGGAAATAAGATTCACTGTCTCACGTGCAGTCCGTTTCTTGTAGTTATCGAACTCGGCAAGCAGCCGTAAACGCGCGTCTTTAAGCCCCTGGTTATCTTCCTTGAGCTTCTCGATCTCCTCGGCAAGCTCCTGCTCTTTGGTCTTCTTCTCAGGCTCAGCATGTACTTCAGACTCGACTTGATCCTTGGTTTCTGCCTCAATCTTAACCTCAGCCTCAACCTTTTCTTTTTTTATATCTTCCATAGGTGTGTCCCTGTTAATGTACGAATCTATCTGTTAAAAACCGCGCGGTATAATCGACCAGTGAAATAAGCCGTTCGTATTGCATGCGCGGCGGCCCCATAATGCCCAAAGTTCCTTTAATACCGCTAATACCGCCAATGGAATAATTCGCTGTAACAATACTGTATTGTTCGAGATTGTCTTCTGTATTTTCTTCTCCGATAGTAATATACACGCCATCTTTCATGCGTTTCTCTAGGGGGGAAACAAGGAGTTCTTTTCTTTCAAGAAGCCCGATTACCGAACCAACCCTCTCCAGCGTGGAAAACTCGGGTTGAGAGACAATATTTGAAGTACCTTCGACATGGATGATTTTTTTATCAGGAAAATCAAAAAGGTCGCGCGCATTGTCGACAAAGAGCCGTACAGCGGAAATAGTCTTGGAATCTTCAGTGCGTACAATCTCTTCGAGCCGTTCCTTGATTTCAGAGAGCTGCTTCCCCTCAAGCCGTTCATTGATAAAAGCGCAGGCCCTCTCAAGTTCCTTTTCATCGTAAACGGATTTTATTTCGCAAGTGACCGTATTCACCAACCCGGATTCGATTGCCAGCACAAGCAGAATGTTTTTTTCTGAAAGCGGCACAATATCGAGTTTTTTAAAAACACCTTTGTAGAAACGCGGGGCAAGCACCAATCCCAATTCGGCGGACATGGACGAAAGAAGCTTGGCTGTTGCTGAGGTTATTTCCTCAACGCTGCTCACCAAACTGCTGCAGGTCCCATCCACTTCACCCTGCTCCTTGGTAGAAAGCCCGGCTATCTCTATTAAGTAATCAACATAATATCGATAGCCCCTGTTCGTTGGTATGCGACCTGCTGAGGTGTGGGGTTGGGAAACATACCCCTTTTCTTCAAGGTCTGTGATAATATTCCTGATTGAAGCCGGACTGAGCATAAGCCCGCTCTTGCGTGAGACCGTGCGCGAGCTGGTAGGTTCGGCTGAAGATATATAATCGCGAACCAATGTCTGAAGCACGCAGGATTCGCGGTCATTGAGCTTTTCTGTTTCCATGAATGCCCAGGATTGAAAGAAAGGGTTCCCGCGGATTTTGGCCCTGCGGGAACCCGATATTGACTGTTTCCGGGGCCGGCTTACATCATGCCGCCGCCCATGCCGCCCATGCCACCCATGCCGCCGCCCATACCAGCACCGGCGTGAGAATGGTCCTTCTCTTCCTTCTTTTCGACTACCAGCGCCTCGGTGGTGAGGAGCAGGCCTGCGATTGAAGCTGCATTGAGAAGGGCCGCTTTGGTGACTTTGGTGGGATCAATGACACCTGATGCGATGAGATTTTCGTACTTGTTGGTCTGGGCATTGTATCCATAGTCATCTTTGCCCTTGGTTACTTCCTGGACCACAACACTTCCTTCCATGCCCGCGTTCGCGGCAATCTGACGAAGAGGTTCGGGAAGAGCCCTGCGGATAATATCAACACCAACAGCTTCATCGCCGCTCAGTTTGAGGGAATCGAGGCTCTTGGTTGCGCGGATAAGAGCAACGCCGCCGCCAGCTACTATGCCTTCTTCAGCAGCTGCGCGCGTAGCATGAAGCGCGTCTTCAACACGGGCCTTCTTTTCCTTCATCTCAGTTTCGGTCGCAGCGCCCACGTGAATGACTGCCACACCGCCAGCCAGCTTGGCCAGACGTTCCTGGAGTTTCTCGCGGTCGTAATCCGAAGTGGTCTCATCGACCTGCTTGCGAATATTGGCAATGCGGGCCTTGATGTCGCCGCTCTTGCCCGCGCCTTCGATGATGGTGGTGTTTTCCTTGTCAATAACAATGCGTTTTGCGCGGCCAAGGTCGTCGAGTGTGGTGTTTTCGAGCTTGAAGCCGATTTCGTCGGAAATAACGCGGCCATTGGTGAGTGTAGCAATGTCTTCGAGCATGGCTTTGCGGCGATCGCCGAAACCAGGCGCTTTGACAGCCGCGACTTTGAGCGTTCCGCGGAGTTTGTTCACCACGAGCGTTGCAAGGGCTTCGCCTTCAACTTCTTCGGCAATGATGAGGAGCTGCTTTCCAGCCTGGGCTGTTTTTTCGAGAATGGGCAGCAGGTCTTTCATGGCGCTGATCTTTTTATCATGGATGAGAATAGCAGCGTCTTCGAGAACCGCTTCCATTTCATCGGGATTGGTGACAAAATAGGGCGAAATATAGCCGCGGTCGAACTGCATGCCTTCGACAACGTCGAGGGTAGTGTCGGTTGACTTGGCTTCTTCAACTGTGATGACACCATCTTTGCCGACCTTTTCCATGGCATCGGCAATGAGCGTGCCAATGGTCTCGTCGCTGTTGGCGGAAATAGTGCCAACCTGGGCGATCTCGTTTTTGCCCGAGATCTTTTTGCTCATTTTATCGAGCTCTTTGAGGAGCACTTCAACTGCTTTATCGATGCCGCGCTTGAGGCTCATGGGATTTGCGCCAGCTGTGACGTTCTTGAAGCCTTCCTGCACGATCTTCTGGGCAAGCACGGTCGCGGTTGTGGTACCGTCGCCCGCAATATCAGATGTCTTGCTGGCAACTTCCTTGGTCAGCTGGGCACCCATGTTTTCGTATGGGTCCTGAAGTTCAATTTCCTTGGCAACGGTTACGCCGTCTTTGGTGATTGTGGGTGAACCAAATGATTTGTCGAGAACAACATTGCGGCCCTTGGGACCGAGTGTTACTTTTACCGCGTTTGCAAGCTGGTCAACACCGCGCTTAAGAGCTTCGCGTGCCTCAGCATCATATTTCAGAATCTTTGCCATACATTTATCTCCTTGATTTATTATGTTTTATGGTTTTTGATTAAATCTTAGCGAGAACATCGCTCTCGCGCAGGATCAGATACTCTTTTCCTTCGACTGTGATTTCGGTGCCGGAATATTTTCCATAGAGCACCTTGTCGCCAACCTTGAGTTCCATTTCGATCTTTTTGCCGTCTTCGAATTTTCCCGGACCAACAGCAACGATTTCGCCTTCCTGGGGCTTTTCCTTGGCATTGTCGGGAATGATAATGCCACCGGCAGTTTTGCTCTCTGCCTCAAGCGCTTTCACGACCACTCGGTCTGCTAACGGTTTCACCTTCATCTAAACCTCCTGATTTTTGGTTAAGGTATTGGTTTGAGTGTTTGTTTTTCCTTTTTCCTGCTAGCACTCCTATTGTTGGAGTGCTAACAGGGTATAAATTATAACAAAAATCGAATCAAAAGTCAATAGGGATTTTGAAAAATATTCCAGCGAGATTAAATGAATGGAAATAATGTATAGATGGAGTTAGCTACCGACAATCTCATTCAGGCCATCAATTATCTGTTCTAAGATAGGATCTGAGACGTGACCAAGCTTGCTTCCGAGCCTTTCTAAAGAAAGGGTCCTGACTTGGCTAATCTTGACCCATGACTCCTTGGGTAATTCTTTCTTTCCCAGATGAAAGGTAAGCGGAAACCCGGCCCTTTGGGCCTGGCTGGTAATTGCAAGCGCGATGACAGTACCGGATCGTTCGTTAAAAACGTCTTGACTGATTACAATAACTGGTCGATGGCCAGCCTGTTCGCTTCCCCTGACAGGATTCAGATCTGCCCAATAAATATCGCCCCTTAATATTTTTCCCATTCCACTCCCTCTGCCCCAAGACTTTCCTCGGCAAGGTCTTTTTCTTCCTTTGGATCCAGTTTTTCACACTCCATGGCAAGCCGTGACTTGTCTATTTTTGCCAATTTCTCACCCAATGCATCCTGAATGGCTCTGGAACGGCTAGGAAAGAGATGTTGGGCAACAAGTCGGTCAAGCTTCTTTAATATGCTTGAATCCAATGATATAGCGAGTTTTGCAACTGACATACACACCTCCGGTATGACTATAGTAATACTATAATAAATTTTCGATCATTTGTCAATACCTATTTCACTGAAAACGAACGCGTAATCCCTGCTTAAAAGATCGCTGAATTACCCGGAAAAAAAACATCCCTCCCCTGACCAGCTCAGAGATGAAACCTTTAGTTTTATTAATGCCTCTGTTATATCAACAGACTCCTTCGGGGAGAGGTCAGCACTGGAACAGATGCGTTAAATTCTGCTCCCCAGCGAATCAATAATGTATTTTTTCTGGTAACCATGCACCCCATTCTCTTCCTATGCAGCGACAGCGAAATCAAGGGCGGCGGCCAGGTAAGCCTGCTCGAACTTGTGAAAAGAATTGACCGTTCAAAATACCTCCCTCGCGCAATCGTAGGCGCTCATGGCCCCCTGTTCGACGCCTTTGTAAAAGAACAAGTATCTGTCGAAGCCATGGCCCTGCCGCGCATTGCGCCATTTCCCGGTCCTGGCGCGGTTCTGGCGCTGCGGAAGATCGTTCGCTTTATTCGTTCGAATGCGATACAATTGGTCCATTCAAACGACAGCAGGGCCCATGCGTACGCGGGACTCGCATGCTTGTTTACCAAAACACCCACGCTGTTCCACTACAGGGTTTCGTATAAAGACGGCCTGTTTGACACGCTTCTACCCCTGCTCTGTAAAAAGATAATCGCGGTCTCAAACGCAACAGCCGCCCGTTTTCCCCGCTGGTTCAAAGACAAAACCACCGTGATATATAACAGTGTTGACACTGACCGTTTCTCTCCTGGAGAAAAACCAGTACCCAACCCCTATGCAAAAGGCAATGGGCCAATAATAGGCAGCGTTGGGCGGTTTGGGGCTGAAAAGGGCTTTGCCCTTCTGGTACGCGCTGTGGCGCTGCTCAGGAAGGATTTCCCGGATATTTCCCTCACGCTTGTAGGAAGCGGCCAGCCCCATGAAAAAGCAGCGCTTGAAGAGACTATCCGGACGCTCTCCATGCAGGACCAGGTGCTCTGCATTGACCAATGCGCTGCCATGCCCGATTTCATGCGCGCACTGGATGCCTATGCCCTGCTATCTGAAAACGAAGGTCTAAACCGTTCCATTCTTGAAGCCATGGCATGCGGCAGGTCTGTTGTGGCCACGCGCGTGGGTGGAACGCCTGAAATAATAACAGGCCCATCCATGGGCTTTATGGTCCAACCTGGCGACCCGGTGTCAGCGGCAAACGGGCTGAAAACGATTTTAGAAGACCCTGAAACCCGTAAAGCCATGGAAATAAATGCGCGCGCCAGGATCATTGAAGCTTTTACGATTCAAGAGCAGGTACGCCGTATGGAAGAGGAATTTGATACGCTACTGAAGTCCTGATTCTACCTCGACAAAACGGATAAACGCGCTGGCAAATTTACCCTTTATGAATATGTCGGCCTGCCCTCTTCCCTGCGCCGCCAGGTCAGCGGCCAGTTCAGGATTGGACAATATCTGTTCCATTGCCCCGGCCATTGACGCTGGTTGCAAGGCATCGCAATAAAGCACCGCATTCCCGCCTACTTCCGGAAGCGAGGCAGCCCTGCTTGAACACACGGGAACACCGTAGTACATTGCCTCAAGGAGCGGATACCCAAACCCTTCGTAGAGCGAAGGCATGACAAAAAGGTCTGCGTTTCTATAGATAGCGGGAAGGTCGTTCTGCCGCACAAAGCCCGTGATCACCACAGGCTGGCTGCTTTCACTTGCCTGCTTGCGGAGCAATGGCTCGCATTGGCCCTCTCCGCCTGCCAGCACAAGCGAATGGGGGTATTTCCCTTTGTTCTTGAGCATTCGGAAGGCCTCAAGAAGGGTTGTCACATTCTTGTGGGTCTTAAAATTACCTGTGTATAAAACATACGGCTTTTTAATGCCATAGCTATCCAGGCAATCTGACGCAACACGGCCAACCCCGGCCTTGTCGGGCGCCAGGTCGAGAGGGACCACCGCGGCCTTTTCCGCTACCCTGCCAAAGAGCCTGCTGACTTCGCCAAGGGTGAACTTTGAATCACATGTTATCCAATCCGATTGTCTGAAATACAAACGGCACATGAGCGCATAGAGCGCGGCGCGGACATATCCCCTCTCGCGCCGGTATTCATCGAGGGTCAGTTCCATGATGTCGTGGACAGTTGAGACAACTGTACAACCGGTAAAAAGCGGCACTTTGCAATATGGGGAATAAAAGAAATTGACCTTGTATTTTGCCAGAAGGCGGGGCAGAAAAACCTGGTCCGAGAACATGGCTGGTCCGTTGGGAAGCGCGACATACGCTATCGTCCTGCCGAGGGGGACCCTATCGCACCCAGGACCAATGAAAAGTATGATGCGCCAGGAAGGCCGCTGGGCAGCGAGGGTTTCCACAAAGGCCTCCACGTGCCTGCGGATTCCTGTCTGGCGTCCTGTGATGAATTCGCGTGCGTCTATGCCTATGACCATTTTTTATTGGCTATCCGTTCTTTCTATAAAATAAATTATCCATAAGCAAAAACCGATGAAAAACAGGCTCCGCACCGCCCATATCATTACCCGTCTCGACCGCGGCGGTTCAACCGACAACACACTTTATTCCGCGCTTTTTGCGGACAAGGCCGCCTTCGAGGTCTTTGTGGTATCAGGCCCCACAGACCATCCTGAAGGCGCCATCCAGAAACGCGCGCGCGCCGAAGGGGTCATTTTTCTCACTATAAATGCCATGGGCCGTGAAATAAACCCCATACGCGATATTCTGGCGTGCATTAAGCTCTTTTCCTTCATTAAAAAACACCGGATAAAGATCGTCCACACCCATACCTCAAAGGCCGGTATTGTGGGACGAATCGCGGCTTTTTTTGCCTATGTGCCTGCCATAGTCCACACGCCCCATGGCCATGTTTTCTGGGGATACTACTCCCCTGCATTCACACGTCTTTTCATGATTACTGAGAAAATATGCGGCTGGCTTGGCCATTCGCTTGTGGCGCTTACGCAGGCCGAGAAAGACGATTATGTCCGGCTGAAAGTGGAACAGGAGAAAAAAATCACCATTGCACCAAGCGGTCTCGAACTTTCTCTCTATCGAAAGACCGAAGGCGCTCAGGCCCGCGCAACCCTGGGTATTGCGCACAACGCTTTTGTCATAGGCACTGTGGCACGCTTCGAGAAAATAAAAAACCATGCGACGCTCCTGAAGGCGGCAACACTCCTATGCGATAGAAAAATCGATTTTATCTGGGTCTTTGTAGGCGACGGCGTACTTCTTCCAGGGTTCAAAAAAGAGGCGCAGGAGGCCGGACTTCTGCAACATATGATTTTCACCGGCTGGCGCGATGACATTCCAGCCATTCTTCCGGCCTTTGATATCTTCGTCCTTGCCTCACTCAACGAAGGCATGGGACGGGTCTTTGTCGAGGCCCAGGCATGCGGCCTGCCTGTGGTGGGTTCTGATGTCTGCGGCATCGCAAATGTGGTTAAAAACAATAAAACAGGCATTCTTGTTAAACCCGACGACAGCGCCTCCATTGCCGAGACCATTGGGAAACTGCACGCTGATCCTGAGTTGAGAAAGACCATGGGATCAGAGGCGCTTGCGGCAATAGCCGAGGAATACAACGTCCATGCAATGGTGCACGGTCTGGAAACATTGTATCGCGATCTTCTCATGAAAAAGATGTTTGAAGAGTGAAGGTAATAATACCATGGTTAACAATAGAATAGATTTGCATTGACAAACACCACACAAAAGAGTATATTATTTTTGAAATGTTAACCGCTTAACAGTGGGACCTAAATACAGTTTTACGCGAAGGAGAGACCACGTGATAATTTTAAGACTAACACAAATAATAACCATTTTAGTTTCCATCTCCTGCTTTACCCAGGTTGACTGGACCATTAAAGTCTCTGGCGCAACAGACCTCATTTACCCTATCGTTTATGGTGATAGTCAGTATGTGGCTGTGGGCCATTACAATTGTGACGAAATAACAATATGGGGGCTATCGTGAATAATAAGAAAATGGCCCAACTAAGAGAGCTATTAACACTAATCAGTATTATGTTCTCATTCAATATCCTAATAATGTGCACCAGAGGCGTAAACCCAAAGCCCGTATCAAGTGAAGACATCAATTATAAACTTATCGCGAATGGCGTTTGGATGGCATCCGAATATAACTCTACTAGCCACGATTCTGAAAAAGTAGGTTTGCCCAATATAATGATTAGCCCCTATTATATTTTTGCCTGTCCTGCAGATGATGATAGTATTAAAGTAGCTTGGTCGAATAGGATTGCATGTGACATATATAGAACCTATTTGGATGGCGATGGAAATATTTACTTCAATACGATTAACGATAAAGTAACAAATGACTCTCTTGACGGAGATACGATATCTGTTCATGTTAAATTCTATGCAGACAGTACGGCAATATCTTATTTCGTATATAAAGATAGCTCGTACATATATCATATGAGTAAAACAAATAAAGACGCTTCAATCTTTTGTTTTTAAAAGAAGGGGGTAGCATGTTTAAATTCAATCACCAACTAATTGGATTATTCATTTTAGTTTCTATATGGCACACATACCCTTACTTCGATAAGACATATTCAATAAATGACTTGAAAAACAAAAGTGATTTGATCTGTTATGGCGTTGTAGATTCAATCTACTACACAGAAGACATAAACAGTAAACTGCCATTCACATTTATTGATATTAAGATTACGAAAATACTGAAAGGTCAAAACATGAAGACTGTATTAGTTAGGGAACTTGGAGGTTTTAGTAATAAGGTAGGCAACGTTTTTCCCTCGGGTTCGCCAATCTATAAAATTGGCGAAGAGGTATTCGTATTCCTAAGAAAGAATAAAATTCATGATTTTTATTATACCTGTGCCAACAAACAAGGCAAATATATTATTAAAAATGAAAACGGGATTAAAAAGGTATATAATAAAATACCAATAAATGGAAATGAAGTTATTAACAATTCCAAAAGCCTTGACGCTATGATTGATTCTATTAAAGCTATTATGAACTGAAGGAGAAAGCTATGTATTCAATATTACCATTTATTTGTTTAACAATCATATTCCTGGAGTGCTCTTTTTCTTTTAACGTCTCTGGCATTACCTCGAGTGGGGCTAGCTATTATTTGGATGAATATTTAAATCCTACAGATAGAAATGATCCGGATATCACCTATTTGTTTTATCCTTTTATGAACTATATCCAGATATATGTAGAGGATGATGGGTCTCGATCCTTGACTACGACTGACATTCAAAACGTAACGCAACTTGCCTGTGCTGAGTGGGCAACTACTGGCTATTTTAATTTCTGGGATGTTATCATACAAAACGTTGATCCAATCGTATCTTCGGGTACCGACAGACAATTAACAATTGCTTTTGATGCAGATGGATATATTGATGGTCAAGAATTACCTATCGCAGAAACGTTCCCAAACTTTAATACCATGTGGATGTCAAAAGGACAATTATACTGTGATATTATTTTAAACGACACCTATACGTTCTCTTTAACAACCATGAATCAAGCTGCCAATATTATTGATTATCAAAGTGTTATAACGCATGAACTCGGGCATCTATTAGGAGCTGGACACTCAGATATAAACCAGAATGATGTTTCGAATTTTTCTGATTTGCCTACTATGGCAGATCCCGGAGAGCCAGAAAATACCTCTATGCGAACGACTACAATTGCCCGTACGATTAGTGCCGATGATATCAACTGTATGAGGTTTCTGTATGGAAAATTATACGTACCCAAAATGTATGCCTCGCTATATAATGCGGCACAGGCTGCCATAGGAGTTCAAGATATCTATGCTTCTGAAAATGTAGTACTGGATGCAGGTAATCTTATTCTAACAGACAACGTAAATGTTACTATTGAGGACAATCTTGCCATTGACTTGGATATATTTTACCTTAAATGTGGTCTCAATGGCACAATTACATTTAGGAAATAATGTTAATATAAGCACTTATTATGGAAATAATACAGGTCAAAGTGTTTATGTTTTTACAAAAAGTAATCAAAATAAAATAAAAGGAATATACCAAGATATCGATCAGGCAATTACGAATATTCGAAATGATGAAGCGATAGAATTATCTGTCCCACGTATGTTTAGTACTATTGATGATGCGGTGGTATATATTACCTCAAATAGTTACGCGAACTGCAATTTTTTAGTTTCGGTAAAACAGGGTACCTATACCATAGGGGGTCAATATAGGATAGAACCAAATCATGCAAAAAGTGTAAAGATTGATATTGAAGATGGTTCTAGAATAGAATTTGAAGAGCATAGCTATTTAATATTAAACACCCCAAACAGCGAGATATTCCCAAAAAATGATGTTATACTTGTCAAAAATGAAAATTCTAGTCAACCGATAATAAAAGTGATAAATAAAGAAAGGCCTAGCGAGGTTGTTCCTTCGATTAAGAGCATTATTGGATTGTTTGATGATTTGAACATTGCATTTGCGGGGTTCTCGGCTAAGGCGGGGCGTGAGATAAGTTTACAGGCTGGAGAGTACCCACTGGCGAACAATCCACCATTCCTAAAGGATGTCTCGATATCTGGTGTTTTGGGCCAAACATATACCACAAGTTCAGTAATCCAATTTGGACCAGACGTATCTTTTCCTGTAGAATTCTCCAATACAGAAGGTGCAGTAATACAAAATATTATTTTTACTTTTAATCGGGACGTAAATATTCCCGATGCCGCTTTTCTTGGATTCGGATCAGAGTCCCAACCGGTAATTGCAAATACGGCTTTCCGAAATTGTATTTTCGTGAATGTTAATTCAAAACCAGGCCAACGTAAGATGGGGACAGCCCTTCGGGTTGGATATGCATCCGGAAACTTTTCTATACAAAACTGTTTGTTCAAGAATTTTAATACTGCATTGAGGTTTGATTCTCCATCTAGTGCTACATGTGCCCCTGTAATTTCTGGAACAATATTCGATGGAAACGTTGTTGGTGTCCGATGCCCTGAGGGTCTAAATTTATTTACCAGGACCAGCTATAACGATTTTTTCAACAACAACATATGCTTAAAGATAGGAGATGGCGAATCATACACCACTATTACCGCAGTCAATAGCGTTTCGGCCGGTAATAATATATCATCTGATCCTCAATATATTGATGCCAGCCTACTGTCTTTCCGATTGAGTACGGGAAGCGTCTTAATTGATGCTATGCCAGGTCTGGTTGACATAGGGCCATATGATCATTTGCTAATATATTCAGTTGTGTTTATCGTCAAAAAAGCGATATCGTCTGTCAGCGACTTTTTAAAAAGGACCCTTGGTATTTTCGGCAGTGGTGGATACGTTGAATTTACAGATCAGTCGGCAGTCAATAATTCTTTTACAGCAAACACTTTCAATCCTGATGAAGCTGAAATATCCACAAAAATAGGTGAAGGATTGGAACCCATTATTGAAGTAAAAATATCCCCATATTTTCATATTGAGAGAATCGAAACAAGTATTGAGAACCAATCTATTTTTACTGATCCGGGTATATCACCAGACAAAGTAATAAGCACATTCTTTTTTAATGGAAAAGAACTACCTGATTTACAAATTAAGTATTCAGACATTCCTGTTTATAATACAACCTCAGAGATTAAAATTGGCCATCCAGACCAAACACCTCCAAATGCGCCGATTAATTTCCAAGCGGGAATTCAAAACAACGCAATTTTGTTAGGTTGGGACATTAGTCCTGAAGAAGATATTATGCGATATAAGGTTTTTAAATCGAGTGTTTCTCCAATTGATTTATTTCCTGAATACCAGATTGCATCGGTAGATAGAAATACAAATACATTTTCAGACGGAAGTGGTGTTTCGGGATGCTTTGCAATTGTGGCATACGATTCTTCGGGCAATCAGTCTGCCGCAACAGAAACCATTGGGTTGGTAAACACTACGTTTTCATCAATCGGGAGCGCTGGTTCTTATTCTACTGGTACAATCTCAGTTAGCCATAACTCTTTTACAGTTTTTGGGAATGGAACTGCATGGAGTAGTGCTAATAGGGGGAAAGGGGATATTATTGTTATTAATGGAACAAGCTATTCAATCTTTAAAGTAGAATCAAATGAAAGGCTTTTTCTCGCCACAAATTATTCAGGACAGTCGATTTCCAATAATTTATATACTATAAATCGTAAATACTCCACCTTACAAGCATGGGCAAGCACGCATAGAGACCTTGTTGCAGCCCAACAAAGCGAAGTTGCCGTACTGTACAACGACGGCGTTGAATTCACCGTCAACTGGCAATCTCACATAGACGACGGCTGGAAGACCGATTCCCTGTACAGACTTACCATAACAGCCAATGAAAGAAACCGTCAAAAAGGCAGGGAAAACACCGGCGTAGTAATAAACTGCCAGGGAAGCGTATGGAACCTCTACAAAGGCTGGACCACGTTAGAGAACGTAGAGGTCAAGAATTCATCAAACTGTGGTCTTTATCTTGCCGGCACGCACAATATTGTCCGTAACTGCCTGTTCCACAATGGCACCCAATACGGTATCCATGTTTATTATGATGCCCGCTACGACAGCGTGTACAATAACATTGTTTATGGGTTTGATTCCACAGGCATAAGCATAGCCTCAAACCAATGGAACCTTATTGCCAACAATACGGTATACGGATGCAATGAAGGCATCAGGTGCAGCCATGGAAATTATGCCTATAACAACATGTTTGTGGTGAACAACATCAGCGTGAAAAACAGCGTTGATTACAAGGAAGTTCCAGGATCAATAGGGTTCAATGCCAATGATAGCAACAACATTGCAGGCGATGGCTCGCTTGTGACTGTTGGCGCAGGGCCAAACAGCAAGAACAATATCACTGCAAACCAAATAGCGTTTGTTGATACTGCCACTGCAACCAAAGACCTGCACATCAAGTATTCAAGTGTTGCTATCAATACAGGCGCAGACCTGAGCAGCCTGTTCAGGAAAGACATGGACGATACCCTGCGGCCCCAGAGTAATGCATGGGACATAGGCGCAGACGAGTTTTCCGGCGAGATTCCAGAACTTTCCCCAATTCGTTATGTATCAGTGGGTCCCAGGGCTGACTATTCCGAAGGAAGTATATCAGCGACATCTGGGGCAAAGGCTGTTACTGGTACAGGTACCCAGTGGCTTGATAACAACCGCGGACGAGGTGATAGTATTATCATCAATGGGCTTGGCAATACCATTGATTCTGTGACTTCAAACACTCGGATAGTACTCACCACTCCTGCTGGTGTAACATATTCAGGGAACAGCTATGCCATCAAGCGAAAATACCCCACCTTGCAGGCATGGGCAAGCACGCATAGAGACCTTGTTGCAGCTGACCTATGCGAAGCTGCATATTTGTTTAATGATAACGCTGAGTTTGTAGTCAACTGGCAGAGCCACATAGACGATGGCTGGCATACTGATTCTTTGCACAGACTGACCATAACTGCTGATGAAAGGAACCAACACAGGGGTAAAGAAAACACCGGTGTTGTGGTCAATTGCCAGGGCAGTGTATGGAACCTCTACAAAGGCTGGACCATCCTTGAGAACCTGGAGGTTAAGAATTCCAGCAACTATGGGTTATATCTTGCAGGCAGGAACAATGTGGTACGCAATTGCCTGTTCCATGGCGGCAGCAGCCATGGCATACATGTGTATTACGACGGCAAAAACGACAGCGTGTACAACAACATTGTGTATGGTTTTGATTCCGCAGGCATTGATATAGCTACCAACCAGTGGAACCTTATTGCGAACAATACCGCGTATGGCTGCCATGAGGGCATCCGTTGCAGCCATGGGAATTATGCCTGGAACAACATGTATGTTGTGAACAACATCAGCATGGGCAATGGGGCTGATTTCAGTGAGGTTCCAGGGTCAATAGGGTTTAACGAGAACGATACCAGCAATATCTGCGGCGATAACAGCCTCAATGTTATTGGCATTGGTTCAAAGAACCATTCTAGTATTACATATACACAGATCGCTTTTACAGACACTGCCACTGCCACACGGGATTTGCACATACAGGCTGGTAGTATTGCCCGCAATGCCGGAGCTGATTTAGGTTGTTATTTTGTGACCGATATTGATGGCGGTGTCCGTGTGCAGTGGGACATTGGGGCAGATGGCTATGGCATAGGCATGGCAAAGAGGGCCAGAGAGCAGCAGGCGCCAAAAGAAGAGTATCCCAAGGTATTTGCGTTGCACCAGAATATGCCAAACCCGTTTAACCCCACCACGATCATTCGGTACGATGTTCCCTTCAGGGAAAGTACTTCAAACAATTATTATACCCGTCTTGCCATTTATGATATCAAAGGCCAGTTAGTCAGAACGCTTCTGGATGAGAAAAAACGACCAGGCTATTATTCAATATTTTTTGATGGCACCTCAAATAACGGGAAATGCCTGGCTTCAGGAATTTATATTTATAGGTTCCAGTCTGGAAATTATATTAAAGAACGTAAAATGCTTTTGGTCAAATAATTGGGCAAGCTTATGCAAAAACAAAACATATTATTTTTATTAATCATTGCTTTCGTTTTACCACTTTTTGCCCGGACAATCAAGACCGGCGACGTGCTCGAGATCACCGTGCCGGGCAACGAGGCCCTGTCGCAGAAGGTGGTGGTGCGCGACGACGGCACTGTCGATTATCCCCTGCTTATGGACCGGAGCGTGGTCGACATGAGCGTGCAGGAACTCATGGACAAGCTCACCTTGGCCGTGGCAAAGGTAGATCCCCAGAACCTGGTGGTGGTAAGCCTCCTTTCCGAGTCAAAACTAAAGGTGCAGGTGCTGGGCCAGGTCATGAAACCCGGCATGGTACTCATCGATAAAGGCGCCTCGCTCCAAGAGGTCTTTGTCTCGGCAGCGGGTTTTACCCCGCAGGCCGACTTGCGATCTATCAAGCTCGTACGGCAGTCGGACGGCGCGACAACCGAGGAGATTGTTAATCTCGACCGCTTCCTTTCGGACGCGGACCTCTCCATCCTGCCCGATGTCCAGAACGGCGATGTGTATATTGTCCCCATGGCCAAAACATCGCGCAACGTGAAGGTCCTGGGCGCGGTCAATCAGCCCGGTTTCTATACGGCCTTTCCCAACGCCAACCTTTTCGATCTAATTCAAATGGCTGGCGGCCAGCAGAAAGACGCTGACCTTACTAAGGTGCGCCATATTACCACGTTCGAGGGGAAAAAGGCAGACACAATTATTGACCTGCGCAGCTTCTGGGACGAACTGGGCGACACGGAAAAAATCCCCCGGGTGCAGGAAGGCGACATGATCATTGTGTACAAGAAGACCCTTACCTGGTCCCAGTTCATGGACTATTTGCGGGACTTCGTGACGTTGGTCACCGTGGTCCTCCTGGTGCAGGCCTGGACAACAAACTAGGGGCGCACGGTCATGGAACACGCGGGAAAAACATTCAATCTTAAGGACTATGTCACCATTGTCCTGCGGCGCAAATGGAGTCTTCTTGTCATTGTGCTTGCGGTAGTGGCGCCGCTTATCTTCTACGTGCGCACCATGCCCGACACCTACTTCGCCCAATCCCAGTTGGTCATTGAGGACCTGCGCAATACCAACCCCATGACTCCGCAGATGCTGCGGCCTTCGCGTTCCTTTGATTTCTACCAGGGCATTTTCAACAGCCGTTCCTTTATCCAGGCGGTCCTGCAAAAAGTAGGCCGGGACACGCTGGCCAAGGCCGCGGGCGACACTGTCGAGGATAAGCTTGCGGCCTATATCGCCTCGTCCATCTCGCTGTCGCGCGGCGGGTTTGAATCGTTCATCGTCTTATCGGCACGGGCAAGCCACGCCGGCATGGCGTTCAATCTGGCCCAATCAGCGACCGAGATATTCAAGCTCAAATGCCGCGAAGTGGTGGCCGAAGAAGCGGAGAACACGGTTAAGGAGACTGAAAAACAGCTCGCTATTATCCGCGACAAGCTTGAGGAGGCCGAACACGCATATCGTCAATACCTCGACAAAACGGGCAATTCCTTCGACGGCGCCACAACCGAACTCAAGCTGCTCCAGGACAAATATTACGAGATACGGAGCGAATGGGCCTCCAAAGAAGCGATCTACGAGGCCAACCGCCAGTCCCTTGCCATGCTTGAGCGAAAGGTGGCGCCCGCCAACACGGATCCCAAAAACGCTGAGCAGTACAACAAAGCCAAGGAGGAACTGCGCAAAAAAGAAAAGGAGAAAAAGCGGCTCGAGTCCCTGGGCCTGGTCCTTGGCCCTTCATCGCCTATTAACCAGGACATTGACCAGCTCGAGAAAGAGGTGATGAGATACGGGGCAAAAGAGGAACGGCTCGACGCCAAGGTAGTGGGCCAGTGGCAGAAAATGCGCACCGTGGTCGCTGAAAACGAGATGGAGCTTGACCTGGTGAACAATAAAATGAAGGTCTACCAGCGCAAGATAGAACAGTACAAAAAGTCCCATCCGGACGAACTGGACCAGTCCCTCGAAGTCTCCCGCCTCGAACGGTCGCGCAAGGTATACGAGGACACCTATAATATATTGCTTGAACAAGTGGAAGTGGCCAAGATCAAAAAGGCGTCTGAAACCGGCGGGGTCACCGTGGTCGACGCGGTGTATTACCCCACGTCCGCTGTACCGCGCAAGGAGGCCATTTATTATGTCGTGGGAATCATGGTGGCACTCATGCTGGGCTTCGGGTACATCTTCCTGCGCGAGTTCCTTGATACCACGGTCAAATCCAACGACGACCTTGAGGCCTACAACATCCCCATCATAGGCACCATTCCCCACATAGACATCGCAAAGTCCGAAGAGATTGAAATCCGCAGGCGTAGCAGTTCGTCGTCCTCTAAAGAGGCTGTTACCACCTATCCCAAGGAACTCATCAATTTTTATAAGGACGAGTCCATTGTTGCCGAATCGTATCGTTCCCTGCGCACCAATCTTTTTTTTACCAGTCCCGATAACCCCCTGCACACGCTTATTGTCACGAGCTCGGGCCCCCACGAGGGCAAGTCGCTTACCGCAAGCAACCTTTGCCTTGCCTGCGCCCAGATGGGCAAGCGGACCCTGCTTATCGATTCAGACCTGCGCAGGCCCGTGGTGCACCACCTCTTCCAACAGCCGCGGGAAAATGGCTTCACCGACCTTTTCATCGGCAATAGCCTCAAGAGCGTTGTCAGGGAAACAGGACTCGACAATCTTCACGTTATTACCGCAGGCCGTTTCACGCCCAATCCCTCTGAACTCCTTGCCAGCAAGAAGATTGAGAAGCTCATCGGCGAACTGAAGCTGGAATACGACCTGATAGTCTTTGACACGCCGCCGGTCATGGCTGTCACTGACGCGCCCCTACTATCGACCAAAGTAGACGGTACGCTTCTTGTCGTCAAGTCCTATTCCACTGACCGGGTCATTCTTGAACGGGCCATCAATACCATCCAGAACGTGAATGCGAACATCCTGGGGTTTGTCCTCAACGACATCGACCTTTCCCATCGGTACGCGTCGTACGGGTATTACAAATATTACTATCACTACTACCGGTCAAAAAAGGACTAAAAAAGTCCGGGAGCGCCGGCATGTATTTTTTTCTCAAGCGTTGTATGGATATAGGGGGCGGTTTCGCGGGCTGTTGCCTGCTTGCGCTCGTGTTTGTGCCTGTCGCCTTGCTGATCAAATTCACCTCGCGCGGACCGGTCATTTTTTCCCAGGAACGTCTGACCAAGGGCGAACGTGTTTTCAGGTTTTTCAAGTTCCGCACCATGGCCATTGATCGCGAACTTACCGCTAACGAGCGCAACCGGATTAACGAAATGGGCGGGCCCATCTTTAAAAGCCGCCTCGACCCGCGCATCACGGCCGCGGGCAGGCTGCTACGCAAGTTCAGCATCGACGAATTGCCCCAGTTCTGGAACGTGTTTTGGGGAGATATGGCCCTAGTGGGGCCCCGGCCGCCCCTGGTGCATGAGGTCGAATCGTATGAGCCATGGATGCGCCGTCGTCTGACAGTACGCGCTGGTCTTACCGGATTCTGGCAGGTGATGGGTCGCAGCAACATTGATTTTTACCGCATGATGGAACTTGATATCGATTATGTGGACCATCCCTCCATTTTGAGGGACATAAAGATACTGCTCCTCACTGTTCCCGCGGTCCTCTCTTCACGGGGGGCCTGGTAACCGTGCGCATTGGCATGGTGGTATCCGAATACCCGGAGTCTGGTGCAGGGCACGGCGGTCTTGCCACCTATACCTATTCCATGGCCAATGCCCTTTCCGCAACAGGCAACCAGGTGATCATTCTCCAGAAAGAAGGCATGCGGGCCGATACGCTCAATCCGGGCGTTTCTGTGCGCGCGATTGCGCCAATGCCCGAGCCCGGACTGCGTGGCCGGCTTTTGCGCCGTCTGTTGCCTGAAATCGCGTACCAGCGCGGGTATTCATTTGCCGCGCTCACCCAGTTCAACGCTATTTACAAAGAGCATGGACTCGATGTTGTCCAGATCCCCGAATACAACGGCGAGGCAAGCACTTTTACCCGGGTGCCCTATGGTCTGGTCGTGCGTCTCCATTCGCCCACGTTTCTCATCGACCGGCTCAATAAGGTGGCCCCCACACTGCGGCGGCGCGCCTGGTACCGTCTCGAACGCGTTGCGATTGACAATGCCAGGGCCATCACTGCGTCGAGCAACGCCATACGCAGCGAGGTGTGCGCCTATTGGGGCATTGACGAGAAAACAGTGACAGTCATCCGCAACCCCGTGGACATAGCCCATTTTCATCCCGCACCCCGGGAAGAAGCGCAGGGGCCGGTTAGAATCCTGTTTGCGGGCCGTCTGGAGCGGCGCAAAGGGGTCTTTATCATAACCGCGATGGTGAGGGAGCTTTTACGCGCGCACCCGGACGCGCTTTTCACTGTCGCGGGCGGCACTGCCGGAGATGGCGGCATGGACTATGCCGCGCTTATCCGGGAGGCCGCGGGCAATTGCGCTGACCGCGTTGAATTCCTCGGGCCCTTGCCGCGCGCGTCTCTTCCGGCAGTGTATCAAAAGGCGGACATTTTCTTTATTCCTTCGCTGTTCGATAATTCTCCCAATACTCTGTTCGAGGCCATGGCCTCGGGGTGCGCTTGCGTGGGAAGCGACGTGGGCGGCATCAACGAGATGATCGACAATGGGATCAACGGGCTGCTCTTCGACATTACACGGCCAGTGGACGCGCTGGACAAGTTGGGGTTGCTTATCGCCAACAGGGGCCTGCGAAAGACGCTTGCGGCAGCGGCGCGCAGGAAAATGGAGCAGGAGCACGACCCGGATAGTATCGCCGCGCAGACAGTATCTCTCTATCGAACGTTGTCCGCCTGAAGCAGGCAGAAGTCGAATATACGGTATACGTGGTTGCCGATCTGTTCGTAGGTGCTGATAAGCTGGAGTAAGTGCTGGCCTGTTTCGGGCGTGTAGGCTGCCTTGCCAATGGCCTCAATGAGCAGCGCCTTTGTCCGTTCCTCGGCCCGGTTGATGGCGATCTCACGATAGCGTATCTCCGCCTTTGTCAGATATGCCGGGTCGTCGAGGACCGCGCCGAGGTCTTCCATGAAACCGATGATCTTGCCGCTCAGGTCTTTCACCTGTTTTTCTAGTTCACCAGTCAGGGTCACATTGTGCCGGTCAAGGGTCAATACCGACGTGAGGGCCCTGTGCGCCAGCGAACTGATTTTGTAGAGTTCCACGACCGTGTACATGGACTGTTCCAGCTTCAGCACATTAACGCTATATCCGCTTATTTTCATGAGACCTGATATTTTCGCGACCACGGCGCCATGCAGGTCGCCCATGGATGTCAGGAGCGCCTCCATTTCCCTGAGTCCCGCCTCGGGGCCTGCCGAGAGCATCTGTTCAAGGCGATGCAGCAGCCGCTGGTCTATCAGCGACATGTCGCGTATCTTCTCCGCTATTTTTTGCAGCGTGGCCCCCTGGTCCCGCACGCCAACGCTTTCCAGTTCCTTCTCGGTCTTTGATTGTTCGTGCGGATACCATTTCACCGCCAAGCGCTCCAGCAGCCGCAGGAAGGGCAGGGCCGTAAGGGCCGAAAGGAGGTTCAGCGCAAGGAAGGCCACGGAGACGTGAAGGCCGATGAGTGGATAAATGATCTTTTTGTCAGGATCGATCAGGTATGGAGAGCCCGGCACCAGGGCGTCCACCAGGCCGGGCAGAAAAGGAAAGGCCGCCAGCGCGACAACGCTTCCCCAGGTGTTGATCAGAAAATGGCCGCAAGCCGTGCGTTTGCCTGTCACCTCCCCGAAGCGCGCCACGAGGAGCGGGACCAGGGGCACACCGAAATTGACGCCCATAAGCACAGCCACGCATGAGGGAAGATCAAAGAGCCGCGTGGTCTGCGCAATGCCCACCAGAAGCACGGTGGCCGCTCCCGAGCTCTGGAGGGCCATGACCAGCAGCGCACCCGCTATAAAGCACAAGGCGAACCCTGTGGGCGTGGCGGCCGAATACGCGGAAAAGAAATCAATGACCGCAGGATGGCCCTCGAGCGGGGTAAAGCCGTTTTCCAGGATATGCACGCCATAAAACAGGAAGCCCGCGCCAAGCACGAGATCGGGTAAAAACCATTTGTACCGCCTTCCCCGCGAAACAACCGTGAGGGCTGCTCCGGCTGCAATAATGAGAATGGCGTGTTTGGCAATGCCGAACTGGAGGAAAAAGGCGGTAATTGTTGACCCTATGTTGGCGCCCACAAGCACCCAGAGGCACTTGGAAAGTGTTATGATGCCAGCGTCCGCAATGCCCAGCAGCAGCAGGCCCGCGGAAGTGGACGACTGCGAGACCGACGAGAGCAGGGCGCCGGTGAGAAAGGCAAGCCAGGGATTGCGCACCATCACGTCGATGATGCGCCGAATGCGGCGGTCCGTATATTTCCGCAGGCCAGCGGTGAGGGTAAAGACGCCCAGAAGCAGAAAGGCCAAGCCACCGAGCATGAAGCGGATGATTTTGGGCGTATTAAGCGTGATCACGGAAATCAGGAAGGGTTTGCTTTTTTCATCGCGGTTGAACACGCGGATCTTGGTCTGCCCTTCGTTGAGCGTATAGGGCAGCTTGATCACCATGCTGTCGTGGCGCGCAAAAAGCACCTGCGCGGACGCTTTATCCACGGTCACTTGCGCACCTCCGCTGTCTGGGACAAGACCGCTGCCCACTATGGTGACCGTGGCACCGGCATAACATTCCTCGGGATATACCCGTTCAATAACCGGCCGGAGAATCTCCGCTCCGCCACCAAGTGACCACAGGACAAAAAGCGTGGCAAAAACAACAGGAACCATTCGCGAAACGGGCATCAGGTCCCCGCATTTCTGACACATTGGGCGCAGGCCCGGAATTTTGAGAAATCAGACTGAGGAAGATCGCGCAACGCGCCTGAAAGCCATGCGGGCACCACATCGAGGTATTTGATTTCGAGAATGGTGTTTTTTTCATTGCCCAACGCAGGGGGAAGATGCTCTTTGATAAGGGCTTTTTTCTCCGCAAAGAGGTCAATGGGCGGCCGGTGAAAGGTGAGGTCTGAATCAAAGGAGATCCGGAGCGTGCCTTCCTGGTCCTGAAATGCGTCCCGCTGGTAGTTTGCTATAGACGCTGGGGCAATGGTCTGGTCTCCTGTTGTCCGCGCAAGCAGGTCTCTGATTGCCTTGAAAAAATCAACGCACTCCTGACTCTGGTTTTCGGCAATGAAGCGCAGCACATCGTTGCACGCTGTTTTGGGTATTTGTACCCTTTTTTTCGCAGTCACATCGTCTGTGCGGCTTTTTATCTCAAGAAATACATGGGGCGGATATTCGAAGAGCGAGTCAAAATCGCGCGCATGCTCAACCAGTTCAGCGTCGAAATAATAATATTCCTTGGCCCGTATTTTCGCGTTATGTTTCGGATTGTCCTCGTTTTGCCTCAGGAAAAAGAAATCCGGCGTGTCAAAATAGATGGTTGATACCAGAGTGAGCATTTTTCCAGGGGTATGAACATGCCGCGCCAGGTTTTCAGCGACCAGTTTTCTTAAGCGCAATGCGGAGGCGCGGGGCAGAAGGTATTTCAGCTCGTTTCTGTTCCTGGTCAGCTGGTTCACCTGCGTTATCCCCTGTTGGGCAAGCAGGGTGTGGGAAAACTTTGCTGGCACCAAGTGGGCGCGCCGTCCTGGACCCTGCCATACGACTTGTTCGTCACCCGTGCCTCGGGTATGGCGCTGAAATCGATGAGGTCGGCTATGGACGTGTCCGCTGTTCGGTAGAGGCCAATGACCTCGCCCAGGCCCGCGGAGAGGCGGAAGGGCGCATGGTTGGGAAATTCGTTCAAGGAATCATGGTCGCACCAGAGTATGTAAAACCCGCCGGGCTGCAAGACAGTGTCGTCGAGAGCGTATTGCAGAGGATCAAGGGTATCATCAGTGACCCACAGGCCGACCAGGCTCATGGCCGAGTCCCCGGCATTGTAAAATTCGATCCAGTCTGCCGCGTCGCTCTGATCGTCGAGTATTATGGTGTCGGCGCCCAGCTGCCTGTTGCTGGTCATGAATTCATTGATCACGATTTTTCCCGCTTTTCCCTCAGTATCATCGGGCGTAACCGGTATAGCGTCTTTTCCGCCGCAGTGCAGCAGGCAGAGGCATGCCATTGTTGCAAGCAGGAGCGTAAGCAGTGTACGCATTTTATCGAACTCCTTCACTGGGCGCATTGTCCGGTCCGGCAGGTGCGGCATTTTCGCTCTCCACGGTCCTGATTTTGTCCAACACGATCAGGATAACGTATAGAAAGCCCACCACCAGCACTGCGGGTACATACATGCCCACGCCCACGGCCATGCCGATCGCGATAAGAATAAAGATGATGGCTGTGTCCATGGCGCTTTTTACCGATGTCCTGAACCGGATGAAGCTCCCCAACCCAAAGAGGCCAAAGGCCCGCGCCACACTGTTGCCAATGACCAGTATCATGACCGTACCCGCAATGCAGATGAGAATCTGCGCTTTGGCAATGGTCATACGCTTGGGCTTTTTGCGGATCTTGTCCAAGGCAGTGACGTGGAAGGCTATGACAGCGCCGAGTATCGTGGAAACGCACAATTTGAGAATAAAAGCGACCGCGGTCGTTGACTGCGCGGCCTCAGGCAGGGTTTTCAGGAATTCTGGCATAGGGAGCGCTCCTTGTCCTTTTGTCCTCTCGTTCGACAATGCTTTTCAGGAAAAGCCTGTTCTTAAACATCGCTTTTTTCGCCCGCGCAATCCAAGGGTTCTTTTCATAGGTGAAGGCGTTGTAGACAATGCCCATGCTGTCCAAGACAAGACTGGGAAAGTTGCCGAACAACCGCGACCTGATCGCGTCAGCCTCGGGACAGGCCATATGTTTCAGGGAATCGAGCACCTGCGGATAAGCGTCAAGACATTGGTTTCGCAGCGCCCACGATTCCGGATCGTCGCAGAATTTGAGCGACCAGGCCACTGCCTTTGGCGCTTTTTTTATGGACTGTTTCCGTTGGGCGTGCGCCGCCTCTGTTTGCAGGCCGGTCAGGCTCAGCAACACAAAGAGCGCATGCGTGTCCTGAAATTTTTCACGCATGTCCCATGCAAATTCCGTATCGATTCCCGCAAGCGATTGCAGTAGCGCGTCAGCGTATTTTTTCTTTGCGAGCCGCGACCGCAGTCCAGCCGCGGTATCGGTTTGGATACCCGCAAGGGAAATAAGGACTTCTTGCGGATGGTTGTCCAGCCCGCGGAGTCTCAGTTCATGCGCCCAGGACTGGTCAATGCCTTTGAGCGAACGGATGACCAGTTCCGGGGTTTTGTTAAAAAGTTCTTGCCGCAGCTTTTGCGATTCTTTAGTGACTATCAAATTGTGCTGGGCCCAGGCCACATGGCGCGGAAAGGCCTCTTTTAGCCGATGAAAATAGCCAAAGGCCTTTGGATCGACCAAGTTCTTTAAACTATAGAGCAGCATTTCCGGGCTCGTTTTTACCAGGGTCTCCCGCATGGTATAGGCCTGGTCAGATCCAATACCCTGGAGAAAATACCCAATGAGTTGAGGCGATAGCCCTTCGAGGGATTGGTAAAAGGCCTTAGTCACGCTCTTCAGGTTTTTTGCGGGTTCGCGTTCTACGCAAGCCAAATGATACGATGAGCCTTTTGCAGGAGCCGGCCGCTTTTGTAATCCGATTTTTTTCGCGTATTTTTGCCCTATGACGGCCCAAATCCGGGAAAAGGCCTGGTCCAGGGTCAGACAATCGTTGGGAACAATGGTCCAGGTGCGGTGCTTCTCTCTTGCCAGGGAAATGAAACCATTACGCACCCTTTGCCTGAGCTCAATGCCTGCAAGCCCTTTTCTGCCAAAATCATCTGGCGCGGTCTCTTTCAGGTATTTCTGGATTTTTTTTCGCACCTGGCTCGTGGTAATGTCTACATCGCACAGAAAAACCATGTCAGGCTCAATCCCCGAAGTGAGAGGGCGTATCAGACGCTCCATGATTTTACGGTCCAGGCCGCGGCCGTGCACGGAAAGGACCAAGTGACTGTAGAAGCAGCGGTCAGTGATGACAAAGACATCTTTTTTCTTCAAGGGAAGGATTGTTTCCTCGAGCAGCTGGCGTTCGCGGGCAAGATAGAGCAGGGCTTCGGTAAAGTCCCCCATCATTAGATGGTTGGGGTTGCGCGACAGGGTCCGTATTTCCCGCGAAATGGGCGACTGAAGTTCTCCGCCCGAGCGCGTATGATACACGGCAAGGCCTCTGCGCCGCAGCTCTTCTTCGAGCATTTTGGACAGGGCGGTTTTGCCGCTTCCGTCAATGCCTTCAAAATCGATCAGGATCATTCTTCTTCCCCGGCGCTGGTTTTTCCGCCCAAGTCAATGCATGGCTGGAAGAGCACACTCAACATAAAAGAATCGTCCTCTAGCGTCCGCAAAGACGTGGTGTATCCATTGGAGTGGTTCAGCCGTATCTGCAGTTCTTTGTTCACTATAAAATCAATGCCCTGCCGCAATGCCACATCTCTGCTATTATCCGGACGCGATATAAGTTCAATACCCAGGGCAAACCGTACGACATATGGCCCTGCATTCCTGGAAAAGACCTGGTCTGTGACCAGCGCATAGCGCAGGGGATCCACTCCGGACACATAGCGCGCAATACTGTCGCTGCCCCACAAGGCTTCGTAGCGGCCCTTGTACCACGCCACCGGCTCGTGCGTCAGACCCGCATTGTTGAACACTGCCTGGTATTCCTGGCCCGGCACGCGTTCAATGTCGCTGTAGGCTATGGCATATTCAGCAGCAAGGATTTTCAGGGGCTTCCACCTGACCCGTGCTGCCGCAAGTTCGAGCAGGTTATATCCGGAAACCAGGTTTGCCCTGTTGTTGAAAATACCTATGCCATAGGATGTCTTAAACGGCAGTTTGCCATGGACCATGAGACCATCCTGGTAGCCCGCCATTTGGGCGTCCTTGACCATGCCGGATGAGCGGGAACGGTCTACAAAAGCAAGTTTCGCCGGACCGGTGAGCACTTCCATGCCAAAAGGTACTTTAAATCTGCCGATTTTCACTTTAATCTGTTTTTTTAATGTCGCGTCAATAAAACAGGTGTTTAAAAAATAGGGCGTACCCGATTCAGTGAAGTCAACTTTTATCTCAGCGTCGTAGGCAAATCCGGCCGCAGCATTCTCCGTAACCAGCGCGAGCCGCGCCCTTTTAAACCCGAATGCACCGCTGCCGCTGTCTATACCCATGTCAGGGAGCGAACATTCATATATGGGTTGCAGGGTGGCTTCAAGCGATGCAGAAAAGAGGGTCATCGGCAAAACGAGGGCTGCCAGGATAATGACGCGTACGGGAAGTAAACGATTCATGGCTGCGACCCCTTATTTCACGAGAAGCATTTTACGTTCTTTGACGTAATTGCCTGCTGTTATCCGGTAGATATACACACCGCTGGCAATTCCCTTGCCCATGTCGGATCTCCCATCCCAGATGGCAGAATAATAGCCAGGCTTTCTAACCTCATTCACCAGTGTGCGTACCAACTGGCCACGGATGTTATAGATTTCAAGGCGTGTGAAATGGCTATTCTGTAACCCTGTGCGGTGCGGTATATCGTACTTGATGGTAGTCGTAGGATTAAACGGATTCGGCATGTTCGGATATAGAGCGAATACTGTCGGGTACTGCTCAGTGAGGGCCTGCTGTTCTTTGGCACCCTTTGCCATGCCTATGCCATACCCATCTGCCCCAATGTCCCAGTTAACCCTTGTGCCGCCATCTATATCCGCAACAAACATAGAGCTCAGATCTGCACCAGCGTTCTTAGCATAACTGGAAGTTTGAATATGCAGGTTTTCTGAACCTGTTGTGGTACTAACAAATGCCGCCTGGGCCAAAGTCACATTCCCAATGTTCTTTGTCGGGCTGCCAAGGGCAATTATCGAAGCATCTGAGGAAATGTTGTTCGTATCATCAGCCTGTATGGCATTGGCATAATTAACGGCAAAATCAGGGTTGTTCTGGATGCACAGGTTATTGATAAGCACATTGGGACCGCTTTCAAGTCGTATGCCCGCCCCACCGCAGTTATAGACCGTATTATTCACTATTACAGGGGGATCATAGGTCTGTCCACAGCCCGACTCTATACCTCCCTGGCTCATGTTGAAGACGAAATTGTTGTATACACTGTCATGGCGGGTGTTGTATACGACAGTTACACCCTTAGCGCCATCATGAAGGACACAATTCCGTACACATGAATAACTACCGGCTAAATATACTCCATAGGAATTCGTGTTCTTGATCTCAAGGTTGTCTATGGTCGTGTAACTGGTGTAGATGTTCCATGCATCAGCGTTACAGTTAATAGTCACTCCTATGCCTGCAATTCCGGTATGGCGGTTATTGGGCGCTGCGGTAATGGTCAAACGATGCCCGGCATCAGTTGTCCAGTCGCCAATGGTCTTCTTGGTGTATATGCCGGTGCCGTCTTTATAGAGAATGGCGATTTCGCTCTGGTCTGCTGATACAAGATTCCGGTTCTGATTTTCCCAAGCATCAAATGTTGAATACCGGCGTTTAATGTAATAGTCTGTGCCAGCGTAAGATGTTGTGGGATATGTTGTTAGCAATAGAGAGCCATTGGACAACACTGAATCTACCGTGTAACCAGCACTGGAATTTATTACGATGCTGTCGCCTTTTCCTCTATTGCTGGTAAGCCAGGTTGTTCCTGTGCCTGTAACCATGCGGGAACCTAGCGTAACGGTTATGGTCCCTTCCGCATAGTTTGAAGCACTTCCAATGGATACATACCGCATGTTCGCAGATGGGGGTTGTGGTATTTCACCATCTTTGTACTCGTCTGCTCCAATGTCCCATGGAACGGTCCTGACTGAATCGTCTATGTCTTTTTTGAATTTCTGAGACAAATCCAGGCCTGCGTCGCGGGCTATGCTGTTTGGCCCTATATGCAGGTTTGGAGAATTGGTGGAGGGGTTAGCAAAGGCCAATTGGGTAAGGGTTACGTTGGCGAAATTGTCTGATGAGCCGGTAACCTGGGTAATAGAACCGTCGCCGGATATGTTACGAATATCGTCTATACCCAAAGCATTTGACCAGTTTTCTGCAAAGTCCGGGTTGTTACCATAGCAGATATTGTTCACAACTACATTGTTCCCGCTTTCCACTCTGATGCCTGCACTGTCGCAGTTAAATACGGTATTGTTGGCAATAAAGGGGGGATTGTAGGTTTGGCCGCAGTCTGATTTGATGCCTTCGGCTGACATGTTGTAGATAGTGTTATTGTAAAGGCTGTCGTGGTTGTTGTTGTATTCGATATAAGGGCCACGGATACCATCTCTGATAATGCAATTACGGATGGTTGTGTAGTCACCTCCAACATAAATGCCATATCCTCCGGTGTTACGGATATCGAGGTTTTCAATGGTTACGTATGAGGGGTAGAGGTTCCAGGCATTTGCGTTGCAGTTGAGGACAACACCGGAGCCTTGAACGCCATTGTGTTTGTTTCCTGCTGTGATGGTGAGACGATAATCAGCACTGGTGGTCCAGGTACAGCTGCCGTCCCAAGTGCCGATACCTTGGGCAATGTGTTCAGAGCCGTCGTTATACAGAATGGCGACTTCGCTTTCCTGGGCAGAAACCAGGTTACGGCATTGGGAGGCCCAGGCTTGGAAGGTGGGGTATTTTCTTTTAATTACATATGATCCTGAGAATGTTTGCGTAGGGTAAGATGTCAGAACAAGACGTGTCTCTGAGGTTACGGAATCGATTGTATACCCAACCCCGTTGATTATGATGCTATCTCCCCTCCCGCGGTTTCCCGTGAGCCATAAAGTATTAAAACCAAAAATCTCCTTCTTTGCAGAATTGACGGATAATGTGCCCGTTGAGTAATCAACGGCACTTCCTACAGAAACATAATGTGAAGTTGGCCCTTCTTCCTCGATAACATATTGTCCTGGTGGAACATCAATTAAACAGGTAATTTTTCCAGACGGGAAAACTGCTTTCACGTCACAATTGATACTATCCGCAAATTTGAAAGTTGCGTAAGGCTGGTAATATCCAATATTGCCAGACTGACAATTATTGATTGTCGATGCACCTATAATATAATCAGGGTCGCCAAGATGCCCGCTTTGGTATGCATATACCTTCCCGCCTATTCCACCAACATTACTATAGCCAGCACCATAAGCGTCATATTTACCTCGAAGGGCAATTTTGAAAATTGCAGTTCCAGGCCATTCGTTTTTCAATATTTTGTTTCCATGTTGTGCGCTAAAATCACATTTAAACACATCCATTCTATCATGACCATCATTTTCATAGTCCAGTCCTATCGCGATACCAGATGCCTGGCCCCACCCAGTAGACATAAACGTATACAGATCATATTGTATATTAGTTGCTGTTGATTTATTTTGATATATTAAATCAACACCTTTTGATGTGGTAAAATAAATATCCGGAAGATTATTATTGTCATCATCTAAATTAAAAAACTTACATCCCATTATCATACCACACGTTGAAAGTTCTTCAAGGCCAAACATCGGTAAAAATGTTTCTGTAATGCTGCTATAGTCCCAAATCATATTCCACGCCAACAACTCCATTTGCCCATCATTATCAACATCGGCCATGTCAAAATCATATGCAAACACCCCGTTGACATTGACCCACGTGTCTACACATACCCCTTGATTTTTAAAATGGTACTTGCCATCCACCACATCCTTTATTAATCGTAATACTCTTTTGCCACCAGCTGCATCGTCCGTGATAATCCATATTTCAAGCCCATTCCCGATAACATTTTCAATCCTAAGCGCATATGCTACGAAGTTATCAGCAATTACAGAACTGGTTATATCGGTAAACTGGTCACTTCCATTATATGAGTAAACACGCAAGCGGCCAACTGACCCACCAACCCCGTCATCATTTGCATTAGCTAAAATCAGTTCGCATCTCCCGTTTCCGTTAATATCTGCCCATGCGGCAGCCCTTGTATCTGAACCCCCAATAGAAAATGGAGGGTCTTGATACCCATTTACAGAATTAACTAATTCAAGCTTCGTTCCATTTAAGTTTTTATAAAGTTGGTCAGGTGCAGCTGGACATCCTTCAGAACAATGTGCGCTAAAATCATTGCACAACAATAGGTCGTCGTACCCATTTCCATCATAATCAAAAACCAATATGTTTTTAGTGTTATACACATTGTTTAAATCATCAAACACAGCATCGGTTTGCGGAGTTAATAAATTATTAGCGCTTACTTTTGTAAAAGCACCATTACTTAAAGAATAAAGTCTATTCAATCCTTTTGATTCTGTGGTCGTTCTAAGCTTATTAATCAATATCATATTCTTCGTAGGTTTAATCGGCCCTTGGTCGACAAAATTACAAAATACAGCTGAAGAACTATAATATTTATCATTCTGTATTCCCGCATTATTTGTTTTATCCACGAATACTGTCTGATCTGGTGGTATCTTCTCAATTATTTGAGGTGTAAATTCTGGTAATAAAGAAGCTGCAACCGTTAACGAAGGACAAATCGTATAAATTGAATTATTTTCTCTTCTAAAAACATAAGCATCTGACAATAATTGAGAGTTTTCAATAGTTATACTACCCACATCCCCATTAATCGCTAAAGAATGACCATTCAGATCAAGACTGGCTCCAGATTGTAAGCAAACATTTACAGCATTTCTCAAATAAACATCATTAGCTAATATGTTATCCTCATACATATACAAATAATTTGCTTTTGTACTGCTATTGATTTGTGACACTGCATTTTCAAGAGTAGAGAAAAGGCCGTATGTATTGTCACACTGAATACCTTCTGCAGTATTCGAGGATGTTGTTAAAGCTTTAACACCTGTGATTTGTGCATTATCTGTTCCACCAAAAGCTTCCTTTAAATTATCATATCCTGTTATATACAAATCGCGGGCCTCATATCGGCCTCCTGGGCTATAACTTATGGAACTTACTTCCGCTTCCATCTTGATATCATACCCATTTAAGTCAATTGTTACATCATTAGAAATAACAAAATTATTCGGAAAAATTACTCCGTTTGAAGAAATTAAATCGGAAGGAAGTGAATAAGTACCAGGCATAAGAATAATATCTTCTGTCTTAGTCTTAGTTTCACCAAATGCATCTATATAAGGTTCGCCACTATTAAAATAACCATATTGAAAAGCCGTTTGTATGTCATCAAAATAATTCAGATAGGTGCTGGTATTATCATAACGTATTACAGGTTTAATGTCAAGACTAACAATGTAAGGTGTCATTGAACCACTTGAATAAAATTTCTGACGTGAATTCATGCCTCCCAATAAATTTGCTTCACAATAGAGATAATAATCCCATGCTTCTTTAATGGTAATTACAAAATCATCATTGTTCATAATATTATCACAAACAGGCCCATCTAATGTGGCGTTGGGAAAAACTAGAGTATAGTTATAATCGGATACGAAGTGTTTTTCTCCAGGTGGCGAAAAATGTCCCCTAATCGAACTAAAAAAGTAATATGGTAATGAAACATGGCCCATATCATATCTATAATAACCAACATCTGCGGTTGGGGCTAGTGACATCGCAATAACATTATCTTTTCCTTGTAGTGCGTCTACAAAACCACCCCCATAACACATTCCAAACAAACACACTATAGTCCCACAAGTTATTTCATCAATATCATCTCTAAAATTTAATTGACTATAATTACCCGTATTCATACCGTTCCAGGTATTTAAGTAAGACACTCCATCATCACGATCCCCATGATCACCAAGATATATTAAAAGTAGGTCTTCAAGCTGGACATTGTTTTTTAAATATATCATCTGATTTCTTATTTCTTCAACAGTGGCTCCACAAGTTAATTCATTCACTCCATCTTCATTAAAATCAGGATCGGTGCTTATATAATTACTTGATATAATATCCTGCTGATCATTCGTCGTAACAACTAACCGCTGGTCGTCTTGTGTATTATAACCATCGCTTTCGCAAACTATTATATGTTCCCTATCAAATCCCTTGCCTAAAAGAGTCGAATAGATTAATGTGATATCTCTATGAAAATGACACGTATTATTTTCTTTGTCGTATCCTCCGTTTACCAATAATGCCCATTTAGTTGAATATGCAAGATTGAATAATAGAACCACTATTATGACTATTTTCATTGTGACTCCTTATTTACTTTTAATTAACAGCATTGAATCTATACTATACTCCAGAGGCAAATCACCGAGCACAATACTAGTATCATGCAATGTTAGCGTGTCAACAAAAACGTATTTGAAGTTATGAAACATCATTGCGTTTGAGTACAAATTAATTAAATAAAAATAATACGCTCCATCCTTATTAAATATTACTTGATGCTTATACTTACCATTTATCGAATGATTAACAATAGATGGGTTTTTATATATTTTATATTTAGAGGTACTGTCTGCCATAGCATTAATCACCATGCTATCCGTTGGAGTAAGCGCGGCTACCGAAACAGTTAACCATAACATTATCAGACATAAAACATACATAACGCTCTCCTTGATAAATGATCTTGTCTCATTGATTTTATTTTATCATCAGGCATCGCTCCGCATTCACTGTATATTGGTCATTTTTTAATACAATTAAATATAGGCCTGATGTTTGATTTTGGCCAGTCCACGTTGCAAAGTAACTGCCATTATTCATATTCGCATTGACAAGCACCTCTATTAGTCGCCCTTGGCAATCATATATTGATAAGTTTACTTTCGTTCTGTGAGGTGATTTATATTGAACAGACCCATTATTTATTATGTAATTTATCTGAGTAGTTCCATTAAATGGATTAGGGCGTATATTTAAATTAAGAGATATTTGTCTTTGAGGGATGTTTTCGTTTGCAACGTACTTCGAAACGTCAAATATTAAAAGATTGTGGTCCGTAATAAAAGCATTCTGCCCCTGTATGTCAATATAATTAAAATTGGCATCCAAATTAACAAGAAAACTATCTACTATTATTGGTGAAAGTGGGTTTGCGGCATTAATAACATAGAAACCTTTATCTCGAACTGTTGCAAAAATGTAATTATTGACTATTTTAATATTGCTTACATAACCACCAATACGGCAGGTGCTTACAATTGTGGGCGCTGCACTATTTTCTATGTTGGCTATTTGAATACCACTATCTCCATTGGCTAAATATGCATAATTACCATTTACCTCTATTTTTATCGGAGCTACAGTTGTAGTGCATAAACTACTAAGTGTTGAAGAAGTCGGCGTTTTCACATTAATTATAGCAAAGCCACTAGTAAATAAATTTTGTATATAATGCGAAATGAATGCATTGGTGTCATTTTGTATAAAAACATCATGAGCCTGGAGCCCAAACATATTATATGTTCCTGTTATAATGGGGTTGGCGGGATCACTTATATCAACTATTGTTAATCCACTATCGCCTGTCATATATAAATACTTTCCTGATATCTCCATCCCTCTTATCCAGGTGAAAGAACTTGATAATTGCCCACTCAATTCTGGAAACAGTGGATTTGAAATATTGATTATTCGTAATGCACTAATTTGCTCATTGTATGCTAAATAGGCATAGTTATTAGATATCGCCAAACCATCTGCCACGCGGTGATTTAAGGGTGGACAATAACATGTATACGCAGACACAGATGATGGCGCAGATGGATCACTTATATCGATAATGTTCAAACAAATACTGTCATTTTGTGTCACATAGGCATAATTACCAACCACTTTAACATTAATCATAATTCCACCGGAAGAATAACTACCTACAAGAGTAATTGTATAACCTAAATGAAACATTACAAATAATAGGATTCCAATAAATAGTTTGTATTTAACCATAAATTTTCAATTACCTCCATCTTTAATATCATTTAGAAAATGGCCGTATTGCCAAAATACCGTTTAATCGATTAACTATAATTATAGTTCCTATCCTCAACTATGTCAAGTTCTTTATTATAGTGTAATCGCCGGCGAATTGCCTCACAAATAATGTAACCGAAGCCAGGGGGTGCTAAAAAGTCTTTCGATACGTTGCCTCATAATGTATGTAACCCAAGGAAAGGGGACATATATCTATGGGAAACGCCGCCAAAAGGGAATATTTACGCAGTATTTTCGAACGCTACCGAAAAGGAGGGCGCAAAGAGAAAAATGGTCTTTCTCTCTTTATAGTAACATAAATTAGGGTCGTTTCTCACGCTATAATTTCTTTCGTGCGAATCATTTATTCAGCCAGTTCTCCCTTGGATTTCCTTATATTCTTGTAAGAAGAAGCGGGATGGGGAAAGACATTTTCCGTGGATTCCCCCGTCCCGCAACAACCTTCACAATCCTTTTCAATGTTCTCACTTATCTTTACCACAATTGCGCAAATCAGCAATACTTCAATGCATGCGACCCCTGATACCCCGGAAGAGTTAATACGCCTTTATTCCCTATCTCTCACGTATCACTGCTGACTTCGCCTATAAAATAGAGGTTCGTCCTCTTATAGCGCCCTTTCAGGCTATCCGCCTCAGGCGGATCGGGCCGCTTTATCATAGTCCATTTCTGGTCTATGACAGGCCTCGTGCTAATCGGCTGATAGGTTTTGCCGATACCGGAACTTACATCCGGTTATATCCAAAGAGCTTTAATCCGGACACTTATTTCAGCAGGGTCATCTGTTTTACCAGGGTTGTGTTTCCGATTTTTGCCCTGACAATATAAATTCCCGAAGGCATGCCGGATGCGTCCCAGACGAATGAATTACGAATTACGAATTGCGAATTACGGTTGTTTTGTGTCACATCACAAACCATTTCCCCTTTTATACTATATATTTTTACATTCGTAATTCGTAATTTTGAATTCGTAATTGTAATTGTTGTCGTCGGATTAAACGGGTTGGGATACACCTCGAGCATATCGCGCGAGGCCACACCGGGAACGTCATCGACTTTGTCCACCCCTTTGTCCGAACCAATGACCGAGAAGATCATGTCAAAGACCGCGTCGCTGCTCGATAGGCTGGAGTTGTGCAGTTCGACAGCGAGGATGTTCTCTCCCTGGACAAGAAGATGGTTTGTGTCAGGCACGTAAAAGAGCGTGTAGGTATCGTTTTCACGTGAGATAAGCGAAGGAGAATCATTTCCAGCCGTGGGAGAGAGGTTGTCGCGCAGCACTTCCCCGCCGTTCAGATAGACCGCAATGCCGTCATCGTACCTGATGTCGAACCGCAGCCAATCGACCAGTGACGCTGAATCGGGGAAAGTAAATTTTTTCCTGAAATATAGGGTGTAGCCCGATGAGTTCAGGGTATTGGTGGTGTTGACGGACCATTCGCCAAAACCCAAAGGCGCTGTTCCCGTGTTCCACGATACGTCAAACGCCGGGTCGGTTTTCCATGTTACGGCAAGCGGCTGGTGCGCGTCGTTGTATTTCCAGCTCTGGTTCCGCAGCACAAGTTCCCAGGCCATGTCTTTGTTGCGGTTTATCTTGGTCAGCATCCGGTTGAGCCAGATGGGTCCAACCACCTTGCGCGTCGCAAGAAAAGTGTCTGTGAGCATAAAGGTGGTGTCAAGGTCCCGCAGCACAGCCGCCTGGTCGCCGGGTTTCCAGCGGTCTATCTCGTAGGACGCAAAGGGCAGGAATTCAGCCTTGTTTTTCGTCAGCACAGCCTTGATTGAGTCAATCTGCAAGGCGCCGTAGTGAACCGCCTGCTTCCAGGCATAGTAGAAATGGTTCTGAAAGGGTTCGTATGAAAGAAGTGAGTTGAAAAGACCCCTGATGAGGTTGGCCTGGATGCCTGCTTCGGTCGTGAAGCTGGCCGGTGGATTGATTCTGTTCTGCCAGACGGGTATGCCGCCTACAACAGTGGGCTGGACGTTCAGTATCGAGGTCATATAGGCATCGTCGATGCGCCAGTATTCCGAGACCGGCGGCCATTCCCACCAGGTTTGTCCCAGGGTATATTCGCCATCCCAGGGCAAAAAGCGGAATTTTCCGCCGGTTACGCCCAGTGTGTCGCGCTCGCGCGCCACTACCCAGTTGTTGTTGGGCCAGTCCCAGTTCTGGAGAAAGATGTTGAGCGTCATGTATTTGCAGAAGAGGCTGATGTCAAGAAGGTTGGAGAGCGAGGCATAGTCGTTTGCGGTCAGCTGTTTGTTGGTATAGGTGATCAACTGGTTGAGGGCGGTCATGTCTCCGGAAACGATTTCACCCTGGTTGTTGATGTCCCACGCCGGATAGTTGTAGTGGTCGGAAAAGAATTCTTCGTCCATTCTCTCGGCAATATTGTATACGCCCCAGAGCGTGGTGTTCAGATAGAGAAGCGCAAAACGGCTGTGCGCGCTCAATTCGCCCATGTTCCGGTACAACTCGCGCTCTACCGCGTCCCTGATGTATATTGACCGCCGGTTTCGTTCCTCCATGAGCGCGTCAAAGGGCGGATACGACCAGGCATCCGAAAACCCCGCTTTGAGAACCAGTTTGTCGAATTTTGCCAATGTCATGTCCGGAAAGACCTGATAGCGCAGTTTTGTTGACCCATAGTCTTCGCGGAAATAGAGACGGAATGATTTTTTCGGGGATTTCCAGCGCGATGCGCCGCCGTGGATACGGACCCCGGCGTTTTCGGAAAAACCCACGGTATTGCCCGGCTCAAAGAGCGTGACATTGCACGCCCGTTCCCACGCGGAACCGTGCAGCATGGAATTGTTGATTGTGGAATCGTTGGCGGCATCGCCGTAGAGGAGGCAGTAGATACCGGAATCGGGGTCCCACAAATTTCCCGAATCAGTGACAAGCGAAATAATCGGGATGTCCGTGGGAAACCCGTAGAGATAGTTTTTAGTCACTATCCGCGAGTGCACCGTGTTCCAGAATACAGCGGCCCGGATTACGGTCGTGCTGTTGATGGGAATAGCGCCGGTATAGGTTGTTGACGACATTGTGGGGTTCGAGTAATTGGTCGTGTATTTTATGACTCCTGATGGGCAGTCTGTTGTAATAGTCACGGAAATTGCGCTGGTCTTAATGCCCTGTTCCTCGGAAAAGAACACGGCATAGGTCGTATCATAGCTTAAGACCTGACTTTGTGCAGCATTGGCGAAAAGTACGAACGCTGTAAAGCAAAATACGTACAGTAGGATGTTTTTTTTCAAGGACCACCTTGCTTTTTTTGTTTGTATGAGGATGCCGCTACTAGACACGGGTATAATGCGAGGAACGGCAGTCGCATAGCCTGCAGATGATTGCATTTCTGATCCCTTCCCCACCCATGTCCCAGGTTTTTTGAAACCTGTGATAAAAAAATAACCGTTCAAGCGGGACAATACAAGATAATAAGCGGAGGATTTTTTGGATGGTTCAGGTCGTGCCTGGCTTTGACCTGCCCTGGTCCAGTAGATGAAGCAGCGCAAGAAAGGGGTGTCTCAAAAGCATCCTTGGCCCTGCGTAGCGCATGACTGCGCGAACGCTCTCGCGCATCTCCGGTGAGAAGCAGTGGACCCTGCACTTGGAACAGGCTGGTTTGTTTTCTCCAAAGGGGCATTTCTCAATCTGTTTCAGGGCATAGTCTTGAAGCAAAGCGCAGTCCGGGCAAAAGGCATGGCGCTGGTTGTGATTGTCCTGGCAATACAGGCTGACCATTGCCCGTATTGTTTTTGCCTCTCGTCTTTTCCTTGGAGACAATGCAATATTCAATATTTGTTTGCGCCCATGGTAATGCCGGAAATTATGAATTTCTGTAAAAACAGGTAGAGCACAATGATTGGAAAGATGGCCATGATGGAGACCGCGACGATATTGCCAATGGCAATGCCTGACTGCTGCTGGAACATGGAGACGCCGAGCGTGATAGTGTACATGTCCTGGTTGAGGAGCACCAGATACGGCCAGAGAAAATCGTTCCATGTCCCTAGTGCAATGAGTACCGTCAGCGTGGCCAGCACGGGTTTGCAGAGGGGCATGATAATAGTGAAAAATATGCGGAATTCCGAGGCGCCGTCCATTCGCGCTGATTCGAGCAGGCTGTCGGGCAGGGTCTTCATATATTGGGTGCAGAGAAAGACGCCGTATGCGCTCTGCATGGACGGCAAAATGAGCGCCCAGTAGGTGTTGACCAGGCCGATTTTGTTCATCATGAGATAGAGCGGAATCATGTAAAGTTGAAAGGGGATCATCATGGTGGCCAGGAAGACAAGGAATATCTTGTTTTTCCCCGTAAACTTTCCTTTACCAAAGGCGTATCCTGCCATGCAGCAGGTGGAAACCTGGAGCGCTATGATCGCAATGGTCACGCAGACCGTGTTGAGATAATACCTGAAAATCGGGATATTGGCGGCCGCGTTTAGGTAGTTGAACACGCCGAAACGTTCTATGTTGAACCAGAGCGAGGGCGGCATGGGAAGCCCTGCCTGGTTTATACCGTTGTCAAAGCTCGAAATGATCATCCACCAGAACGGACAGCAGACAAGCGCGGCGCCACCGAGCAGGATGATGACCCTGGCAGGGGAAAGCGCGTGTTTAGCGACTACGGATTTGAAGTGCGTCAATTTTTTTGCTCCTTGTGCAGCATGAACCGGTAATTGACCAGCGTTATGGCCAGTATTATGAAAAAGAGCACATATGCCGCTGCCGATGCGGTACCGAAACGGAAGGTGCCGAACGCCTGCTCGAAGATGAACGCGACCACTGTCTGAATGGAACGGGCTGGCGAACCAGCGGCGCCACCGAGAGTGTAGACGTCCTCGAACCGCTTGAGCGCGCCAATGCACCCTGTCATGAACAGGAAGACAAACGTGGGCCGCATGTTCGGCAGCGTGATGTGCCACCACTTCTGCAAGGGGCCAGCGCCGTCAATGGCCGCTGCCTCGTACATGGAGTCTGGAATGGTCTGCAGGCCGGCAAGGCAGATCAGGATGGTATAGCCTGCGCCATGCCATAACGCAAAAAAAACCACCACGAATTTGGCTGTTGCAGGATCATTGAGCCAGAGCAGCTTTGATGTGTCAACGCCCAACACGTGAAGATAATAGTTGATTGGTCCGCAATTGGGGTCGAACAGGTATTTGAATACGATGGACGCGGCAATGACCGAGGTGACCATGGGCATGAAATAGAGGATTTTGAAGGCCGCGGTTGCCTTGCGCTGGCTGTTGATGAGCGAGGCGAGGATAAAACCGATGGGAATGCCTAGTGTCAAGTTGAGAATGCCGATGTATAGTGTGTTGTACAGGGAATTCCCAAAGACCGGGCTGGACATGACTTCCTTGAAATTGTCGAGTCCGGCGAACGCTTCCAGAAAGCCGTTGGACTTGAAAAAACTGAGCCGGAACGATTCGGCAAGGGGATAGGCGAGGAAGAGCGCGAACGCGGTGAAACCCGGAAGCAGGAACATGTACCAGACCCAGTATTTCCTGATGTCTTTCCGGTAGATGATGATGACCGCGGCAACGAAGAGGAACATGACGATAAAGAGCGGAAACCCGAACCGCCTCATGGCAAAGGGTCTCATGCGCGCAAGCGGTATCTTTTTATCCCCTTGCAGCCATGTATCGGTCTGCGCTTGTACGGCCTGCATGCATTCAGCCGCAATGACGCGCACCTGCGCTGTGTCGTATACGCACGCATTGGCCCTGCTGACCGCCTTTTCAACCTCGCTCTGTATAATGAAACGCGGTGGCGCCCCCATCCACGGATATCGCGGGGCAGAGGTCTCCATCTGGCCGATAATAGTGTTGGAAAGGTCCCCAATTTGGTTTTCGGGCCAGTTTTTACTTGCGCGTATGACAGGAACACCGTTGTAGTTTTGCAAACACCACTTCTGCGCCCATTCGTCCTGTGACAGCCATTTCATAAAGCGCCAGGCCTCTGCTTTGTGCTTGCTTGAACGGGCCAGGGACAACGTGCTTCCGCCAAAGAGACCGCCCTTTCCCTGCATGTCCTTAAACGTCTGGCTGTATCCGAACCGCAGGCGCCCGTTTTCGAAGAATACCCCTTTCCTGTAAGGAAGATCGTAGATGACATTGGACCCCTGGTCCAACCTGATCGCGATATTATTGTTTGGGGTCTCCCAGACCATTGCTGCTTCAGCCCCGGTCAGGAACGATTTGGGCGCATATTTGCTGATATTGATCACCCACTGCATGGCCCGTACGTTCTCCGGGGTGTTCCACTGGTAGACATGTTCGCCATCGGCGCCGCTATGGCCCCATGATCCGCCGAAACCCTCGATGGCGTTCATGGTGACGAACACATTGTATTTGCCGTCAAAGAAGATCCCGTAGTTCATGTGGCCTGTTTTGGGATTTTTCCCGGTCATACGGCCGGCTTTTTCCATGATCTCAGCGGGTGTGGGATTCTCAGAAAGATACTCGACCCCCCAGTCGTCGAATATTTTTTTATCGTATCCGATCAGCCGGCTCCCGGAAATGTACGGTATACCGTAGGGGACGAATTGTTTTCGCGCGGGAATCCATGTGAACCATCCCTCGTAGATCCCGGCAAGGTATTGAGAGGTGTCGAACGAGGCGTCATTCGATATCCGCGGGCCAAGGTCATCGATCACCTCCTGCCGGGCGAATTCATCGGAAATGGGCATTTCCAGCACATCAACGCCTTCGCTCAGGAGCAGCGCACGCGTCTTTGAGATATATCCTTGCGAACTGCTTCCCCACTGCGCGGGCAGGATCTCAATTTTAATGTCTGGGTTTTGGCGCTCGAATTCCGCAAAAAGCCCAAAGACGCTTTTGTAAGGCCTGCCGGTCATGGGCGATGCGCCATCGTACAGAGGTGTGCCGATGAGCATGACTTTGATCGTTGTTTGCGGCGCCGCCATGAGGCACGCACAAATCAGAAGGACAAAAGAAATAAGCGGTTTCATTATAATCAAAATCCTCTCATACCAAGCCAATTTGTAAAAAATAACTCTTCCGGATCGCGAAAACAAGAAAACAAGATTGTCCGCAAAGAATGTCCATGGCGGCAATTATCAGGTTGGTTTCCCGGCTTGGAAGAGTTATTTTCTTTCATAACGGACGGCCATTATGAACCAGCATATCGCTATTCCAGGCACGGCCATTGCCTTGTTCCTCGCATGCGCAATGGCCCTTGTCCTTACCAAACAGCACATTGATATGATTGACGCGCCTTTTTATCAGGAGCAGCGGGTCCTGCATGATCAGGTCGTGTCGCATACCGCGTCTTCCCCCTATCAATACCGGGTCCTCCAGCCTGCGTTTGTCCAGGGTCTGCTCCATATGGCGCCCGTTTCATCGGCAAAGGCCCGGAAACGGATTTTTATGGCCGGGTATGCCGCAATCCGCTGGATCTCGATTGTTGCCCTGCTTTTTTTTACCTACCGTGCGCTCGCGACTTCTTTCTCCCCGGGCATATCGCTCGCTGGCTGCCTTTTCATCGTCTTTTTTCTTCCATTTACCTACCGGTATTATTATTTCCAGCCAACTTCGATACTGGAGCTTGCCTGTTTTGGCATTGCCCTCTATGCGGCCATGACCCGGCGTCCGGGCATTCTGGTCCCGCTGGCGCTTGCGGGAACATTGAACCGCGAAACCATGGTCTTCATCCCCTTGGTATATTTTTTGTATTGGATGCCGGATCTGAAGCGGATTGAATGGGCGCATATGGGCGCGGCGGTCTTATGCTGGGCAGCGGTCTTTTTCGGTCTCCGCCTGCTCTGGCCTGCGTCCGCAGGCCTGTTGGATATCCGGCAGTATGTCCTGGCGAACACACAAGTAATGCGCCAGCAGATCGATGTGGCGCTCATATTCGCGCCGTTTCTCGCGGTTTTTCTGGGCAAGGCGCTGCCCACGCGTTTCTTTCGCTTAGCGCTTTTTTTCCTGCCCTGGACAGCGTTGCACTTTTTCACCTCGCAGTGGTGGGAGGTCAGGTATTATTTGCCCGCGCTTGTCTGTGCGCTGCCCGCACTCGCCTGCCGGTTCGAAAACAACCTCATGAAATTTCGCTGAATACCGCGTTGAGGGTTTCCAATACCCTTGTTGCCTGTTCCTCTGAAATGATAAGCGGCGGTTGAAGACGAAGGACATTGGCAAAGACCCCGCCAAGGCCAACAAGAACGCCGTGTTCCCTGCACAGTACCCGGGCTTTTTTTGCCTTGTCGGCCGCGGGAGTTTTTTCCGTATTGCTGATAAGTTCAATTCCCATCATAAGGCCTTTTCCGCGTACATCTCCTATAAGAGGGTATTTTTCTTTGAGCGCATGCAGTCCCTTCATTAACTGTTCACCCCGCTGAAACGCGGCATCAGGCAGTTTTTCTGAGAGCATAACCTCAATGTTCGCCAGGGCAGCTGCGCATGAAACAGGATTGCCGCCAAAGGTCGATAAATGATCGCCCGGGGTGAATGCCTGCGCTATCGCATCTTTTACAATGAAGGCGCTTAAAGGAAAACCGTCCGCAATTCCTTTTGCCATGCACATGATGTCCGGCTCAACGTCATACTGTTCTATGGCGAACATGGTGCCAGTCCTGCCAAAACCGGTCTGCACCTCGTCGCAAATGAACACGCCACCGTCTTTTTTTATGATATCAACGGCTATTGTGTAATATTCCCGGGGAGGGACGATAATGCCGCCTTCGCCCAGCACAGGCTCTGCCACAAACGCGGCAACATCGCCGGCTGTCTGGTATTTCAAAACATCATCAAGATAGTGGGCGCATGCGCACCCGCATGCAGGATACGTGAGCCTGAAGGGACAGCGGTAGCAATAGGGCGCTGGCGCAAAGGCGATGCCCGAAAGATAGGGGCCTGCGCCTTTTTTTCTGCCTCTGTTGCCGGTAATGGACAGCGTACCCGCAGTCCTCCCATGAAACGACATGCTCAGGGCGACAAGCTCCTTCCGCTTCGTGTGCTGTTTTGCGATGCGCATTGCCCCTTCAATGGCCTCAGCGCCGCTGCACGAGAAGAAACTTTTTGTCAGGTCTCCGGGTGAAATTTCAGAAAGTTGTTTGGCCAGCTCAGCGGTGCGGGGGCTGTAATACACGTACGAGCAGCAATGGACCAGCTGCTCCATCTGTTTTTTCGCGGCCGCAATCACCTTGGGGTGGCCGTGGCCCGCGTTGCACACGGCAATGCCGCTGAAGCAGTCGATGTATTCCTTGCCGTCGGCCCCGGTCATGACGCAGCCAAAGGCCTTTTCCGCGATGACCGGTTCAAACCCGGCCACCATGGAGGTTATAAGATATTTTTCATACAGTTTTTGCGTGTCCATGATGTTTCCTTTCGAGTGTTATTTGCCCCAGATGCTTCCAGTGCCGCCGCTGCCAGGCCACCGGTCGATAACGGTCTTTTTCTTGGTATAGAATTCCACTCCATCGGGGCCGTGCGCCCTAAGATCGCCGAAAAAGCTGTTTTTATGGCCTCCGAACGAGAAAAAAGCCATGGGCGCGGGTACACCTGTGTTAATGCCAAGCATGCCGCACTGAATGACGCTTCTGAATCGCCGCGCAG
>Ga0208863_1000262_pt1 | contig 64676 bp, 62 predicted proteins | sample RifOxyD3_FD_184040 | JGI IMG/M metagenome (GOLD analysis project Ga0208863, IMG submission 184040) | Soil microbial communities from Rifle, Colorado - Rifle Oxygen_injection D3 (SPAdes) | ecosystem: Environmental > Terrestrial > Deep subsurface > Rock core/Sediment | place: Rifle, Colorado... | reverse complement strand
CATAACAGGCTCCCGGCAAGGTGCCCGTAATAATGATACGGTCGTAACAGGACAATACACCGAGCAGGTCAGATTGGTAACGTTCAGTCAGCAGTTTCATGATCAACGTAGCCTCAAACGATGGACTATGCGGATTTTAACTTTTTTGGTTCCGGCTTGTCCGGCTTAGGTAATGAACGTCGGTATGAAGTGTTGCTTTTCTACCTGACGGGGCTCATGAGGTCGCGAATCTGGCAACCGGTAGCTTGTGTCTGAAATGCAGCCCCCTGTCGCCCGCACCCGCACCGTCCGAAACGCATGCCGTGATGATGCCAATCACGATGATTGGGGCTCTGAAAGGAGACGAGATGTTTGGAGCATTTTGTCAACCGACTTGTCGGTATCCATTGGTCTTAAAAACGACAGTTCAATCCACCCGTCTGTCGACAGGCTGGCCAAATTAGCCGCACGCACCGATCGCACCGCAACTGGTGCAAAATTCACAGCCATCTTTCTTGATCAACGTGGTGTTGCCGCATTCGCGACAAACTCTACCCGTCTGCGCTTTGATTCCCGTGGCTTTGATCTGACCTTCGGGGATTTCCAGCACACCCATCTGCTGCACCGGATAGCCGTGTTCGTCCAGCACGCCCAGCATTGCGTAGCGGTGGATGATCAGTGTGGCGACATAAGCGACCGTTGAAGGATAGCTCTGCATTTTGGCTTGCCCCGGCACGCGCGCCATGAAGTCGCCCAGCGGCTCGCCGAAATTGAGCAGTTTGCGCAGCTTCATACCTATCCAGGCCGGATCGATCACCCGCATGTCCAGGCTTAACACCTTGCAAAGTCCGTCCAGTGCGCGCGGATACACGCCGGACAGCCACATCGAGTAGGGACGGCGCTGACCGTCGGGTAGCACCAATTCTTTCAGACCCAGCACGAAATCGTCGCCTGAACCCGCATTGGCAATATCCACCGTCCAGCTCATGGTGCCGTCGGTACCGGTCTTGGGTTCCTTGCGGGCGAACAGCGCGTCCATCATCGGTGTGGTCATGCCGTCATGCACTTCGAGCGCGCCCAAGGCTTCGATGCGGTATTTGAGCAGATGCGCGAAGGCGGCGACCAGAGACGGCATGCGGCGAATTTCACCGTCGGGCGGCATCGGCATGTCGAAGGCATCGTCGCCGGCGGTCTTCATCAGCATTTCCAGTTTCATGCGTACCCAGACCGGATCGCGCGTGCGCATATCCATAGACAGGGATTTGGCCAGTGCGCCCAAGCCACGCGGTTGTTCCGAACCGTTGACCCACACTTCGAACGGATGGTTGGCTTGATTGGACGTGTGGGAGACGAATGCTACAAAATTGCCCAGCGGGTGTTTGACGACCTGTGAAGTCCAGCCTTCGCTGCCCGCCGTCAATTTCGGACGTCCCGGCCAGCGCAAAGAGGCCAGCGCCGGGGTCGGAGTGGCTTCGAGGACGATGCGTCTGTCCTGATCGAACACGAAATCCTGCGGTTGTTCAGTGGTTACGTGAAAATCGCGTAGCGACTCGTTTGCCCTTTCTCCCGCTTGCGCAGGGGGAGAGCCTAGCGAGGGGGATTTGGATAGGGGGGCGTTGGGTTCGGGCGTGATCGACAACACCGACCCTAATACGCTGTTGGGGCGGTAAGTGGCCAGCCCTTTGAGTCCCGCGCGCCAGGCTTCGGTGTAGAGATTTTTGAATTCTTCAAACGGATAGTCGGCAGGCACGTTCACCGTCTTGCTGATCGAGGTGTCGATGAACGGTGCGACGGCGGCGACCATCTTCATGTGATCGAGCGCGGAGATATTCAGCGCCGAGACGAAGGCTTCCGGCAGATGAACGGTGTCGCCCCCTTGTTTTTTATACACGCGCCAGGCGTGATCTTCCACGGAATAGTCTTTGGTGGTGCCGTCCATCATGCGTTTCTTGCGGGTGTAAAACCACGAGAAGGCGGGTTCGATGCCATTGGAGGCGTTGTCGGCAAAGGCCAGCGAAATCGTGCCGGTAGGCGCGATGGACAGCAGATGGCTGTTGCGGATGCCGTGCTCGCGGATGCGGTTTTTTATCTCATCCGGCAAGCGCGAGGCGAAGCGGGGAGCCGCCAGATATTGTTCCGCTTCCAGCAGCGGGAACGCGCCGCGCTCTTTCGCCAGTTCGATCGAGGCGGAATATGCCTCATCGCGCAGGATGCGGGTGATGTCGGCGGCAAAGGCGCGCGCCTGCTCACTGTCATATTTGAGACCCAGCATCACCAGCGCATCGCCCAGTCCCGTGTAGCCCAGACCGATGCGGCGCTTGTTCTGCGCCTCTAGTTGCTGTTCGGGCAGCGGCCAGGCGGTCACGTCCAGCACATTGTCCAGCATGCGCACCGCGATTTTGATCAGTTGCTTGTACGGTTCGTAATCGAAACCGGCATGCGCCGAGAACGGATTGACCACCATGCGGGTTAAATTAATTGAGCCTAAACAACAACATCCGTAAGGGGGCAGAGGCTCTTCGGCGCAAGGGTTGGTGGCCTCGATCACTTCGCAATAGGATAAGTTGTTGTCGCGGTTGATCAGGTCGATGAACAGTACGCCAGGTTCCGCGTGATCGTAGGTGCTCTCGATGATTTGACGCCATAAGTCGGCAGCCTGCACGCGGCGATACACCCAAAGTCCGTCGTCGCGTAAGAATGCGCCGGCCTCTTTGAGCGCAGCGGATGGCTCTGCTTTGTGAGTTAATTCAAATTCTTTATTATTTTCAACGGCTTGCATTAAATCATCGGTGACGCCTACCGAGATGTTGAAGTTGCGCAAGTCGCCCTTGTCTTTGGCTGAAATGAATTTTTCGATATCAGGATGATCGCAGCGCAACACGCCCATCTGTGCGCCGCGCCGTGCACCTGCCGACTCCACGGTTTCGCAGGAACGGTCGAACACGCGCATATAGGAGATCGGTCCGCTGGCACGCGAGTGGGTGCCTTGGACTTGTGCGCCTTCGGGGCGGATGGAGGAAAAATCATAACCGACCCCGCCGCCGCGCCGCATGGTTTCCGCCGCCTGCTGCAAGGCGTCGTAGATGCCGGGTCGGCCATCACAAGTGCCGGAAATCGCATCGCCTACCGGTTGCACGAAGCAGTTGATCAACGTTGCCTGTATGGTCAAGCCCGCCGCCGAGTTGATCCGTCCGGCTGGCACGAAGCCGTTTTCCTGTGCGGCAAAGAACAGCTCTTCGAAGTGCGCGCGCTGTTCGGGTTTCTCCGCCTCCGCCAGTCCACGGGCTACGCGGCGTCTGACGTCTTCGACTGAATGTTCACCCGGTTCGGCATACTTCTCCAACAACACTTCGATGCTGATCTCTTGCGTCATTCTGGATACCTCGGTTTTCGGTTTAGGGCTTGCGTTTCACGACTCGCCGCTGTTCTTAAACAGTCTTACCAGTCCGTCCAGCCCGATAAAGTTAAACGCATAGCTGGCTTGTGCCCTGACCACCGGTTTGGCGTGATAGGCGATGCTCACGCCCGCCTGAGCCATCATCTTCAGATCGTTGGCGCCGTCACCCATCGCGATCACCTGTTCGGGCTGGAGCCCCAGTTGTTCGCGTATCTTGATCAGCCATTCCGCCTTGCCCTGTGCATCGAGTATCTCACCCAATACGCGTCCGGTGAGTTTGCCGTCGATGATTTCCAGCGTATTGGCATGGGTGTAGTCCAAACCTAAACGAGGTTTGAGACGCTCGGTGAAGAACAGAAATCCGCCCGAGACCAGCAGCGTTTTGATGTTGTGTTTCTTTAATTCCGCCAGCATCAGTTCTGCGCCGGGATTGAGTTGCAGTCGCTCATCATACACGCGCTGCAAGGCGTTCTCGTTCAGTCCTTTTAATAAGGCGACGCGACGGCGCAGACTCTCGGCGAAATCGATTTCGCCGCGCATCGCTTCCTCGGTGATGGCAGCGACTTCGGGCTTCAAACCCTGCATATCGGCGATTTCATCTATGCATTCGATCGAGATCAGCGTCGAATCCATGTCCATCACCACCAGCCCGAAACCGGATAATGAAAGGCTATCCGGCACGAAAGCGCAGTCTATTTGCTGCTCAAAGCAAAAACCGGCGATGTCATCGTGGGGTTGAGCGCCGCATAAACGCCAGGCCAGCGGCGATAAGCGTTCGATGCGAGTCGCATTGGCTAGTCCGGACAGGTGTTCGATTTGCAGGGTGGGAATGTCGTGTAAGGCCTGAAGGATGAGGTTCATATCTGAGTCGCGCCGGAAGGACGCGGTTAATATCGTAAGTCGCCCATTTTAACTGATGTTGCGCGTAAGTTGCCCGGTGTGCTGTGCATAATTGCTTTTGTCTGTCAGGCGCCGATAGTGTATATTTCTTGCCGCAGCGTTTGTGTTCGTTCTCAGTGTTGCGTCCGCAATGCCTGATATTTTGTTAACTGTTTTATTATAAACACTTATGTACTTTCAGCCCGGCACGGCTGGATGTATTTGGAGCGATGCTATGAGCGTTATGACGATTATTGCCCCGCTGACTGATGCTTATACTAGCCTGAGCGATCATCGCTGACTTTATGATTTCACGATTTATTTTTATTGCATTGTCAGTTGCCAGCATGTTGCTGGCTAGCTGCGCTTTTCAGGGAGGGGCGGCGCAATCGTGCAAGGTGCTCGACCCTGATCTGGCGGAGGGTGACTATCGAGGTGGGTGCAGGGATGGCCTGGCGGATGGTTTTGCTGTCGTGACCGGCAAGAGCAGTTATCGCGGTGATTTTCTGGCTGGCAGAAAGCACGGCAAGGGAATCAAGTTCATGCCGAACGGGGATAAGTATGCGGGTGAATTCGATAGCGATTTCCGGCACGGCAAGGGCGTATATGTATGGGGCGAACATACGCCTTGGGCGGGTGACCGGTTTGAAGGGACTTACCGCCAGGACCAGCGTCACGGTAGCGGTGTCTATTCCTGGGCGACCGGCGACCGGTATGAAGGCCCTTGGGAAAACGATCTGCGCATGGGGTTTAGCGTGATGGAAACCAGACGGGCGCAGCAAGCAGCCCTGGTGGAGGCGACGCGCGCATCGCGCACGGTTCCGTCTGAGCTTCCCGTCGTAGCTGTCCCGGTTGAGCCTGTTCCGGCAGTTGAAACGGAATCTGTGCTAGTCGCCGATCAACCCGCGCCGCCTGCTTACGCGCCACAGGTGGAGAACGTTGGCACTATCATCAGTCCTGTGCAGCTGGCTATCGGGCAGCCTGCACTGATATCTGCGCTGCCTGCCGCTGGTATGCTTGCGGAAGGGGTGGCGGTCGAAGTCGGTCGTACAATCTGTCTGGATATTCCGCTGGGATTGAATCACCATCAGCGACTAAGCGGTGTGCTGGAGGGGGTGGCCGGCGCAGAGGCGACCATCCGCCTGGTGGCGATGGACGGTACACGGGCCAGTATGCAGGGCAAGATGGTCAGGGTGGGGGCAGTACTGAGCGATAAGTTGAGCCGATGGAAACTATGCGACGATTGAAATTGATTTTCAGAAAGAAACCGCTGTATGTGCTGATGTTGTGCGCCTGGTGTGCGGGCAGCGATGCCGCTCCCAACCAGAACGGGCAAACCGGCTATATCGATATGCCTTCCGGCCGGATCGAAGCGGATGGTCATTTTCGCACCGGATACAGTTTCGATAAACCCTATTCCACTCTATGGGGCAGTCTGTCGATTTTGCCTCGCGTGGAGGTGAGCGCACGCTATACCCGAATTATGAATACGCCGACTGCGGGTGCTGCGTGGCAGGGTTATGGCGACTACAAGGATAAGGTCGCCAGTGGCAGGTTGCTGCTGCTCGAAGAAGACTGGAATACGCCCGCCTTGTCTTTTGGGGTGGATGATGTGATGGGTACCAGTCTGTTTGCTTCCCGGTATCTGGCTGCCAGCAAGCAGTTTGGTGCGCTGGATGCCACGCTGGGCATAGGCACAGGTCGCATCGACGGCGTTTTTGCCGGTGCGCGTTATGCGCCGCAGGACTGGAACGGTTTCGCGGTCGCCGCCGAATACGATGCAAATAATTACAAGCAGGATTTGTTTGCGGTGAAGACCGGGGTGGACAAGCGCAGGAAGGGCGTGGGCGTGGCGCTGGAGTACCGCTATGGCTGGTTGGGCTCGCAGTTGTCAGTGCGCGATGGCCAGGCCGGGTTGACTGCGTATGCCTCGCTGCCCCTGGATGACAAGGAATTTATCCACAAATTCGATGAGCCTGCACCCGATACGGAAGATGTGCCGCGTCCTACCCTCAAGCAATGGCACGATGATCCTGTCTATCATCGCGCGCTTACCGAACGGCTGTTGCAGCAGGATTTTCGCAATATTCATGTGCGCGTGGAACAGGATGTGGTCGATGTGACGTTGACCAACACCCGCATCTCCCTGCCCAGTCGGGCAATAGGACGCGCCGCCCGCAGTATCCTGCTGCGTTCACCCAAGGGAACGCGGCAGATCGTGATTCACTACACCGTCAATGATGTGGCTTTCGCTACCTATGCGTTCAACGATGCAAAGCGTCTGCAACGCTACTTTTACGGACTGGAAAGTCGCAAACAACTGGCGGAAACGGTCAGCGTCAGCTATGCGGAGCCGCAGGAACGTTCTGAAGAGGACGAGCTGCTCGACGAGTCGGAAGAGCAATACTATCAGACACGGCTGGATGGCAGCGATGGTGATATCGTGAGCTTTCGTGCCGAGAACAGCGGTTTGGGTAAGATACGCATCGCGCCCGGTGCCGGTATTTATTTTAATGACCCGAGTGGCGCGTTCCGCTACGAACTGCTGGCAACCGCCTCCGTCGAGAAGCAGGCAGGCGACGGTCTGATCCTGAAAGCGACCACGCAGTTGACGCTGGCGCAGGATATCAGCGGGGTGCAGCAGCCTTCCAACAGTCTGTTGCCGCATGTGCGCACCGATGTGGCCAATTACAAGAAGAACGGCAGCTTTAAGCTGACTCAGGCGCTGGTCAATCAGTATTTTCATCCCGAACAGCGTATTTATGCGCGAGCCTCGGCCGGATTGTATGAGGAAATGTTTGGCGGCTTCGGCGGTCAGTTGCTGTATTACCCGGAGCGCGGGCCGTGGGCAGTGGATTTGACGGTGGACGCCTTGCAGCAGCGCGATGTGGGGGGCGGCTTTGCTTTCCGCCCTTACACTACGACCACCGCGCTGGCGGCTTTGCATTACCAGTTGCCTGTGCAGGGTCTGAGTGCGACGATGCGCGCAGGCCGTTTTCTGGCTGGCGATATCGGCGGACGCTTCGAGATGAAACGCCATTTCCGCTCGGGTTTCGAGGCGGGTGCCTGGTATACGCTGACAAATGGCAATGACATCACGACGCCGGGTTCGCCCGCTCAGCCCTATCACGATAAGGGAGTGTTCATGGCGATCCCGCTCGATACCATGCTCACCCGGGATACGCAGAGCAGGCCGCGTCTGGCGATTTCGCCCTGGACTCGCGACGTGGGGCAGATGGTGGTATCGCCGGGTGATCTGTACGATATGATGGAACCGGGATACAGCAATATGCACGACAAGGACGGGTTGCAATTTTTTGGTGATCTGGACGACAGCTATGAGATGCCGGCACGCGACCCGAACCTGCTCGACCGCATGCGCATGTCCAATTGGCAGGAAGACCGTGAGCATCTGTTGAACGGGCTTGTTTCTTCCAATACATGGATGCGGGTTGGCTTGGGGTTGGGGATCTCGGCGTTGAGTTCGGTGCTCGACAAGCCGGCCGACAAATGGGCGGTGCGGCAGCAGAACGGCTCCTTCAGTAAATCTATCGCGAATGTCGGCAACAATCTGCCGTTGCTGGTCGGCGGCGTGGCGGGTTTGCTGGCGCTCGACAGCAGCGATCAGCAGCGCAGCGCTACCGCTTTTACAGCGTTGGAGGCGGGCGTGGTGGGGGTGCTCGCTGCAGAAGCCGGCAAACAGTTGCTGGGTCGTTCACGTCCTCAGGCAGGACAGGGTAATCGCAGTTTCAATCCGCTCGGAAATGGCGCGGCGGGCTTTCCTTCCGGACATACGACCGCGATCTGGGCGATGGTCACGCCGTTCGCCAGGGAATACAATATGCCGTGGTTATACGGCGCAGCAGCGATCACCAACGCAGGGCGTGTGGCGAGTCGACAGCACTTCGTCTCTGACACGGTCGGCGGTTCATTGTTGGGATATGCCGTGGGCAGTTCTTTCTGGGGCTGGCATCATACTGCGCAACCTGTGATCACGCTGGATGGCGATATGCTCGGCCTGAACTGGAATATAGAATAAGCACGAAAAGCTTGCAGTCTGTCGATTACTCAGGATAATGCGAGCTGTGAATGTTTATTGCGCCGTTTTTGAAAAAATTCGATTAAGGGGAACGAGAATGAAAAGAATCATCATGTCCGGCTGCTTGGCGTTGCTGACGGGTGCGGCGATGGCGGAGGTGGTTCCGACGGTGGCGGAGTTTATCGAGCCCGTGCAGGCGATCGAGAGCGTTGAGGCGATTGAAGCGGCTGAAATGGCAGCAGCAACTCAAACTGCAGCGGCTGAAACGGTTGTGACTGAAGCTGCAGTGAGTGAAGTTGCGGCAACGACCGCACCCGTCTTGACGGAAGCCGTCGTGGTCGAGGCAGCGGCAACGACAGTTCCTGTTGTTCCGGTGACGGCCGGCGGTGTCGCAACGGGCGGAGCGGGGATAGGTAGTGGCGTTACGCTGGCGAGTAGTACCGCGTTGGCAAGCAAAATCGCCGCAGTGGCCTTGGTTGCCAACGGGGCTGCTGCGGTTCTGACAGCGATGACCGGCACTCCAACTACCACGCATCATCCTTGAAATTTTATCCAATCAGGCATTAAAAAAACCGCACAGCGGGTTTTTTAATGCCTGTGCAACCAGTCTGGAACCCATCCCGCTGACAGGTGAGCAGTGCAGAGGCGTCTGCTCTGCAATAGAAAATTTAAGCTGTTGATTTTGCTTGATTTTCTGTTGTTCTCTCGGTTGTGGCAATGGCGTACATCTGTCCGGTATCATTCACCAGCGCGGAGGCGGTCATGTAGACGTTGAGCGCCGTGCCGTCTTTGCAGAGACGCCGAGTTTGATACGGTACCAGAATTTTCGCCAAGCTCAGTTGATTTATCTGCATCAGTGCGGCCTCGCGCATCTCGGCCGGGATGCGATCTTGCGTATTCATCAGCAGTGCTTCCGTCTCGCTCCAGCCATACAGGCGCTCTGCGCCGGGATTCCAGGCGAGGATGCGGCCTTCCAGATCCTGCACGGTGATCGCATCTGTAGCATCGCGCACCACCACCGCCAGCCGCAATAACTCATTGGCCTTGTGCAGCGCTTCTTCCGCCCGTTTCATGTCGGTGATGTCAATAAAGGTGATCACTGCGCCTTCGATGATATTGTCCAGGGTGCGATAGGGTTGGATGCGCAGTCTGAACCAGTCACCCCGGGTGGTTTGCACCTCGGACTCCCTGGGAATGAGCGTGTTCAGTACAGACTGAGTGTCCGCTACCAGGCTGTCATAGCCGACCAGGTTGGAGGTGATGTGATCCACAGGACGCCCCAGATCGCTCAGAATCAGATTGATGATGACACTGGCAGCCGGGGTGAACCTCAGGATGCGCAGCTGGTGATCGACAAACACCGTTCCGATGCCGGTGCCGGCTAACAGATTGTTCATGTCGTTGTTGGCGCGCGACAAGTCCGTCACCTTGGTTTGCAGCTCACAATTAACCGTGGTCAGCTCCTCGTTGACAGACTGCAATTCTTCCTTGGAAGTTTCCAGTTCTTCGTTGGTGGATTGCAATTCCTCGTTGACTGACTGCATTTCTTCATTGGAGGATTTCAACTCCTCGTTGGATGTCTCCAGTTCCTCGTGGGTGGTCTGAAGGTATTCCTCTTTGGCGCGCAACTCCTGTTCGAGTGCGGCAATTCTTGCGGCGGCGGTCAGTTTGTCCAGTTCGATTTCAACCCCGCCGCTGATTACCTGAGCCGGTTCTATATGCGCCTGCGCACCCGGTGTGTCTTCCAGTATCACCAGATACAGGAAAGAATCGGTGATGCTCTCCGAGCCGTGTGTCACCGGGCGTATGGTGAGATTGGTCAGGGTATAGTGGCCGTTGGTTTTGATGCGCAAGCCATGGCAGCGCACCAGCTCCTTGCTGATCACGGCTCTGTGCAAGGCTGTGGTCAGATCGAGTTTCAGACCTTCTCTGGCCATCTTCAGGATATTGTTGATGCCCGCCTCGCCGGGTGCGGGTTCCAGATACATGCCGGTGCGACCGTGCAGGTAGAGGATGTCGCCCTGATCGTTGACCAGCGCACTGGCGGGGGCGACTTGTTGCAACAGCGCCTGTTCGGTCAATTCGCGCAACGGCAGTTTCACCGGCAGCTGGGATTTTCCCGTGTTGCGGCTGAGCGCCGCATCCAGTGCGATGGAAGGCAGAAAACGGTTCAATGCGGCGCGCTGCGTGCTGTGGAAGTCTTCCTTGCGCTGATACAGTTTGGCTTTACGGTCCAGTGTGTTGAACAGATCGTCAAACTCGCCTATGCCTTCGGAAGTGCCTAAAAACAGCATGCCGCCGGGTTTGAGCGCGTAGTGAAACAGCGGGATGAGTTTTTTTTGTAGCGAGGAGCCCAGATAGATCATCAGATTACGACAGCAGATCAGGTCGAGTTTGGAGAAGGGCGGGTCCTTGATTAAATCCTGTTCGGAAAATACCAGCATATCGCGGATGGCTTTGTGGATGCGATAGGCGCTACCCTCGGATTCCTGTGTGAAATATCTTGCCAGTCGTTCAGGCGTGAGGTCGGCGGCGATGCTGGCCGGATAGAGCCCTGCGCGTGCCGTCGCAATGGCGCGGCTGTCGATGTCGGTGGCGAAGACCTGGACCGTATAACTCTGTTTGAGCGCTTCGATGCGTTCCTGCATCAGGATGGCGAGTGAGTAGGCTTCTTCGCCGGTGGAGCAACCGGTCGACCAGATGCGGATCACGGAACCTGCGGGTTTGCCTTCAAACAGTTTAGGGACGATCTGCGCTTCCAGCGCCAGAAAGGCTTCCGTGTCGCGGAAGAAATTGGTGACGCCGATCAACAGGTCGCGGAACAGCGCATCGACTTCGGTCGGGGTCTGTTGCAGATATTTTACATAGTGATCGATTACCTCGATCTGATGCACCGCCATGCGTCGTTCGATGCGGCGGTGGATGGTATTGGGCTTGTATTGCGAGAAATCGTGGCCGGTCTGGTTGCGCAACAGGATGAAGATCTTCTTCAGTGCATTTTCGCTCTTGTGCGAGGTGGCGGCCTGGTGTACACGCCCCAGTGCGTGCGAGGCATAGTTGATCAATTGCGCGCCCATCTCGCCTGGCAGCATCTGGTAGTCCACCAGACCGGTGGCAATCGCGCTGCGCGGCATGCCGTCAAACTCGGTGGATTCCGGATTTTGCACCATGATCATGCCGCCTTCGCCTTTGATCGCACGCACGCCCATTGTCCCGTCGCTGCCGGTGCCCGATAGTATGATGCCGATGGCATGCTCACCCTGATCCTGAGCCAGTGAACGAAAAAAGAAATCTATCGGCAAGCGCTGGCCGCGGGGTGCCGTAGGCTCCAGTAAATGCAGCGCACCGTTTAAAAATGCCATGTCGCGGTTGGGGGGGATGATGTAGGCGCAATTGGGCTGCACAGTGACACCGTCATCGACTTCGAATACCTGCATGCGCGTGTAGCGGCGGATCAGTTCAGAGAGCATGCTTTTATGATCGGGGGCTAAGTGTTGCACCAGCACAAAGGCCATGCCCGGATCCTTGTCGGCGGGCATGCCGGAAAAGAAAGCTTCAAAAGCCGCGAGTCCCCCGGCAGATGCGCCGATGCCAACGACAGGGAAAGTTTCCTGAGGTTTGTGGTGAACCGGAATTCCGTTGGCAGGAGGGGTGGCAGCACTTTTGTTATCTTGCATGGGATCTGTACTCGGCTCAGGAAAGTAGATTTTATCGGTACGCTACGTATCGAATTATAAAAGGTATTCCCTGAACTTAAGACGTGTATTTTATAACCGACTGAATTTATCCGGATTTTGATTCGGTTTAAACCCCGTCCTTCAGGCTGGAACGCACACTACCACGCCCTGAAGGATGGGGTTTGAGGGGGCTTAGTGGAGGAAATGCAAACCTAAATTCATCGGCCTCAAGGCCGGCGATAAGTTGGTACGCGTTGCGCCCGTGTGCGAAACGGATGTGCCGGGGGGATTTAGTCTGTGCGATCGGCGAGCGCCGCTTCGCTATGCGCCATGTATGCTTCTTCGTTTTGTTCTATGCGAACTTTGGCATTGGTCTTCCCGGCTCGGGCAGGCGGGTGGCAGATGCCGCAGATATAGTTGGCATGCAATTCATTGGCATGGGTCACGAAATGACCGTCGCACTCGCGGCAGGTGACCATTTGCATCATCCCGGCGTTGAAGAAGCGCACCAGAAACCAGGCGCGGGTGATACTCAATACGACTTCACCGCCTTCCAGATCATGCACCTGATCCAGATACAAGCGATAGGCGGTAATCAGCGCCTGCACGCCATCAATACCGGCGTTCTTGAGCAGAAACTGGTGTATACCCATAAACAGTGAGGAATGGATATTGGGCTGCCAACTGATAAACCAGTCGGTTGAATAAGGCAGCATGCCCTTGGAGGGGGATTCGCCTTTGACTTCTTTGTACAGCTTGAGCAAGCGCTCGCGGCTGAGCATCGTCTCTTCCTGCAATACCTGCAAACGTGCGCCCATCTGTATTAGTTCTGTGGCGATTTTGACTTGTTGCGCCTCGCCCAATACTGTCTTGTTGACCACATCGGTCTCCGTTTAAGCGATGGCTTCGACGGCTTGCGAGGACATCAGAATGGCGGCGTGGGTCTGCGCCATCATGCGGCTCTTGCTGTAGTCGGTGACCATGTTGAGCAAGACGTTTTCGTCAAATCGGAAGCTGCACAGCAAGACATTGCAACTGGCCATCTTGATGATCTGAGCGGGGCTCAGTCCGCCGATCAAATCGACCAGGTCCTGACTCAGTCCTAAACGAAATATGGCCGCAGCCTTATCTTCTTTGACCATCTGCTGAGCCAGCATCAAATAGGTCAGGTTGATATCGCGTATGCCTTCTTGTAATTGCATGGTGTTCATGGTGTTCCTCCGTATCTTGCGAGTTTAAAACACTAGGCTGATGATACATCACGGAATCCGTTTGTACCCTGAAACAGTTGTCGAACTTCGACGGTTGCATTTTGCGCGCATGGTTAGAAAAATATAATTGGAAGTCGGCTGATTTTATTGTAGGGAGGGAAGTAGGTAAAATGTAGGGAAATTGCCTACAAAGCTAAAATCTCCAGCACTGTTGGTACCGGAGATTCGAGCAGAATGCCGTTTGCGAGGGGTCAAACAGGCACCCTTGTTGCACTTATCGGCAGGTTTTATTAAAGCTTTAGGAGTCTTTGAAAATTGACCAATTTGTCACCGGCCTTGAGGCCGGTGGATTTAGGCGTGGAGGAGTTCGCATCTCCCCTCTAAAATCCCGCCTTTCAGGGCGGGGTGGTGCACGTCCCGGCATACAGGCCGGGGTTTTAAACTGAGTCGGAATCCGGATAAAATGACACACTGATTCGGCGCGCGTCACTGGGATCTTCTCTATTTACTTTACCTCCCTTTCTGAACGTATTGAAAAGCCAGCTAATTCCCTTCTTATTCCCGTGATTGAAACGCTATGGGTTAGATGATAATCTGCGCAACACGCGGAGCTCATCATGGCAGAAGACAGCGACCTAGAAAAAACAGAACAACCCTCGCAACGGCGATTAGACCAGGCAAGAGAAAAAGGTCAGGTCGCGCGCTCGCACGAGTTGTCGACTTTTTCCATTCTGTTAACCGGAGGCGCCACACTTTGGTTTATGGGAGGCTCGCTCAATGCGGATATGGTCAAGATGCTGCACGACGGGCTGACTATCAGCCGCGATCTGGCTTTTAAGCCGGAACTGATGATACCGCGCCTGTATGAGCTGTCCATCTTGATGCTGCTGACCTTTGCGCCGCTGTTAGTAATGTTTGTGCTGGCGGCCTTTCTTTCCCCCTTGACGCTCAACGGCTGGCTGTTCAGCACCGATTCTCTGGCACCGCAATTCTCCCGTATGAATCCCGTTTCAGGCATCGCGCGGATGTTTTCCACGCATGCGCTGGTAGAACTGGCCAAAGCGCTGGGCAAGGCGATTGTGGTGGGCGGCGTGGCGACCTGGGTGATCTGGAGTCATCGCGACGATGTGTTGCAGCTGGCTACCTTGTCGATTACCACGGCGATTCCAAAAATGGGGGCGCTGGTGGGCGGCAGTTTTCTGGCGATCGTGGCTGCGATGTTACTGATCGTTGCGATTGACGTGCCGTTCCAGCTATGGGATCACAACAAAAAACTGATGATGACCAAGGAAGAAGTGCGTCAGGAGAACAAGGAAACCGAAGGTGATCCACAACTCAAGGGACGTATACGCCATATGCAGCGTGAAGCATCGCGTCGCCGTATGATGAGCGCAATCCCGACGGCGGATGTCGTCGTGACCAACCCGACTCACTATGCGGTGGCGCTGAAATACAGCGATAAAGGGATGAGTGCGCCCAAGGTGGTGGCCAAAGGCTCGCATCTGACCGCACAGCGCATACGTGAAATCGCGCTGGAAAATAAAGTGCCGATACTGGAGGCGCCGCCACTGGCGCGTGCCTTGCATAAACACACCGAGCTGGGCGAAACGATACCAGAAGCCTTGTATACTGCGGTGGCCGAAGTGTTGGCCTATGTATATCAATTAAAACGCTACCAGGCCGAGGGTGGCGCGCGTCCGCAACAGCCTGAGGATTTGCCAGTGCCGGCAGAGCTTGATCCGGCTAATGCAGGGATAACACCATGAACTTCGATTCCATCTTTTCGTTTCTGAAAAACAGCGTGAAGCTGCGCAGCATGGCAGGACCTATCCTGATCATCATGATTCTGGCGATGATGGTGCTGCCCCTGCCGCCCCTGCTGCTGGACGTGCTGTTCACCTTTAATATCGCGATCGCGGTGATGGTGTTGCTTATCAGCATGAATACGACCAAGGCGCTGGATTTTCTGTCTTTCCCGACCATTTTGCTGATCACGACTTTGCTGCGCTTATCGCTCAATGTGGCCTCGACCCGGGTGGTGTTGCTCGAAGGGCATACCGGCCCTGATGCGGCAGGTAAGGTGATTGAGTCTTTCGGACATTTTCTGGTGGGCGGCAATTACGCCGTGGGTATCGTGGTATTTGCGATTCTGGTGGTGATCAATTTTATGGTCATCACCAAAGGTGCGGGACGTATCGCCGAAGTGGGCGCGCGTTTTACCCTGGATGCGATGCCGGGCAAGCAGATGGCGATCGATGCCGACCTGAATGCCGGTCTGATCGGAGAAGATGTGGCGCGTCAGCGTCGTGCCGAAGTCGGCCAGGAAGCCGATTTCTACGGGGCGATGGACGGTGCGTCCAAGTTTGTGCGCGGAGATGCGGTCGCCGGTATTTTGATTCTGTTCATCAATCTGATCGGCGGTCTGATCGTCGGCGTGTTGCAGCACAATATGGATATCGCCATGGCGGCCAAGAATTACACCCTGCTGGCCATCGGTGACGGTCTGGTGGCGCAGATTCCGGCACTGGTGATATCTACCGCAGCCGGCGTGGTGGTGAGTCGTGTCTCCACCGATCAGAATGTCGGCGATCAGATGATGGGGCAATTGTTCAAGCAACCGCAGATCATTATGTTGACGGCGGTGATTATCGGCATGATGGGCATGATACCCGGCATGCCGCATTTTGCCTTCCTGCTGCTCTCGGGCGGAATGATGTGGCTTGCCTATCATTTGTCGCAAAAAACAGCCAAGGTGGCAGAGCGGGTTCAGGCGGAAGTGGCCGCGACGCCGGTGATTTCCGAGGCGGCGGAAGCCAGTTGGGAAGATGTCGCTCAGGTTGATGTGCTGGGGCTGGAGGTGGGGTATCGTCTGATCATGCTGGTGGATAAGGCGCAGGATGGTGATTTATTGAGAAGAATAAAAGGGATACGTAAGAAATTCACGCAGGATGTGGGTTTTCTGCCGCCTTCTGTACATATCCGCGATAATCTGGATCTGCGTCCTAATGCATATCGCATCACGCTCAAGGGGGTGGAAGTGGGTAGCGGTGAGGCTTTTCCCAATTTGTTTCTGGCGATTAACCCCGGCAGTGTGACGGGGGATCTGATCGGCACGCCTACCCGTGATCCGGCCTTCGGTTTACCTGCCGTGTGGATAGAACCGGCCTTGCGTGATCAGGCGCAGATGATGGGGTACACCGTTGTTGATCCGGGTACGGTGGTGGCAACGCATCTGAGCAATCTGATCAGTACTCGTTCGGCTGAGCTGTTGGGGCGGCAAGAGGTGCAACAGTTGCTCGAACATCTGGGTAAGTCAGCGCCCAAACTGGTGGAAGATCTGGTGCCTAAGACTCTGGCGCTGGGTACCGTGCTCCGGGTGCTGCAAAATCTGCTGGAGGAGGGGATGCATATACGTGATATGCGTACCATCGTAGAGACGCTGGCTGATAATGCGGCCAGGACGCAGGATCCGTTTCAGCTCACGGCTTTGGTGCGTGTGGCCCTGGGACCTGCCATTGTGCAACAGTTTTATCCGGCTGAACAGGAGTTGCAGGTGATCGGTATGGACAAGGAGTTGGAGCATATTCTGATGCAGGCGATGCAATCGAGTCAGAATGGCATGGGGATTGAGCCGGGTTTGGCGGATACCGTGCTCAATGAATCGCGCGCTGCCGTTCAGAGGCAGGAGCAGATGGGCTTGCCGACCGTGATGCTGGTGCCGGCTCCCTTGCGTGATTTACTGGCGCGCTTTTTGAAACGCACCGTACCGAATTTGAGAGTGATTTCACACGATGAAGTACCGGACTTTAAAACTATCCGCGTGACGGCTCTGGTAGGAGGAACAGCATGAATATCAAGAAATTCATTGCAGGGACAGCCCGTGAGGCACTGAGGGAGATTCGCAATGAGCTGGGCGAAGAAGCTATCATTCTGTCCAACCGAAAGACGGATCAGGGCGTGGAAATCGTCGCGATGGCCAATGACGATACGGTACAGTTGGCAGGGGGCGCCGCGCATCTGTCCGAGGAGGTAAAGGCCGCCACATCGCCCGATGTTAAACGTGCTGAACCTGAAGTTGCAGCCGCGCCCGTGGCGGGACTGACCGGCGAGGCGACCATCCTGGGTGAAATCAAATCCATGCACAATAAGTTGCAAAAGCAGATTGAAACCTTGTCGTGGAATAATTTGCAGCAACGCGACCCTCTGCGCGCCGGACTATTGCGTCGCATGCTCAACTCCGGTTTCAGCACACTTCTAGCGCGTCAGTTGCTAAATAAAATGCCCTCCGGCGAAGGCAAGGGGGAACCCTGGATCAAACAGGTGTTGAAGCGCAATCTGCGCGTTGCGGGTGAACCCGACGATATTGTGGTCAAGGGGGGGGTGTATGCGTTGATCGGGCCGACCGGTGTGGGTAAAACGACCACGACCGCTAAGCTGGCTGCCCGTGCCGTGGTGCGATACGGCGCCGACAAGGTGGCTTTGCTGACCACGGACAGTTATCGTATCGGCGCTTATGAGCAGTTGAAAATTTACGGCAAGATTCTTGGGGTGGCGGTGCATGCGGTGCGCGATGTCGATGATTTGCGTTTGACGCTGTCAGCCTTGCGCCACAAACATTTGGTGTTGATCGACACGGTCGGGATGGGGCAGCGCGATGAGCGCGTGACCGAACAAAATGAGATGTTTGATGCGACCGGGGTGGCGCGTCTCCTGGTTTTGAACTCTACCAGCGGCGGCGATACGCTGGAGGACGTGGTGCGCATGTACTACAGCAACAAGGTGATCGGTTGCATCACCACCAAGCTGGATGAGGCGGCGAATCTGGGGGCTGTGCTTGATGTGGTGATGCGTCATCGTCTGGTGATGTATTTCATGGCAGACGGGCAGCGTGTGCCTGAGGATTTGCATCCTGTCGATATCGACGTCATGTTGCACAAGGCGTTTAAACCCGCCGACGAAAAAACCCCTTTTACCATGGATGAGCTGGATTTCCCCTTGATGATGACGGCTGAAGTGGATGGAACCGATGAGGGTGAGGTGAGCTATGCCCTTTGAGGGCGCCAAGGCGAAACCGGCCAGGGCTAAGCCGCAACGTCTGGGCGAATCAGATCAGGCTGAGGGCTTGCGCCGATTGCTGGTGCGTAACCAGATTCAGGTGATTACGCTGGTGGCGGGCAAGCAGGGGGTGGGACGCACCAGTACGACGCTCAATCTGGCGGGGGCAATGATCGCCGCCGGGAAAGATGTTCTGGTGCTGGACGAGAATCCGGCACCGCATAATTTAACCGATAGTCTGGGCTTGTTCGCGCGTTATGATCTGCTCGATGTCGCGCAAGCGCGATGTCAGTTGCGCGATGCGGTATTGGCGAATAACGGCTGCGCTATTTTGCCGGTTGCGCGTCTGATGCGTATGCTCACTCGCTTGACGAAGATCGAACAGGAGTGCATGGCCAGCGCTTTAATGGAGGTGAGCGCCGGGGTGGATGTGGTGCTGGTAGACGGAGCGATGCTCGATGCGAACACGCTGGTTTCCGCGAGCTTAGCTTCAGGAGTCAGATTGCTGGTGGTGATGGACGCAACCGCTTCAGGCATTACCGAGAGCTACTCCCTGATCAAGCGTCTGGCGCTGGAGCATGCGAGGCTGAGGTTTGAAATTGTGGTCAACAAGGTGCCAAACGAGCAGGTCGCCCGTTTGGTGTTTGGCAATATGGAACAAGTCGCTCGCGCAAAGCTGGATGCGAAACTGGAATATCTGGGTTGTATCCCACTGGATGAGCGGCAAAAACGCGCAAGCCAACTGGCACGGTCGGTGATCGATGCGTATCCTGCGGCGGTATCAGCCAAAGCCTGCCAGACTTTGTCACAAAGCGTGCTGCACAAGACGATGCCTCAGGATGCCATGCCAGGTGGGGTTGCGCAGATGATGGAGAATTTAATTAAACAAATTGCGCGTCAGCATGAAATGACGCCTGCTGCGATCCCAGTTTAACTGTCGCCTATTATTAATTAATAATCGGATATTTATGTATAACGCATCAGGACTTAGTGACAAGAATAAATGCTTAAGCGATTATGCGCCGCTGGTGAAGCGTATTGCGCATCAGATGATGTGCAAGCTGCCTTACAGTGTGCAGATAGACGACATCATACAGGCGGGCATGATGGGTTTGCTCGATGCGGCCAGCCGTTATGATGAGATACACGGTGCACAGTTTGAGACTTATGCGACGCAGCGCGTGCGCGGTGCGATGCTGGATGAGCTGCGCAGTGCAGACTGGTTGCCGCGCAGTTTAAGACGCGATATGCGCCGCATTGAACTGTCTGTCAGTCGCATGCAGCAAAAGTTGGGTCGTCCGCCGAATGAATCTGAGATCGCCGGCGAACTCAAGGTGGAACTGGACGAATATCAGCGGATGTTGCAGGAGGCGCGCGGCGCGCAGCTGATTTATTACGAAGATTTTCAGGATGAAGATCATGAGGATTTTTTTGAGCGATTTGAATTCAACAACGATGGCGATCCGCTGGCGTTATTGCAGGATGAACGTTTCAGAAATGAACTGATGCACGCCATAGAAAAATTGCCGGAACGGGAACGTATGATGATGGGTATGCTTTATGAACAGGAGATGAATCTGCGTGAGGTCGGGGAGGTGTTTGGCGTCAGTGAATCGCGTATTTCGCAGTTGCATAGTCAGGCGGTGGCACGGCTGCGCAGCGCCATGAAGGGTTATTGATGGATAAGCTTACCCTGTTAGGATTGCTGATCGGTTTGCTCGGTGTGCTGACCGGGCAAGTTCTGGAAGGCGGTAGTCTGAGTTTTTTGTTTCAGGGGACGGCATTTTTGATCGTGTTCGGCGGCACTTTGGGTGCGGTAATGGTGCAAAGCTCAAGCAAGGTGTTTTTGACCGCTGTCAGGATGGGCAGTTGGGTGGTAATGACACCGAAATCGGCTGGGCCGGATTTGATTGAGCAACTGGTGCTCTGGAGCAATATCGCGCGCAAGGAAGGTATACTGGCGCTGGAGGCGCGGATTCCGGATATTTCTGAGCCGTTTTTGAAAAGAGGGATGCAGCTGCTGGTGGATGGTCACAGTGCGGAAAAAATTCGCGAGGTGATGGAGCTGGATATTTATTCCTGGGAGCAGTTGCGCTGGCAGGCCGCCCGCGTGTGGGAATCGGCGGCGGGGTATTCGCCAACCATAGGGATTATCGGGGCTGTGCTGGGTTTGATGCACGTGATGCAGAATCTGACCGAGCCTGCCAAACTGGGCAATGGTATCGCCGTGGCGTTTGTGGCGACTATCTATGGGGTCGGTTTTGCTAATCTGCTATTTTTACCGGTGGCGAATAAATTGAAAATCATCATTAAACAGCAGACGCATATGCGCGATATGTTGGTGGACGGTCTGGGGGCCATCGCCAACGGCGAGAATCCTCGCTTTATTCAGCTCAAACTTGAAAGTTATCTGGATTAGCCATGGCACGCCGTGTCAGCAAGCATGAAGAGCACGATAATCACGAGCGCTGGTTGATTTCCTATGCCGATTTCATCACGTTGTTGTTCGCTTTCTTTGTGGTGATGTACTCGATTTCCTCGGTGAATGAAGGTAAATACAAAACCTTTGGTGACTCCCTTAGCATCGCCTTCTCGCAGCAGACAGGTACATCGGCGATCAATATTTCACAGAATCAGACAGGGAAGATCGGTATCCCTCAGGAGGGGGCGCGCAATAAAGTGCTGGTCGACAAGCAGACAGCGAATCTGGTTGAGCAAAAACACAAAATGCAGGAGCGGATGAAGGGCGTGGAGGGCAGCCTGCACCGAGTTATGGCACCGCTGATTGCACAAGGCCAGGTCGGGGTTCATCAAACCAAAAGGGGCGTTGCGATCGATATCAGTGCAAGCACGCTGTTCAAAGAGGGGGAGGTCAGGCTGCAGCCTGGCGCCTTGGAATCGTTGCAGCAGGTCGCGCAGGTGTTGAGTAAAGAGAATCTGGCGATTGAAGTAGAAGGGCATACCGATGATGTGCCGATCAAGAATATTCAGTTTCCTTCCAACTGGGAGTTATCCTCCGGGCGAGCCAGTACGGTGGTGCGGATGCTGGTTACCTATGGTGTAGATGAAATGCACCTGGCGGCGGTGGGGATGGCGGCTAATCAGCCGATAGAACCGAACGATACGCCCGAACACAGGGCCAAAAATCGCCGTGTATCGATCACTATCTTGTCGCCGGAATTCGATAGATTAAATCCTGCGGGTAGTTTGCTTGAGGAACCGGGTGCAGCGCCTGCAATCAATAAACCCTGATCTTGGAGAAACGTTAACCGTTGCCGAGTGAGCGTCCGCCGCCTGGAGAGAAGTCGGGTTGACCGTCAGGGCCGTACAGACTCGCCTGACGAACAGCACCGCCCAGTGCGGTCAGCGTTTGCTGAATGTGGCGTAACTTCATCTGTATCAATTCGCCATTGATGGTGTTGATTTCCTGAGACTGTTCCGCCAACGTAATGATTTTATGCCAAAGTGCCAAGCCTTCAGGACTGTTGATTTTTAGCCATGAATGGATGGTCTCACGGGACAGTTCGCGGAGCTGCTTGCGCAGCAGATTGCGGCGGATTTCCCCCAGCTCATTGAGCTTGAGCGCACGAGCAGATTTCCGCTCGGCCAGATTCAGCAGTTGCTCGGTCTCATTCTCCATCAGCAAGCGTTGCTCTTGCTGCAAAAGCTCAACGAAGTCCTGCACAGCCAGAAGTTCATCCGATAAGGCATCAAACAACTCCTGGACGACAAGGGAATTCATTATTATCTCTGGTTGCTGTTGCTAATGAGATCACGTACGGACTGAATCAGCCGGTCAGCCACCATGCCTGAATTGACCTGGAAGCGCCCCTCACTGATGGCTTGCTTGATCTCTGCGACCTTTTTGTCGTCGATCACGGGCGAGCTGGCCATGGATGCTTCCATTTTTCCCAGCTGAGTCGCCGTCGAGCCTAGCGTGACGCTGGTGCTTGCTTGCGGTGCCGTGCCGGTGCCGCCTTTTGTGGCTCGCGTATTTGCCTCACTCGCAGGAGTGCTGGGCAGCGGCTGGCCGAGTTTGTCGATTTTCACGTTATCCTCTCAATCTGACGATACCAAAGTTGTGATCGCTGGTGTTCTTATCGGATCAAACTTGAGAAACTTTAGGCTGATTTTATGATTTTCTTCAAGTAACGGTACAGTAAACAAAATAAATTTTGTGTAGCGGGCGAATAAGAGGTAATTTACGCTGCTGTTCAGCAAAACGACAGTCAGCGAGGGACGGTATGTTGGTATTCTACGTAATTCTGACGGCAGCCTCACGGGTTTTATGGGGAAATTGAATGTTAAAAACATCTGAAGCATCGCTGGATCCGGAAAATTGGCAGGATTTTCGGCAGCAAGGTCATCGCATGCTTGATGATATGCTTGATTATATTGAGGATTTACGTGAGCGTCCGGTTTGGCAACCGATTCCTGCTGAAGTACGCGCCGTGTTTGCCGCGCCGTTACCTAAACTGCCCGGAGATTTAGGCAAGGCGCACCAGACTTTCATGCAGGATGTACTGCCTTATGCGATCGGCAATTCACATCCCGGTTTTATGGGCTGGGTACATGGCGGGGGTAATCCGGTCGGCATGCTCGCTGAAATGCTCGCAGCCGGACTGAATGCGAATCTGGGCGGGCGTGAGCAGATCCCGGTCGACGTCGAGCGTCAGTTGCTGCGCTGGGTACGCGAATTGTTCGATTTCCCTGAAAGTGCGACGGGCTTGTTTGTCACGGGCACTTCCATGGCCAATCTGATCAGCGTACTGGTCGCGCGCACTGCCGCGCAAGGTCGACAGGTGCGCGAGCAAGGCTTGCCGGATGGCCATCGTTTAACCGCTTATACCTCGCTGAGCGCCCATGTCAGCGTGGCACAGGCATTGGATATGGCCGGTATCGGCACGCATGCGCTGCGCAAGATTAATCTGAATGCCCGGTTTCAGATGGATGTGGCGGATCTGGAATGCCGTATAGTCGAAGATAAGGCCGCCGGTATGATGCCATTTATGATCGCGGCGACCGCCGGTACGGTGGACGTGGGGGCAATTGACCCCTTGCAGGCCATCGCGGATATCGCAAAGCGTGAGGGTATCTGGTTCCATGTCGACGGGGCTTTCGGTGCGTTAGGGATGTTGGCTGAAGACATTGCGCCGCGCCTGTCGGGGATAGAACGTGCCGATTCGATCGCTTTTGATTTTCATAAATGGGGGCAGGTGCCTTATGACGCCGGATTTGTCCTGGTGCGTGACGGGGAGTTGCATCACAACACCTTCGCCTCGCCGGTGGCGTATCTGAAACGCGAAACGCGCGGTATGGCGGCAGGTTCCCCCTGGCCTTGTGATTTCGGCCCTGATTTATCGAGGAGTTTCAGGGCGCTGAAAACCTGGTTTACCTTGCAGGTATACGGCTCTGAAAAACTGGGTGCGGTCATTTCCAATACCTGCGCGCTGGCGCAGTATTTGCGGCAGCACGTGGAAGAGAACCCTAAGCTGGAACTGTTAGCGCCGGTGGCCTTGAATATCGTGTGTTTCCGATATCGATGTGATGAGGCGGATCGCGTCAATGCCGACATCGTGATCGCACTGCAGGAGTCAGGCATCGTAGCTCCCTCCAGTACCACCATCAACGGGCACTTTGCGATACGCGCCGCCATTGTCAATCACCGCACCCAAACCCGTGATATCGATGCGCTGATCGAGGCGACGCTGTTGTTCGGTGATAAAATAACCAATAAAATCAATAAGCAATGAACGAAATAAACAATATTGCAGAAATCTCGCAGCAGCATCAGTCCGCCCATCGGTTGATCGGACTAGCCGCGCTGATGCGCATGGCGGTATCCGGCGCAGATTTAGGGCCGCTGGGTTCCGAACTGATCGCCAGGGCGGGCAGCGATCCTCGCACCGCAGATGCTAATGCCCTGATGGATCTGTCTACGGTATTGCAGTTGCGCGGCAATCATGACCTGGCGCTGGATATGCAGTCGCAGGCCTTGATCTTGCAGCAGATCTACGAGATACCGATGAGGCGTGGTCTGGGAGACAGAAACTCAGCAGCTATCCGCCTGCTAGCCATCATGGTATCCGGTGACTTGATGGCGAATTCGCCAGTCGAGTTTCTGCTCGAAGATGAGGATGTGGCGCTGGATATCGTTTATGTGACCGATAAACTGGATTTGCCCGAGTTGTTGCCGGATCACGATGTGTTGTTTGTCGCGATCGCGGAATCCGAAGCGAATATTCCCCTGTTGCAAAAGATACAGCCGCACATCAAGGTGTGGCCGCGTCCCGTTCTGAACAATCCTGCGCGGATCGCCCTGTTGTCGCGGGACAATAATTGCGCACTGCTCAAATCCGTGCCGGGTCTGGATATGCCCGCCACGGTGAGAATCAGCCGCGATGACTTGGTGCGGATCGGGGAGGGGACCTTGCCGGTCACTTCGATGATCGATGACGGTGATTTTCCGGTGATCGTCCGTCCGGTGGATTCTCATGCCGGCAAAGGGCTGGATAAGATCGCGGATCGCACAGAAATCGCGGCTTATTTGCAGGCCAATGAGCAGGGTGAATTTTTTATTTCGCGCTTTGTCGATTATCGCAATGCGGATGGTTTGTTCCGTAAATACCGTATCGTGCTGATCAAGGGGCGTCCCTTTCTGTGTCACATGGGGATTTCGTCGCACTGGATGATTCATTATCTCAATGCGGGGATGGCCGAGAGCGCAGAGAAACGCGCCGAAGAAGCGCGGGTGATGGCGGATTTCGACCACCGTTTTGCGCGGCACCATGCGGACGCTTTTGCGGCGATCAATGAACGCATCGGTCTTGACTATGTCGGTATTGACTGCGCTGAATCGGCTGACGGAAAACTGCTTATTTTTGAAGTAGATAGCTGCATGATCGTGCATGCGGTCGATCCGGTGGATATTTTTCCCTATAAACAGCCGCAGATGCACAAGGTGTTCGGTGCGTTTTATCAGATGCTGGCAGATACTGCGTGTGCTCGTTCGACGTGATGGTTTTGCCATCTGTTGAAGCGCTGCTGGTCTCAGGCGGCGATGAACGTATTGTCCTCGATCCGGCCAGCGGGCTCAATCAATACGGTTGTCCGTCGCATCCCGATCCGGATTTGCTCGCCTTTGGTTCTTCCACCGCCTCGGTGATTTCACAGGCCAGCTTTGCCGCTGTTTGCGCATTGCGCGAACGATTGCGGGAGGCGCTTAAATCCGAGTCACCCGAAGTTGTTTATACACGCGAGATGGCGCGTGTTCGCCGCGAGTTGTTGTCCGGTGTGGCTGATCTGGGCGTGAGTCTGACTTTTGCTTCCTCCGGTACGGATGCCTATGCGCTGGCCGCACGTCGCATATCCTGTGACCGGGTGGTGATGGTGGAGGCGGGTGAAACCGGCAGCGGGGTGGTGAGGGCGCTAAACGTGCCGGTTGATACCGTCAAGCTGCGTGCGGAGGATGGTATGCCGCGTTCCTCAGACGAGATCGATGCTGAGGTTACTCGTCTGGTTAATCAGGGCGCCGGTCATCGTGTTCTGCTGGTGATGGCGGATCAGTCTAAGACCGGCCTGATCGCGCCCAGTGTTGACTGTGTGACCAAACTGCAGCGCCTGGCGCAGGTGCTGGTCGATGCCTGTCAGTTTCGGCTGGCACCCGCTAGCTTGCGCGCCTATCTGGCCAAAGGATTTATGGTCGCGCTGACCGGTTCCAAATTTCTCACCGGTCCGGCTTTTTCCGCCGCACTGCTGTTGCCATTCGGTGAGCAGGTGCAGGAGGGGGCGGTAAACTTTGGGTTGTTGTTGCGCTGGGAGGCGGCGTTAGTCGAGTTGCGTCGTTTCCGCGCTGTGCCTGAATCTGAAATTATCCATATTTTTCAGATGGTTGGTGAGGTCGTCCGGCACCAGTTGATGAATGATCCACACTTTGGCTATTTGCCCGTGCCCCAGCGCTCTGCATTGTCCGGTGAACACCATTGGGATCAGTATCAGAGCATATTTTCATTTGTGCCCTATAGCCGGAACACGAAAGGCGGCTATACCCCGCTAACTTGCAGCCAAACGCGACAGCTGTATTTACAGTTGCAATCGGATAGCGCACGCTGTCAGTTGGGTCAGCCTGTATCTTGCGGGATGCGTGACGGGGTGGCGGTGAGCGCTTTGCGCCTGTGTTTGAGTGCCCGTTTAATCAGTGATGCGGCTCAAGCAGGGGGCGTGTCCGGGTTGATTGATCAGGCGCAGCGGACGCTGAATAATTTGATCCGCCTGGCAGATCAGTTTTGAAAATTTAGTCGCCGAATTTAAAACGGCCAGCAACTATATCGGATTCAGCGTGGTAAAGTCCCGCTCCAGTTTGCCGGGTGTGACTGGATTGGCGGCTTTACAGGCATCGCTGGACAGCCATTCCGAGATGGCGCGCCACGGGCCGAACTGGGTTTGTTGTTTGCTGAACGGAAAAGCGGCGGGGATGGCGCCTACATGCAGCGGCAGGTAGGCGGGGCGGCTGCAAGGATCGTGGCGATAATAGTAGTCTTGCCACCACACCATCGGGCGCGGCAAACCGGCGACATAGGCCATTACATCCAGAGCCTCTTGTTGGGACAGAGAATCGGGACGGTTAGGCGGCATATTTTTTTGAATGAAGGCGGCGCCTACCGGCAACATCAGCGGGCCGGCTGCCTGTGAAAAAGAACCTTTTCCGGCCAGCGGGGGAATCATATATCCGTGCGCTTCGCTCCATTGTCCGCTTCCGTTCTGCGAGTGGCAACTTAGGCATTGCTCATCGTAAATTTTCTTTCCGGCTAGCGCATCAGATTTCATATTCAGCACGTCGGGGAAAAGCGGGATCTGTGCACCGGGAATTTTGCTAATATCGCTGAGTTGTTTGAATGCCGGAATCAGCAGCCCTTCACCGGGGTAAATTCCATCGCGCACAGCCTTGAGCCAGGACATTAACGCATTCATTTCATAGGATTTTTCGGCTAGCATGACGGGGCCGCCGCATTCACGGCCACAGTCACGAGCGCGGGTTCGTGCATCGCGATGGTAGGATAAACCATCGAAATAAACGCCCTTGTCTCCTTCTTCGCGCTGGCCGTAAAAGGTCAGTGTGCGAAAAAAAGCATAGGCATATGGCACGGTTCCACCTTGAGCATGGCAACTCGAACAGCTCATGATTTTTCCTTGCGCGAGCGGAAGTTGCCCGTCTTTGCGTCCTTCGCCTATGGTGAAATAGGTGTTGACGATCAGATCGTACCCGAAAATAACACGGCGAGCCCATTGGAGATCACCCTGAAAGGTGGCGCTCGTGATTTCTCGTTTGAGGCGTTTAATGTCAGGTGGTTGATACCAGCGGGTCCCTGCTGTCAGTACCTGACCTGTGGAGAGTACGGTGTCTGATTTGAGTAAATAATCGTCTGCCCGCAACTGAATATGGGGGTCTGCCAGCGTGAACTCACTGTAAAGAAGTGCGATGAAACCGCCTGTCAGCAGTGCCAGTATAGTTTTGTAAGTCTTGGTTTGACATGCGCAGACTATTCCGGGCGCTGGAAAAAATATTAATGACTTGAACAATCTCTCTTACCCTGTGCGGTAATAATACGCCTGGCTTCAATTGTAGCCAGTACGCCATCCCATAGTTTGATTCTGGCCTGGACGGCTAAATACGCCGCTTCTTCAGCTTCGGCACGTTTCTGCTCGTCGCACCCTATCAGTTCATCCATCATCTTTAGGGCTAACGGTGCATGGAAGTCTTCGTCAAGATGAATGTGTCGTTCGAGGTAATAATGAAATACCGGCGCATCCTGTTTGGTGATATTCATTCTGGCCAGAAATGAACGGAACATTTCCGGAATGATGTGTTCGCGACCGAGTGCGAAGGCGGCACCCACTACATGGGTTTTTCCCGTGTCAATGAAGTCAAAGGTGGTCCGCATGAATTCGCGTGCCGGCTCCGGCACGGTGTTGAGCGCCAGTGCGCTGTCTATGTCTTGTTCAAAGGCTGTATCGCAAAAAATCATCGCGTCGGCTGCCGTTGCGCCGATCTCGCTCATCGCGACACAGTAAAGTTCGAAGTGACTCGCATAAGTCGGATTGCCTTCGGCATCCGGTAGTCCTTCATCCGACTCCTCGCCCAGGACGATCTGATTGATGAAGAAGCGAGTGGATGAATTGGCGTGCGGTTTCCAGGGGTAAGTCGTGGGTGCAATGCGATATTGCAGGAATTTGAGCAGCGACATGAAATCCCATACCGGATAGATATGATGTGTCATAAATAACTGTAAATCCTCCAAAGTCTGTATGGCAGCATACAGTGGATGATTGTTGAGTTTTTCTTTAAGTGTGCTGATGGATTCTGCACTAAATGGCCGGAGCATGGGATTGATGTAGAAAATTAGAAAACGTTAATATATCACAGCTGCTATCTTGAAATTCGACTTGAAGATCAATCCTGGTTCAATTTCAACAAACAACAGGAACAACGAGTCTGTAACGGGCTGTACAATATCGCTTTGCATTGACAATGCGCCCATGAAAAACATCATGTGCGGGTTTTGCAGCCGGGATCAAATGATGTTTACACTGCCCACATTGTGGAATCTGATGATCGCCACGCTGGTGTTTTTCATCTCGGCCTGGTATGCGCATCGCCAGCTCGACCGGTATGAGCTTCCCAGAGGAATGACACGCAACGTGCTGGTGTTGACGGTCGCAACCTTGCTGTCATGGGGAGCGGGGGAGTTGGTGGATATGATTGCCAGACCGCCGCAAACAAAGGGCGCGTCCACGCACGCGCTGCCAGAAGTGCACGAATAACAGCCTAAACAAAGGAATAACATGGAATCTTCTGCATCACTTGAAATCGCAAAACACACCCTGCTGCTGTTCGGTATCATTTTGGGGATAGGGACTTTTTCCAGTCTTCTGGCGCGCTTGGTGCGCATGCCGGATGTGGCGGTATTTCTGCTGGTTGGCATGCTGATTGGACCCGGTGTGCTGGGTCTGGTCGATATCAAGGCTGATTCGACTATCAATCAGTTAATTCTGATTTTTGGCTCCAGCTACATCCTGTTTGACGGCGGGGCATCCATCAAACTCAAGGTGTTGAAGGAAGTATGGATTACCATCGCGGTGATTGCTACGATCGGTGTGTTGATTACTGCCGCGATTACCGGCGTTGCTGCTCATTACTTTCTGGGTGTTCCCGTCATCGTTGCGCTGCTGCTGGGCGCTACGTTAGCCTCGACCGATCCTGCGACGCTGGTGCCGGTATTCAAGCAAGTCAAAATCAAGGAGCGCGTCGCCCAGACGGTGATGACAGAATCCGCCTTCAACGACGCGATGGGTGCGATCGTCACCTTTACCGTGTTGGGCGTGGCCATGGGTGCTGGGGAGTTTTCGGCTGCTGATGCGCTGCTCGATCTGCTCAAGCAATCTTCGCTGGGTATTGCGATTGGCGGCATTCTGGGCTATCTGGCGGCCGTGCTGATTGCGCATGAAAAATACGGATTCCTGGAAGAATTCGCGCCGGTCGTCACGCTGATGGCGGTGATCGGTGCCTATATGGGCGCAGATGGCCTGCATTCTAGCGGCTTCATGGCGGTATTCGTATTCGGTATGATGCTGGGCAATGTCGAATCGCTGGGCTTCAAACGCTCCGCAGCGGAGAGTCATCAACTGGAAGATTTTGTCATGACCACCGCCCTGATCATGCGCATGTTTATCTTCATTCTGCTCGGCGCGCAGGTGGATTTCGGTCTGATGAATCAATATCTGTTTGCCGGCGTCGCCGTGGTGGTGGTTTTCATGCTGGTGGCGCGCCCGGTGACGGTATTTTTGTGTGCGCTGCCTGATCGACGCGCCAAATGGAGCTTCAAGGAAATGCTGTTCATGTGCTGGACGCGTGAAACCGGCGTGATCCCCGGTGCGCTGGCCGGTATGCTGGTCGGCATGAAGGCGCCCGGCGCGCAGATCATCGCTTCCGTTACTTTTATCGCCATCCTGATGACGATTCTGCTGCAAGCTACGACGACGAAGTGGCTCGCGCGCAAACTCGATCTGCTGGTTGAAGAATAGCCGCCATGGAAAGTCCTTATAAAGGTAAAACCGGATTACGGCGTTTGTTGAATGCCTTTGGCTATTCGATGGCGGGATTTCGCGCAGCTTACCGGCACGAGGATGCGTTTCGTCAGGAAGCCCGGCTTGCCCTGGTTCTCATTCCGCTGGCGCTCTGGCTACCGGTCGGCTTGACCGGCAAGGCGTTGATGATAGGCAGTGTGCTGCTGGTGATTATCGTCGAACTACTCAACTCGGCAGTGGAGGCAACCGTTGATCGCATTTCATTGGAGCAGCACGACCTGGCTAAGCGTGCCAAGGATATCGGCAGCGCGGCGGTGCTGGTTAGTCTCATCAATGCGGTCGTTATCTGGTGTCTGGTATGGATGCATGCGCGGTAGGCTTTCGCTTTTCTATATAATTTTTAATTAAATCAAGATGTTAATAAGTAAGCGGCGGGCTGTTTCGGAAAATGAGTCGGATCAGGGGTTGATCCTGACTGTGCCGTTTTCAATGGCGATGCCGCTCACCACACGGCCGGCGCTGGTGCGGATCTGAACATTTTCTCCTTCGCTGGCATTGTTCAGCGCAACCCCTGAGCTGCTCAGGGTGAAACCGCTGCCTTGTACGGATAGCTGAACCGATTGCCCCTGTTTGACGCTGTAGGGTGCGCGCAACATGTCTTCACGTAATACATAGCCCGCCGCCACGCTGTAACGAAGCACTTTGCCGACGACTTGGCGGCTCTCGGTGAGGCCGCCGGGCTGAGTGAATTCGGTGGTTTGCCGGGCCAGATCCTCCTCGCGCACTACCTGTCCCATGGAAAGTGCGCGGGCGGCGATCAGTAAATCGCGGCTGATCTTGATTTGTACCGGAATAAAAATGCTCCAGCCATTGGGTTCCTGACAGCGCACGCCGACAGATGCACGGCCTGTAAGTTGACTGCCGCCAGGTAGAAATGCTTCGATTTTGCTGCATGCTTTAAGGTTGATGCGCCTGTCGATTTCATCTACGCTAAAACTGACTCTGCCGGGCAGGCTGGCAGTCTGCTGTTGAACAAAACTTGTGACCGCAGCTCTTAGTGAAGCGTGATCCTGCTGCGCGGCAGAGGCGGCCAGGCTTGTGAACAGCAGGGCGAAGAGAGTGAGCTTTTTCATGGCTGCTATTGTGCGTGTAGCGGGCTGAGAAGGAAAGGGTTCGATAGCTTGGAATTGGGGGGAAAAGTGGTCGTTAATCAACAGATAACATTCTGTTCTGCGGGCGTAGTATGCTGCCATGTAGGTGGTAGTTTGCAAACAGGAGGGTGTGATGATCAATAAGCTGGATGAGTCGATGCGTTTTCATCAGACCGCGCTGAGTTTGCGTGGTGCGCGTCAGGAGGTGCTGGCGTCCAATATTGCCAATGCCGATACCCCCAACTACAAGGCGCGCGACATCGATTTTGCCAGTGCGCTGAAAAATGCCGTTGCCGGTTCTTCGCCTAAATTGCCCATGACGACCACATCTCCAGTACACCTGGAAGGGCGTGCCGGTACCACGATTCTGGATTCTCCCGTGCTGTACCGCAGGCCGATACAGCCCAGCGCAGATGGCAATACGGTGGATATGGATCTGGAGCGTGCGCAGTTTGCCGATAATGCACTGCATTACGAGGCGAGTGTTAAATTTACCAGCGATAAGTTAAAAGATATGCTGACGGCGTTGCAAGGTTAAAAAAAAGGAGCGTATTGTGTCTCTGTTTAATATATTCAATGTGGCAGGTTCGGGTATGGCGGCGCAGTCGCAACGGCTGAACGTGGTGGCCAGTAATCTGGCAAACGTTGACAGTACCACAGGTCCTGACGGGAAGCCTTACCGGGCCAAACAGGTGGTTTTTTCCGCGATACCCATGGGCGCGCCGGAAGTGAGGGGGGTCAAGGTGCTGCGTGTGGCGGAAGATACCTCCCCCATGAAAATGGTTTACGATCCCAAACATCCGATGGCCGATGATAAGGGTTATGTTGCGATGCCCAATGTGAATGTGGTGGATGAGATGGTCAATATGATCTCCGCATCGCGTGCCTATCAGAATAACGTAGATGTCTTGAATACTTCCAAAACCCTGTTGTTAAAAACGCTGACGATAGGTCAGTAACACAGCGAGGGGTGGATAGTGCGCTGAAGACTTCTCTTACGACCTACTCGCTACTAACCGTATTAAATAAGGAAATATCATGGTTACCGCTACTCAAGCTACCGGAAATGCCAGTTCGATTTTTGCAGCGCTCAATGGCACAGGGACGGCGAGTGCATCCGCAGCGGCCGCCTCGCAGGATCGCTTCATGACGCTGCTGGTGACACAGTTGAAGAATCAGGATCCGCTCAATCCGATGGATAATGCGCAAATGACTTCGCAAATGGCGCAGATCAGCACCGTGAGCGGCATAGAAAAGTTGAATGCGACCTTGCAGGCGTTGAGTGCCAGTATGACCCCTAATCAGACTTTGCAGGCGGTCAGTATGATAGGTCACGGCGTTCTAATGGAAGGAACAGGGGTGGAGTTGGTGAGCGGGGTGGGGTTGGCCGGCTTCACGTTGAGCCAGCCTGTAGACAGTGCCAAAGTGTCGATTTACGACCGGTCCGGGGCCCTGGTGAGCAATATGGATTTGGGTGCACAATCTGCCGGTATCACCAAGTTTCAATGGGATGGTAAAGACGCATCGGGCACTCTGCTGCCTGACGGGCAATACACTTTCTCAGTGAATGCGTCACTGGCTGGCAATAGTGTGGCGGCCAGCGGTTTGCAATATGGTCTGGTCAATAGCGTCACACAGGGCGCGCAGGGCGTAACGTTGAATGTGGGGCAGCAGCAAAATGTAGCACTTTCCAAGGTTCAGCAAATTCTTTAGCGTCAGGAGAAAATCATGAGTTTTCAACAAGGTTTGAGCGGTTTGAATGCCTCGTCCAAACATTTGGATACGATAGGTAACAATGTGGCCAATGCCAGTACTGTCGGGTTCAAGCAGTCGCAAGCGCAATTTGCCGATATGTTTGCCGCCTCTTTGTCGGGCGCAGGGGTGAATCCTATCGGTACCGGAACCAAACTGGCGGCGGTCGCGCAGCAGTTCACGCAAGGCAATATTACCAATACCAATAATCCGCTGGATACGGCGATCAGCGGGCTGGGATTTTTTCGCATGACCGATGCCGCAGGGACCATTTCGTACAGTCGAAATGGTCAGTTTCAGGTGGATAAAACTGGCAATATGGTCAATAACCAAGGCCATATAGTTTCTGGTTACCTGGCTGACGCAAATGGCGTGATCGTTAAGCAAACCGTGCCATTGCAGATTAAATCGACTAACCTGCCACCCGTTGCGACCACCACCACCACGGTAGGGGCGAATTTGGATTCTCGTGCAGCGGTGCCTGCGGTGGCGGCCTTTAGTTCTACTGATCCGACTTCCTATACCAGCTCCACTTCACTGTCAGTTTTTGACAGTCTGGGTGCCAGCCATGTCGGTACGCTGTATTTTCAACGGCAAGCAATTACACCGCCTACCTTGACTTCGGCGACCAATACCTCGGCACTGTTGAACGATGTGACCGGACTGGCTGTGGGAAATACCATAACGTTTGCCAGTAACTCCACGCCGGCGGCGGCACCTCCGGTGCCGGTGACGGTGACGATCACCGGTATTACGGCGGGTGTCGCACCGGCAGGTTCGGTGAGTTTTGCTGCTATTGCAGGCGGCGGTGTGCCTTCCGGTCTGATTACCACCAATGCGCCCTCGAATCTTTGGAATGCCTATCTGACGGTCGACAATGCGCTGGTTCCTCCGGCTGCTGCACCCGTTCCGCCCGCTACGGTGGGGGCGGCGATTCCCTTCGTCACCCTGGGTTTCAGTACTGCGGGTGCGCTTTCCACGATCACGCCGGGTGCGGGTTCTACCGTGCCTGTCGGGGCGACGCTAGGCAAGGTGATGACGCCCTTGTTTACGCCTGTTTCGGCGCTGACTACGGCGGCTCAGCAAATCACCTTTGACTTTAATTCGCTGGCGGCGGGTACCACGCAATTCGGCGGCAATTTCGGTGTAAATACGCTGACCCAGAATGGATATACTTCCGGTCAGCTCAACTCTACCAGTACGGGTACAGACGGTACGATACTGGGACGCTACTCCAACGGTCAATCGCGCGCGCTGGGTCAGATTGTCTTGAGTAACTTTACCAATCCGCAGGGGCTGCAACCGGTAGGTAATAACGAGTGGGTGGAAACGGCTGCTTCAGGCGGTCCGACTACGGGTACGCCGGGTTCGGCCAGTTTAGGTATGTTGCAATCCTCGGCAACGGAAGACTCCAATGTGGATCTGACTGCCGAACTGGTGAACATGATAACCGCGCAGCGCGTCTATCAGGCCAATGCGCAGACCATCAAGACACAGGATGCGCTGCTGCAAACTATCGTCAGTCTGAGATAAAGTTGTGGGTCGGGATTCATCCCGGCGGGGTGCGGAAAGCGTTTGAATTTGCATCGGGTTAAAACCCGATCTACAGGGGTTGAAATGGATAAGTTGATTTATACCGCAATGACCGGCGCATCGCACGTGTTGCAGCAGCAGGCATCGGTCTCCGAGAATCTGGCGAACACCAATACCCCCGGTTTTCGCGCCACGCTCAATACTTTTCGCGCAGTCCCGCTGGTCGGTGAAGGGCTGCCTACCCGTACTTTTGTGGTTGATTCTACGGCGGGTTTTGACTTGACCCCGGCTGCATTTCAACCTACCGGGCGACCTTTGGATGTGGCGGTAAACGGCACCGGCTGGCTGGCTGTGCAAGGGGCCGATGGCAAAGAGGCCTATACGCGCAATGGCAGTTTACAGATCAGTTCAAACGGTGTGTTGCAAACGCGCGGCGGGCAGAATGTGATGGGTGATTCAGGGCCGATTACGATACCACCCGGCACGCAACTGACCTTTGCCAAGGACGGCACGATTTCGACTGTTCCGGAAGGGCCGCTGGCCACGTCGGTGGTGGTGGTGGGGCGTATCAAACTGGTTAATCCCGACCCCGCGCAGTTGGAACGCAGTGGCGATGGCATGTTTCGCATGAAAGACGGTTCAACCGCGCCGGCAGATGCCAAGACGGAAATCGTGCCCGGTAATCTGGAAGGCAGCAACGTCAGCACGGTAGAGATGATGGTGAACATGATATCGCTGGCACGAAAATTTGATTTGCAGATGAAAATGCTCACCAGCGCGGACAATAATGCCAAGCAGGCCAGTTCAATAATGAATATAGCCGGATAATTGAGATGCTGTGAAATGTGAAGATGGAGCTGTGAAATGTGATGCAAATCATCACTTTTCACCTTTCACTTAAATTAAAAGGATAAATGACATGATACGTTCTTTGTGGATTTCCAAAACAGGTCTGGATGCGCAGCAAACTCAGATGGACACCATCGCCAATAATCTGGCTAACGTGAGCACCAATGGTTTTAAGCGTTCACGTGCGGTGTTCGAGGATTTGCTGTATCAGACTATCCGTCAGCCCGGCGCGCAGTCATCGCAACAAACCCAGATTCCATCCGGACTGCAAATCGGTACAGGGGTTCGTCCGGTGGCCGCAGAGCGGATACATACCCAGGGCAATTTGCAACAAACCGGCAACCAGCTGGATGTGGCGATTCAGGGCAGCGGATTTTTCCAGATATTAATGCCGGATGGCACGACCGCCTATACGCGTGATGGTTCGTTTCAGAGAGATAATCAGGGACAGATGGTTACCGCGAGCGGCTTTCCTCTGCAACCTGCGATCACCCTGCCGGCCAATGCAATGTCGGTCACCATAGGGCGGGATGGTGTGGTTTCTGTCACGCAGCCCGGAGTGGCCGCACCGGTGCAGGTGGGGGCGCTGCAGGTGACGACTTTTATCAATCCGGCTGGTCTGATGAGTCTGGGTGAGAATCTTTATCAGGAGACCGCTTCATCGGGTACGCCCAGCACCAATGTGCCGGGCACCAATGGCAGCGGTCTGTTGAGTCAGAATTATGTGGAAACATCCAATGTGAATGTGGTTGAAGAAATGGTGAATATGATACAGACGCAGCGCGCCTACGAAATAAATTCTAAATCCATCACGACTTCAGACCAGATGCTGCAAAAGCTTTCTCAAATGTAATGTTTTGATTATTTAAGGATTAAATTGTTTAATTGGCCGTTTAACGGGTTTTGTACGCTATTTTTTCTGCTGTTGCTGGCGGGGTGTGCCAGCGAGCCGACTACCCGCATTCAGCATCCCATGACGGCTAAACCCGTCAGTCGTGTCGTGGTGGCACCCGCTGATGGTGCGATCTATCATGCAGGCATCAATGAGCGCCCCTTGTTTGAGGACAGGCGTGCGCGTAATGTCGGTGATATATTGACAATCAACATCGTGGAGAAAACCACCGGTAACCGCAAGACCAGTGCCGGCACGACCAGCGCCAATAGTGTGAATGCCACCACGCCGAGTGTGACCGTAGGGCCGCTGTCTAAGCTGCTCTTGAAGGCTTTTTCGCTCAATAGCAGCAACAGTAATAAGTCGTCTAATACCGGTACCGGTTCGGCCAGTGAGGACATGACCGGTGTGATTTCCGTGACGGTGATCGAGGTAATGGCCAATGGCAACCTGCTGGTGGGCGGCGAGAAACAGGTTGCGCTCAATGCCAGCGATGAGTACATTCGATTTTCCGGCGTGGTCAATCCGCTCGATATATCCAATTTGAACGTGGTGCAATCTACGCGCGTTGCCGATGCGCATATCGAATACAAGAATGCCGGTGCGATGAATGAACTGATGAATGACGCGCAAACGCTGGGCTTTTTAGGACGTTTCTTTTTGTCGATACTGCCGTTCTGAATACGGGTAGGGATTTTGGCCTGAGCAGCAATGAGGGATTTATTGAGATGAAGCTAATTTTATCAGTGTTGCTGATGCTTTGGCCGATGACGGCGCTGGCTGACCGTATCAAGGATGTGGCCAGCATACAGGGGGTGCGCGACAATCAGCTGCTGGGCTATGGTTTGGTTGTCGGCCTGGATGGTAGTGGAGATCAGACGACGCAGACGCCGTTTACCGTGCAGAGTATCATCAGCATGTTGTCGCAGATGGGGGTCAATATTCCGCAAGGCACCAGTTTGCAGCTTAAAAATGTCGCCGCCGTGATGGTCACAGCCTCGCTCCCCCCCTTTTCCCGCCCCGGCCAGACGATAGATGTGACCGCTTCTTCGATGGGAAACGCCAAGAGTTTGCGCGGTGGTACTTTGCTGATGACGCCGCTAAAAGGGGCTGACGGTCAGGTGTATGCGATGGCACAGGGTAATGTACTGGTGGGCGGGGTAGGTGCTTCTTCAGGCGGCGCATCTGTGCAGGTTAATCATTTGAGTGTGGGGCGTGTGCCTGCCGGTGCAACTGTAGAGAGGATTGTGCCCACCGTGCTGGGCCAGGGCGAATTCATCCATCTGGAATTGAAGAGCAACGATTTCACTACGGCCTCGCGCATCGTGGATGTGATCAACGCGCAGATCGCGCCGGATACGGCAGTGGCACAGGATGGTCGTATGATCGAAGTGCGTGCGCCGCAGGGAAATGGGCTGGTGGCCTTCATTTCCAGAATCGAAAACCTTGAAATCAATCAGGCGCAGGGTGTGGCTCGCGTCATCATCAACGCGCGTACCGGTTCTATTGTGATGAATCAGGCGGTCACCCTCGATGCCTGTGCAGTGGCGCACGGCAACTTGACGGTGGTGATCAACAAGGATAGTGCGGTCAGTCAGCCCAATTCCCGTTCAGGTGGCCAGACGGTGCAAACCGAGAAGACCAGCATAGATGTGAAGACCGATAAGGGTGAGCTGGTCGAGCTTTCCAGAGGCGTGTCCCTGAGTGAGGTGGTGAAAGCCCTGAATGCCATCGGTGCGACCCCGCAGGATTTGCTGGCGATCTTGCAGGCGATGAAGTCGTCTGGTGCCCTGCATGCCGAGCTGGAGGTGATATAAATGGTTAACTCATTGAATAATAGTAGTAGTTTTGCTATGGATGGCCAGTCGCTCGCGCAGTTAAGACTGCAAGCCAAGCAGTCGCCAGATCAGGCGTTAGAACTGGCCGCGCAACAGTTCGAGTCGGTGTTTATGAATATGATGCTCAAAAGCATGCGCGATGCCACGCCGCAGGATGGCATGATGGATAGCGATCAGACCAGGATGTTCACCGGTATGCTCGATCAGCAACTGGCGCAGAATCTGTCCGGGCGCGGCATCGGTCTGGCTGACATGATGGTCAAACAACTCAGCCGCAACGGTTTGGGCAGTGCTCCGTTGCCGGTTCCCGGTGTGCAGCAGCTACCCGCTGAACTTCCCGCATCGTCGTTGAATATTGAATCCCGTATCCAGCCGCCTGTAGCCGTGCCTTCCGCCTTTAGTGCCAATACGCAGCAGGATTTCGTCAAACGCATGTTGCCTCATGCCATGCAGGCGAGTGCGGCGACCGGTGTTCCGCCACAGTTGATGCTGGGGCAGGCGGCCTTGGAGAGCGGTTGGGGGCGGCGCGAGATCACCATGGCCGATGGTAGCAGCAGTTACAACGTTTTCGGGATCAAGGCGAATGCAGCTTGGCATGGTAAAGTTGCCGAGGTGATGACGACCGAATATAAGAATGGTTTGCCCAGTAAACAGGTTGAAAAATTTCGTGCCTACTCCTCCTATGCCGAGGCATTTAAAGACTATGCCGGCATGATGAGCCGCAATCCCCGTTATGCCAGTGTTATGCAGCAAGGCGATAACCCGGCTGGCATGGCACAAGCCATTCAAAAATCCGGTTATGCGACGGATCCAAAATATGCCGAGAAACTGGTGAGTGTGATGAGGCAGCTGAATATTTCCGGTTAACCGCCTAACGGGCATGGCAAAAAAACACCCTTAATAATGAAACCGCCATACCCGTTTCCCTCACCTCAATCCTCTCCCGCAAGCGGGCGAGGAAGCAAACGAGTCGCTACGCGAATTTCACGTTAAAGAATCAATCTTCGCTGCCGATAAAGCAAGTGCGAATGTCGGAAGGATGAACAGGGGAATATCATGGGAAGCAATATTTACAGCGCGTCACTGAGCGGCATGAATGCGGCGCAGTATGGCTTGAGCTCAACTCAGCATAATATTGCCAATGCCAACACCCCAGGCTACACCAAGCAGTCCATCATGGTTACTTCTCGCGCCGCTCAGGCGACCGGTGCAGGTTTTGTCGGGCAGGGTGTGGACGTCACCGGCGTGGTGAGGAGTTACGATCAGTTTCTGACCGGACAAGTTCGTCAGGTGCAAAGTCAGGCCAGTTATCTGACCTCTTATCTGTCGGCCATGACTCAGGTCGATGATTTGCTGTCAAATTCGACGTCCGGCGTTTCGGCTGCCGTGCAGGGGTTTTACAATGCGATGAACGGGCTGGCCAATAATCCTGAGTCGATTCCGGCACGACAAACCGTGCTCAGTTCCGCGCAGGCGGCAGTCAATAATTTTCAGGCGGTGGATCAGACGTTCACTGATATGGCCAATAGACTGACCGGGCAAATTTCCGGCAGTGTACAGGCCGCCAATACCTATGCGACTCAGATCGCCACACTCAATACCAGTATCAAGAGTGCCATCGCCACCGGTCAGGGGCAGCAGCCCAACGATTTGCTCGATCAGCGCGATCAACTGGTTAATTTGCTGAATAAAGAGGTTAAAGTGTCTGTTCAGCAGCAGAGCGATGGTTCCATGAGCGTGTTTGTCGGTAGCGGTCAGGCGCTGGTGGTCGGCGATCAGGCGATGGCGCTGCAAGTCGTGCAAAACCCCAGCGATCAAGGTAAGGTTGACGTGGCCTATTTCAACAATGGAAAAACCGTTACCTTGCAGCAGGGCAGTCTACAGGGCGGTAATCTGGGCGCTTATTTAACCTTTCGCGACCAGAATCTTGAGCCGGCACGCAATGCGCTGGGGCGGGTTGCCTTAAGTCTGGCTTCCAGTATCAACCGGCAAAACCAGTTGGGGCAGGATCTCAATGGTGTGGCGGGGACTGCGCTGCTGAGCGATGTCGCACCGCGCGTCAATAAGGGAGCCAACAATACCGGTAATGCGACCGTGACCGGTACGATCAGCCATGTTGCAGCACTGACGACCAGCGATTATCAGGTGAGATTCGATGGTACAAATTACACGATGACGCGTATGAGCGATAATGTCGTGACCAATCTGGGCGCTAATATTTCTTCAGCCAGTGTGGATGGTTTTAGTCTTACGCTGGTGTCCGGTGCGATGAATGCCGGCGATAGCTTCTTAATTCGTCCGACCGCCAATGCGGCGCGGGATATCACGCTGATGACCAACGATCCTGCCAAGATCGCCACCGCCTTGCCGTTTCGCGGATCCGCCTCGTTAAACGCCACCAATGCGGCGAATATTTCGACCGTGGTCTCCGGTGCGATCACGTCTTCGGCGGTCACGGTTGCAGGCACCAGTTCCTCCAGCAGCACGTTTACGGTCGATGGCAAGACGCTGTTCTCCAGTACGCTAGCGCCGGGGGTAACCGGTACGCTGGTCACCCCGGCCAGCCTTGATGCAGCCTGGCCTGCCTTTTTCGCAGCCAATCCGGCTTATACATTGACCGGGTCTTTCTCTGCGGGAACGGCCTCAATCACCAAAAGCGGGGGGGCGGCGATTATCCTGGCAGAAGCACAGGTGTTGGGTACAGGTGCGACGTTGACGCCCTTGTCAGCTGCTACGACCGGATTTATGGGGACGACACCGGGCTCGCTGGTCAGTAAGGTTGCGGGTATTTCGGTCACTACGCCGGGTAATGCCAATTTGACCAGTCCCGTTGCCATTACCTTTACCAGTCCGACCACTTATACCGTGACAGGTGCAGTTCCTGCGGTGGCCGGTGCGCAGACCTATACCGCGCCCAATATCAGTTACAACGGTTGGACTATGCAACTCAGCGGCGCGCCAACGGCTCCCGCCGCCGGTGATGTATTCAATATAGGCGCCAATAGCGGCAGCGCAAAGGTGAGCAGCGGTTCGTATAATCTGAATCCGGTCAGCATCAACTTCACCAGCCCGACGGCTTACGACGTGGTGGAGATGAGAGGCTTTCCGCCAACCGCAGTGACGCTGGGTTCCGGGATTTATACCAGCGGGGCTAATATCAGCTACAACGGCTGGACGGCACAAATTTCAGGCGCGCCTGCGACAGGCGATGCCTTTAATATCAGCCAAGGCAGCAAGGCCGGTAGTATGCTGGCAGCACCTGCGCTAAACAATTCAACCGGTGCCCGTATTGCCGGCGGCACCTTGAGTGTTCAGCCTTTTAGCATTATGTTCAACAATCCGGCAACCTCTTATACCGTCACGGGCGCAACCCCGGCGCCGGTGCCTAATCCAGTGACTTACGCGGCAGGGCAAGACATCAGTTACAACGGGTGGACGATGCAGGTTACCGGTATGCCGGTACCGGGGGATGTATTCAATGTTGCGCCCAATACCAACGCGACCGGGGATAACCGCAATGCCTTGCTGATGGCAGGGCAGCAGACTCAAAATTTGTTGGTCAACGGGACGGCAACCATACAGGGTGCGTTCAGTCAGTTGGTCGCCTCAGTGGGGGCCAAGACTCAAGAGTTGACTATCACCAGTCAGGCGCAAGATACGATGGTGACGCAGACGGTTGCGGCACAACAGTCGGTCGCGGGGGTTAATCTGGATGAAGAAGCGGCCAATTTATTGCGTTACCAGCGTGCTTATCAAGCGGCGGCCAAGGCGATGCAAATTGCCAACACCATGTTTGATTCTCTGCTGAGCTTAGGAAGGTAGGTGTGAAATGCGTATCAGTTCAAATACCCTGTTCGACAGCAACGTAGCCGCGCTGACTCAACAGCAGTCCCGTCTGGTTCAAACGCAGCAGCAGATTGCCAGCGGAAGACGTTTGACGAGTGCTGCCGCCGACCCTGTGGCGGCAACGCGTGCGCTGGATATCACCCAGGCGGATGCCATGATCACCCAGCAAACGGCCAATCGTGTCGCGGCGAGAGACACTGTCTCGCTGGCTGAGAGCACGCTGCAGAGTGTGACCTTGCTCGTTCAGGATGCAAAAACAGCCGCCATTTACGCCGGCAACGGTACGCTCAATGCCAGCGATCGCGCCACGCTGGCGATGGAATTAAATGGCCGTTTGCAGGAGTTGATCGGTCTGGCGAATACCACCGATGCAAGCGGCAACTATTTGTTTTCCGGATTTCAGTCGAAGACGACGCCGTTTGTGGCTACGACGGCCGGGATGGGCTATTTCGGTGACGATGGTCAGCGTCTGATGCAGGTGAGTGCGGGCAGGCAAATTCCGACCAGCGATAGCGGTGCGGATGTCTTTATGCGCATCAAAAACGGTAACGGCAGTTTTGTCACACAGGTCAATCCTGCGACACCCAACGCCGGAAGCGGCGTGATTAGTGCCGGTTCGGTATTAAATCCGGCAGCGCTGACTGGCAATAACTACAATATCAGTTTTTCCATTGCCAATGGTGCGACAACTTATAGTGTGACGAATTCCACTACCGGCTTGCCTGTTGCCGGACAGTCGGCGCAGGTCTATGTGAGCGGGCAGGCGATCGCTTTTGACGGGCTGCAATTCAATATTCAGGGTGCGCCGGCTGCAGGCGATAGCTTTACGGTGAGCCCGAGCACCAATGTCAGTTTATTCAAGACCTTGTCTGATCTGGTAGGCGCTCTTAATGCGCCTGTAGCGGGGAGTAATCTGACCAATGCCTTGAATACGGGCATGAATAATCTGGACAATGCATTGAGCAATATTCTGAATACGCGCGCCAATCTGGGGTTGCGCCTCAATGAAATAGATGCCTTGCAATTGACTGGCGAAAACATGGGCTTGCAATTGAAACAAACTCTGGCGGCTTTGCAGGATACGGATTACAACAAGGCCATCAGCGATCTGACACAGCAGCAGACCACTTTACAGGCAGCGCAAAAATCATTCGCTCAGATTTCAAATTTATCTTTGTTTTCTTATCTTTAAGCTGCGTACTCGGGCCAAGTGAGGTCGTCGCAAATCTCACGCATATGCCGTTTTATTCTGTTTTTGGGGTAAACTGCGCGATTAATTGACCGCTTGCGTCAAACAAGCCGGTCAATTGCATAACATTTCCCCGGATAACCGAAAATATATGACGAGCGAAGAACCCGCATTTAAGATTAAAACCGGCAATTTGCCTTTGTTACAGCTGTATATCAATACCACGGATATGACAGTGCTCAAAGCGCAGTTGATCCAGCGACTGAACCAGACGCCGGATTTTTTTGCTAACACCCCCATTGTGCTTGAATTGTCCGGCATCGCCCAATGCGACGAGGCGTTGAATTTTGCCGAGCTGAAGTCATTTATGCTGGAGCTTAGTATGTGTGCGGCAGGGGTGGTCGGCGGATCACAGGCGCAGCGTGCGGCTGCCGTCAAGCTTGGCCTGGGTTTATTTCCTGAAGTTCCTGTCAGGAATCCTTTGCGCCGGGCGACAGATGATGTTCTTTCTGTCACGGGGCGACATGCCACTGTAACTCAGACGCAATTATTTCCACCTGAAGAAGCCGCGCGCCCCCCCGTTGCAGCCGTTCCGCCTCCCGTAATCATCCGCCCTACCATGCTCGTGGACAAACCGGTCCGTGCCGGGCAGCGCATTTATGCGGAAGGCGCCAATCTGGTGGTGCTGGCCATCGTCAATGCAGGTGCCGAATTGATCGCGGATGGCGATATTCATGTCTATGCGCCCATGCGTGGCAAGGCGATCGCTGGAGCTAGGGGTAACGAGGCTGCGCGCATCTTCGTGCAGAGTCTGGAAGCGGAGTTGCTCTCTATTGCAGGGTGTTTTAAGGTGTTTGAGGATGGTATTCCGGATAATGTAAATGGAAAACCCGCACAAGTGCATCTGGAAGGCTCACGTTTGCTGATTAGTTCTCTGCTTTATTAAGGGAAATTTTATAAACTCCCGATTTGCGGGTAAAATGCCCGCAGATTAACAATTTTCAGGAAATATAACGTGGCTAAAGTTATCGTAGTTACTTCAGGCAAGGGCGGTGTGGGTAAAACGACCACCAGTGCCAGCTTCTCCAGCGGTCTGGCTTTGCGCGGCAATAAAACCGTCGTGATAGACTTCGATGTGGGGTTGCGCAACCTTGATCTCATCATGGGATGTGAACGCCGCGTGGTGTATGACATCATCAATGTGATCAACGGTGAGGTGTCGCTCAAGCAGGCTTTGATCAAGGATAAGAGTTGCGACAATCTGTACATTCTGCCCGCCTCACAGACGCGCGATAAAGATGCGCTGAATCTTGAGGGCGTGGGCCGGATTCTGGATGAGCTCAAGCTGACTTTTGATTTTATTGTCTGTGATTCTCCAGCCGGGATTGAGTCCGGGGCCTTCACGGCGATGTATTTTGCCGATGAGGCACTGGTCGTCACCAATCCTGAAGTGTCATCCGTGCGCGATTCAGATCGTATTCTAGGAATACTCGCAGCCAAATCCAAACGGGCGGTGGATGGTTTGGAACCGGTCAGGGAGCACTTGCTGGTGACACGTTATGATCCAAAACGGGTCGATACCGGTGCGATGTTGTCAGTGACCGATATTCAGGAAATTTTGCGCATCCCCTTGCTGGGTGTGATTCCGGAGTCGGAGTCTGTCTTGCAGGCTTCAAACTCGGGGACGCCGGCCATACACATAGAGAAGAGCGATGTGGCGGAAGCGTATCGCGATGTAGTGGGACGCTTCATGGGTGAGGAATTGCCGATGCGTTTCATTACCGCCGAGAAAGCCGGTTTCTTTAAACGTCTGCTGGGAGGTCGCTAAGATGTCGGTTCTCGATGGTCTGATTAATTATCTGCGCGGTCCGGAAAAGAAAACAGCAGCCGTGGCCAAGGAACGTTTGCAAATTATTCTGGCTCATGAGCGTGCCGGGCGCGGGGCGGGCACCCCGGATTACTTGCCAGCCTTGCAAGAGGAATTGATGGCGGTGATTGCCAAGTATATTCATGTCGATCGTGATTCCTTTAAGGTGCAACTGGAAAATCACGATCGCTATGATGTGCTGGAGTTAAATATTACACTGCCTGACAAGATCAACAGCAAACTCAAGGTTTAAATTTTAACCTGTTGATGGTTAAATATTTTTAATGAACGCCGGCCTTTTTGCCGGCGTTTTGATTTGTCAGTGGGGGATTGGGCGGTGGCTTCATCAGTTTGAGGGCGGTGGACAGACCATCGTGGGTGAGCCTGTCCATGATCGGTGACAGGTAGGGCAGAGAAAAGCTCATCACGAAGAAGCCCACCGCCAGCGTAATCGGGAAGCCGATGGCAAACAGGTTAAGCTGTTGCGCGGCGCGTGTCAGTATCCCCAGCGCCAGATTGGTGATCAGCAATGCTGCCAGCAGGGGCAGCGAGATTTGTAATGCGTTGGCAAAGATGCTCGATCCCCAGTGGCTGAGTGCGTAATAACTTTGGCCTGGCATCATGGTGCCGACCGGCAGGGTGTGGAAGCTCTCGGCTACCGCTGAAATCATCATCAGATGGCCGTTGATCGATAAAAAACACAGCAACACGATGATGCCCAGCCACTGCGCAATGACCGGTGAATAGGTCGAGTTTTGCGGGTCGTAAAAGCTGGCAAACCCCAGTCCCATTTGCAGGCCGGAAAATTCGCCGGCCATTTCGACCGCGCTGAAGATGATCTGCATGGTCAGGCCGATGGCAGCCCCTATGATGATTTGCTGAACCACGATCAGCAAGCCTTCGGGTGAACCCAGTGTAACTGCCGGCATAGGCGCCAGTGTCGGGGCGATAATGATAGCCAGCATCATCGCCAGCCCGATTTTGACGCGACGCGGGATTTGTTTGTGGCCGAAGATGGGTGCGCTGGAGATAAACGCCAATATGCGTACAGTCGGGAACATCAACGTCGCAAGCCATGCATCCAGTTGTGCACTGGTGATGGTAATCACGAATCCGCCCTATGCTTGAGGCGGGGAATGAATCCCTTCTCCCTTCTCCCTTCTCCCTTCATCGCATTTAACCTACCAGCCAAGGTATGTTGCCGAACAGGCGCCGGATGAAATCAACCATCATGCTCATCATCCACGGGCCGGAGAGGATTAATACTAAAAAAATCCCGACCAGTTTGGGGATGAAGGAAAGTGTCTGCTCGTTAATTTGTGTGGCCGCCTGAAAAATACTGACGATGAGTCCGATCACCAGCGCGCTGAGCAGCAGCGGGGCGGATAACAGCAGGGTCATTTCGATAGCCTGCTGTCCTAGTGTCATGACTGATTCTGGTGTCATTTTCTGTTATTTATCAATACACTATGTATTGTTTTCTGTACTGTATCAGGTGTAAAAACTCTGGGCGAGCGAACCTATCAGCAAGTTCCATCCGTCAGCTAACACGAATAACATAATTTTAAAGGGCAGGGAAATAATAGACGGAGAGAGCATCATCATCCCCATGGACATCAGCACGCTGGCGACTACCATGTCGATGACGAGAAAGGGGATGAACACCACGAAGCCGATTTGAAATGCCGTTTTTAATTCGCTGGTCACATAAGCCGGCACCAGCAGGCGCAACGGCACGTCTTCCGCGCTTTGCAGCGCATCGCTATTGGAAATTTTGACGAACAGCGCCAGATCAGCCTGACGAGTTTGACGCAACATAAACGCCTTGAGCGGTACGCTGCCTTTTTCCACCGCTTGCTGCAAATCAAGTTTGCTCTCGCTATAAGGCAGATAGGCATCGGTATAAATTTTCTCGAATACCGGGGACATGACAAAAAAAGTCAGGAACAAGGCCATGCCGATTAATACTTGATTGGGCGGTGCAGAAGGGGTGCCCAGTGCAGAGCGCAGCAGACTCAGGACGATGATGATGCGGGTGAAGCCGGTCATCATCAGCAGTATGGCAGGCAAAAAACTTAAACTGGTAAGTATCAGCAGTGTTTGCAGGCTCAGGCTGTAACTTTGCCCGCCACCGGCTGCCGCCTTACTGGTAATTGCGGGTATGGCCAGTTCTGCCCATGCGTTGCTGCTGACAGCGGCCAGGGTGAACAGAGCCAGCAGGGCGGGAAAGACGCTACGAGGCATCGGTTTTCCTGTCGGAGGCGGGACGTTTGACCAGTGAAGAGAGTAACCTGGCAAATTTGTTGTCTGGTAACGTGCCGGGTTGAGTGGTTGCCTCAAGGCCTTCTATTTTTGAGAGTGTATGCAAAGTGCGTATCTGCCCCGGGCCTACGCCCACCACCAGCCAGGTCTCGCCTACCTCGATCAGGGTCACACGCTCTCGTTGACCGATCGCAACTGTGCCGATGACTTTGAGCAGATTGCCGGTGCCAGCCTGTGCCAGGTTCATGCGGCGCAGCAACCAGGCCACAGCGATGATCGCGGCCAGGACCAGCAATAGACTGAGTGAGATTTGCAGCAGACTACCCGTGCTCACTGCCGGCGGGACGGAGACCGGGCGAGCCGCTTCTTCCGCGATTGCGCTCCGGGCTGCGAATAACATTAAAGCGGCGATGAGCGTCCTGGTGGTGAGCATGGTATTTAGCGGTTCAGGCGTCTTAAGCGTTCGGAAGGTGTGATCACGTCAGTCAGGCGGATACCCAGCTTGTCGTTGACCACCACGACTTCACCCTGAGCGATTAAAAATCCGTTGATCATCACATCCAGGGGCTCGCCGGCCATGCTGGCTAATTCAACGACCGAGCCTTGTGCCAATTGCAGCAGGTTTTTAATGGGCATTTTAGTGCGCCCCAGTTCAACAGTCAGTTGTACCGGGATGTCCAGTATCATTTCCAGATCGTTTTGCGTGGATTTGACGGTTTCATTGCCAAATTTTTGAAATATATGGGGTTGAGCCGTCGCGTCTTCCGTGGCGCTGGTTTGCTCTGCCATGGCGGCAGCCCAGTCATCCATAGGTGCGCTCGCTGCTTGCTCCGACATCGCAGCGCCCCAGTCATCGGCGGTGATTGCGGGTTCATCCGACATATTTATCTCCTTCTTGTGTCATCAATATTTTTTCTATTTTAAGTGCGTATTGGTTATTGAAGACGCCATATTTACATTCCATCACGGGGATGCCGTCTACGGTGGCCGTGATGTTTTCCGGTACTTCCAGCGGAATAAAGTCGCCGTTGTGCATTTTCAGTACGTGATTGAGGGTTATATTGGCCTGTCCTAAGGTGGCGGTGAGTTCAATGTCCGCACACTGCATCTGTTTGGACAGCAGTTGTAGCCAGCGTTTATCGACAGCCAGATGCTCTCCCTGCATCGGGCTGTAGAGCAAATCCTTGACGGGTTCGAGCATCGAGTAGGGCATGCAGACATGGAAAGCACCGCCATTGCCGCCCAGTTCGATGTCGAAGGTGGTGACAATCACGACTTCGTTGGGGGTGGCGATGTTGGCGAACTGCGGATTCATTTCGGAGCGGACAAACTCGAACGTGAGCTTGAATACCGATTCCCATGCCTGGGCATAGGTCTCGAAGACTACGCCCAGCATTTTTTGGATAATGCGCTGTTCGGTCTGCGTGAATTCTCGCCCTTCAACCCGGGTATGGAAACGACCGTCGCCGCCAAACATGCTGTCGACCACCAGAAATACCAGATTTGGATCGAAGATAAACAGGCCGTTGTTGCGCAAGGGTTTGGCCTGGATGATGTTCAGGTTAGTGGGCACCGGCAGGTTGCGGATAAATTCGCCAAATTTCAGTACCCGCACGGGACCGACCGAAATTTCCGGGGTACGTCGAATAAAGTTGAACAAGCCGATACGAAACAGACGGGCAAAACGCTCGTTGATGATCTCCATGGTGGGCATGCGCCCACGCACGATTCGTTCCTGTGAAGCGAGATTATAGGCACGTACCTCTCCGGCTTTAGCTTCAGGATTGTCTTTGACTTCATCCGCTTCGCCATTGACCCCTTTGAGCAGGGAGTCGACTTCATCTTGTGAGAGGAATTCGTTCATTTTGTCATTGAATAATGAATGAAGTGAACAGCACTTCCGCGACGCCCTTCCTGCTGTGAGAGGATTCGGAGATTTTCTCGGCTTTACCTTCTTCGCCGGGATGGGACGTCTGTATGGCAGGTGCAACCTTGCGCAAACCCATCACAAACTCGACATGCTCCTTGATTTGCTGCGCCAGTACTTCCTTGCCTTCCACGGACGAGAGTTCGGAGGCGCGCTTGCTTTGTAGTAACATGTTGATTCTATGTTTTATTTCTGGCTGACGCTCCTTGACTTTTTCTTCTAACTCCGGTTTGCTGAGCTTAATCGAAATCTCCACTTGCAGCATGCGATCAGCATCCTCCTGAACCAGGTTGGCGGTGTAAGTGCCCAGTTCGACAAATTTAGGCGGGACTTTGGGGTGTGTGTCGTCCTCTTCCTCATCATCCCCTGCGTCTTCGACTTTGGCTGCATGCTTATCCGGATGTGCTGGTTTCATCATGAAATAAGCCGCCGCCCCGCCGCCGGCTAACAGCACCACGGCGGCGATGATGATAATGAGCATTTTTTTGCTCTTGGGTGGTTGATCTCCGGCTGGAGCGGCTGGTTTTGCTGGTTTTGACATTTTTATAACCCTTATCGACTGGTTGAATTATGGATAATATATGCGGCTGATGAGGGTTCGATTAACGCTGATTTAACCCGTTAAATTGAACCTTCTCTGGCATGGCTTTTAGGCATTTCAGGCAAAGGTGTCCACTATGCCGTGGTGCGTGACGACAGGCGCGGTCGTTGTATTTTGAACCGTATCTTGTCTCCTTGTTCTGATATTGGCGCGCTGTTGCATAAATTGCTGGGCGCCGTTATCGCGGGGAGCCTGGTCGTTAACCATCGCATTGCTCAGCATGATACCGTTTTCGGCCAAACTTTCACGTAGTTTAGGTATTGCATTTTCAATTGCCTCACGCACAGCGCTATGTGCTGAGCTGAAAACGGCGCTTGCCTGATTGTCGGCCATAGTCAGAACCACAGTCATAGGTCCGAGTTCAGGTGGATTTAAATGCAACTCGGCGACCTGATTTTGCTGCGTGCTCACCCAATTGATTTTTTGCGTAAACTCCTCCGGCCATGCGCGGCTGCCCATCGGCGCGGTAATGGTGGTCTGAGTCGTCGCGGGCGGTGCCTCGGGAGGCGGTGCTGATGCGGTTATCGAAACTTGCGCCAGGGTTTGTTCCATGGGTATTTTCGTCTGCTTTGCAATAAGCGATTGACAGGCAGTTTCAGCCCGGAGTTCAAGCGGGATTGCGTTCTGAATTCCGTTTGCCACGGGGGGCGTAGCAGGTGTGCCGGAGGCGGGCAGCGGCTTTGCCGGCTGGCCGGCTTGATAGTCCGGTTTAAGGAGGTTGCCTGGGCGCATTACCCCGGCAGTCAGCATGTCAGTGGTTTTGCTGTCGGCGGGGGCTTGCGCGGCAGGCGTTACCAGATTGCCGAATAACATCGCGTTCAGCGCAGCCAACGGTTGATCCGGTGGGGGGGCATCAATCGTGTCGGATTTGACTTTGGCAGCCAGCGCTTTCGTCACTACCGATTTCGGCTCAATCACTAAGCCAGTTTTGTCGATGATGCCACTCATCGGCTCCTCCAGCTGCTTTGCCAATACGGCAGCAAATGAATCATTGGTCTGCGATATTGTGGTGGTATCGCTCGTCGCCGTTGCATTCTTTTCTCCGACAGACGGGGAAGAGCTTTTCATGTTTTTGCCTTGAGCTGCTGGTTGTTGTGCTGTAAATAACTGCTTAATCATTGTTTTCTCCATGCCCAACGGTTTTTTTGGTCTTGTGCGCAGCGATTTTGGTGCATCGCGCAGTGCCTGAAACCTTAATCACTCTAGTCAGTGTGGCTGATCTTCGGATTTTTGCATCTTGTAAGTCGTCGCTCTTCCGGTGTGCTCGTCCATGGCTCGCAGTTCCAGCTTTGCCTCTGCCTTGCTCTGTGTTTCTATGTGCCGTTGTTGCAGGGTGTCAAATGACTTTAATTTGCGTTGCGTGGTACTAAAATCGTTGCGTCCGGCTTGTGTCGATAAGCGACTTTGTTCCACAGCGCGCATTTGTTGTGCGATCGCGGCATCCAGTTTGTAGATGAATTCCTGAAAATTGCGCAGTATGGCGGGATCCATACTTTCCGTGCTGGCTGTCTGTAATCGTTTCAGATAATCTTTGCGGTATTCGAGCAGCGTGTTAAGTTGAGTTTGCGCATCATGCTCCAGTTTATTGAGTTGCCCCAGACGGCGTGTGGCGGATTCATTGTTGTTTTGCGCCAGATTCAGCAAGGGTTGCAAGTGGAAGGGGGTGGTCATGATTATTCACCATTAATGCAGCGGCTTAAACAGCGCGGCCAGCTGCGCGATACTGTCATCGTAGGTTTCGCGTTGATTCATGCCCTGTTTTAAAAAATGCTCCATTCTGGGGTAGAGTTTGATGGCCTCATCCAGCAGAGGGTCACTGCCGTTGATATAAGCGCCTACGCTGATTAAATCACGGTTGCGTTGATAATGGGCATACATATGTTTGAAACGCTGTGCCAAAGACGCGTGTTCAGGGGTGGCAAGATGTGACATGACGCGACTGATTGAGGCTTCGATATCGATGGCGGGATAATGCCCCTGTTCTACCAGTCGCCGGGACAATACGATGTGGCCGTCCAAAATGGCGCGGGCGCTGTCGGCAATCGGATCCTGTTGATCATCTCCTTCGGTCAGTACCGTGTAGAAAGCGGTAATCGAACCGCTACCCTCCAGTCCATTGCCGGCTCGTTCGACCATCTGCGGCAATTTGGCAAAAACGGATGGCGGATACCCTTTTGTGACAGGCGGTTCGCCTACCGCCAGTGCGATTTCACGTTGTGCCATGGCATAGCGTGTGAGCGAGTCCATGATTAATAAGACATTTTTACCCTGATCACGAAAATATTCGGCGATCGTGGTCGCATAGGCCGTCCCCTGCAAACGCATCAGCGGTGAAGTATCGGCGGGGGTGGCGACGATCACCGAGCGGGCCAGCCCTTCCTTGCCCAAAATGTCATTGATGAATTCTTTCACTTCGCGGCCTCGTTCACCGATTAAACCGACCACCGTTACATCTGCGCTAGTATAGCGCGCCATCATGCCGAGCAACACACTCTTACCCACACCGCTGCCGGCGAACAGTCCCATACGCTGGCCGCGTCCCACGGATAACAGGCTGTTGATCGCGCGTACACCGACATCAAGCGGAGTGTCGATCGAGGCGCGCTCAAGCGGGTTAAAGGGGCGACTTTGCAGCGGTGCGAAGGCGGTGTCCGGTAAGGGGCCGAGTTGGTCCAGCGGTTTGCCGGCGCCATCCAGCACGCGTCCCAGCAGCATATCGCCGACCGGGAGATGTTTTGCTCTGTCGGACATGCGGCGGCGCTGCGGTTTGCGCTGTCCGCCCAGTGTCAGTATATGCGCGGGTTCGATCGGAATGACGCTGGCGCCGGGAACCAAGCCGTAAGCATCATTTTCCGGCATTAGAAACAGTCGATCACCCGAGAAGCCGACCACTTCCGCTTCTATGGTGGAGTGAGGCATGCAAATCGCACAGGTGCTGCCGACCGGCATCTTCAAACCGACGGCCTCCATCACCAGTCCCGTGACCTTGGTCAGATGGCCTTTCAAGGGCATGGGGTTGCTGTTGGCGATATAACCACGCCCTTCGTCTAAAAATTCCTGCCAGCGCAGGCAGTGCAAGTTGGGCGCAGCAAGGAGAGGGGCTGTGCTTTCAACCGTTTTGGTTTCTTCAGCCTGTGGCAGAGCGGATTCTGAATCGATGGGAACAGCCTGCAGGAGGGGAGCGCTATCGGATGAGGCTAGGCCAACCATGATGCATCCTGACCGATTGATGCCACAATACGCTTCCAGCGCGTCTCGTTGCTCGCATCTATATGGCTGTGTGCGGTTTCAACCTGACATCCCCCGCTTTCGACGCGTGCATCCGGGAAGATTTTCCAGCCTGCACTGCTTAAATGTTCTCCCATGTGTTTCTTGACCAGATCGGCATCTTCGGGGTTAAGGAGTAAATGGGCATTCTGGTTGAACTGTGGGAGGCCGCCGATGGCCGCACTGACAATTTTCAGGATGATTTCCGGCTTGATTTTCAGTGCTTCCAACAGCATTTTACGTGCGATTTCCAGCGATAAATTTAGCAGGGATTGTGCGAGTTGTTCGTCGGTCTGATTGAGTGCGGTTTGCAGGCTTAGCATGAGCTGGTGCATTTTTTCGGCTTCGATGAGCGCCTGTGCGCTTCCTGATGCATAGCCCGATTGATAACCCTCTTGGTGTCCAGCCGCTTGCCCCGCCAGTCTTCCTTCCTCAAAACCGCTCGCATAGCCTTCATCTCGTGCGGCCTGCTTGATACGCTGCAATTCCTCGGCAGCTAATTTTTCGCTCGCCAGTCGGGTGCCTGAAGCGGCGGCAACCGGTGTTGCTGCCAGCTTTGTGACTGGTTTCTCATCGAAAGAAGCCAACTCCCACCGTTCAAATGCGGTCAGCTGCTCTTTGGGAATGATCATGCTGCCGTTCGATTTTCCCTGAACAGGAGGAGAAAATGGTTTGAAGATGTCATCAGACGTAGGCATCTTCATCTCCCTTGCCGCCTAGTGCAATCTGTCCTTCATCGGACAAGCGCTTGACGATTTTGAGGATTTCCTTTTGATTGGATTCGACTTCGCTGAGTTTGACCGGGCCCTTCGACTCCAGATCCTCGCGCATCATCTCGGCTGCGCGTGAAGACATATTTTTGAAGATCTTTTCGCGTAGTTCTTCGCTCGCACCCTTCAGGGAGATAATCAGCGATTCGGACTGAACTTCGCGCAGAATCAACTGGATGCCTCTGTCATCAATATCCAGTACATTTTCAAAGACAAACATCTTGTCCTCGATTTTTTGTGCCAGTTCAGGATCGAAGCTGCGTACCTTATCCATCATTTCAGCTTCCATAGCGCCGCCCATAAAATTGAGAATCTCGGCCGCTGTGGAAATACCCCCTTTGAGATTTTTCTTGCCTGTAGCGCCGCCGCTCATCAGTTTGCTCAGCACGTCGTTCAGTTCGCGCAGGGCGACAGGTTGCACGCCGTCCAGGGTGGAAATACGCAGCAATACATCGCTGCGGGTGCGTTCGGGCAACATCTTCATGATGCTGGCCGCCTGATCCGGTTCCAGATGAACCAAAATGGTTGCAATGATCTGCGGATGCTCGTTTCCTATCATTTCTGCTACCGCGCCCGGGTCCATCCACTTCAGGCTTTCGATACCGCTGGTGTCGCTGCTGTGCATGATACGGTCGAGTAAGCCAGCGGCTTTATCATCGCCCAGCGCTTTGACCAGCATATTGCGTATGTAGCCGTGAGAATCCATGCCTATGGTGGTTTTTTCGGCAGCGGCGACCAGAAAGTCGCGGAACACCTGAGCGATCTGATCGCGCGTCAGATTGTTTAGTGTCACCATCGCCGAGCTGATCTTCTGCACTTCTTTGGGACCCAGATATTTGAGCACTTCGGCGGCTTCGTTTTCGCCCAGTGTCATCAGAAAAATTGCGCTGTTTTGTACGCCATCACTCATTGCCATTCACCCAGTCTTTAATGACGCTCGCAACAATTCTCGAATCTTGCATGGCGATTTGCCGCGCAATATTGAGATTTTGCTCATAAGGTTCAACAGGCGGTTTGTACTGGACGTTTTCCCCATCCGCTGCGACCGCCGCCATTTCCTCCTCTGTCAAGGCTATATGTTCGCCATTTTCGTCGACAGTAGCGCCTTCGCCTTCGGCGCCTTCTGCGTCGTTCTTGCCTTCTTCTTCAGGTTTGGGCGGCTCCATCGGACGGAAGGCGGGCTTGATGACGCCGAAGACGATGATCAGCATGACCACTGCAATAATGAGGTATTTGGCAATCTGTTTAGCCAGCTCTATCATTTCCGGCTGCTTCCAGAGCGGTGCTTCAGCAACCGCTTCCTCTTTGGTAAATGCAGCATTCTGTACATTCAGGCTGTCGCCCCGGGCAGGGTCAAAACCAACGGCATCTTTCACCAGATTGTTGATCTGTGCTTTTTCTACATCGGTCAGCGGTACGACGCTGACTTTCCCTTTTGCATCGGTGACTTTACGGTTGTTGACGACGACCGCGACGGACAGGCGTTTGATCATGCCAACGGGCAGGATAGTGTGGCTGATGGTGCGATCAACTTCGAAATTGACGGTGTTTTCCTTGTGCAGATTGTCAATTTTTGCCGCGTTTGCCGGATCTGTTCCGGGAGCGGGGGAGACGATAGGTGCGGTAGCCGGAACGGGCGGTTGATTGGTCAGCGCGCCGGGTACGCCGCTGGCATTCAGTCCTGAGCCGTTGAGCGTCTCCAGATTTTGCAGGCTGCGGATGCTGCCGCTACCCGGGTTTTGATTGGGCTTGTAGATTTCCGCTGTTTGTTCGGTATGGGCAAAATCAATATTGGCGGTGACTTGTGCGCGTACATTGTTCTCGCCCAGTAGCGGTGTGAGGATGTCTTCGACACGCTTAATATAGTTTTGCTCGATTTGGTGGACGTATTTGAGTTGTTTTGCGTTCAAACCCAAGCCGTTGTCGTCCTGTGTCGCGCTGAGCAGTGAGCCGTCCTGATCGACGACAGTGACATTTTTATCTGACATTTCTGGCACGCTGCTGGAAATCAGGTGTACGATAGCCGAAACCTGTGCGGCGTCGAGTACCCGACCGGCATGCAGGGTCAGTACGACCGACGCGCTGGGTTTTTGCTGCTCCTTGATAAATACGCTGGGCTTGGGGATGGCCAGGTGAACACGGGCGGACGAGACTGTGCCTATGCTCTGCACCGAGCGCGCCAGCTCCCCTTCCAGGGCGCGCTGGTAATTGATTTGTTCGGCAAATTGCGTGATGCCGAATTTCTGATTCTCCATCAACTCAAAACCGACGGTACCGCCTTTAGGCAGGCCTTGAGAGGCAAGCTTTAACCGTGCGACATGCACCTGTTCGGCCGGGATCATCAACGCGCCGCCGCCATCGGTGAATTTGTAAGGGATGTTGAGTTGTTGCAGGGATTCGATGATGGCGCCCCCATCGCGATCGGACAGGTTGCTGTATAAAATGCGGTATTCCGGGGCTTGTCCCCACAGCCATGAGCCGACGAGCATGGCGAGCATGGCCGCAACGCCAAAAGCTACGCCCATCTTTTGCTGGGTCGTCAGTAGCTCGAACCTGCCCATGGCTGTCGTGGGCATGGGTGCGGGATTTGCGATGATTTCTTGTTCTGTCATGATGATCGAAGACTACACCTAAAAAGCCACGGGGACAGTATGCGCATTATCTATTTCGTCTGTATTTTTAAAGGCGGGAATAAAGGGAATATCCTCTGCCTGTTCTTTTGATGTTGAGCGTGTTTGTTTGATATTGTGTGATCATTGTAAATGCAGCTTGTAGCGGCTAGTTTGGCTGGCAGCTACAAGCTGGTTTAAGGAGTTAGGATGAGCAATATATCAGCAGTTGATGGCTTGTTGTCACAAATGCGCGTGGCCGCAGCGGCGGCAGGGCTGCGTGAACCGGCGCCTGCGGCGCAGTCGGGTAAGGTGGATTTCTCCAATGTGCTGAAAAGTGCGCTGGACGGTGTGGCGCAATCCCATGAGAAATCAGAATCTATGCAAAAAGCGTTTGTGATGGGCGACGATAAAGTGAGTCTGAGCGATACCATGATAGCCATGCAAAAGGCGGGAATTAACTTTCAGGCGACCGTACAGGTGCGCAACAAAGTGGTGCAGGCCTACAACGACATCATGAATATGCAGGTTTAACGGGTTTAGAGGTTGGCTGATAATGGGCGGTTACTTTGATTTTGGAAAAGTAACCGTCCCCTGATAGAAACTCATCACGCGCGCCTCTCCTAAAGGTCGAGGGGGCTATGTTGCGCGAGTTTAATGTTAACTATTTGATTGTAAAGTGACGCTATCCGGATTTCAGCCCGGTTTAACCCCCCTGCCTTCATGCTGGAACGCGCACCATCCCGCCATGAAGGGTGAGTTTTAGGGGTGTTTTCTCTTGTGTGAAGTTTATTGTCCTGATGTTTCAGAGCATTTCTCTGGTGCGCTGCATGGCTGTCACATAACGCTGCAGCATGATCGTGGATGCGCCATCGAGATTTTTAAACTCACAACCGGCCCGTCTGATGATCTCCCCTGAAGGAACAGATAGCAGCGCCAGATTTTTAACCTCGATTGTCGCCGAGAACTCGCCGATTTCACGCAAGTCAATTTTACAGTTGCGATAAGTCTGGCCGGGGATCAGCAGTATGTCCTGTTCAGCGCAAGTCAGGCCGACGCCACCGCCACTGATATCCATGATGGTCACCTGGTGGATGTGCTCTTCTGTTTCATCCACCCAGATTTCAGGATGTGTGTCGGGTATGACGCAGAGCAGCGGATCAGAAACCGGTGTGATCAGGCGATAATATTCGCGGCGTTGCAGGCGGTGGATACTGGTGGGCAGTGGCAAAAAATAGGCGGATTGCCCCTGATAAGTCGCGGTGCGAATACGATCGGTGGCAAACTGTACCTTGACGTGTTGGTGCGAGCTGACAAAAATCAGCTTCTTGCTTTCGATAATGCGTTTGTCATAGGATTTTAGCGGGTCTTGCTTTAACCATAGCCCGGTCGCGTCCACGTTTAGCAGCGTCGTAACAATGTAGTCATTGGTGTCTGAATAATACAGTGCGATACGCGCATCGCTCTTGGCGATATTTTGAAAAATAAACACAATTTCTCGCGCCGAAGTGATGCGGTATGGGTCGTCTAGGCCGTTCGACAGGATTTCGATTTTTAGCGGGATGTCTGTTTCCATGTCGTATCGGTCACTTTTTTGAAATTGTTGCATATGATAACAAAATTATTGCTGTGCCAATGGATGAAAATCAGGCAATTCCTGATGTTCTAAACGATATAGCCAGGCGAGTAGTTCTGCGACGGCCAAATACAGTTGTGGCGGTATCTGCTGGTCGAGTTCAACTTGCATGAGCAGCCCGACCAAATCTTCTGATTCGTGTACATATACGCCGTTTTGTTGAGCGCGTTCTATGATGGCCTGAGCAATCAGGCCGCGCCCCTTAGCAACGACCTTGGGTGCGCCCTGACTCTGGCCGTAGGCGAGTGCGACGGCGATTTGTTGCGAGCTGGGCGTGGGCTGGCTCATGATTTTTCTATCACCGCGCTGATCAGGTTAATGCCGGCTTCTGACAAGGTATTGCGCAGGCCGGGCAGACGGCGATTGAACAGTTCGAGGGCTGCTGCGTCCGATGACTGCAGGGTGAGTTTGACTGCACCCCGGCTATACACCAGACGCGCATGGACATCGCCTAAATGGGTCATCGCCAGTTCCATTTCGGTGCTCCATAGTCGCTCGTCAGGACGTTGTGCGTGCTGTTCAGGTTGGCCTTGAATTTCCCATTGCATGTGCTGATCAGGCCAGATTTGCCCGCTCCAGGTCAGCTGATGCGTTTCGAGTGTATGCAGTTGTTGTTGAACCAGAGTGACCAGCTCTTTGGCGATCGGCAGATTTGACGCCGTTGTCGCTATATCTGAAAGTGTCTTGTCGACTTGACTCGGAACGGGTGAGTTCGTCGATGGCACGCCCTCTGCTGTTTTTTTTTCCGGTAACTGGTTTTGCGGTTCTATCAGTAATTGTGCTGTGCTGCGTTCGCCGCGCACCCACTGAGCCTGGTGGGATTCGTAAAAGAGTCCGCTATTGGCCAGTGTGTCACGCAAGGCGACTGCGAGCTGGCGTGTGTCCGGTGTCGCACCGCTGATCTGCCATACTGAGCCGCGCGAACTCGATTCAATCAGTGTTCTTGTTAAGGGCAGTTCGGCAATGTTGGCGATAAACCGAGAGGTGGCGCTGATTTGCTCCTGGGTGGAAATGGGATTGCTTGAGGCATAGAAGCTGAAAGTGAGTCTGGGTGAGGTGGCCTCGACTTTCAGGTCTAGTGTGCTGCCAGCTTGCAACTGCCCCGGTAAACGTAGTTGCAGTACTTGTCCTTCTATCTGTACTTTGAATAGACCGGGACTCACTTGCGATTGTATGGCGCCTTGTACGCGCTGACCAGGTTCAAGTTTTCCCACCGGATTAGCGGGCGCCTCGGCAGCTACGATGAGCGGTTTGGCTGATCGATACAGCGTCTGTAAGCTGTTTATCAGGTTGGCGGGGATCATGGGGGGTAGGCGGCTTATGTTGCGCCGTAGGCTTGATTGATGCGCTGTTCCTGGCGGTTGCTTTGCATGTTGAGTTGGAGTTGGCTCATCCACTCGACTGTGCGTTTGCAGGTTGCGGCATCGTTGGTCAGAATTTCCCTGATTAACTGAAGTTGCCGCTCATGGTTTTCACCCCCCGGCGATGTAGTCTGGGCAGCAGATTTTAGGTAGGTCACCAGTGATGCGCTCTGTTTTTCAAGCGAGATCAACCTGTCCCATTCGCCCAGTTCTGCAGCAGCATGCATTTGATGGCTGAGCTGCGCGAGCGATTCATAAGCCTGGATCACTTGCTGTGCGCTCATTGGGCTTATCCTCTGGCATATAGCCGTCTCTCACCGTGTTCAAGCACCGCAGGGGGCGCGGTGGCGGCTATGGCTTGCGGGCGTATGCTATCCCATGCTTCCTTCAGGCCAGCCAATAAACCGGCGACCTCATCTAACGCCGCCATGTCATTGTTCAAATTGGCGATCAGCAGGCGCTGGCTCATGTAGTCGTATAAGGCAGACAGATTGAGCGCCAGTTCACCGCCGACTTCTTTGTTCAGGCTGGCGTTTAAGCCGCTGTCGATGATCAGGATGGCATGGGAGATGGCTTTCCCTTTTGCGGCGATATCCTGTCGCAGCATACCGTTTTTTCCGTTGGCGATGGCCAGTTGCGCGCCCTGATACAGCATGGAAATCAGCTTGTGTGGATCTGCTGCAGCAACGCCGGATTCAATGCCGACTTTGTTATATGCGCTGATTGCGGCGGAAGTGCTCATGATGATTTACTCCGAATTAATTGGCAGGTCTTGCAAGTTGCTGAGTTAAAAAAGAACTGGTTGTGTTCATGCTGCTTAACATTCGATCCAACGCGATAAATTGGGAACGGTAGCGTGCCTCGACGCCGATAAGGCGTTGCTGCATGATTGCACGGCGATCCGTTAGGCTCTTGATGGAAGAGTTGATTTCCTTCGTGCTTGAAGTAAGCTGCCCATCGCTTGCCAGCATCGAAGTGGCGAGTGAATTCAGATTATAAGCATAACCTTGTGAATAGCTGACCGTGCCGCGACTGCCCAATGCGCCACCATTGATCAGCACAGCCAGACCTTGCGAATCTCCACTGATCGAGGTAAGCGATTGTCCGTTGCCGGTTGCGGTGGTTTCATTGATTGTACCCGTGACATTTTGTCCGTTGGTTGACGTGGCTGCGCCAAAAAGGTTGGTTAAGCCATTGCCGCTGTTTACTGTTACGGAAGACGAAGTACCATAACTATTTGACGTGATGGAAATGATGCCCGCATTGAGTGTGGCCGAAACGGCGATGCCCACACTCGATAAACTGGCTGCACCGTTCAGTTTGGATTGTATCTCGCCAGCAAGTTCCAGTGCGCTGCCATAGGTTTTGGAGGTGAGTGTTATTGATGCGTTAACCCCGTTTACATTTATATCCAGCGTGTCGTTTGTGCCATCAATGGTCAGACTTGCCGGAGCGGTTGAACCCGTCACACTACCTTGCGTGGCGAGTTGAGTCACGTTTAGCGTGTAACTGCCAGGTTTGGTACTGCTGCTTGCCCCAATATAGGTGGCCAGACTGTCTGACGCTTTTCCGGTGGAGGCAAATAGTCCAGCGATATCGCTGAAATTATTTTGTAAAACGGTATTTAATTTTGTGCTGTCTACAGTCAGTGATCCATCTTTTTGGAAGGCAACACCGATTTGTGACAGACTGGTCAAGGAACCCGCGCCTGAAATGGTTGTGTTCAACACGCCCCGTAATTTACTTTGCAGGTTGCGCAAAGTAGCATCGCCCTGTAATGTCGCGCCCTTCTTGGTGGATGCATTATAGGAAGAAAGATCAGACAGGGTCTTGTTCAGTGCGTTGTAGGATGTTGTAAAATCACTCACCGCTTTGGAAGCTGATGCAGTGTCCTGAGCGATCGTTAGAGTGACAGGTACTGCCGGTGTGGTCAGTTTGGACAAATTCAGGGTGACCCCGGGAATGGCATCTGAAACAGAATTTGAACTCTTGCTGATGGCGACGCCGTTGACTTTCAGTTCTGCATTGAGCGCGGTGACGGATTCGGACAAATTTTGCCCCAGTGGTCCAGTCGCAGCGCCTGCGGTGGGGTCGTTTGCCAGCAGCGTGCCGATGGTTGTATCACCGCTCGCAGAAATTTTCATGCTGCTGGCCTTGCCCATGTTGTCTGAAGACAGAACCAGACGGTAGGGGGATGCGCTACCATCATTGATGATGCTGGCGGTCACGCCTATCCTGGCTGCATTGATTGCATCGCGTATACCCTGCAATGAGTTGTTGCTGCTGTCTATGGTTACTGTTTTTACGCCGCTCCCGGCTGAGTTGAAGGTAGCGCCTGCGGTATAACTCCCATTGCTCAACGTGCCGATAATCGTGCCGGAATCGAACGTCAGCGTTGTCGCAGCGCCCGTGCCGATGGTGGCGGACAAGCTGGTTTGTCCGGCGGCAACCAGTTTTTGTGACTGTGCGAGACTGGTTATTTCAATGGAATATTTTCCGGCCAGCGCACTGGTCAAGGTCGAGGCTGTAACCATCGTGTTGTCCGATGAAGTCGCACTGACAGCCTGGAAGTTGCGGGCATTGCTCAGTGTGCGCACCGTATTTTGAAAGCTGGAGAGTGCACCCTGTATTGTGCCAAAAGCGGAAAGTTTCGCCTGGTAACTGGCTTCACGCGCGGCGAGTTTGGTGATGGGTTGCTGTTCCACCGTCATTAGTTGAGTGACCAGCGAATTGACATCGATGCTTGAACTTACTGCTGAAGTTGTCGTGGTTGCCATGATCGTTTCCTATGCCTTTTGGCTTAGTATGAAACCTTTCTGAAGTCGATCCATGGAACGTGACATGGCCAAGGCCTCTTCGGTCGGGAATTGACGGATGATCTCGCCAGACTGGCTGTCTACCAGTTTGACCACAGTGCGTTGGCTGTCCTTGTCGATATTGAACTGAAGATTGATGTTGGACTGTAAAAGTAAATTATTGATGTTGTCCAGCGATGCCTGCAATTTGTCGTCAGCGGGCTTCTTCTGCTCATACTTTGACAATTCAGCCGGTTTGTCGATCTGTTTTGTTTCGCTTGCGGCACCTGACCTGACCCTGGCGGCGGGTGCCGCCTCTGCGACTACCCTGGGGTTATCCGTTGTCGATCTCGAGGGCGAGCCTGTATTCTGGATAAGCATTTTGCCTCTCCTGTCATAGTTAAAAATCCCGACCGGCATTTAGCTAAATCCCGGTCGGGACGACTGCATTAAATGAACCTTAACGCAACAGCGACATCACCGAGCTGGGAAGCTGGTTCGCCTGAGCCAACATCGCTGTACCGGCCTGTTGCAGGATTTGTGCGCGAGACAGTGTCGCGGTTTCTGCGGCAAAGTCGGTATCCTGAATCCGGCTGCGTGAAGCGGTCAGATTTTCTGAGGTGGTCTGCAAGCTGCTAACGACCGAAGAGAAACGGTTTTGATAGGCACCCAGCGAAGCGCGTGTATTATTCACCGTAGACAGTGCAAGATCAATGGTTGTAATGGCACTCGACGCGTTCTGTGAAGTCAGCACGTTCATCGTGGAAAGGTTCGATGCTGCGGTGGTGGCTGCGGTGGTGGCTGCAGTAAATCCGCCGTTCGCTACGCCGCCGCCGCTCAGTACGATGCCATCAGCACTGGTGCTGCTCAGCGAGACTGTGCCGTGAGTAGTGGCCGCCGTGAGTCCAGTATTGGTAATGGTGCCACCGACAGCAATATTGCGGCCATCGGCAGCGGTCAAGGTAACTGCGCCCGTTGTTGCATGTGCGGATGCGGTCACGCCGGATTGTGCGGAGACCAGATTGATCGCAGCGGCGACATTCGCGCCCTGACCTACTACAGTACCGCCGGCAGCAACCGCACCGACATTGACACCATTGATGGTAAACGTATTCGCTACGATCGCGCCGGATGCTGCCGGTGCAGCTCCCGCCACCGTGGTCGCATTGGCTGTCGCCGTGACACCGGATCGTGCGGTAACCGCATTGATTGCGGTGGCAATGGAGATGGCGCTGTCAGCCGTTCCGCCGGGTGTGACCGTGTTGGTGGATGCACCGACCTGAATACCGTTTAGTGTCAAGTCACCGGCGGCGAGAGCAGCGGTTGTAGCTGTTCCGGTCACTGAGGCAGCCGTCTTGGACTCCACGCCCAAAGCGGAGAGGTTAGAACTGGCAATGGCGGTAACCTGGATGGAGTCTTGCGCAGAGGCGTTGGCGCCGACCTGAAAGTTTTTCGCGGTGAAACTGCCGTCCAGCAACTTGATGCCGTTGAAGGATGAGTTTGTTGCGACGCGGTCGATTTCCTGTGCCAGGGCTTGTACTTCAGCATCGAGTGCGGCACGATCCGACGCGGTATTGGTCGCATTGGATGATTGCACAGCCAGATCACGCATGCGTTGCAGGTTGTTGCCGATTTGCGATAAATCACCTTCAGCCGTTTGCACCAGGGAGATGCCGTCATTCGCATTGCGCACGGCCTGATTTGCACCGGAAATTTGCGAAGTCATACGGTTGGAGATGGATAATCCTGCGGCATCGTCTTTGGCGGTGTTGATGCGCATACCGGAAGACAAGCGCTGCAAGGCGGTCATCTGTGAGCTTTGCGATGCATTCAGGCTCCGTTGTGTATTCAACGAGGCGATATTGGTATTGATAAATGAGGGCATTTTAATTCTCCTTAAGTAGTATCGATCTTCGGCGCCATTGCCGTTTACTTTGGTTTGCCTTATGTTGCTGGCTTAATCAACCGCCGTTGTTCCAGTTATCGGTGCTGCGCTAAAAAACTTTAGGACTTTTTTTAAAATTGCCGCCGGTTGTTGTGATGCGTGAGATCATAAGGTGAAAATAACGCAAATATTTGAGGGTCTTGCAAAACTCCCGAATGACCGAAGTCAAAGAGATTTCGTCTCACCCGTGAGTGAGATTTTCTAGTGATTTCGACGCCGTTTATTGCGCTATCCGTCCATAATCGTTATATTTTTACTATTTAAT